>Ga0164295_10000485_pt1 | contig 33904 bp, 26 predicted proteins | sample GEODES006metaG_FD_111798 | JGI IMG/M metagenome (GOLD analysis project Ga0164295, IMG submission 111798) | Oligotrophic lake water microbial communities from Sparkling Lake, Wisconsin, USA - GEODES006 metaG | ecosystem: Environmental > Aquatic > Freshwater > Lake | place: USA: Sparkling Lake... | reverse complement strand
GTCCCCGTAGTTCAACGGATAGAACAAGCGTTTCCTAAATGCTGGATACAGGTTCGATTCCTGTCGGGGACACTCTCTATCAGGGTTACAAATTAAACGGGAACTTTACTAGCGGCATGTTGCGAGAGGCATAGGACGCGCTTTAGTGAGTGACATGAACCGCGATGTCGTCGAAGCCCAAGTGCGTGCCGTCCTACCCCTAGACGGTAGTTTTGCTGTATTTTTGGGTAACGAAGAGAAAACCTTTGTCATCTATGTGGATGAGTCAGTTGGTGCTGCCATTTCCATGTTCATGCGTGGTATCTCCAAGGAACGCCCGATGACCCATGACCTTCTGGCCACAGTTTTACTCGCCTTTGGGGCAAAGGTGGACCGCATCATCATCAATGAAGTTCACGGCAGTGTTTTTCATGCACGCATGATCCTTTCGGCCGAAAATGAGCTGCATTCACGCAAACTGATCGAACTGGATACGCGCCCAAGTGACAGCATCGCCATGGCGGTTCAGCAGGGCGCGCCTTTGTTTGTGGCACAGCATGTCTGGGATAGTGTGGACGACATGACTGATACCCTGGCCGAAATCGAAAAACGTGGCCAGGAAGATAAGGACGCCGCCGCTGCGGCATCGATTGAAGACGACGATGCGGATGTAGATGAAATCGACCCAGATGAGCTTGACCTGGACCTCGATGCGCTAGCAGGCATCAACCTTGATCTAGATGAGGATAAAGACGAGGAAGATGAAGAAGGCTACAATGATGGCTATCAGGGCAGCGACGATGACGACGAAGGTGAAGAGTGGAAGAAAAAATGATGCCCCTGACGCCAGCATGGCTGTGATCCACCCGGCGTGCTTGCAATAACGCCCCCCATAGTAAGTCCGTGTTTGGTGTTGTTCTTCTTTTGATTCTCTGCGCCGGCCTCCAGATCGAACTCGACCACCGCGCCGCTAGACGCGTACTGTTGAGAAAATTCACTCGCTGGCTGCAAATGCGGTGGTGGCTTTGAGCACCGCACTTGCCAGCCAGCCATCACCGGCTTTCTTCTCTTCACTATGACAATCACCCTGAATGGAACCAAACGCGACTTTCCTGATGCTCTAACAATGACCAGCCTACTGGAGGCCGTAGGCCTGGCCGGTAAGCCGGTCATCGTGGAGCAAAATCAACTAGCTCTTTTGCCAAAGGAAATCACCAGCGCCATGATCAACGATGGTGATGTGATCGAGATCGTGCAAATCACGGCTGGAGGCTAACTCATGGTGAAGAATGCTCTCATTCTGATTTTAGCGGCGGCCCTGGCCTTTGTGCTTTGGCAGCAGGCCACTCGAGTGCCGGAGCCGATTCCGGTTGTCGTCGAACCCGTGGTGCCACAGGAATCACCGATCCATAAAATCCTGCGTGAGGCAGCGGCTCAACCTGGACTGGCAGGAGCTGCAATTGGCTTTTGTCTCATGGATGCCGAGGGCGCGGTGATCGAAGATCATCAGGCCAACACTGCTTTTATCCCAGCCTCTAGTTTAAAAACCGTTACCACTGCGACTGCTCTGGAAATCTGGGGACCTGATTTTCAAATCGAAACCAAACTAAGCACCGCGACTCTGCCAAGTAACGGCGTCATTGAAGGGGATCTCATCTTGGTTGGTGGCGGAGATCCCATGCTGAGCTTGGCGGATCTCCACGTCATGGCTGAGGATCTGAAAAAGCGCGGAGTGACAAGCATCCAAGGCCGCATCATTGGAGATGGCAGGCTTTTCAAAGGATCGATCTTTGATGATTATTGGAACTGGGGAGACATCGGCAATGGCTATGGCAGCGCCGTATCCGGCCTGAATCTGGAGCATAACCGCTACACCGCCGTCTTCCGTGCCTCAGCCGAAGTAGGCGAGCCGGCTGAATTTCTGGGCACAGACCCTGAAGTGCCTGGCGTGACGGCGATCAATGAAACGCTGACAGGTGCTGCCGACTCTGGAGATGGCGTCGTCATTCACGGTGGCGAGAATACCAGCGTAGTTCACCTGCGTGGTAGCGTCCCATTGGGGAAGAGTCACTTTCAAATTCTCGGCGCCGTGCCGGATCCCGAATACTTCGCGGCTCATCATTTGAAAAAAATCCTCATTACAGCAGGCATCACGGTCGCGGGTGAAGCCGTGGCCTGGAACTTCCTGCAAACGCCACCGGCTGTAGCCAATCAGGTGCTTGCCACTCATCGATCTGCCACGCTCAAAGAAATCATCACTAGCATTCACGCTACTTCGGACAATCATGAAACGGAGTGCCTCTTCCGGCTCCTTGCTCTACATGGGCAGAAAGCGCCTGATGCGGTCATTCGTGAGCACTGGAAATCTCGGGGATTAACTTTTACCGGCCTGCGGATGGAGGATGGCTGTGGCTTAGCGAGAGCTGATTTCATCACACCGCATGATCTGACCCGGCTTCAACACTTGGCTGCTCGCGGGCCTTTTGGAGCGATTTATAAAGACTCTCTGCTAAGCAAAGGCACTCTGCATTGGAAAGGTGGTGCCATGTCGAGCATCCGATCCACCACAGGCATGATCACAAGCAAGACTGGAAAAGACTACTGTTTCACCTTCATGATCAATCACCACTCAAACAGTCAGGCGGCCAGCGCCGTTAGAGACGCACTGATCGAGGCCATTCTGTGCCAATGATCCAAATTACTTTTGGTTGCCTGTGATAATGCTGCCCATCTTCAGGCCGGTTTCGGTGTTTTTGAGGTTCTGGGAGAGGTATTGTTCCAGCGTCTTCAACTGCCCCTGCGTCATGTTGGTGGCAGACTGCTCCAAGATGCGCTGATTGTTCTGCCTCATCATTTCCAGCAATCGAGTAATGTTGGCAGCATTGATCTGCGATGGATCTTGCAAAGACTTCGAGAGTTCCAACTGATCCTGTGTTGGTGATTTGCGGACCTGCGTCATGGTATTTATCAGGATCTGCTCTTGCTGCTGGGTCAGAGGCTCGCTGGACGAGGCAAACAAGGTTCGGCCCATGGCATCAAAGGAAATTCGCTCAGGCTTGGCGTCCTCGTAAGCTTCGAAGTTATTCCAATCGCTTTCATTGTTGAGGAAAGTCTTGATGGCATCATCATAGGTCTTTTTGTTTTGCACTGCCTGAACAGCGATTTGTTTGCGCTGCTCAGGACTGAGATTGGGGTCCAGCATTTTCATGCCGAGATCCGTCTCTACCTTTTGTTTATCGACGAGGAGCTTTTTGAAATGGGCTTTTTCTTCGTCAGAAAGCTGGAGTTGCTCCATGAGGCGAGCATAGCTTGCGTCCACCTGCATGGCTTGCTGCTGCTCCATCATGGCCTTCATCGCAGGATTTTTCAACATCTCGCGCAGGGCTCCAGCTTGCCCACCGACGGGAGTTGCTGTTGGACTGCCATTGACCGGTGATCCAGCAGCACTCGGAGCCTCAATGGAGGGAGCTGAGGTTATCGTCCGCGCGGGTGCTGGGGCCGGTTTTTCCGCCAGTTCACGTCGCAACTGGCTGATGGTCTGACGGGCTTCTTTCAGATCCGCCTCCAACCGCGCCAACCGAGGATCAATCTGAGCCGGAGTGCCTAATATCCAAGCGAGGGCAATGAGGCAACTGATCGAAAACAGGGCGAGCGAGAAGATGATAGCTTTCATAGCGATGCATTGGAGGCTTCCTTTTTAAATCATCTCAAGTCAGATGACGAGAATGAAATCACGGTCTTTTCGAGGCTAATCACATCGATTTGTCCAATTGTCCTGAAAGATCGAATCAACAATGGGATGACTTCCATCAAAACTCATCCGCCTACCAAAGTGACGTGAATGTTTAAATACATGCCCTAATAAGGCCGAAAATCTTCCCTTAATTTGTCATTTGATGGAGCAATGTGACAGTTTCGCCCTGATGGATTTTTTGCCTGAAAGCCAAATTAACTGCAAATAAGAATTTAACTTCTCGGGTAAATTACCCAAACTTTAACCCGCATGAAACCTGTACTGCTATTCCTCATCATGATGATGTCGATGGCTACAGAACTATGGGCGCAAACGACCCTTCGCATCCGTGGATCCGATACTCTTGGGGCAAAACTGGTGCCTCAACTCGCAGAAGCCTTCAAAAAACAAGGACATAAAGTCAGCTTTGACATAGCAGCAGAAGGATCCTCAACCACCTTTACTAACCTGGCTTCTGGCACCGCTGAAATCGGCATGTCCAGTCGAAAGGTCAAAGCAGACGAACGTGCACTGATTCGCAGCAAGGGAGCGTTACTCCACGAGTATGAGCTTGCTTGGGACATGATCTGCATCGTCATCAACAAGAACAATCCGATCAATGATCTGAGCAAAAAGCAAATTCTTCAGATCTTTGCCGGAGATATCAAGGACTGGAGCGAGGTCGGAGGAACACCCGGACCCATCTCCATCTACACTCGAAATACGTCTTCTGGAACTTACAGAGACTTTATCGCCATGGCCATGAAAGGTCGTGAATATGGCGTCCAAAGCCAGAAAATGGCCGGCAACGAACAGATCGCCTCTGAAGTCGGCTCCAACCTAAATGGCATTGGCTATGTCGGGCTGGCTTATGCTCAATCAAAAGGCATTAAAATCATCACCGTTGGCGGCGCTGAACCCAAGGTGTCCAAGATGAAGCAGTATCCTTACGCACGGCCAACCTATTTTTACACCTGTGGTGAGCCAACTGGAACCACCAAGGAGTTCATCGATTTTTGCCTGAGTGGTGCCGGTGAAGCCATCGTTGCTAAAGTCGGCTTCATACCACTCACCTTGGCAAAGTAATCAGGCGTTTGACAGACTGCTCCTTCGAGCGAAAAGGAGGCATCTCCGCTTCCGGATATTGATTGACCCTAATTTACCACACGACCGACCACCTGAATGGAGGAACGACTAGCGCCATTAGAACGCCAATCACTTGGCTGCATGCTTCTGAAGAAAAAGAAGCTCAACGCACTTGGCTTCGACACTCAAAAGTTCATTCGATTCTTTTTCGCCTCAAATGCGAGCGTGACTATCATTGTGCTGGTTCTCATCATGCTCATGCTGCTGAGAGAGGGCGCAGGATTCCTCAAAACTTATAAATATGAGCTTGAGACCTATCGCCACGCAGGCTTGGAGTTTTGTGGCATCGTCGATCGTCCATTGGCTCAACATCAGCAGCTGACGAGCAGACTGAGGCGCGCACTCGGAGCGTCTTTAGATACGATTAGCCAAAACGCCCGCAATCGACGTGATGCCTACTTGAATATGAAGCGGCAGGTCGAAGAAGAAAGCGCTCTACAGAGGGAAGCCCTGGCGGTTGCTTTAGAGCAAACTCCCTCAGCTGGTGACAAGATCATAGCACCGCTGCGCAGTCAGCTAGCTATTGCAGGTGTAAAGTCGGCCATGTCCCTCACCGTGAAGAGCTTCTTTTCACTCGACGAAGCCGATAAAATCCGTGCCGAACTAAGTCAATTAAGCCCTGATTCCAAGGGTATCCCAGCCTTCCTCAAGCAACTCAACGATCAATTTTCTACCCGCGATAAAGCAGCAAAAAACAACTTTGCCACCCTTGTCGAAGCCACTGAGATCTTTGAAAAAGCCCCTGAAACTCTTCAAGAAATTCTCAACGAGCTCAAAGAACATGTCTTGGAAACCAAAACGGCCGCCAGCGAATTTAACACCCTGAAAAGTGGCCGCCTAAAACTCCTCGAAGCCGCTGGCAAAACTCAAGATCCAGCGGAAAAAGCCGATCTCCTCAAAGAAGCTGCGGCAACTCAAGCCGTGCCTGTGGACTTCCACCAACGAATAAAGCTAGTCATCTCCAGGGCCGATGAGCTTGCTGAAAAAGTTCACCAGTATATCACCGCCATTCAAAAAGCCGCCGCCAATCTTCCGACCAGAGGCAGCCCTGCCCATGCAATCGCATTGCTTGAGGAGGTGCATCATCAACTACCTCTGCATGTTCAGGAAATGCAGACCGCCGCAGATGAGATTAAGACATGGAGCCCGGACAAGCCGGTTTCTTTTCTCACCGTCATCGGAGCTTTCTTTTTCGGCTCCAACTGGATCACGAATAGCTCATGGCAGGATTCCTTTGGCTTTGTACCACTACTGACAGGCTCGCTTATTATATCGCTAATCGCCATAATCATCGCGACACCTATCAGCCTCATGGCTGCCATTTATTCCAATCAGTTCGCCTCTGAACGTGAGAAGGAGTTCATCAAGCCAGTCATCGAATTCATTCAAGCAATCCCATCGATCGTTCTTGGCTTTATAGGCATCTCCGTTCTCGGAGATTTAATCAAGGATGTCAGCGAAGTAACTTGGTTACAATGGATACCAGGTTTTCCAATTCAGGAACGCCTCAACATGTTCAATGCAGGATGTCTGCTAGCTCTCATGGCCATTCCCACGATGTTTAGTCTGTCAGAAGATGCGCTCAACAATGTGCCCGAGGCCTACGTGGACGCGTCAGACGCACTCGGGGCCACGAAACTACAGACGGTCTTCCGCGTGATCGTCCCCTCTGCTTTTTCGGGCATGGCAGCTGCCGTTCTTCTTGGCATCGGCCGAGTCATTGGTGAAACGATGGTCGTTCTCTTGGTCGCTGGAAATCGTATTGCCATTCCAGACTTCAGTTCTGGAGCAGGCGTTGTCTTCCAGCCAGCGCATACCCTGACTGGAATCATCGCTCAGGAACTTGGGGAAGTCTCCCGCGGCAGCACCCACTGGCAAGCTTTGTTCATGGTCGGCATTGTCCTCTTCTGCATCTCCCTAATCATCAACTGGTGCGCTCGGACCTTCGTCCGTCGTTTTGAGCAATTCAAAGCATGATACCCACGCCCATCCATCCCAAGATTGATCCAGCAAATCCCTTTGTTGGCCAGCAGTCGCGCAATCAAACCCTGGAATCATTCGTTCGCTGGGTGTTACGGTTCGGCACTCTTGTCATCGTTTCAGTGACAGCAGCCATCGTGCTACACATTGCGGTTAAAGGCGCACCTGTCGCGCTGAGCCGCGAATGGCCTTTTGTGAATGTAGCGTTCCTAACGGAACTTCCCTCCACACTGCATGTCATTCAGGACAATCAGGGCCACATCATTGAAACCGATGTGAATGGTGCCGATGTCATCAAAATGCAGCTGGGTGCCAATCTGCGTGAGGAAAAAACCATCTCCTACTCTGGTGGCGGCATCCTAGGTCCTATTGTAGGAACGGCCATGCTGGTCATCGTGAGCGTCGGAGTCGCTCTCTTTCTAGGCGTGGCCAGCGCCATCTATCTCAGCGAGTATGCAAGCCATGGGAAGTTTATCGAAATGGTTCGGCTGGCCATTCTAAATCTTGCGGGTGTGCCTTCTGTCGTCTTCGGCTTATTTGGGCTCGGGGCCTTTGTTTTAACGGCACCCGTTTTCACAAATTCGCCTCTGGATCGTGCCATATTCACCCTGCCACTAGGCTTTACAACACTGAGCTTTCAGGGTTGGGATACATGCGTGCTCTCAGGTGGCTTCACCCTGGCTTTTGTCATACTCCCCGTCATCATTACCGCGAGTGAACAATGCCTCCAGGCAGTCCCCCTCGAATTTCGTGAGACCAGCATGGCACTCGGCGCCACACGCTGGCAGACCATTTGGCGTGCCGTGCTTCCCTTTGCCACTCCAGGTATTTTGACCTCCAGCATTCTTGGCATCGCTCGTGCGGCAGGTGAAACTGCGCCCATCATGTTTACCGCTGCCTTGGCCTTTAAAGACAAATTACCTTGGCAAAAAGATCAGATCCCACTACCAGCAGATGCAAGCCTATTTGCGCATTGGGAACAGAGCATCCAGCGCTTCCTGGCTATCTTCACAGAATCAGTTCAGGCGCTACCCTACCACATCTACACTCTCGCCGCCCGTATCCCACAAAATGAGTATTCTGAGCGTGCGCAATATGGCTCTGTCTTTGTTTTTCTCATTCTCGTTGCCTCTTTAGCGGCCACTTCGATCTGGATGCGCCGCAGTCTGCGGGCAAAGTACAAATGGTAGGCCAAGACAACGCTTTTGCTCTTTCATGCCACCTTCTGATTCCAGTTCCAAACAGCTCCCTCCCGTCGTCGAATTTCGCGGTGTGGATTTTTGTTACAGCACTCAGACGGTGCTTCATAACATTCATCTATCTGCCGAGCGAAATCGAGTCACCGCGCTGATTGGCCCCTCAGGCTGCGGGAAAAGCACCCTGCTGCGCTGTGTCAATCGCATGAATGAACGCTTTATCAGCGCCAGAGTCAGTCAGGGACAAGTTTTCGTAAAAGGGAAAAACATCCACGATGCTGACGTGGATCTGACCCAACTTCGCAAGCAAGTGGGCATGGTGTTTCAAAAATCCAATCCCTTCCCTAAAAGCATCTATGATAATGTCGCCTATGGTCTCAGGATTCACGGCGTGACGACAAAGGACATTCTTGATGATGCCGTCGAACGCGCCCTGCGTTCTGCCGTTCTTTGGCAGGAACTCAAAGATCGATTGAATCAAAATGCTCTCCGTCTTTCTGGAGGCGAGCAGCAGCGCCTTTGCATCGCCCGCGCAATCGCCACCAATCCAGATGTCTTGCTGATGGATGAACCTTGCTCTGCGCTAGACCCAATCGCCACACTCCAAATCGAAGAACTCATGCAACAACTCGCTCGTGATTATACGGTTATTTTTGTCACCCATAACATGCAGCAGGCTGTGCGCGTCTCCGATTACACGGCCTTCCTGCATTTAGGGAAGCTCATCGAGTTTGGTGACACCGAAGAACTCTTTTCCAATCCCAAGCAGAAGCTGACCGAATCTTACCTGCGCGGCACCTTCAGCTAAGTCAGCACCTTCTTTAGATCCCCTCAGCGGTTTCCAAATCATGTCAGATAGCCAGACAGCCAACCATGACGCCCGCTTCATCCAGGTGGAGAAGTTCAACTATGCTTACGGGGATCATCAAGTGCTCTTTGATGTGGATCTCGACCTACACCGTGAGGATATCACCGCTCTGATCGGCCCCTCAGGCTGCGGAAAGAGCACACTTTTGCGCTCCATCAACCGCATCAACGATTTGGTCGAGATTGCCCGTGTCGTCAGTGGCAGCATCAGGATAGATGGCGTGGACCTCTACTCGTCAGAGGTAGACGTCATCAGTCTGCGCCGAAACGTCGGCATGGTCTTTCAAAAATACAATCCGTTCCCCCGCAGCATCTTTGAAAACGCTGTCTATGGACTACGCGTCGCAGGCATCAAGGACAAATGGGAACTGGAAGAAGCCGCCGAGCGCAGCCTACGCATCGCCGCCCTTTGGGATGAGGTCAAAGACCGTCTGAACTCCAACGCCACCGGCCTCTCTGGCGGTCAGCAACAGCGCCTTTGCATCGCCCGCGCTGTGGCCTTAAAGCCACGCATTCTTCTCATGGACGAGCCCTGCGCTGCTTTGGACCCTATCGCCACTGCTCGCATTGAGGATCTCATCGCCCAGCTTCGCGGTCAATTCACCTTTGTCATTGTTACCCATAACATGGAGCAGGCCAAACGCATCGCTGACAAAACCGCCTTCTTTTACAAAGGCAAAGTCATCGAGTGCGCCGACACCATGGACATCTTCGGCAACCCCAAAAACAAACTCACGGAATCCTACATCACCGGACGTCTAACGTGACACGGTTGCCAGCTTTCTGAAAGCGCTGCAATCTACTCCCTGACTTGCGTGATGCCAACCTTGGGTCCAGCGAATTTCGGCTGTTTATCAAGGACCAAGACATCAATCACAGCTTGGACACGAGCCAAGAATTCTCTGTAAAAAGTACTGGTAGCAAATTGGCGAGAGACGTCTTTAGCATCAAAGCCTTCCGGTTCGAGACCATGCTGACGAGCAAGGAAAATGGCTCGCTCATTGTGAAAGTGCTGGGAAACAATCAAAAAACGCTTTTGATCAAAGATGGTCTCGGCACGCAGGACGGAATCGAGCGTGCGAAAGCCGGCATAGTCACAGTAGATGATGTCAGCAGGAATACCTAAAGCCACAAGATCAGCCTTCATAGCTGTCGGTTCATCGTATTGATGCGTAGCATTATCTCCACTAACGATGAAAGCTTTGACCTTTCCTGCCTGATACAAAGCGACTGCGGCTGCCATTCGATGAGTGTAAAATAGGTTGGGGAGGCCAGCCACCTTCGGCGAGCAACCAAGCACCAAAGCTACAGGTAAGACAGGCACAGTCTCCATTTGATGATGACAATAGATGGATGAACGCCGCACCCAGGCATCACAGCTCCAGATGATCAAAACAATCAGCCAAAAGCCGAGGATACAAAGCAGCATGACTTTTTTCCAAGTCAGCCAGCAGAGAATGCGAGAAAAGTTCATGGGGTAACGATACTGCAGCGTTCTTTATTTGCTTCAACCTCATCCATCCGCCTTTCCATGAATCGCCGACACTTCATCGCTACGACAGCCGCTTTAGCCACATCACCCATGCAAGCCAGTAGCCCACGCTTAAAAATTGGCCAGATCGGCACTCAGCATGCTCATGCTGGAGGCAAGATGCAGTCCGTGCGGGCGCTGGGTGAGATCTGGGAGGTCGTGGGGATAGCGGAACCGACAGGGCCAGTGAAATCAGACGTGTATAAAGGGCTAGCTCAGCTAACAGAAACTGAGCTTCTAGCCATGCCTGAGGTGAAAGCGGTAGCCGTAGAGACAGCCATTCAAGACTCCTGTGCGACCGCTATGCGCTGCATTCAGGCAGGAAAACACATCCATTTAGATAAACCCGGCTCCCTAGATCATGCCACCTTCAGAGACATGCGTTTAGAAGCTGAGAAACGCGGACTTACCGTGCAAATGGGCTACATGCTGCGTTACAATCCAGCCTTTGAGCTGCTTTTCAAAGCGGTGCGAGAGGGATGGCTAGGTGAGATCACCGAGATCGACGCGGCCATGGGAAAGCTAGCTGATTCAAAAACTCGCACTCAACTTGGCGCATTGCCCGGTGGAGGCTTCTTTGAGCTAGCCTGTCATGTGACGGATGCCGTGCTGACGGTGATGGGTAAACCTAAGTCTGTTCATGCTTTTTCCACCCCAGTGGGCAGTGATGGCATGAAGGACAATCAAATGGCCGTGCTGGAATATACCAAGGCCACCGCCGTTATACGCTGCAATCATGCAGACCCTTTTGGTGGACTACGGCGACGCTTTAACGTGACTGGAACAGAAGGAACACTAGAGATTCTGCCTCTGGAATCAGGTCGAGTCAATCTATGCCTCAGCAAGGCCTGCGGCGGCTTCAAAAAAGGCAACCAATCCCTCAACCTCGAAGTGCCAAAAGACCGCTATGCTGATGAGTTCCTGGATTTAGCCAAAATCGTTCGTGGTGAAAAAAAGTTGGCCTGGGATGCCCAGCATGACATCGCCGTGCATGAAACCGTATTGCGGGCTTCGGGCGCCTGGAAAGCGTAAAAGCAAAAGCCCCAGACTTGCGTCTGAGGCTTTGGGACCGTGATGCTTTGAATCAAGACAACTCAGAATTCTTCGCTACCGACAGTGAAAGTCACGTTGCTGAGACGAGCTCTGGCCATGGAGTTGAGAACGTCGATGACGCGCTCGTAGCGGGCTTGCTCTTCAGCCTGGATGGTGACCATGACTTTGGCATTGCGAGAATCAGCTTCCTGCTTCAGGCGCATGAGTGTCGCGGTGAAGTTAGGGAGTGATTTGTTATCGGGAGTGTCAAACTCTTCTTCATTAAGTGTCACAACACCTGATTCTTCGACGGTGATGGTGATTTCATCAGGTGGTGTTTGTTCATCACTGAGTGCTGGGGTGCCTATTCCAGGGAGTTGTGTTTTCAGCTCGCGCTCCACTTTCACGGCACCAGCCATGACCATGAAGAAAAGCATGATGACGAAAACAACGTCAATCATAGGCGCGATCTGAAAGCCCATGACGGCCGTCTCTTCTTGAATGCTACGATGCTGTTTTTTACCGTGGCTCATGTGAGTTTAATCCTTGTTAAGTGCTGAGAAGGAAATGTCATCGATCCCAGACTGGGCGATCAAGGCCATGACTTTCTGAATCTCCACTGCAGGCACATCACGATCTCCGCGAATGATGACTCTGTAGGTAGGGTTGTTATTTTTGCGTTGAGTGAGTTGTTCGATGATCTCCTCGTTACCAAGCTCGCGGTCATCGAGCTTAATTTTCGATTCCTGCTTACCCGCAATCCAACGGACGTTCAGAGCGGCTTCGAACATGGTGTTTTTGCCCTCCTTCTTTTTCGCGTCTGTAGCGATGGGTAGCTTGATATCTTTATCAATCCTCAGCACCTGTGCCGAAGTGATGCTCATAAAGAAAATGAGCAGCACCAGAAGCACATCAATCATTGGAGCAATTTGAAACTCCGGTTCGCCGTCTCCGCCGCCGCCTCCTCCGCCCATAGTGGTGTTAGTTTAGGGGTTAATGAAAATGAATTGTTCGAAACAGTTTCCTGGCTTATGCCGCAACTGGTTCACCACCGTTCACCCAGTTTGGAAGAGCTGCAAAGAACTCTTCTTCACCGACATGTGCATCTTTCAGATGGCTGTAAGGCATCTTACGGAAAAGAGCCCCAATGACTTCCTGGAGACCGCTCATGGAAACCTGGAGGCGATTGCGGAGGAAGTAGAAAAACATGAACGCAGGAACGGCAATGAAGAGGCCTGAGGCTGTCGCAATAAGAACCTCACCGATAGCTCCAGAGAGTTTGGACGGATCACCCACACCACTGGTTCCAAGAGTCGCGAAGGCGCTCATCATCCCTGTCACCGTTCCGGTCAGACCGATCATCGGCGTGCAAACCCCAATAACGGAAAGGTAATTAATGCGGGTAGTAATGGTGGAATTCACTTTATTAAGCTCGGTGAAAAGGGCATTTTCAACGGCTTCTTCGCCATCACCAACAAAACTGAGTGCGACGCGAGCAACATCACAATAAGCAGAGTTGCTGTTTTTGCAGAACTGATATGCACCGACGTAGTCACCGGCGCGGAAAAGATCCTGAACTTGAGAAACCTGAGCTTCTGGGGCCATCTTTTTGAAGCCTGTGCGCATCCAGAGATCCACAGTAAGCCAGATCAAAGCTACGGAGCAGGCCGTGATCGGATACATCACCCAGCCACCTTCGACAAAACGGTCCATGAGAGTGTGCTCATGCTTCACGACAGCAGCAGCTTCACCACCAGCGGCAGGAGCTTCTTCGGCAAGAATGGGTGAGACGATAGCGAGATTACCAAACAGCATCATAGCGCAAGCGGAGGCGCGGACGACGGTCTGAATCAGGGTGGCGGAGGTACGGTATTGCATGGTGGCTTTGGGGGCTAGGGATGTTTGAGAAAAGGCGGGATTATTTAGCAGGAGCAGCTTCGGCAGGTTTAGCGTCTTTTGCAGCGGTTTCGGCGGGTTCTTCTTCGGGTTCATTTGGCATACCATTGATCGGAGCCAATTCTTTAGCGGCAGCCTGCGCAACGGCAGAGCCTGGATAAGTTTCTTCAATGCGCTTAAAAACAATCTGTGCATCCGCAAAGCGTTTCATTTTAGCTAACATTTGACCAGCTTTAAGTTCGGCATCTGGCACACGCTGAAGTTGAGTGCCGTAAAATACAGGAATGCGTAGATAGGCCATCAGAGCTTTTTCCCACTCTTTCTTACGGGCATGAATGTCTGCGATAATCGTCCAGATCGCCGCTCCAACCCCAGAGTCATCAGTTTCTGTTAAAATGCTTTCGGCATCGGCCAAAATACTGGTGTACTCGGAGGAAGTCTGACGGTCGATATCAAGCTGAATGATACGCAGCTTCATTTTTTGGCTATCGGTCAGCTTCAAGGCTTTCAATTGAGGAATTAATTTGATGGTTTCCTCAAACTTACCTGCTTGGCTCAATGTCTCGACGTAGGTGAAGAAAACCTCTGAATAAGGATTGCCAGGAAAGGTCTCGAAGGTTTCAAAGAAAGTTTTGGCTTTGGCAAGCACCGCCACAGCCTCTTCCGTTTTACCTTCGGTGAGCAGAGATCGCGCTTCGGTAAGTTCGGTCACATCTGACCAATCCAAGGAAGCAATGTTTTGCTTTGGCAACTGCGTGGTAGCGGTTTTATTCTCACCCAGAAGGATGGTGCGGATGATTTTGTCACCTTCAACGGTGAACTCGGATTGGGGAATCCGGCTGCCATCTTTGAGGATAATGAACTGCGCTTGAGCAACACTAGCCAAGAGACCTGTGGCGGCGAGGAACGTGAGAACGAAACGTGACATTGTCTGATTTAAAAAAGTTACAGTTTGCTAAGTTCTGCTAGGGCCAACTTCATCTCAGGAAAAGTTTTGAGATCTTCGCGCTTGGTCATTTCAACCAGCAGGACTTTAGCAGCTTCGCGGTCTGAATACTTGCGGTCCGGTGGCTCAGCGGGTCGGTTGAGCTGAATAAAAGCTTTGGCGCATTGAAGATAGGCTTTGGCCATGATCGGCTTCCACTTTTGATGGGCAATGAAGACGCGTTGATAAAACGGGATCGCTTGGCCCCATTTCTTTTGATCAAATTCCATTTCCCCCTGCATGAAGAGGGAAGTGGCATGGGCTTCACCACGCCATTCCTTCGTATTGAGAATGTCTTCGTAAAGTTTCTTGGCTTCAGGGAACTTCTTCAACTTATAGAGTGTTTTGGCTTTTCCGAGAGTGGCATCAAGAAGGCGTGAGCTGCCTTCATACCCTTCGATTGCTTTGGTGAAGAGCTCCAATGCTTTATCGTTTTCGCCCTTTTCAAAGGCAATTTCGGCAAGACCCACAGCAGCTCCGTCGGCGTACTCAGTGTCTTTGAAGAAGTCGTTCAGTCGGTTGTAACAACCGGCGGCTTTGTCTAAATCACCTTTCTTACGCGCATTGTCACCGACGGTAGCAAGCAGCAATGGGCTGAGATCATCTGGCTTGGCCACCTCAATGATGATGGTGAAGAATTTTTCTGATTTGACGGGTTCCCGCATGGTCTTTGCCAACCAAGCTTTAGCAAAAAGGATACGCATCTGAGCGGTGCCGTTCATGGCTGCCTCTGGCGGTGTCAGCAAAGTTTCCAACTGCTTTTCCACTTCTTCAAAGGTAATAATTGGAGCTGGTGATGGCGCTGGCACCGACGGCGCTGGTGCAGCTTCAGCTTCAGCTGCTGTAGCTGGAGCAGGCGTGACGGCGGCTGGGCGGGCGCGGCGTTTTGGCGTCATCAGTGTGACTAATTGCTGAATCAGACCTTCGACCTGTTCGTTGGCTGGATTCGGGATCTTGGGCTTGATGGCGTCTGAGAGTAGCTTCTTCGCGTCTTCCGGTTTGTTCTCCTTCACACGAGCACGAGAAATCCACAGCACGGCTTTCAGTTCCTGCTCCTCATTGTCCTTGTGAGTTTTGAGGTATTTCTCCCACATATCTCCGATTTCTTTCCATTTACTCATGGAAGCATAGAGATCGGTGGCCTGATCCATGGCGTATTTGAGAACGTCATCCGACTTGGCTTTATCGACTGCGAGGGCAAAGTTTTCGAGCGCTTTTTCTGCATTCGTCTGCTCACCTTCCTTTAAATTTGGCGAATCTGGTATCTGGTTGTAGCCGTCACCCAACAATGAATATACTTGGCCGATGTTTGGATCATTCGGAGCATCGGTTGCGATTCCCTTCAGGTCCTTCATGGCGTCTTCAATATCCCGGGCCTGAAACTTGATGAAGGCAAGACGATAGCGAGCATCCACTACATACTGGCCTTTCGGGTTCTCTTTCATGTAGGTCTTCAGAGCCTTGCTGGTATTGATCGAGTCGTTCTGATAGAAATAGATAAGGGCGATGCGGTATTGAGCATCGTCCTTGTAAGGAGTGCTGGGGAACTCATTGATGAGCAGCTCAAAAGTCGTGCGAGCATCGTCGAAGCGCTGCATTTCAAAAAACACATTGCCACGCAGAAAGCGGAGGCGCTCCTTATCGGCTTTCGGAAAACCTTCGGCTTTGTCAAAGGCGTCAGCAGCCTCCTGGAGCTTGCCATTTTCATAGGCTAACATGCCAAACATTTCAGAGACAGTGCCTAAATCATTACCATCGGGGAAGTCAGCGATGTATTTCTCACAAAGCTCGCGGGCAGCTTTGACACGCTTAAGCTGAGCGTTGGCGATGATCATGCCGAACATGCAGCGATCACGTTGCGGAAAGTCTTTGAAGTCTTTGACGATGACATCAAAGGCTAAAATGGACTCCCATTGGCGAGACATTTCGTAGTAGCAGCGGCCTAGGCGGTAATAGAGAGAGGCGTCGTAGTCGGTGCGCTTTTCCAATTCCTCTAAGAGCCCATTGTTGACCTTCAGTTTATCTTCCAGCTCTTCTTTGGTACCTTTAATGGGGCCTTTACCTGGATTTTTGAGGCTGAGCTCCAGTTTAGCGATGACATCTTTTTGCAGGCGTGAGATTTCATTCTTTTTACGAACCAACTGGTAAGCGCCGAGAGCCTCTCGGAAGCTTTTCTTCTCCAGCATTTGGTCACCGAGCTTCAAATAAATGTTGTTCATCTGGGCGACGTTGTCGCCACCACTGGCGAATGTTTTGATGTTTTCCATCAATTTACCAGCTTCATCCAGTTCACCCTTGGCCACATAGAGGTCAGCGGCCATCATGGCAGCCTGAATCCCTTCGGCGCTGCGGGTGCCGTCTGCTACAATGGATTTCAGTACAGCTAGGGCATCATCATTTTTACCCTGCTTTTTCAGAGCTTCGGCAACAAACAAGCCTGCCTCAGCCTTCATGGCCGGTGCGCTACTCACGACTGCTTTGAGGATCTCAATACCTTTATCAGGCTCACCCTTGTTGATGTAGGAGCGACCTAGAGCTAAGCGGACAGGGTTGATGTATTCACCATCTGCAAAATTGGCCTGATAAGCTTCCAAGGCGGTGATCGCGTTTGGATAGTCGTTCAGATTGAAATAGGAGGCGCCTTCAACAAAGAGGATCTGCGGGAAGGGCTTGTTGTTCAGGTTTTTCTTGGCTTCACCGATCTTAGCGATTGCCTCGGTGTATTTTCCTTCCGAAAATAGAGCGAGACCTGCGTTCATTAGCGCCTCTGTCTCAGCTTGGATGTTTAAGGCCCCACTAGGAGCAGGAGCGGCAGCGGGTGCAGGTGGTGGAGTCTGGGCGATCAGCAGATCAGAGCCTGAAGCCAAAATCAATGCAGCGCAGAAAGTGTGATGCAGAAGGTTCATCGGACGGTAAAACATGGCAGCCAAATAAATAAAATCAGAAACTGGAAAGTGGGCAAAAAATGAGCTGGAAGCAAATAAGGAGGGTCAAAACTGGCACTTTCAGGAGTAAAATAGGGATATTTTTTTCGGAAATGAGACGCGAGATTAGCAGGCCGACCTTTTTTGTCACCAACGAATACATGTTCTAAAATGAATTTTACTGGGGTGCCAGCTCAAAACTCTTTTTCAAAGCAGTCATGGCAGCCAGGGTATTCGCCAATTCGAGTGTTTCAGGTAAACTCTCCGTCACAGCTCCCGTCTGAACCGTTCGGAAAGCAAGTGCAACGTCTGCAAGCACCTGCTCCCCTGCCCCGCCAAGCAAAGTGACCTTCATGAGCCGCTCCCCACGATTGGCCATGCCAAAGGCAAAGCGCTCCAAGGCAGAACGCCCGCTGGGATCCTTCACTCCCATAGGCACGGCAGCAAAGCGTAGGGTGTCCTCTGCCCGGCGACCAGCCATGGCATGAGCCAGACTCATCATGCCACCAAGGGCGTGAGACTCAGCTTGGGCACGTGCTTGATCACCATAGACGACTAAGATGAGGCGCACCTCACGCATGCGCTGGGTGCCTGCCATTTCGGCATCGACATCAGAAACCTCCTGGCTGCCAGAGAAAAAACGATCTCTCCTAGGCTCATAGCCCATGTTATCTGAGCTCATGGACGATTCGACAAAACTAGCTACCGAGGGCAGGCGCTCGGTCACTGGCAGCCTCAAGACCTCCTGAAAGATGCTGACATAACGCTCAAGGGCAGTCAGGGTCATATCGCGACGCAAAGCACTGGCATAAGAATAGCTGCGCTCCTCGACCTGCACACGTTTGACCCACCAAAAGCCAAAGGAGGCAATACCGAGGATAATCGTGCCAAAGGGAAAGATGATCAAGGCTGCACGGACGACTCGGCCAGATGTGGTGATGGATGAAACGTGGACGGACTCAGACATAAGCTCTCTTATAAACGCCTAAACAGCTCTACGCGCAGCCAAATTCCGTATTTAGCTATGAAATACAGCTTTCATTTGGATTAACGGAGCACCACCTCGACGGCTTCGCATTGATCCCGCCAACCTGGAAAATTCCAGACATTGGGAAACCCTGCGCATTGAATGGGTTTCACGGACTGAATTTGACAAGTATTCACGCCCTCCAAAAACAAACACTCGCCATTCGGTTTATCGATGATGGACAGGCCGGTGCGGTTTGCATTCAAACGGGTACAGTTTGAGATGAACTCCTGCTCATCACGTCCGAGAAAGGCAGCGATTTTGATCACCTCTTCGGGGGTTACATTCACGTCACCAGGCCAGCGGCAGCAGTTTCCGCAGCGGGAGCAATGGTAATATGAATTTGAACTGTCAAGGGGTGGGATTTCAGCCATAAGAAATTTTGCGTTCGCAGATCGGCGCGACGCGTTTCATCTTTCACGGATGATTCGGCTCTTGCAACGAATGGATGATGAAGTTCCCCGCCAACCCGCAGCGGAGACATTGCCTGCTGGCCATAAGCTTAGTCGGGTAACGCTTCTGGCAGAAGCCAATGAATCAGCCGATCAGGCTCTGGACGACTGGGCACGCGGGCTAGACTGGGTGGAGTGGCTTTTTTCCAGCATCCGCCAGCGGATGACGCATCTGCATTTCCAGCCACCAACATCTACCGAACTGCTGCGCTTTCAAATTGCCTGGGAAAAGTTTGCCCAAGAATCCCTGCAAAACTTGTTGGTCCCCCAGCTCATAAAAGCCTGGCAAGCGGCAGAGGCCCTGCAGTTAGAGGCCCTTATTTCTGCCGATGTTAGGTTCGGATCTGGTCTTTCAGAGGGTGAAAAAAACCAAAGCTTGGAAGCAGGCCAGCTTCTTTTAAAGGCGACACGGGGCGCTAGATATCAGGGCATTTTGAAACAGTACCGCTTGGCCGTTGAAGAAGGTCGTACTCCCGGCCACTTCCTTAGCGTATGGGCAGCTGTGGGACATTTTTTCCAACTCAGTCTGACCAACTTAATTGCAGAATATCTGCGGTTGGAGTGGCAGACAGCGACACGCGATCTCCCTGGCAGTCCCCCTTTAAATCAACTACCCCAACTGACTTCACGACTTCTTCGAAATCACTCACCCGTATTACGAGCCATCGTCTAAACCTCACACGAGTCGGACATACCGTCGGCCGGGCAGAGCACGGATCAGGCGCTTCATTTCTAAGCGCATCAAGGTCACATTAATCGTTGCTGGAGTTAATCCTGAGAGTTGGGCCAGATCGTCGATGTGGCGCTCCTCTGTGTCCAAGGCTCGGAAGAGGATCTCTTCATCTAGAGAGAGCTTCACAGCGGCCACAGGTTGCTCGATCACTGGGGCCTTGGGAGCTGTCGGAAAAAGAGTCAGGAGATCATCCAGAACATCCGCGCCATCCATCACCAGCTTTGCCCCCTGCTGAATCAGCCGGTTACAACCTGCCGAGGTTGGTTTATCGATCGGACCCGGCACGGCATACACCGTGCGCCCCTGCTCCGTGGCCTGCTGGGCCGTGATAAGTGAGCCGCTGCGCAGGGGCGCTTCCGTCACTAGTAGCCCACTGCACCAGCCTGCAACAATGCGATTTCGATAAGGGAAAGTCTGCTTATCCGCGACTCGATCCACTGGATACTCACTGATAACCGCCCCATTTTGAGCGATCCTTTCCGCCAAAGCCAAGTTTTCAGGCGGGTAGAGTTTACCAATGCCAGAGCCGAGCACGGCCACCGTGCGACCTTTTGCCGCAAGGGCTGATTCATGAGCTGCAGTATCGATTCCGCGCGCGAGGCCGCTGATCACGGTGAAGCCCGAGTAGGCGATCTGAAAGCTCATCTTCTTCGTAGCATTCAGCCCATACATGGTAGCGTGTCGGCTGCCGACGACACCAACGGCATGGTGATCTCGTTTGGTTAATTCACCCCAAACATAAAGAACGAGCGGCGGATCATGAATAGCTTTTAATAATGGCGGATAAAGCTCATCTTCCTGCGTCAAAATGGTCAACCCGCGATCATGGATCTTTTGAAGTTCCAGTTCCAATGGCACACTCGCTTGCCAACCCGCAATCGCGTCGGCCTGCGCCCTGCTAATTCCATCCGCCTGAATGAGTTCTGAAGACTTAGCTGAAAGGATGCGCTCTGGCGTTCCTAATAATTCCAGCAGCTTGCGCACACGCACCGGCCCCACTTGGGGAATTAAGTTGAGAGCAATCCAAGCTTCTGTTCGCGTCATAAGCCATGCTTGGAATAATTCGCCCCATAAAACAAGTGATTCAGCGTGAACGCCTCGGCTTCAGACATTATTTCGATTTCGGACCATTTCACAGACTGGTCAAAAAAGCTGCATTCGATTGCTGTATTCATAAGGACTCCGCTCATTTGAGGACTCATTAATCGGCGCCAGTTTACTAAGCAATAAGCATTTCACCGCAAGAACCAGCTAGCCGGCCAAAAATAGTTAAGATTAAAACGCGTGATTAACCCGAAATACCACTTCAACTTCATTAATATTTCAGACAACTTCGCAAATATAAGACCAATTTTTGATAATTTTCATATTTAAAGGAGTTAAAATACAGATATTTACAGCGAAGTGCAGCAAAGCGGTCATTTTCCTGAATTATTAGAGGCCAAGTTGACATAATGCGGTTACAGTCGTGGTCCATGTCCACACTTAAACGCACTACATTCCTCCGCCGCTCAGTCGATCATGTTACGGATGAACTCGTCATCGCCCTCGCAGGAGGAGAGACCATTGAGTTCAAAGCCCTGTTCGCAAAAGTTTTTGAGGGTTTGAAGAAAAAGAATGCAGTTAGTGGTGGTGAAGAAATGTTACGTCTACGTTGCTATGAAAAGCTCCTGAAGCTTGCAAGCAGTGGACTTGTGCAGAAAAAAGACAAAACCTACCGTGGACTTGAAGGATTAGATCAAGCTTCCAGCGTGAATCGCCTCGCCCGTGCTGACGAATCCATCTCAGCCCGCACGGCTAGCACCGCAGCCACAGCTGCTGCTGCTATCTAAAAGAGCTCCAAGTTTGCCCTTGAAAAACCGTGAATCGATCCCGTTCCCGCAAGGAAGGTTCAGTTCACGGTTTTTTATTTGATGAACCCTAGGAAGATGCAGGGGCCGCTAACACAATCTTGTAATGTCCACATTCATGGCTGTTTAAAAGCCGTCTATGGCTCACGGAAGTCTGGCACAGAGGTCTTCAGAATAAGAAATAGCGCTTGGCTTGGAGCTACAAGGACTGCGCGTGATTGATCAACCTGGTCTGCATCATTTTCCTGGGTCCAGATGGATCCCATGCGGTGCTGCTGAAGGAATAGGCTCCGGTATGTTGCTGCTCCTTCGGTGATGTCCCCTTCCCAGAGGCGGAGTCGTTCAGCAGATGAGGCACGAAAACTACCCAAGAAGCCATTGCCGATTGTGAGACCAAGGCTGACAGGGCTGTGAGATAGAGGGAAACCGCTACCTACTAACTGAGCGCCTACTTTCAGCGGCAGATGGAAGCGATTGCTGCGCAGACTGCCTGTCAAGGTGATCGTGACAGGTAGCGAATGCACATGCACCATGAGACCTTCTCCGGGGGCAACGATCCCTGTGCCATTTTCATCACCAGACCAGCCCTCAGGGGCCAACCATGAGGTGCGGTATGCATTTGAGGCGTTATCAAAGAAGAGGAGACGATCCGCGTCCTCAGCACTTGCGCCAGAGGTGAAAAGAGTATCAGCAAAGAGTTCATTGACCGTCCAGTGTGTGCGCAGAGCCATCACAGCACCGGTCAATCCAGTCGGCAGCGTTCCTTTGAGACTCAGATTCGTCGAGGCCGTGGAGCTAGAATCAATTTCAAATCGTCGCCCCTCATGGGCACCAGAAGTGACTTCAATGTATGCCTGGCTATTAGCAGGAAGAAGAGAGGTCCAACTCTGAGTTCCTGATTGGATGACGGCACCTGCGACACTGGTAATGCGCCCACGGAAGAGATCATGTTTCAGCAGCGGCATCGAGAAAGTCATACGCTCTGCAATTCGACGCCGTATCCAGACCTGCGTGCTGCTGGTTGCTGTAACTTCCGGTGTTCCATCAAGATTGGCATCAAGCTGTGCTTCGAGACGAACCAAACCGAGATCAGATCCAGCAAAGATACTGGCATTGGCGATATTGAGATAGCGAACGTTTTCACTACCGTTGTTGTTTTGAGTAATCACTGGCACCAGACTCAGTCGAGCCCACGTCGTGCCACGAACATCCGTCTTTGCACTCAAGAGATAACGAATATCTGCACGACCACCGGAAGGACGAATAATCATAGCATCTACACGATCAGTCTCCGAATCAGCGATCAGTGAGAAGCTTGGCATGGAAGCACCGCTAGCTGGATCAGTGCTCAGGGCGTATTCGAGCAAGTTAGTGGCGGAGTCAGAATCAAAATCGTCTTCAGCAGATCCCTGGTTATCTTTCTTCCAAGAATTAAAGGTAATCGGCATGACTGCTTGTGGAATAATTGCAGGCTTCACTTCGACGACTGGCGCGGCCGGAGAAAGCTCCTTATTATGATCTCTTTCGGCCAAGGCAAAACCAGCAGGCGCAGTTTCAAAACCAAGGTCGATGGTCATATTACCCCAGGAGTCGGCGAAATTGTCCATGCTATTCTGATAGCCAGTCTCGCTAGTGCTATCATAGCGACCATTGTTGTTTGAATCAAAGAAAACCAAGTTACCGACACCCAAATTCATAGGTGCTGCGATCCCTATGAAACCAAAGTCGATGGTATAATCATAATCAGCATCACGAACATCATCAAGAGTGCCGCCTGAACCAGATTCCGCGGAATCAGTCGGCTCGGTTCCATAGGCCAGTGTGAACGGGATGGAATAAACGCCAGTCGAAGCGGGTGATGACGCATTCAACGTGTCTTCACTGAGATTGTCATCTTGCGGCACTAAGTCATCTCCAAAACCAGTCACGACTGAACCTCCAAAGAGGCCATTGCCTGGGGAAAATTGAGGCGCAGGAATGAACATGAAATAATCACCCGCGCCCGGAGCACGTAGTTCATAGAGCCCCCCCTCTCTGCTATGGGTCTGGGCCAAAGGCGTGTTAGATCCCGGCACACTGCCTGCAGAATAGAGTTCAATGAGAACGCCTGAAATGCCAAAGTCAGTGCCTGATGTGAAGCGCTTATCCCCATTACTGTCATTGAACACTAGGTTACCAACACCAATGGGCTTTGGCGCAAGTCCTATGTCTACAGTGAGATCAGAATCATACTCGAAAGTGTCATCCTCATAAGACAAGAATCCAGTTTCTCCATGGGTGTTGTCTGGTGTTAGCCCAGGAAGAACCGTGAAGTTTGCTGTACACACACCATGACTACTCACGATGCTACTGACGGAATAACCATCCTGTCCTGCATCATCATCCGCGGAGAGTCCTGAAATATTGGCCGTAGGAGGCGTATCCACAAGATTCTCTGCAGCACCACCCGATCCGAAGGCGCTAGCTGGAATGCGTATGTGGTAGGTGCCTGGCGCGATACCGAAGCTATAGAGACCGCCATTCAAGGTGGTGGTCGTTGCCAATGGCGACATGGCGTTGGCCTGGCCAGACCAGAGTTCCACAGTAACTCCATCTATGCCTCTTTCAATATTTGGATCAAAGACGCCGTCGCTGTTTGCATCACGGAAGACCAGATTACCAATCTGCACACGCAGCACAAAACCAAGATCAAGAGTCAAATCAGTTGCAGCGTCAGCAGTGTCATCACTTGCTCCAGAAAGACCCGTTTCAGTCGAACCCATAGGACTACCTGTCGGAGTAAGGGTGAAAGCTCCAGTGCTAACTCCATAAGCATTAGGGCGCCCTTCATCAATGCCATCCTCGCCTAAATTATCGTCACCTGACTGCACATCCGCAACACTGGCGTGCAGATAGAGAGGGGCACCAATAGTAAACATGGCAGGCGGCACATGAATGAAGTAACTGCCCGCCATAAGATTTTCAAAGAGATAGCGGCCAGATGAGTCCGTCGCCGTGGTAAACAATGGCTGATCAAAGACTGTAGAGTCCCCTGCGTCAAAGAGTTGAATTTCGACACCAGCAAGACCTTCCGAAGACTCTGCACGACCATTGTGGTTGGCGTCCAGGAAGACAAGATTACCGACAGCGACAGGTTTGAAAAAAGCGAAATCCACTGTCAAATCGGTGTTATCGTCATTGGCATCGTCCATAAAGGCATCACGCCCAGATTCACCAAAGACATTTTGGGGCTCACTGTCAGGCAAAAGCGAAATAACTGTAGAAGTAACCCCGATAACGTCTGGCAAGCCCTGCCCCCCGCCATTCTGATCTGTGTTATCATCGATTTGATTATCACCACCCTGACCCACCATAGATGCCCAGCCATTGAGAGGCTTACCCGTACCAAATTGAGAAGCCGGAATATGGATGATATAATCACCTGCATCCAGACCACTGAATAAATAGACACCTTCATTGGCAGTGATAACACTGCGCATTGGCTGTGCCGTCTGGGGATCTGCCAGAGAACGGAACAATTGGACAGTGACCCCATTGGCGCCTTCTCCAATATCATAAGCGCCATTTCCATTGGCATCAGCATAAACAAGATTACCCACACCAACAAGATTTGGATTGGATGGAACAAAACCAAAGTCGATGGTTAAATCGAAATTATCATCATCAAAGCTATCGTCCGTCTTGAACAGACCACTCTCATTCCCAGCATCCACTGCTGCACTATCCACATTGAGAGAAATATTACGACTGCGTATGCCATTGATACTCGGTGCCGCATCGTCAATGCCGTCTTCTCCGGCATCATCATCTGCGGTGCTATTCTGTGAACCGCTCATTGAAACGACTCCATTCAGCGGCTGTCCAGCAGAGAACTGACTAGCTGGAATAAAGACAATGTAGCTGCCAGAAGAAAGGAAATTGAATGCATATTTACCTCCATTCTGCGTGCTCTGTATGAAGAGCGGAGTCACGCTTCCAGGAATTTGATCGGCACTATAAATTTCCACGGTAACATCATCGACACCTTCACCATCGTCCGCTCGTCCATTTTGATCCGCGTCGATGAAGACCAAATTACCAATTCCTACAGGAGTCTGGAATCCAAAGTCCACCGTCAGATCGAAGGATGCGTCGTTATCATTGTCACTGGCGGAATCGACTCCCGATTCACCCGACTGATCCGTGGGACTGGCACCTGGGAATATGGTCACAATATTGGTCGAAACACCCTGCTGAGAAGGAATGGTGTCATTGAGACCATCTTCACCAGAATCATCATCACCAGAGAGCCCTTCATCAATGCTCACGCGGCGGAAAAGCACCGCCCCCTCTTGGAACATCGCCGATGGGATATGCAGGCGGTAGTTTCCTGGGCGGAGGAAACTGAAGAGATATTTGCCGTCATTGCTAGTGGTCGTCGTGGCCATGGGCGTGTCCGTGCCGGGAATCTGTTCATGGGTATAAAGCTGGACAGTGACACCATTGATACCTTCACCACTGTCAGCATGCCCATTGGCATTCCCATCAAAGAAGACCAAGTTGCCAATTGCCACAGGCCGAAAGAGTCCAAAGTCGACGGTGAGATCGGTGTTATTGTCATTACTATCATCACTCATCGCATCCACACCCGACTCTCCAGTGGCATTTGTCGGCACACTGTCGCGAGTCATGATAATGCGCCCAGTGCTGAGACCCGAGGTAAATGGGGTTAGGGCATCAATGGAGTCCTCACCCACATCATCATCCCCAGCTTGGACATCTTGAAGACTGAAAAGACCACGTAGGTCACCGGCAGACTGGAACTCAGCGGCAGGCAGATGCATGAAATATTGGCCCTGCCACAAGCTATTGAAGAAGTATTTACCACCATTCGAAGTGACTGTTGTCGCCAAAGGTTGGCTTGCCCCAGGAGTCTGTCCCCAATAATAGAGTTGCACCGCCGCACCATCGAGGCCTTCCCCATTGTCAAAACGACGATTACCGTTGGCATCATTAAAGACCAAGTTACCCAGAGCCATGATACCTGGCTCCACAAAACCGAAGTCAACCGTCATGTCACCACTGGCATCTACAATATAATTATCTAGTTCGCCACCCATTCCGAGTTCAACGCCCGTAGCACCATTGCCCTGAGGCTCAGCACCTGGCGTCAGAGTAATCAGAGGACTGACCGTCTCCGTGCGGAGACCACCGGTTTGAATACCATTATCATCACCGTCAATCTGATTGTCCGAACTGACTGTCATTGGGCTGCTATGACCAGAACCAGCCAGAGGTTGACCATCCATGAAATTATGTGAACTCACCTTCAGCTGATACACTCCTGGATCTTCGCCTGAGAAGTAATACATCCCTCGTGAATTAGTAAAGGTCCAACCAATGCGCGACTCAGCACCGTTAGAGCTGTTCCCATCATTGTCGCGCCAGAGTTCTACACGCACATTCGGAATTCCATTTTCACCACCCTCATGAATTCCGTTCGCATTGGCATCATTCCAAACAAGACTACCCACAGCGACCGTTTCAGTCACAAGGCTAAATGGTTTACCAATCGAAATGTCACGAGGACCGGCCCAAATTTCATTATTCGGACCAGGCGGCGTCGGAATCGGAGATTCAAAGATATCAACGGTTCCAGTAAGGCTGACACGCAGCATAGCGCCGCTACTGTAAGTTCCAGCAACGACTGGTTTTCCCCAATGATAGCCAGTCACATAAAGCTGATCATCTTTGGGATTGTATTCAATATCACGTGTATCCACATCCCCCTTACCTGCGCTAGCAATGCTGGCCACAATCTGAGGCGCACCAGGAGCAGAGGGATCTGTCAGATTGATACGGAAAATTTCACCGTCTGAACGATTTACGCCATAGAGAGTGCTTCCATGGATATCGATCCCTGAAACCAAGGAAACAGGCTGACCACCGAATGCCATAGCGACGATCTGTGAATCTGTAGCGACGACATTCATGAGCGCACCGTTCGTGGCATTATAGCGGCGAATTTCCCGCGTCGCGCCAGTTTGCACGACAAGGTAAAGATTACCATCTGGGCCAAAGGCTACATCTTGAATCCCAGATTGAGTCAAGAAGGTAAACGGATTTGTGCCGATCGGCACACCTGGGTCGTCGGACAGAGGGCCTGCAAAGCGGACCATTCGCCCGCCATTATGATCCACGACATAAAAGTTACCATCAGGCCCAATGGCAAAAACCTGAATCTGACTCAGTGATGCAGCGCTGGCATTGAGCACGCCTGCCGTCTGAATTCCGGTCGGACTGAGACGATAAAGATTACTATCGCCAAAGTGAGCTACATACCAATTACCGTCAGGTCCAAGCTCTAGGCTATAGGGTACATCAAAAGGATTTCCATCACCTTGGTTATGACTTGCACCAAAAGGATGCCTCAAAGCACCGGTATATTTACCACTGGCCGCATTATAAGTTTGAATGCTGTCGTCCTGAGTCGCAGAGAGGTAAATGGTTGGGGTTACTGGAATGAGACCAAAGTCGATGGTGTTTTCATTGTAGCCACCATCCCCCGCTTCCTGACCTGAGGTCAGTGTAATCAATGGGCTATAAATGCTACCAGCTGCAACTTGATGACCGTTATCATCATCATTGACTCCGTTATCAAGCAGCACCGAGCTAGAGCTAGAAAGCGGCTGTGCTTGAGGTGTTGTCGGAATACGCAGGTAATACTTACCTGGAAGTAAGCTGACAAAACTATACTTACCGCCACCAGATGACGTCGTGGTTTGACTCAACGCATCATCACTACCACCAATGCGATGATCTGCTCCTGCAAACCACAGCTGCACGAAGACTCCATCGATACCTGACTCACCTGAATTCCTGATGCCATTATCATTGGCATCTTCCCAAACGTAGTTTGGTGTTCCTGGATTACCAATAGTCAAACCACGATAGAGACCAAAATCCATGGAGAAGTCCGTATCATGATCGCCATCCTCATCCATTGTCTCACTGCCAGTAGATAGCTCTACCACAGGACCATAAATCATCGTGCCAGAACCCTCAGGTTGATGAGCTGAGTTGTTATCATTATCCAAACCATTGTCAGCATCGACGGCAGATCCACCAGGAAGAGGTAGATTTGCCGGTGGGAAGACACGCAGATAATAATGACCAGGCAGTAAATTCTGAAAGGCAAAAGTCCCAAAAGCGCTAGTTGTCTTGTCTGCACCCACCTGAAGGTCTGCATCTAGCCCCGTTCCACCAATAGCATCATCAGCTCCTGGGTCCCAAAGCTGCACGGTGACTTCTTTAACCCCGGCTTCACCTGCCTCATGGATACCATTGTAATTCACGTCATCCCAGACCAAATCACCAATGGCTAAACCTTTTACCGTGAGAGTTGTGTTGAAGGTCGATTGGCAACCATAGACATCTACTACACGCACACCGAATGAGGCGGAACCAAAAGCCATGCTCGTGCCATTGAGAACACCCGCAGAACTCAGAGTAATTCCAGAAGGCGGTGTGCCATTAACGATACTCCAAGCATAAGGCCCAGTGCCACCCGTTGCCGTCAGTGCCTGTGAGTAGGCTAAATTATAATGAGCATCACTTAAAGATACTGAACTGCTGGTGACTGAGGGACAAGTAATGGTTAGCGTATAAGCCCGTGTGCCAGTGCAGTTAAAAGCATCTTTAGTCTGGACTGCAAAGCTAGCAGTTGTTGTGCTATTAGGCATTCCAGCGATCACACCCGTGGTAGCATTCAGGCTCGCCCACGCTGGCAGAGCGCCTGCAGCAATCGTGAAGACATAGGGAGAAGAACCACCAGTAGCAGAAACCGTCTGCGAGTATGCGGTCCCCACCACAGCATTGACCAATGAAGGTGGGCTCATTGTCATGACAGGACAGATTGGCAGTGTCACCACCTGCGTTGCTTGGCAGCCTAAAGAATCAGTCACACGCATTGTTAGGTTTGCAGATTGGCTAGCCATTGCAGTGGGAGTACCGCTGATCAGTCCTGTGGCAGAATTCAAAGTGAGACCCGCAGGCAATGTGCCCGCGGTTAGCGTCCAGCTATTATAAGGGGAGGTCCCACCCGAAGCGGAAAGTGATTGGCTGTAGGCAGTCCCCACACTTCCATGCACCGCAATTGTTGGGATGATACTGATCACTGGGCACACCGGCGCGATCGTGAAAGCGCGTGTTCCGCTACAGAGGTTGGCATCCATGGCTTGAATCGTAAAGGAAGCTGCCGTGACCGAAATAGGCGTACCCGTGATAACCCCAGTCGTAGAATTCAAAATAGCCCAGGTGGGCAGTGCACCTGCTGATACGTTATACGTATACGGACTGGCACCACCGCCTACCGTTACTTTTTGACTATAAACTGTGCCCACCGTGCCACCAATGAGCGCAACTGGACTCACTGCAATCACTGGGCAAATTTTCAGAGAAAGCACTCGTGTCCCATAACAGCCATTTGCATCAGTAGCGCGGATTGTGAGCGGCGTGCCGGTGCCATTCCCAGAAGTGGGTGTTCCCGTGATCGCTCCTGTTAACTCATTAAAGAATAATCCCGCAGGCAGTCTTCCACTTGTCAATGCATACGTGTAAACCGCGAGTCCGCCACTTGCACTGACAGTCTGAGAGTAAGGACTAGCCACCACGCTATTGCTTAATGCAGTAGGATTGATCGTGATCGCTGGGCATTGTTGTTTGATCAGCAGCGAGTCTTCCAACACCGCAGGATTGTTCCCATAGAGGCCGATAGTCAAGCCATCGGCTGAGATACCATCACCTCCATTATAAACATTCCAATTTGAGTAAGCTGCATCCACAGCCACATGACCATCGGTCGTTAGGATCGTGGAAAATCTCTGATACGCACTGGCTGACAGAGTCCACATAACCGCGTGACTACCGCTGCTACTGTAAACTGTGCCAACCACGCGGGCAGTATCACTGACTGCACCAACTTTAGCCCCCTGAATGTCTACACCACTGACTAAGCCAAGTTTCGTCCTTAAACCAGTCACGGTATCATACAAGAACGGCACTGGAACTCCTGCAGCCTTTTCAGACGAAGCGACATAGCGCCCATCAGGGCTGACCTTACCCCCACTCAGAACATTAAAGCTTGCAACTGTAGTCATCCAGCCAGCACTGATACTACCTTTAATGATCTTGCCATAGCCTGCGGCATCTACCACTAATAACACAGACCCATCTGCAGAGGCATCTAACACCTCGCGCACGCCGCTGATGCCCACCCATGCCAGCGTCGTTAGATTCCAAAACCCACCCACAAGCGCGGTCGATCCATTCACCCCATCTGGATCCACTGTTCCAAAAGCATGTCCGCTACCAGCGGTGATGGCCGTCGGTGTCACGATCAGACTAGAACTAGCATCAAATGGAGTTAAAAGACGCGCCACTGAATTAGCACTGCGATCATAAAACCAAGCCACCACATTGATCTTCGAACCCAAAGTCCAGCGCTCAAAACCCAGCACATCACCCTCATCATTCACGTCCGCTCCGACGGCATAAGGATGAATAGAAGCGAGCTTAGCAATGTCAGTCATCACTGGCGTCCCAGACGTTGTCATGATGAATCCACGCGTCGTCGAACCAAATCGCATCCCTGTAGTGTATTGACCATTGGGGGACATACCCATGATGCATTGAGATTGCCCGTAAGCTTCGCCTCCCAGCACGTCCTTGCCTATGCGCGTCACTTTATAATTAGCCCCCGTTGTCTGTGCTGAGGCAGTTGTCATCAAGACGCCTGACCAAAATAGGATCAACATCATCTGCGCAGCAGCACATCTAAAGCACCGAAAGACAGAGCCCAGCCTCAAAAAGCGGATGCGTACATCTGCAAGAATTCTAAAATTAGAGATCATTATGTATGAATACAACAATTTAAACAATAATCACCATAATTTCAATATAAAATATAATAAAGACTTACTAAAATGGACAATCTATCAATTCCACCCTGCTGCCAAAATTAGTTGCTTGCGTAACATTGTTACAGTGAAGCTCAATGCTCCTTCCTAATGCTACCTTTTCAGTCTAGATCCAAGACGGCGGACCAGCTTCTGATCAAATTCTGCTGGCTGTGAGAAGGGGCATCCTCACTGGACAGCCGAAAGCTAGTGATGTGTTTCCCAGCTTTCGAACGCTGAGCCAGGAACTCAAAATCAGCCCGACGACCGCCCGCAAGTTCGTCCTACTACTCATAGGCGCTGGCTGGCTCAACTCGCGGCCCGGCATCGGCATGATTGTCACCGTGACGGACCACCCAGACCTCCTTGAGCGCCTCACCCGTATCACGCCAGCGTGCCGATTCCTTCTCAAAGAATCCGCCGATCTGAATCTCATGCTCGAACAAATTATCACCCATCTTAAAAGCCCATGATCAGCCTCACCGACCTCCACAAGCGTTTCAATAAAAAGAAGGCGGACAGTTCATGCACACTGGACTGCAAGATCGGGGTGCTGGTGACCGAGGGTCGATTCACGGCCGCACTCTCTTGGCAAGGTAGCAAGAGTTCCAAGCAACTGCGGTAACTCATGGAGATGAAATGATGCAAGGCTTGCATTCCCCGTGCTTTCCCATTCCAATCAGATCGTGAGCCGCCACTTCCTTTTTCTTTTCTTTTTCTCCGCTCTATCTGCTGAGACGCCTCGGGATCTCATCGAGCAATACACTGCTGATGTAAGCCTTCTTCAGCGCCACTACGCTATCACGGGAGACTCCGCGATGTCCATGGACCGAGAAGAGAATCTGCATCAAAGGTGGCTCACTCGCCTAAGCAGGCTAGACTTTGCCAAACTCTCCGCTTCAGATCAAATCGACTGCATTCTCCTCCGCAACGACCTCGAAGCCTCACTTATGCGCCTCAGCGACCGTCGTGATGATGTGTTAGAACTCACTCCTTGGCTGCCTTTTTATCCGATCATCGACGGCCTGACTGAGCAGCGCGTTCACGGTGATCCACTGAATGTCGAAAAGGCCGCTACAGGACTGGCTCCACTCGCTAAAACCGTCACCGACCTGCAAAATAAGCTCAAAGCAATGCAGGAGAAGAAGCCCACAGCCAAAGATGCCAAACCAGAACCAGAAAAGAAATCAGCAGCATCACCTCTGCCAACGCCACTGCAGGCCATGCGCGCTGCGGATTCAGTGGATGCAATGCGGGAATCCTTAAAATCTTGGCTAGGCAACTACGAGGGCTTTCTACCTGATTTCAACTGGTGGATCAAGCAACCCTATGAGGAGGCCGTCAAAGCACTGGAAGGGTACGCCAAATACCTGCGCGAAGAGATCGCCGGCATCAAAAGCAAGGATGACGCCCCACTACTAGGCAAAGCGCAGGGTGCCAGCAACCTCCAGGATCAACTCGCGCATGAGTTCATCCCCTATACTCCTGACGAACTCATCAGCATCGCCGAGCGTGAATTCACCTGGTGTGAGACGGAAATGAAAAAAGCTGCCCAGGACATGAAGCTTGGCGACGATTGGAAAAAGGCGCTGCTCCGTGTGAAGCTTCAATACGTCCGCCCTGGAGAACAAGAAACCTTTGTCCGGGCTGAAGGCAAACGCGCTTTCGAGTTCGTCACCAAGCGCGACCTCGTCACTGTCCCCACCGACTGTGCGGAGTGGTGGGGCACGCGGATGCTTGGCCCGCAGGAGCAGAAACAGATACCCTATGCAGCCTATAGCGGACACGACATCCTCGTTGCCTATGCCAATGAGAGTATGAAGCACGAAGACAAAATGATGTCCATGCGTGGTAACAATCGTCCCTTCATGCGCAACGTCGTGCCACACGAACTCATCCCCGGTCACCATCTCCAGCGCTACATGGCCGACCGTCACAGCATCCATCGCCAAGGATTTAGCACCCCATTCAGTGTCGAAGGCTGGGCTCTCTACTGGGAGATGCGCCTCTGGGATCTCGGCTATCAAACCACGCCAGAGGACCGCATTGGCGCACTCTTCTGGCGCATGCATCGCTGTGCTCGCATCATCGTCACGCTCAAGTTTCACCTCGGCCAAATGAAGCCCGATGACATGGTGAAGTTCCTCATCGAACGCGTCGGTCACGAGAAATTTGGAGCCACCAGTGAAGTTCGCCGTTTCATCAAAGGTGACTACTCCCCGCTCTATCAGTGTGGCTACATGCTCGGTGGACTGCAATTCATCGCCCTGCACAAAGAACTCGTCACCAGCGGTAAGATGACCGAAAAACTATTCCACGACACCATCCTTCACCTCGGCCCCATCCCCATCGAACTTCTCCGCGCCAGCTTGCTAAAACAGCCCCTGACTCCTGATTTCAAAACGAGTTGGAAGTTTGATACCACGTCTAAAAGTTGATTTAAATCACGCCATGCCCATCGCCCTAGCCGCCGTCCTTTATGAATCTGGAAAGCCACTCATTATCGAGGAGGTGGAAGTTTTACCGCCGCAGGTAGGTGAAGTCTTGGTTCGCATGAAAGCGGCTGGAGTCTGTCACAGTGATCTGCATGTGATGAAGGGCGATTTGCCAATGCCGACGCCGATCATCCTAGGGCATG
>Ga0164295_10000483_pt1 | contig 33938 bp, 41 predicted proteins | sample GEODES006metaG_FD_111798 | JGI IMG/M metagenome (GOLD analysis project Ga0164295, IMG submission 111798) | Oligotrophic lake water microbial communities from Sparkling Lake, Wisconsin, USA - GEODES006 metaG | ecosystem: Environmental > Aquatic > Freshwater > Lake | place: USA: Sparkling Lake... | reverse complement strand
TAGACGGACAAATGTTTCCAAAGGTTGAGTTGTATGGCTGCACTAAGTGCGATGCCACCTCGGTAGAACCATGGTCAGACTGGGGTGTAGTAACCCCCAACTCAGACCACATTGATTCAGAATTTTGCCCATGCTTTGGGTGTAAGGCTAAGACTCTCCAACTATCCCCAGGAGATGCTGCAAGCAATAAGAACATGTCCCAGAAAAAATGGGATAAAGAATTAAACCTTTATAGAGATGCTCGTAATCAAGGAATCCAGCCAGCAGGAACCTCTACCAAGCAAGTGCAAAAAGCAATAGATGATTCTAATAAAGTAGGCAAAGCCTACGATGCAAACACTAATAGTTTTAAGGGGTAAACATGACTGCCATCGTAGGTATTCAGGGAAAAGGCTGGGCAGTAATTGCAGCAGATTCTATGACTACCTATGATGACAAACCTTACTATGCCAAGGGTATGGATAAAGTTATTAAAAAAAGTGACTATGTATTTGCCTTCTCAGGCGATGCTATTGCTGGCAACATAGCAAACTTTCTTTGGACACCACCCAAGGTTATTAAATCAATATCAATAGATGTGTTTATGCAGACCAAAGTCTTACCCTCTCTGCGTGAAACTATGAAAGATAATGGATACGAGCCAGATACAGTCAAGAATCCAGATTCTGGCTTTGATGCTCTTATCTGTTTAAACGGAATCATTTATGAAGTAGACCAAGATTATCTTTGGTCACGAGATGACCGTGGCTTATACGCAGTTGGTAGCGGAGGAAGCCTAGCCCTTGGTGCACTAGCCACTGGCTTTAGTAAGAACTCTATGAAAGCAGCAGAGTTTGCTGCTCGTAGAGCAATCAAGATTTCTGCTGACTACAACATAAGTGTTGGTGGAGATATAAAGGTAATCACTCAAAGGGGAAATATAATGCCAGCAATGAAGAAGAAGGCGCTATCGCCAGCAATGAAGAAGAAGGCTTACGCAATGGCTGAAAAGGCTGAATCAAAATCTGCAAAGGCTAAAGAAATGAAAAAGGGCATGTCAATGCTCAAGAAGAAAGGTATGTAATCATGCCAACAGCAAAGAAGAAGTGCAAGAAGTGTGGCAAGGCTAGTTGCAAGTGTTAATCACTATTCAAAGGAGAAAATAATATGTGTATCTCATGTGGCTGCGGGACTAAAACCGTCAATGCAGATGACAACTTTGGAACAATTACACCGTATGGCATCCCTGCCCCTGCGGTCAATAATCCAACTACTCTTGGTGGAAAGTAAAACCAATGACAGACCCTAGGCTAAAGCGAGCAGGAGTGTCGGGCTTTAATAAGCCTAAGCGCACACCAAGCCATCCAACAAAGTCACATGTAGTTGTGGCTAAATCTGGTGACCAGGTTAAAACTATTCGCTTTGGTCAACAGGGTGTCAGTGGAGACAAATCTCCAACAGCAAGACAAAAATCGTTTAAGGCTCGTCACGCTACAAACATTGCCAAAGGCAAAATGAGTGCAGCGTATTGGGCAGATAAGGTGAAATGGTAATGGCTAAAAAAGAAGTATGGGATAAACCAAACCCTAAGAAAAAATCAAAACCCCTATCACCTGCTGCCAAAGCATCAGCCAAGGCTGCTGCTAAAAAGGCTGGCAGAAAATATCCTAATCTTGTGGACAACATGAGAGCAGCACAAAAGAAAGGCAAGTAATTATGGCTACAGGTTATGCAGGCTCCACACTCGTTGCTGAGTTAAATAGACTTGCCAATTCTGGCACATATCCAGACCGCACGCTTTTCTTAGATGCGCCAGGTGCAGCCAATAAATGGGCTGGCACTACTGGTAAAGATTTGTTAGGAGCGTTGAACTACAAGGCTAGTTCATCTCGCCAACCAAATAACTTTAAAGGTTTAAACGCAGTATGCAATGAACTTGCATCAACCACTGGCAAGTCAGCAGTATCAGCATTGAGGAGCATTGACCTGTGAGCACACTTGAACAACTTACTGACCGTGTAGATACACTTCTACATGGCTACAGTTTAAACATGGAATCAACAACATGGTTGACTAATGCTGTAACAAGCACAACACAAACAACCATTTCTGTTAATGATTCTAATGTTGTAAGCCGTGGCTTTATCCAAATTGGCGATGAGATTATGTATGTTAACTCTACAAATAACATTGACAATACCCTTACCCTTGCTCCATGGGGTCGTGGGCAGCGTGGCACAATAGCAACAACTCACAGCAATGCATCTAAGGTATTGATTGCGCCACTGTTCCCACGCTATGAAGTTAAGCGTGCTATTAACGACACACTCAACGCAATGTATCCAGATGTGTTTGCAATTGGTCAATATCAATTTTCGTTTATTGCTGCTCGCACAACTTACGATGTTCCAGATGTAATACAAAATATTTTATCTGTAACCCACCATGTTATTGGTCCATCTCAAGAGTGGCTACCAGTGCGTGCATGGCAACTAGATAGAACAGCCAACCCAACACAGTATGGCACAGGCGGAAACTTTGGACATACCCTTGGTATCTACTCACCAGTAGTTCCAGGTCGTATTGTCAATGTGGCTTACTCAAAGCGCCCAACACTTTTTGACATCACACAATTACCATCAGTTACGCAAGAATACTCAACGGTAACTGGCATGCCTGATTACTCAGAAGATGTAGTTATCTATGGCGCAGCCTTCCGTATGATTTCTTTCTTAGACCCATCACGCCTTGGCGCACTATCTGCAGAAGCAGATGTGCTTGATAACCAGCGTGGAGCACGAAGTGGTGAGAACGCAGCACGCTTCTTGTTCAATATTTACAACACTCGTCTTAAGGAAGTAGCGGAGAACCAACGCCGTCAATTCCCTATTCGTTCACACTATCAGAGATAAGGCACCCCAATGGCAGCAGGCGACCCAGGCGCACTCAAGCGGAATTATTCCGCCACAGCAATCGAAACAACGCTCGTTAACTCTATTACATCAGCAGCAACTGGCGATACGACTACTAGCGTTTCTGTTGTATCCGTTAGCGGTTACCCATCTGTTCCCTTCACACTTATTCTTGCACCAGATACAAACAAAGAAGAAGTTGTTACATGTATATCTGTAGTTGGAACAACACTTCAAATTGTCCGTGGTCAAGACCAAACCCTTGCAGTTTCTCATACTGCTGGAACAGCGGTGCGCCACGGTGTATCTGGTCGTGACTTCAAAGAAGAACAGACCCACATCGCAGCCCGTGGTTATGATGATGATTCAGGTATTCTTGCCAACGCTGCACTAACACATGTGCATGGACTTGTTGCAGGCGAAGGTGCAATAGTTGGAACAAGCAAGATTCAAAATCTTACAGCAAAAACTATTTCTAACTCAACTCTTAGTGGAACCATTACCGCTACTGCAACAATTACATTTAGTGGTGCTGGAACAATTACTGGACTATCCAACCCAACTGTAGATGCACAAGTTGCAAACAAAGGTTATGTTGATTTAGTTATTGCAACGAGTGGAACATCTGCAGCGCTATCTGCTGCAGCAGCAGCAACTTCGGCAGCAAGTGCTGCAGCAAGTTATGTATCATTTGATAACCGCTACCTTGGACAAAAAGCATCTGCTCCTAGCACAAATAACTATGGCGGAGCACTTCTTGTTGGTGCTACATACTGGGATACTCCAGGAAGCACAATGTATGCATGGAGTGGAAGCAGTTGGAACGCCATCTCTACAACTGGTATTGGCTCCGTTAGTGGAACCGCTGGGCGTATTACAAGCACTGGTGGAACAGCACCAATCCTTGACCTCGCCACTGCTGGAACTGCTGGAACATACGCATACCCAATAAGCGTTACTACAGATGCCTATGGTCGTGTAACTGCAGCCACAGGTGGAACTGCTCCAGTGCTCCTATCAGGCAGCACAATGACAGGGTTCTTAACTCTTAGCGCAAACCCAAGCAGTGCACTACATGCAGTTACTAAGCAGTATGCAGATGGTATTGCTGCTGGATTTAACGCTCACGCATCAGTAGTTGCAGCAACAACAGGAAACCTTACTGCTACATACACAGCAGGAAGTGCTGGCGCTGATGGTGGAACTGGTATTGGTGCAACTCTTACCATTACAGCCACTGGTGCTTTTGTCCTTGATGGTGTCACCACTGCTCTTAATGACCGTATCCTTGTTAAGGACCAAACAACTGCAACTCAAAACGGTATTTACACAGTAACTACAGCAGGCACTACTAGCGTAAGCGCAGTCCTTACTCGTGCTACAGACTTTGACAACAGTATTGCTGGTGAAGTTATTGCTGGCGATACAACTTTCGTTCAAGGTGGACAAGTTAACATTGGCAATGGTTATGTAATGAACTCAGTTGGAACATCAACAACCCCTGCCAAGGGAATTAAAATTGGAACAGATAACATTGTTTGGACCCTGTTCTCTCAAACCGCAGTCAACGCAGCAGACGCACTCATGTCAATCATGGGCGCATACTAAAAGAAAGAGGTAGTAACTAATGGCTACAGTAACAAAGGTAATGGCACGAACAGCAGCAGCAACATCTAGCACAACACTGTATACAGTGCCTGCTGGAACCACTGCAGTTGTAACAAACATTGCAGTAACAAACACAGCAACAGCAGCAGCAACATTTACCATTGCCCTCAATGGCGTGGCTTTGCAAACAAGCGCAGCCCTTGCTGCTAACACCACTGCATACATTGACCTTAAGCAGGTGCTCAGTGCAACTCAGACTATTACTGGTTTTGCATCAGCGACATCTGTTAACTTTCACATCAGCGGAGTGGAGATTATCTAATGGGAATCAATACCTTTCCAGCATCCTCAAGCGGAGGAACAACTTTAACCGTTGGTAAGAAGTTCAGCGGTAAAATTACTAAGCCAACAGTTGACCCATTTCTTGGCAACTATTCATACGGCGCAGGAACTGTAAACTGCACAGAATTTGGTAATAGCACATGGGTTGTTATCGCTGGCGGTGGCAGAATTTATACATCAACAGATGGTTTAACTTGGAATCCTCTTAAAAATAACCTTCTTGCTGCAACACTTACAAATACCAGCGATGGTAATGGCACAACCCCTGCAGTAACAGGACAGCAAATTGGTCGCCGTTCTACTCTTTTTGCTCGCTCTCTTAAGTTTGCTAATAGCATCTGGGCTGTATACATGTCTAATGGAACATTGCTTACCTCATCTGATTTAATAACATGGACACTAAGGATGACAGCAACTCAAACTGGTGGTGGAACTTCAGGGTTTCTTACTTTTGGTAATAGCACATGGGTAGTTGCAACTTCAACACCAAAAGTATTTTCATCTGCCGACAACTGGGTAACTAACACAGATAGAACTACTGCTTGGTCAACTGGCGCTGGTGCATCAAATGCTATTAAAAGGGTAATTTACGCCAATGCTTTGTTTATTGTCATTGACAACGGTGGTTTAGTAACAACATCTCCAGATGCTATTACATATACTGCTCGCACTGGTGGCTTTGGTGGAACTACCATTACCGATATTGCAACTAACTCATCAACGGCTGGTGCTACAACCGTTATTATTGGCTCATCTGGTAAGTGGGCATACTCAACCAACGGAACAACTTGGACTCAGAACACAGCAAACGCAACTGAAACACATACAAATATTGTTTGGGATGGTTCACGCTTTGCTATTTTTTCTGCATCAACTACCGCTTCATGGTATTCAACCAACGGTATTGGTGGCGTAACAACTGGCGCTACAAGAACAACCGTAGGAACTCCAGTAGTAAACGCACAACAGGCATCAACTAATGGCGCTGGAACAATTTTCTTTACAGTTAACGGAACTTTCCAAACAACAACTAACATTACTGTTTCTTGGAATACTGTTGCTACGGTTTCATTTAATGGTGCAATTTCATCTGACCCCAAGACGGTGCTGAATCCAGCATATCAATCTGCTGTAGATGGCACTGGAAGAATTTGGAAAGTTTCTTTCATGCAAGATAAGGTTTGGACATCTACTGACAATGGTGTGAACTGGACATTTGCAAGTGCAGCAAACCTTACACGATTTTCTAACGCTACTACCGCTAATAATATTACTATTAACGGTTTTGAATATGTAAATAGCGTATTGTTTGCATTTACAAACTCAACAACCGCTGGCGCTGCGCTTTTATACAGCACCGATAACGGAACAACTTGGGCATTTGCAACTACAGTTATAGGAACAATTCGTGGTATTGCTTTTGGTAATGGTGTGTATGTTGCCATAACAAGCGCTACCGTTGGTTCATCTGGTTCTACTTCATTGTATTATGCAACAACACCTGGCGGAACATGGACTGCAGTTGCCTCAGGTTCAGTTGGTGGTGCCACAAGCGGTCTGTTTTATGGCAATGCTGATGCGACCTTAGATGCAAAAAGTATTTATGATATTCAATTTGATACCGTCAACGGTTACTTTGAAGTATGGATTTATCCAGATACTGCTGGAACAATTGGAAGTTGCCGTTCACTTGATGGTATTAACTGGATTGCAACTGGACAAACTACAAAGGCAAATGCTTATGGTTCATTAGCAATGACCATTACCTCCCCCTCAACAACTGGGTTGAACACAATAAATGATGTAAACTTTGGAGTAAATATTGATGCTATTAGGCAGCAAACTCCACTTATATTTAAATCAAATGAAAACGGAAAGCAAGTAGTGTTGGCAAGACAGAGCACAGGCACAACTGTTCAACAGGGTATTGTTTTAACATCAAGAACAAACACCACCTATCCAAACTTTAATCAAAGTTTTAATGCTCCATTTGGACAGCAAAACCCTATTGCTCCGTATGTAAACATTTTTCCCGTTTCAGCAGGTTCTGTATCAGGCGCTGACCCGCTTTATTTGGACTACTATGAAAATTTTGGTTGGGTTGCAATGTATACTTACAATAACGGAACTATTTATTCGTATGTTATATTGACATCTTCTAATGGAGAGTATTGGGATATTGCAGCAACTTTTAGTTACGCTGGAGTTGTCCAACCTTTAAAACTTTTCTTTGCAAGCAACGCATCTGATAAGTTAATTGTTTCAATTTCTGATGATTCTAACGGAGCATACAACAACACGATTGTATTAAATACCGTTATCTCAGAAGTAGCAAAAGTATAAAGTAAAAACTAACACCTGAGCATGTGTTTAAACTGCTCATTTTTTTATTTCTAATATAAGGAGAAGCCGTGGTTAGTCGTTCACCCGATATTTCCGAGCGCACGATAATTGATTTATCTGGTCGCTTGTCTACATACTATGATTTAAACGCTAACGCTTTTGACATGGCTATTGGTGGCTTGCCATTTATTATGGCAGTAACAGATAGCACTCCTTACAGGCGACAGACTGCAGAGTTTCGTGTTCAGCGTGTAGACCAGATGCGTGACCCAGGCGAGCACACCCTTGGTGGTTCAGGTTACTGGACACGCTCTCAATCATCATGGCACTACGGCGAGGGTGTTCTATTTGCTGAGCCAATGGAAGGTAACGAGAACGAAGTTCGTTTCCGCTATCGTGATTCCTATGGCATAGATGTATGGACTCCAGGTGAGATAAGCCTACTTAAAAAGACCACGCGAGTTCAGGCTTTTACTGGAGCGTGCAAGATAGATACAGGTGCTACCACAGCAGGCGTTGCTTTTCTTGTTGCTACGGACTTAGCACCATACACTACACAAACTACAGCAATGTATAAGATTACAAGTTCAGGCACATCTACAGCCTTTGTCAACTTTTCTTCTATTAGTAATGAAACAATCCTTGGCACAACATCTGATGGCACATACTTATATGTGGCTACAACTGCTGGTATGTATGACATTAAATTATCTGATGGAACAACACATAAACAATATACATACAATGGTTTAACATTAGAGCAAGTATCTCTTAGGTATGTAAAGAGTCGTGTTGTTGCTGGATTTAGATTTACTAATGGCACCCATGCAGCCTACGAATTATTGTTTCCAGACAAAGGCGCTGGTGCTGCAAGTGATATTAAAAAGACAATGGCAGCATCACATGGAACTGAAATTAACGGCTCAACTATTATGCCAACAAACTGGGTGTGGGCTGGAGTAGCCGAAGGAACTAATGCTATCTATATGGGTGGCTATGCTGGTGAACACTCTAGTATTTTTAAATTATCAGTAAGTAATACCAGTGCTTTAGGAACTCTTATTACCGCTGCCACTCTGCCACGAGGAGAAGTTGTTTTATCTCTTTACACATACCTTGGCATATACATTATGATTGGAACAAACAAGGGTGCACGCATTGGAACACTGGACCAAAACGGTGACATGCAATATGGACCGCTAGTATTCCGCAATGATAACGGTGTCTATGACTTTGAAGGTAGGGACTCCTACATCTGGGCTGGTAACACCAACCAAGTAAACAGTAACTCAGGCACCACACGCATCAACCTTGGTCAGCCACTTACTCTTATTGGTTATGCTCAACCTATTTCCAGTGGTGTATACGCTCGTGCAACGGATGTTTTTGCTGATGGTGTTACTGGCACAGTCAATGGCGTTCGTATTCTTGGCAACGACAATCAAGTTGCTTTTGCAGTCTCTGGTTCAGGAGTTTGGCTACAACACCCAACAGATTTAGTTGAATCAGGGCAAATTCGTTGTGCTCGTATTCGTTACGACACCATGGAAAACAAAGCATGGAAGCGTATTCGTATCCGCACCACCAATGATATAGCAGGTGGTTCTATTGAAGTCTTTAAGATTGGTTATGCAACAGACACTGTTATTACTACATTGTTTGAAGGAAATAGCACTGCTGCTGATATTGATTTAGGTGATGCATACACACAAGCAGGACCAGATGCATCGTTTAAACTTACTCTTTCTCGTAACTCTACAGATGCAACCACTGGTCCAGTAGTCGTAGGTATTGCTGTCAAGGCTTTGCCTACACCTACTCGTGCTCGTGTATTGCAGATTCCTTTGTTCTGCTACGACAGAGAAACAGACAAGACAGGCAACATGATTGGCTACGAAGGTTATTCAAGAGAGCGTTTAAACGCATTAGAAACTATTGAAGCCAATGGACAAACAGTTATTCTTCAAGACTTTAACCAAGGTGGAGAGCCAACCGAAGTCATCATTGACCAAGTTACTTTCACTCGCTCTACCCCCGCTAGTCGTAACTACACAGGCTTTGGTGGAGTCATTACCATCATAGCCAGAACTGTCGTATAAGGAGAACAATGTAATGACCACTGCAAATTGGGCTGGACTAATCGTATCTGTAATAGCAATCGTAACTGCGTTTGCTGGTTCTATTAGATGGTTAGTTAAGCATTATCTATATGAACTTAAGCCCAATTCAGGTGCAAGTTTAAAAGATTCCGTTATTAGGCTAGAGGAAAAAGTTGAAATTCTTTATCAGATTTTAATAAAAGGAAAAGACTAATGGCTCAAGTAGATGACTTTCTTGCCATAGCCAAGGCTGAGGTTGGAACAGTAGAGGGTCCAAAAGAAAACGAAACTAAATACGGTAAGTTTACTAAGCATAACTTCCAACCTTGGTGTGGTTCTTTTATTATGTGGTGCTCGGCACAGGTTAAATATAAAATGCCTAATGTTGTATGGACACCAGGTGGAGTTGCTGCTTTTCAAGGACTAGGTGCATGGAGTAATGCAGAAACTGCTAAGCCTAAGCCAGGAGACATAGTATTTTTTGACTTTGTTGAAGGTGGAGCACCAGTAGAACATGTTGGTATTGTTGTCAAGGATAATCTTGATGGCACGGTTACAACCATAGAAGGTAACACTTCTCCAGAGAAAAAAGCCAAGGGTTCACAAGCCAATGGTGGTGAGGTAGCGGAGCGTATCCGTGCCTACAAGAAAAACAATAAGCGAAAACTCACGCCTTACATCGTGGGCTTTGGCAGACCGAAATGGAGTAATAAATGAAAGACCTAATTGAAAAACTAAAGGACCCAAAGACTAAAGCAGCCTTTAAGTCCTATCTTCGTGCAGTTCTTGCATCTGCTATCACCATGGGTATTGCCCTTGCTGCTGATGTTGCACCACAATATGCAATTTTAATCGGTTCACTTGCTGCACCTGCTGCTAAGTGGGCAGACAAGACAGAAAAAGAATACGGACTAGGTTCCAAGTAATAGTTTAAACAGATTAGCCCCTCGCTTTTTAGCGGGGGGCTTTTTTGTTTTCCCAATCTTTATTATCTTGAGTCTTTAGTCGGTGGCAGTTGGCACATAGTGTCTGTAGATTTGCCATGTCATTGTTCTGATGGTTGCCATCTATATGGTCAACATCTAATTGAGTGCGGTGCTTTGCAACAAAGCCACATGATTCACAATAATCTTTTTTATTTTTGTATTGACTGGAGCGATACAAGTTATACTTGTTTCTACAAGACCACCCATATTGTTTCTTTTTTAATCTTGCGGGTCCACAAACTGCACAGATACCCCATCTTTTGGCTGGGTTCTTGAGCAGCATCTTGTGCTGCTGAGGCTTATCCGCCTGTGGAGTAGAAGCCTGTGGCATTGAACCTCACTGGTGGGCTTATCCAAATACGGGTCATTAACTGACCACAAGGTGAACACATAGGTGCATCAGCCTCGGCATGTATAGAGCGTTCTATTTCTACAGTTATCTCACATTGTGGACACTTGTATTCGTATCTACTCACGAGTATTAAGAATCCTTTTTAGTGCGTTTAAACGGCGCAGTCTGGCTTGTTGCTCACGCTTTACTCCACGGCTAAAACCAATCCAATAGAATAAATACGCTTCAATCAATACAATCAGAATTAAAATTAGTTTCATTATCATCCACTGGTGTAGGAACGGTAACCAATGCGCCACAGTCAGCACACTTAGCATCAGTAAACCATAGGCTTATGTCGTTATCTTCAAACATGCATCCGACTTGAAATACAAGGTGCCCACAATTTAGGCAGACACTTGAAGGTATACCACGCAAGTTCACTTGGGCTGGCTTCGCTCGCCTCTTAACGAGTCTCGCTTTTACACCCTTACGCTGCACGAACAGGAGTGTAGTATGCGTTTAAATTACATGTGTGTAATTAGGCTTCGGCGTGTCGCACAATAGAGCAGACTTTGTGCAGTAATCTCCTCTATTGAAAGGAAGATAAATGACACTTGAACAAGTTACAGGTAAGAACTATGTCAGTCACTCAGCCCTAAATACATGGCTTAGTTGTGGCTGGCAATTTTATCTGTCAAGAATACAGCAAGTTCCAGAACAACCATCCTACTGGTTAGCAGGTGGCAAAGCAGTCCATGAGGCAACGGAATTATATGACCGTTTATACCATGGCACTGACAAGCAAGACACCTTCTCATCACGAGGAGCATTTGAAGCCAACTGGGAACTCAACTACAAAAGTGCAGACAATGGCATGGAGTGGCGAGCAGGTGGCAGGGCTACTAAGGCTAATCCAAACAAAGAGGATGCAGCATGGTGGTTAGAAAACGGTCCTAAGATGGTTGATTTTTGGACACAGTTTAGACAAGACAGTGGCTTCAATATGTATCAGTTACCTGATGGCAGTGAGGCTATTGAAACAGAACTTAATCAGGAGGTTGGAGGAGTGCCACTCAAGGCTTTCCTTGACCGCCTAATGGTTGCACCGACTGGTGAGTTGATAGTAGTGGATATTAAAACAAGTTCTCGTGAACCTGCATCCCTTACTCAACTTGGTATCTACGCAATTCTTGTGGAGAAAACCATTGGTGTTCGCCCTTCACTTGGCTCTTACTTCATGGCTCGCACTGGGGAACTTACGGCTCCTCAATCATTAGACCGTTACACTGAGGCACGCCTCGGTTCATGGGCTAAAGGCTTTGAACTAGCCATGGAAAATAAAATCTTTATCCCACAAGTAAGCACCATGTGTGGCACTTGCTCTGTCAATGCTGCATGTTATGCAGTGGGCGGTAAAGACTCTCACCTCTACCCTGAAATAACTATAGGAGAAAACAAATGAGCACAACGGAAGCAGCAATTCAGATTAACTTCAAGACAAAGCGTGATGGCATGTTGATTAACCTTCGTGCCAACGATGCTATTGAACTTGATGGTTTGTTAGATGCACTATCACAACGCCTTGCTACATTGATTGATTTAGAATCAACAGTTGAATCAATGGCACAACCATCAGCACCAGTATCATCACCAGCAGCAACTATTGCTGCAGCGTTTCCAGGTGCACAGGTAGTATCACAGGCTCCAGTTGCAGGCTATAAGCCAGCAGGTGGACCACAACCACAATGCACATGTGGTGCTGGACCAATGCGTTTAGTTCCAGCAGGTATCGCTAAAGCAACTGGTCGCCCATACAAGGGCTTCTATGCATGCCCACAACCTCAGGGTCAGGCTTGCCAAAACAAGGTGCCTGCATAACCCATGCGCCTACTCAGCCGTGCTATTAAAACTGCATCACAAGGGGGAGCAACACTTCCTGTTGTGTGGCAATCTCTTGCAGCGCAGCAAATAGCAATCCGTTACGGCGAGGTAAGCATGATTGCTGGACCACCAGGGGCAGGCAAGTCAACACTTGCTCTGTCCTTGGCGGTTCGAGCAAAAGTTCCAACCCTTTATATTTCCGCAGACACACACTCACATACGATGAGCCTTCGTCTACTTGCTTTGCTAACTGGCAAGCATCAGTCAGATGTTGAACCATTGATGGAACAAGACAGAGACTGGGCAGCACAAATGCTCAAGCCTGCTGACCATATTATGTGGGAGTTTGATTCATCCCCAACGCTTAAAGATATTGAAGATGCAGTCCTTGCATCTCGTGAGCGACTGGGCGAAGATGTGCGTTTAATTGTTTTAGATAACGCAGTGGATGTAACGATGGACTCACAAGATGAGTGGGGTGGATTGCGAACCTTGATGAAGGAACTCAAGTGGTGGGCTAGAGAAACTGGAGCAGCCGTTGTTGTGTGTCACCACACCAGCGAAGGTATGCCTGGCAATCCGTGTCCTCCACAGAAAGCACTGCATGGAAAGGTAGCGCAGACACCTTCGCTAATCCTTACTATACATAATCAGATTTCTACAATGGGAGTCTGTGCCGTTAAGAACCGTTACGGTCCTGCTGATGCAACTGGTGGCACTCCAGTGTGGTTGTCGTATGAACCAGCATCTATGCAAATCAACGATGTAATTACATACGAACCAATGCAGTTAATTTAGGAGAACACATGAGTAAGTGGGAACTTACAGTAGTTGAAAATGCAGGAGAAATAGAAGCATCAAAAGTCACAGACGAAATTGCAGTGCAGACTGCACCACTTCTAATTGACATCAAGGCTCAGTTAATGATTGCTAAGCCTAAGACACTTACATATACCGTTGGTTGGAGGGCAATTGTTTGGCAAAATAAAGAGACTGGTCAGTTCAAAGACCTATCCGAAGCAGAGCACAAAGAATATATTACAAGCGGGTCTATCAATCCCACAGGGGGAGATGCAAAAGATGGTAAGCAAGATGAACCTACCATCGGAGATGAAGGAAGCACTGCTTGAAGAACTGCCTCAAGTAATTGAGCAGATGGAGGAAGTTGCCAAGAAGGTATACGACCCCCATCAAATATGGTTAGAGGCAATGCAGTTTGCAGATTATGTAACACAACTATCTATTCATCTTAAGGATGACCACGGTAGAGATTGCATACTAGACATAGCAGAGCAGTTAACTAACATGTCAAACTCGTTTAAACAAATGGGTGAAAACGCATTACAAGTTCTCGATGAAGCGGAGATACACAATGGCTAACAGTAATCAGGAAACATTATCTCTTGGTTGGTGCGATAACGGTTTGGTAGATGGCAAGTTTGCCGAGGGTCTTATGTATACCACGATTACTGCACCTACCCATAAGATGGTAATTAACAACGCTATCCGTGTGCAAGGTAATCAGATTGGTAGACAACGCCAAGCATTGATGGACATGTGGTATGACAAAGTAAAGACAGACTGGTTGTTATGGGTTGACTCTGACATTGTGCTTACCACTGAGGTGCTTGCAATGCTATGGAAGATAGCCGATAAGAACACTAAACCAGTTGTATGTGGCACTTACTTTATCTCTAAGCAGATGGAGTCGTCATTGATGCAACCTATGCCTGCTTTATTCCACGAGATAAGCGAGTATGAAATTAGATACCTTCACCCACTACCAAAGGATGAAGTAGTAAAGGTTGACTGTGCTGGCTTGGGTCTGACCTTGATGCATCGCAGTGTTGTTCCTAAGTTGCGTGCCGTATCACCTGACTACTCAGTGTTTGCTGAGAAGGAAGGGCTGGGAGATAAGTATGTTGGCGAGGACATCGTGTTCTTCCGTAACTTAAAGAAGGCTGGCGTTGATGTGTATGCACACACGGGCGCAGTTGTTAAACACATGAAACGGTTTGCCTACGATGAGAACTACTATGCATTGTATTGGCAGGCAGCAGCAGCAGCAGAAAGGCAGACAGATGGCAACGCAACAAGCGAGTAATAAACGCAGAGGTGCAGCCTTTGAGATTGACCTTGCTGATTGGTTGATGCAACAGGGTTTAAACGCACAACGGCTACCTCGTGCAGGGCGCAATGACATTGGCGATGTATTTCTACCAGCGATTAACGACATCTATGTTATTGAAGCCAAGGCACCACGGCGTGATGGCAAGGTTGACCTATCGGGTTGGCTGCGTGAGGCGTATGTAGAGGCAGAGAACTACCGTAAGTCTAAGAAACTTGCGACTACACCTACGCCATTGGTAATTATCAAGGCATCTAACAAGGGAATTGAGGATGCCTATGTTGTGCAAAGGCTAGGTGACATCCTTGCAAAACTCTAAGCATGACATCGTTAAAGTCCTTGAGCATTATGGTTTTGAAATACCGCATGGAAGGCGTGGGTGGTTCACACTGCGTTGTGCTTTCCACGGTGATAGAGTTAAGTCTGCCCGTTTAAACATAGACAATGGTGGTTTCCGTTGCTTCGGATGTGAGATGGCTGGAGATGTTTATTCACTAATAATGAAACGAGAAGGAGTGGGATTCAATGAGGCTAAGCAAATCGCAGAAGGAATTACTGGAGAAAGCAACGGAGAATTACGCTCAAAACCTACAGGAAATAGTGCCGTATCTACAGAGCAGAGGTATCACAGAACAGACGGCGACTATGTTTCGCCTCGGTTTCGTAAGAGAGCCTGAGATGGGGCATGAACCCTATGTTGGTAAGTTGGCAATCCCTTACCTCACTCCAACAGGAGTAATTGACATACGGTTCCGTAGTTTAAACAGTGATGGTGGTCCAAAGTATTTATCAAGACCAGGAGCAACGACTCACATCTATAACATCAATGCATTAAGCAATGATTCAGATGTGCTCGCTATCTGTGAAGGTGAACTCGATACAGTAGTAGCAACACAAGCAGGGTTTAGTGCAGTTGGTTTGCCTGGTGCTAATAACTGGAAATCTTTTTATACTCGTGTGCTTGCTGACTGGTCAAAGGTTGTGTTGTTATGTGATGGTGACAACGCAGGGCGTGAGATGGCTAAGCATCTAAGTCGAGAACTAGACAATGTGTTCCCAGTCTTTATGCCTGAGGGTCAAGATGTTAATGATGTTTATTTATTAGAAGGTGCTGACGGTTTGCGGAAGCGAGCAGGCGTTTAAACATGATGGTAAAGAACTCATCATTTGATTTAGACTTTGGCTACGGTCGCAAAGGTGAACTGTTAGTTGAGGCTTTATTAACGGAAGGCAAGACTGTTGAAGTCAAGCGTGACCGTAAATGGTGGGCTACTAATAACATTTACATTGAAGTTGAGTGTTGGTTTAACAAGAGTAAATCATGGGAGCCATCGGGTTTGATGGTTACTACTGCTGAGTATTGGGCGTTTGTTCTTGAGCGTGGTGTTGTAATAGTGCCGACAGACCATGTGCACTATGCAATCAGGGAGTTTGGCAAAGAGATTACTTGCGAGATACCACCGAACTGGAGCAAAGGTTATCTAATTACTATTGAGGATTTACTAACAACAATGAAAGAACTTAAACATGGACAACAATAACGAATTGTTATGGGAAACCGTATACAAGGTGGCACGCTACAGTGCAACAAGATGTGTGCGTATTCATCGTAACCTCGTGACTGCTGACGATGTGTTCCAACACTTAAATCTATGGGCAGCAGAACACTGGCATAAGATTGAGGAGTGGGAAGGGCAGGATTCTTTAGTGTTTAAACTGCGCCGAACATTTAACAATGAGTCACAAAAGTTTGCAGCCAAAGAGCGTGCCTATAAATCTAAGTCAAGACCAGCCGATGCGTTCTATTATACACACGAGATACTTCAAGAGTTGTTGCGTGATGTATGGAACTATGAGCAGTGGGTTCAATCAGGCACACCAGCAGATGCAGAGTTTATTAGTAAGACAAGTAAACCTAATGAGGGTATGAACAGAGAAGCAATGTTGTCAGATGTTAGCGGCTCGCTTGCCCGTTTAAACGACCAAGACAAGGAGTTGTTGCGGCGTAGGTTTGACGGTGGTGGCACAGACTTCGATGTTCTTGCAGTTGAATACAGTGCAAGTGAGGAAGCATTGCGTAAGCGTGTGTCTCGTGCACTTACTAAGTTGCAAGACAGGTTAGGTGGGGAGCAACCTCAATGGAACAATCGTAGATACAGGAAACCCGACAATGATTAGACCACGATACCAACGCATGAAGCCATGGCATTGGATAGGATTACCATTGATAGGTGTTGGGCTATTGATAGTAGAGATTGGTTATTACATTTACCTAGCAGGAGATAAGATTGCTTGGTTTAAACGCAAACAGATTGGATACATAGACAAATGATTATTGGATTAAGTGGATACGCACAGTCGGGTAAAGATACAGTTGCTGAGTTGTTGTGTTTAAACTATGGATTCAAGCGCATCTCATTTGCATTACCCATGCGAGATGCAATTTACACATTGAACCCACTGGTTGAAGGCAACAATCGTATTGCTGATTTAGTTGATGAGTATGGATGGGATGTTGCCAAGGCTAACCCTGAGGTAAGGCGATTGCTTCAAGTGTTTGGCACTGAGGTAGGTCGCAGTCTTTTTGGTGAAACATTTTGGATTGACCAAGCGTTTAAACGAGCAGAAGAATACGAACGAGTAGTCTTTTCTGATGTGCGTTTTCCTAATGAAGCCCAAGCAATTCAGCAAAGAAGTGGTGATGTGTGGCGCATCAATAGACACAATCACGCACCAGTTAATGGACACAAGAGCGAGCATGCAATGGACATGTTCATGTTTAAACATGTCATCTATAACGATGGAACCATAAATGATTTATCTGATGAAGTGTTCATGCTTGCTAAAGAATTAGGTTTGTAAAATACAGAAGCCCCGCAAAGGACTGGAACCCTGCGGGGCTTTTGTATGGGCACCTACTGCGTGCTTCCCCTTCACATAGGAGATGCCCAATGACTAAACTGTATCACATTGCTATCCCTCGTGGGTCGCTGACCTGTAAGTTCAAGGCTCGGCGTGCTGCTTGCCTACGAAATGGGGTAGAGCCACCCCAAATACCACTGCGTTCGTGGACTAAACCCCACTCAAGACACATCTCCATGACTGGGCAATCACTACACATACGAGCAAATAGTTTCTCCTCCTCAGGGGTAAAGATGTCCTTGTCAGGGTAAAACAATTCAACATCTAACCCTTTACATGCAGCCTTAGCAGTAAGTTCAGGATTCCACCGCAGTTTAAACGCTAGGTTATCCTTGCCTCGGTTGCGAACCTCTCGCTTTTCCATGACACGATGATGTTTGATTTCCATTTTAATACCACCCCTTGGCAAGGTGATGAGCGTATGCTCGGCACACACCCTTCTTGCCATAGCGGTGGTCGAGGTAATCAAGCCCAGCCAAAACCTGTTTGTATCCATCCCATGTTGGCTTATGCCCTATGTTTTTCCATGTGCTATCAAGTAACTGTGGTATTCCCATGGCACTAGACTCTTTGTTCTTTGCTTTGGGTCGCCAGTTTGATTCACGCATCCACAATTCATAAAGACATGGATACTGTTCAAGGTTGTCACGCTTTACAAGTTCATCAACGGCAAAGCGTTGGTAATCATTATGATAATAAGCAATGACATGACCCTTTGGAGCATGAGAAGTTATCTGCACTCGTGGATTAAACACAAGAAAGATTCCAAGTATAACTACCGTTGCAATCCATAATCGTGCATGCGGGTGGATGCGTTTAAACATACTCAGCCTCTAGTTTTGCACGGTTACCACACACTCGACTGATGAAAGTCAAGATGTCTTGAGGTATGTCAGTGTCATTGCCATGACTATCGGCTAAGCCCAACACAATCATGTTACCCACAATAGTAGGAGAGTTGCCGAACATAAAAGATAGGGCGCTCGCTACCGAATTAAGTGGTAGTTGTTTGAGTAATCCCTCCTCGTTTACATAACCTTGGCACACTCCTGCACCATAGAAGTCATGCATCCCGATGGGTTCGATGAGTCCAACCACTGCTGCTTGCATGTCGGAGAGTTGTTTAAACACCTTCTCCTCGTATGTTCCATCTGTGTATAGCACTACACCTTTAGCCATGATTGTTCTCCTTTAGTTTGCCGTTCTCATATTCTCTGCCGACTTTGTATTGTTGACCGAGTTGATTTACTGTATCGCTAAGACGATTAAGAAATGTTTTGCGTTCCTCATCGTTTAAATGTTTTATCATGTCGTCTGATATGTCGCAACGCCACACGATTCTATCCATCAGTTCACCAGTCCTTTCATCATCTCGTTTAGTTCGCCATAAGCAAGGCTGCTTGAGTCATACTTACACCCGTCAAGGGTTGACTTACCTTCAAGTCCAGCAATCTTAATCCAATCACGATAAGGCTTGGCACCTTGGTATCCCTTAATGAATAGGCAGGCGCTTAGGTATAGGGCATAGTCGTTCTGTATCCACAACGCAATGTTCCATGTGTCGTAGTTTTTCCAGCCCTCGTAAGTTGTTTGTTTACTCATGGCTCACCAGTTTCTTGAGTTGTGAGTTGCGATTGCGTAGCCATGCGTTCTCACTGTTGAGTCTGATGTTCTCTTTAATTGCATAGCCGATTACTGTGAGCGCACCCAATAGTGCAATGATTGTGGCGATGATGTCGCCTGTTCCTAGATACATACCAGTCCTTTGTTCTGTGTAGCCCAGTTGCTACATGTCTTAGGATTCCAGTTCGTTATGTATAAGTCAAGGATTTGTAGCCAGAAATAAAAAAGTTTTTTTGTTTAAACAATACTGTGTATCTTTTAGGTTTTATCAACCTTGTGGTTGATAAAACTAATCTTACCAGACATGTCAAGTCTACTGTTTAAACGCTTGACAATTAGCGGTCCCCCAGGTAGAGTGCTAATCACCTACTGTTTAAACGCATGAAGATTCCAGACCGCCAGGTAGTAGTGTCCACTTGGTGTTTAAACACTTGAAGATTGCCAGATTCCAGGCAAAAGAAAAACCTCCGCCGAAGCGGAGGCTTTCTTTATCAGTGATGCAGGTGCGCTCTCACTGAAACTTAGAAGTCGAGAGTGTCCTCGCCTGCCCAGTATGCATCTACCCAATCATTGCGATGGCTCTTGGTTGGTCTGCCATCTTGCATTGCATAACTGCGCCAATGATTTGTATACACTTGTTTAAACGGTGTGAAGTTCTGATGCTCCACAATCTTGCCGTTCTTAACCTTAAAGTATTCACCCTCTGATGCGGTGTATTCCCAATCGAGGTCTGAGTCAAGCATTACTGCTGCGTTCTCAATGGTCTCTTGAGTTGAGCCGTAAACAAGTGAACCTGATTTGGTTTGCCCAATCCATAGGGGTGAGGAGTTGACACGAGCCAAGTGCAATGTGTTGCCCTTGCCTTGCTCAATCCAAGCCAGTGCTGCGGTGCCTTGAACACGAGACAACACCTCGGCAATAGGCGCTGATGTAAATGCAATCAGTGCAGCCACTGCCTCGCTGTCTACCTGTCCATGTCGCTTGACCTTGAGTTGTTTAAACAACGAGTCATCGTTGGAGATGTGTCCGTTGTGTGTCAACACAATCTTGCCACGAGGGATTGGATGGTTGTTGTTGTTGTTGCTTGGCTGACCTTGAGTTGCCCAACGAGTGTGCAAGATGGCGGTCTGTGCGTTTAAACATAGGCGCTTGCCTGCATCTGTTGTTAGGAACTTTGTTGCAGCCACTGGCGCTTTCGTGATTACACGATTGCCTGAGGCTGGGTTAATCCATGCTGCACCAGTTGCGTGATAGCCACGATGTTCAATGTCCATCAGCATCTGTGCTGCGAGGTCGGTCTGATTCTGATTGTGCTTTGGGTTGAGGCAGAAGCCTGCGATTCCACACATAATTTATTTCTCCAGTCTGCTAGTTGTTATGAGTTAAGTGTAACACATGGGCTGATAACTTTTACCAGCCTGTTTAAACGGTCGGTTGCCAATAGGTAATCGGCATCCGCTTTGTTGTATACGCTATTGAACTTGCGACCATACATGTCCACGCCTTCAATGATGTATAACATTTCGTTATCTTTCATCGTATTCATCCAATGATTCCTCAAGAGCGATTGAAGATTCATCATCATCGTTTAAACAATAGTAAGTCCATGCTCCGATAGTTAGCATCAGCAATAACAATGCTCGACCATCGAACCAAGTTAACCACCAAGGTAATGCGTTCATGCTCCAGTCCTTTCGTTTAAACGGTAAGGAGATTTTCCTTATCCGTTCGTGCCTGCCGAGGGGATTGCACCCTCGCTGACCCACTAGGGGCAGGCTGCCTGCTGCTTACCCGTTAAGGCTTGCTGCTCGGTCTTTGAGATACTCGGCGGTCTTGAGGTCAAGGTCGCTTTGAATTACGAGCAGGCTGAGCAGGTTGTTGCACTGCTGCAATTTGGTGCCGTTGCCTAACTCTGAGATGTCGTTGAACACTTTGGTTGCACTGAGTTGTTTAAACGCATCAATGAACTTTGCCCACGCTACGGCTTTGGCTCCGTTAAGGGTGCCTTGGTGTAGTCGGATTTCCAGTGTGCCATGGCGACCGTATGATTCGAGATTGAACGATTGGTAACGGTCACCGTTGATGTCGGAGATTCTACCGTTGCGGATTCGTTCAGCATTTGCAGTTGCACGCTCGGCGTTGACTGCTTTGCAGTAACTGTTGTTTAAACGGCTTGGAGCAACAAGCACGCCGATTGCATCATGGAGCAGATTCCAGTTGAGATACCACTGGGCGATGTTGTCTTGGCTCAAGCCTTGAGCGCCGATATGGACATGGAAGCCAGTTGTGCGGTCAACCTTGCCACCTGCTCCGAGAAGCAGGCGGGCAACGGTTGAAGCCTCGTTTAAACGGATTGGGTCGAGGATTGGAGATACGACCTCGGCTCCACGAACTGAGCCGTCATAAACTGACGACCAAGATTCGTGGGTTTGGTGCTGGCGGTTTGGCTCGATGCACTCGATGCCTCCACGATTTAGTGCTGCTGATGCTGCTGATGTCGAGATACCTGCGACCTCGAACTCAAGTCCAAAAGTTGTCATGGCTTATGCCTCCACTAGGGATTGGTTGCATGCTGGGCAGATTGGAGCGCCGAGATTCTCAAGGGTTGAGCGAGAGATTCTTGCGATGTAGTTGTCGTTTAAACAAGCAACCTTGATGAGGCGAGTTGTTTGCTTGGTCGCTGCTGCGATTTCGATTTTGGCATGTGGATATTCGCCAAGTGATTCGAGGATTGAGATTGCCCAGTTTGGCAATTCTGCCAAGGGTTGAGCAACGCTTGGTGCTGCTGAGCGCCAGTTGCCAGTTTGAGCCACTCGGAGCAGTGGGATGATTGCCTTGGCTACCTCGGAGGCTTGGTCAACGGTTGGAGCAACGAAAATCTCAGCAGTGAAATCCTGAGATGCAGTTGGTGGCACGATTGCAGCAGTTGCAGTCTTGCGACCAGTTTTTGGTGGGAAGCCACAAGACAAGCGAACTGCGCTCTCCTCGTCTCCTCCACCTTGGATTGTTGAAGCGATTGGTCGGCGAGCAGCAGTTGCAAATGCTGCGAGCCATTGTTCACGATTTCTCATGATGTTGTTACCTTTCCAGTCGGGCTGCACCAGTTGCAGCCACTGAGAGAATTAAAGCATCTATGGTTTAAACAATCAAGCACCCCTAAAACCCACGCCGAGATGGACTTTAGAGCATTTCGCCGATGTTGATGTTGATGCGATTACCCTCGATTGGTCATGCAGTGGCAAGCGGTAAAAAATAAGTTACTGACGAGTAATGCTCTAAAACCATTGATTTATACTGACTTTAGCGATGTTGAAATGTTGTGATGCGCTGCGGTTACCTAATCTAACTGACTTTAGCGTGTTACTGATGAGTAACTTATCGGGCATTGTGGAGCCATTGCCACATTGTGAGATGCCGTCTCACATAGTGAGATGCCCAAGCCAGCCAAGCCAAGCGATGCGCTGCTGCGATTGCTGGGTCGGGGCGAGATTGATGCGAGCAGCGAGTCAGCGCCAAGCCAGTGCATAGCCCTGCTCAGCCCTAGTTTTGCGAGCAGCCAGTGCAAAATCAGCAGCATGTTTAAACAAAAGCATTGCAAAGCAAAATGTTTGACCCCAGGTTTTTAAATATATGTGTGTATGTGTGTATGTGTATCTACCCACATAACTTTGATAGCCCTGGGGTCTGCATGCTCTGACCTGCGGTTTTACCTGAAAGGTAAACCGTTGCAAAAAAGTTACAAAAGAAATGTCCAATAAGTGTCCGTTGGACACCTAATAGTATATGTAGGGCAAAATAATGGTCGCCCTACGCTAAAGTTCATAGGCAGCCCAGAGGCTGCCCCCTAGTAATTGCCCTAACCTACGGCTTCCGCCTTAGGGCTACAGCCTACGGTTAGGAAAGGATAAACTGCAATGCTTCCATAAGGTCGCATTGCTACTACGCCTATGGAAAGAAAAAGAGTTACTGCTGCATCCCATAAGTCGGATGCCATAAAGAAGCAGATTATAGATTTTTTAATGCAAGGCTACTCGGTCCAACGAGCCATGGATGCCGTTGGGAGAAGTGTCAAGACTTACGAGTATTACCGTAAGACAGACCCTGACTTTGCTGCAGGTATAGACAAACTACGCTCTCTGACCGCACGGGGTGAAATAGGCGGTCCGACCGAAGAAGTCCCCTCATTTGAAATTTTTTCAAAAAAATACCTTGGGGTCCAAGTTTTTGAACATCAACGCCATTGGATTGATTTATTGGAATCCAGAGTGCCTACGGATGTCCACCCTTCAATCATTTACGAGCCAGGCGATAAAGACCTGCTCATTGTAAACACTCCCCCAGAACATGCTAAGTCTACGACCATTACGGTTAACTATGCTGTTTATCGGATTTGCCAAAACCCTAACATCCGTATCATGGTTGTTTCTAAAACCCAGGCTATGGCGCAAAAGTTCCTGCTCTCCATTAAGAACAGACTCACCCATCCTCGTTATCAGGACTTACACCTTGCCTTTGGACCTCCAGGCGGATTTGAAAAGAACTCTGATTCGTGGAAGCAGGACCTCATTTACCTATCATCCGAGTCTCGTGACTCTGGTGAAAAAGACCCAACGGTTCAGGCTATTGGTATTCGTGGACATATCTACGGTGCCCGTGCCGACCTAATCATCATGGATGACTGTGTTGACCATACCAACGCCCATGAATATGAAAAACAGATTGACTGGATTCAATCAGAAGTTATGTCTCGTATTGATTACGATGGCGGTAAGTTACTGGTAGTAGGCACAAGATTGCGCCCTAAGGATTTATATTCCGAACTCCGTGACCCCATGCGTTATCCAGACGAAACTTCTCCTTGGACTTATTTCGCTCAACCTGCGGTATTGGAGTTTGCCGATGAACCGAAGGATTGGGTTACCCTTTGGGCTAAAACCAATATGCCCCCAGTGTCTGGCAATGGTATACCAGATGCTAATGGTCTCTACGACAAGTGGACAGGTGAGGCGCTCACTAAGAAGCGCAGTCGCATGTCGCCCAACTTATGGGCTATGGTCTATCAGCAACAGCAGGTTCACGAAGATAGTGCTTTCCCACAAGAAGCAGTCAAGGGTGTTATTAACGGCGCTCGTAACATTGGTGTCATCCCCAAAAACAAGGCAGGTAACCGACATAGCGGTATGGATGGTCTCATTGTGGTTGCTGGGCTTGACCCCGCCATGGCTGGGTATACCGCTGCTGTGTGCATTGGCATTGATGTTTCTACCCAAAAGAGGTATGTGCTTGATGTGTCAAACCAACAGGGTATGAAACCTGATGACATTAGAACTTTAATTAAAGACTGGACAGACAAGTATTCAATTTCTGAGTGGCGTGTTGAAAAAAATGCATTTCAAGCGATGTTAACTCAGGACCGTGAGGTGCGGGAATACCTACAAACAAGGGGTGCCACACTCAAAGAACATCATACTGGAAACAATAAATGGGATACAGACTTTGGTGTGGCATCTCTTACTACATTGTTTCATGGTTATGAAGAAGGTTCTAACCTTATTGAGTTTCCATCTTCACACCAATCCGAAGGCTTAAAGGCTTTGATAGAACAACTGGTTACTTGGTATCCAGAGGCTCCACGCAGCCAAAAGACAGACTGTGTTATGGCGTTCTGGTTTGCAGAACTAGCGGTGCGAGACAGAGTTGCTAACGCAAGTATGTTTGCTCGCACACATAATTCGTTCAATATGTTCCAAACAAGACATGACAGAAACCAACAAATGACCGTTAACTTAAATGATTACGCATATACACAATGATAGGAGGTGAACATGGCACTATCAGTTGAAGAAGTAAAGAACTATTATGACCGTTATCGCCGTATGTATGACGACCGTGACCAACGCATGAATCAAGTTCTTATGGTTCGACAAGGTAAGATGCGAGATGTTTACCCAGACCTTTTTCCAGACGGTCCTTTCGAGAACCCTATTGTTGCAAATATGGTTGACATTGCTGCCCGTGATTTATCAGAAGTTATTGCTCCACTACCATCGTTTTCATGCACATCTACATCAATGGCATCAGAGACAGCACGCAAGAAGGCAGATAAGCGTGGCGAAATTGTTAACGGTATTGTTAACTTCTCAGACCTACAATCACAGATGTTTAATGCTGCAGACCGCTATGTAACCTATGGATTTGTTCCAGCACAGGTTGAAATTGATATTGATGAGAACATGCCACGCATTAAGTTCTTTGATTCTCTAGGTTCTTACCCAGTTATGGACCGCTATGGTCGTGTAACTATGTTCTTCCAGCGCATGAATAAGCCAACAGAAGAACTAATGGCTCAGTATCCAGAAGTAGCACATTTAATTTACGATAAAAACAACACATCTACTATCTCTGAGATTGTTCGTTTCCACGATAAAGACCAAGATTTAATCTTTATGCCTAATAGAAACAATCTTGTATTAGATAGAGCACCCAATTTAATGGGTGAGTGCATGATTCGAGTTGTTAAGCGCCCGTCAATTGATGACCAATCTCGTGGGCAGTTTGATGATGTTCTTGCTATTCAAGTTGCTAAAGCACGCTATGCATTGCTTTCACTTGAAGCAGCAACCAAATCAGTGCAAGCGCCTATCGCTATGCCACTTGACAGTCAGGAGTTAGCCCTTGGACCAGATGCAATTATGCGTTCAAGTAAGCCTAATGAAATTCGCAGAGTCCCACTTGAACTTCCTTCTAATGTGTTCGCACAGTCATCAGTTCTTGAAAACGAACTCCGCCTAGGCTCACGCTTCCCAGAAGCAAGAACTGGTAATTCAGATGCTTCTATTATTACAGGTCAGGGTGTTAAAGCACTCATGGGTGGTTTTGATACACAAATCAAGACTGCACATGCAATGTTTGCTCGCACCTTTACAGAATTGTTAGGACTGGCTCTTAAAGTTGATGAAAAAATCTTTAAAGACCAAGAAAAACAACTACGAGGTGTCTATAACGGAACACCTTACGACATTAAATACAAGCCAAGTCGTGATATTGCTGGTGATTACACCGTAGATATTCAATATGGCTTAATGGCAGGACTTGACCCTAACCGTGCACTGGTCTTTGGACTACAAGCACGAGGTGACAAGTTGATTTCCCGTGACTTCCTACGCCGACAGATGCCTTTCTCCTTCAATGCAACTAATGAAGAACAAAAGGTAGAGACAGAAGAACTCCGTGATGCTATGAAACAAGCAATTGCTTCATACGCACAAGCAATACCAGCCCTTGCAAGCCAAGGACAAGACCCATCCGACATCCTACGCAAACTTTCGTATGTTATTAGCGAACGCCAAAAGGGAACTGCTATTGAAATAGCAATCCAAGATGCGTTTCAACCTGAGAATCCCGCACCTGCTGCAGCCCCTGGCGCAGTAAGTCCCGAATCTATGGGCATGCCAGGAGAGAGCGCAGCAGGTGGCGGGCAACTTCCAATGGGCTTAAGCGAAACAGGGCGTATGCAAGGCATCGCTCCAGGACAAATCGCTCCAGGCGGTAGACCAGATGTTCAGTCATTGCTTGCATCTCTTGGTGCTCGTGGTGAACCTAATCTACAAGCAACAGTCGCTAGACGACTACCTATCTAGGGAAGGAGGGTAAACCATGGCAAATACAAGCACAGCGAACTATCCAAAGCCGCAACCTGGTAAGGCAAAGAAGCCTGCTAATCAAGGTGGTGCAGGAAAAGCAAATGTTCAGGCTCCAAAGAACACTGGTATGCCAAAGGCTTCAAAGCCTGGCGCATCCGTAACAATGCTTACAAAGCAACCATCAGGAACACGCGGTTCAAAGTAATTCTTAATCCTGAGCAAGATTTTAAACTGCTCACTAACTTTAAACACTGACCTTAATTGGAAAGGAGATGCACATGGCGGTAGAAAACCGTGGCGGTAATCGCCCAACTGCTTCACAGAATAACTATGCTGTTTCAGCAACTGGTGGCAGTGGAAATGCAGGCACCCAAGGCGCAAAGGCTATGACAGGTGGCGAGTATGGTGATAACCAAGCAATGATGGAATTACAAACATCTGCTGCAATGAACGCATCTCCTACAATGCCAATGTCTCCATCACAAGGTCGCCCACAACGAGCACCATCAGGTCAATCTTTGACACCGTTAGATGCACCAACAGACCGCCCAGATGAACCAGTAACTACTGGTATTGACATGGGAACTCCAGGTGCAGGTAGCGAAGTTATGTATGCTAATGAATCAACTCTAAATACAGAGGACCGTCAGCGTATGGTTCAAGCATTACCAACACTTGCTATTCTTGCTGAATCCCCATCCGCATCTAACGCCTTCCGCAACTATGTTCGTTATTTGCGGAGCGTTCTTTAATGGGGTTCCTAGACAACATTGGTAATTGGGCAGAGAAGTCAGTAAAAGACTTTGGTAATGACATTGGCTGGGCTTCTGCAATGTCTGACCTTGCTTCTGTTACCACTAATGACAAGAACTGGGCAGGCGATGCCTTTCAGTTACTTGGAAATACATTTAAAGCAACTACTGCAGGTGCAACATATATACCTCGCAAAGTAGGCGGTGCTGTATTAAGTAAGGCAGTTCTTCCAGTCTTTCAAGCATCTTATGAGGCTGGTGGCACAGCAATCCGTGAGCCACTATCGGCTGCTATTACTGGTGTTGCTACAGGTAATTTTCAAGAAGCGTTTAAACAACGCAAAGAAATTTCAGCAGGACAAGCAATTGCTTATATGCAATCACGCTTTGACCCAACCTACAGTGAACTTCGTGGCGATTTTAATATCTTTGATGCCAATGACCGTGAAATCTTTGATACCAACTGGCGTTATCGCACCATATCAGGTGCCTATGACACCTTCTTTACAACAGTAACTGACCCACTTGGCAAGATAGGCAAGGCTGCAGGTCTTGCTCGTAAAGCCCTAGTTACACAACCACTAGGTGGTGTAGATGCTAATGCTTCGCAATTGGCTAAAGATTTATTCTTACCAAAGCCTATAAGAGGCGTAACAATTATTTCTCCTGCAACTTTGGCTGCAAAAATTGATGCAGGTCGTAATATTGAAGGCAGTTTAAACAGCACTCTTGAGTGGTTTGCTGCTAATAACTCAAGAACTATCCGCAATCACCCAATGATTGCTGCATCTAACGATGCAGATACGATGTCATATTTACTTGGTGAAGCAAAAACCGTAGATGATGTTGCAGATACATTACTTGCTATTTCAAACAAAGACACAGAAGCAATGGTTCGTCTTGTTGATAAGCGTAAAGACTTAGCGTTTGTTATGGATAAATTAAAGCCAGTATCTGAACTAGACAAACAGATTATAGATAACATACCAACCAACGGCATTGTTACAGATTTAAATAAATTAGATGCAGCAGATGCTTTAGTTAAACTTGCTGACGAGGACCCGTATATTCAGTATTTAACTAAGTTCTCAGGTGATAAAACCGCTGATTTAACTAAGCGCACCTTTGGAACATCAATGGCTCAAAAGGGTGCAATCCGTGAGGCTGAACGCAAGACAGCACGGGCTTTGGGAGAACAACCTTCCCCAACTGCATACCCAACTATTGGACTTTTCCAACCAACTAAATATCACCCATTAGTTGCAGTAGTTAATTTTGCTGAACGATGGGCAGGCGAGCGCCCTGCTGGTTGGTTTAACAACAACGATTCAGATTCATTTAATGAAATTAAAGCATTTGGTGGGATGTTGCGTAGACTTGTTGGTGACTCAGCAAATGTAACTATTGCCGAACACTATGACTTGTTTATTAAAGCAGGAGATGTTCCTGAGGCTCGTGGTGTTGTAGCAGAATCTTTTGAAGATTTGGCTGTTATGCAAATTAACAAAAGCCTAGGTATTTCAGATGAAACTGCTACAATTATTTGGAACGCATATAAAGGTCGCCGTAAAGTTGCTTTAGAGTCAATTCGTGACCGTAAATATCTAATGACTAATGATGATGTTATTCTTAAGATTCCTTATGCTGAGCGCCAAGGTATTAACGCTAAGCCAATGGTTGACCTTGAAAACTATGCCCGTGTTCTTACAGAGAACAAAGGTTTAATTCAGGCTATTGAAGGTAACCAAGGTATTGTTGACCCAGATGTTAACCGTTATATTATGGGCTTACTTAACGATGTGTGGAAGGCTTCTGTTCTTCTCCGCCTTGGTTATACAGTGCGTAACAACGCAGAAGCAACTATGTCTATTCTTGCAAAAGGATATGGACTTGTTGCTGCTGCTGATATAAACAAGGAAAGTATAAAGAACTGGTATGACAACCGCATCATTGGCATCGAAAGACTCACAGATAAGAACCTTGTTAAAAAAGGTATTCGTGAAGATTCAGTAGCAGTTCGTAATGAGATGGCAATTGTTCAAAGAGAGCGTGCTCAACTTCAAAGCATGAATCAAGAAATTGATTCTCAAATGGAAGCCATTGAACTTGCGTTTAAACGAGGTAAGTTAACAGAAGAACAGGCTCTTGAGTTTCTTGAGATTTCTTCTTACCGCACTGGAGAAATTCTCCACCATGGTTCACCAACGGGTCTTACTGGATTAAACCCTAACCGCCCATTAGCGATGACTTATTCTGATGACATAGCAAACCGCTATGCCGAAGCAGATATAAAGATTATTTCTGCAGCACGAATCCAAGAGCGCCTTACTGGGCGTGCTGGTCGTTTACCTCGCAACATTGAACTTGCTCCTGGCGCAGATATTGGAACACCAGAAGTATTTGCCCAAATGCCAGCAAGTGAATTTGAAAATGTAACACAATGGGTGCTTGGTGTTGCTGGTATTGAACAAAATATTTTACGAGGACAATCTTGGGATGAGATTACTGGTGAATTAGAACAATTAAATCCCGCTTCTCGGCAATGGGTAAAGCAATTAGAACGCACTATTAAACGCTCTGTAATTAACAAGCCAACAAAAGTTTATCGCATTACAGACAACATGGCTTTTTACAGAACACCAGTTGGTGGCATTGTTGATGAACCAGGATTTGTTGCTACAAGTAAAAATGCTGACATACCTACATCTCGTAATTTTTATCTTGAAATTAAATTACCAAAGGGTCACCCTGGTTTAGATATTAAAAGCACTTATGATGATTTTGCTGCTCGTGATGCGTTTATTAAAAGGCGCAGTGAGTGGCGAGATGCTCAAACAGAGGCAGAAGTTTTGCTTCCACCTGGAAGTAAGTTTAAAATTGTATCTCGTAGCCAACCTGACCCAGAAGGTAAAACAGCAATTAAGGTTGTTGTTGAAGCCATCCTTCCAAAGAAGGCTCCAAAAGTTCCCGCATCTAAAGGTTTACAAACTATTGCTTCTGATATGCGTGATGGTTTCCGTAACAGCATTGCTAATGGCAATCGTGTAGAACTTCTTAACCCACAGACTGGTTCATGGCGTTCTATTGAGCCTGATTCAATTTCACAAAAGTTGCTAGTTGAAGGACAGTTCCGCATTGTCAAGCCAGGCAACCAGGGACAAGTTGTTACCTCTAAGGTATACGGCACATCTGTTGACCTACGCACATTTACAGGTTCACGAGTTCGCTTAGGTTTAAACGACTACCCAGAACTTAAAGCACTTGGTATTGATGCTCGCAAGCCAGACTCATGGAAGGGTAAAGAAAAAGAACTTCTTGAGTGGATGCGTAACAACAATGTTGGTAAGTTAACCCTTCCTGATACCAAGGCTAATGGTCGTGCAACAGTTCTTGTTGACCCTAAGATGGTTCAGACTGCTACACAGGACCCAGCAGCAGACCTTGCTCGTAAGCGTATTGAAACTATCCGTAACACCGAGGCACTTCGTAAAGATGAATCTCGTATTATGGACATACTTCGTTCTACCATTGATAACAAGGGTGGAACATTTGGACTTCAAACAGGAGCCGTGCCTCGTGCTGGATATTCAGTAGCCGTTCGTGGTGCTACTTGGCAACTTCCACTTGATGATGCTATTGCTGATTCTGCTGCTGCTCGTGAATCATTGATTCAACACATTGAAGATAACCTCAATAAATTTGAAGGCGCTGACCACTTTGGAACATGGATTGCACCTAACGACAATGGCGTTCTAACCATTTGGGCTGAGCCTGTTAATGTTATTAAAGACCGTGCTCAAGCAATTAAGATTGGCACCTCTCGTAACCAGCAAGCAGTCGCTGACCTTGATAGAATCTCACAAGGCGATATGGACAATGCCTTTATTAACACAGGAGGAACAGGCGATGAAGGAGCAAGCGCAGGGTTTGCATTGGGTCAAGTCAGAAAAGCCAGTGCAGCAGATGTCACCAGCGGAACGCAGAGCGTTCGCAGAGGATTTAGCCGACCAAGTTATAGCCAGAGCACAAGCGAACTCGCAGACCTCATCGCAGACGGTAAATACCCCGCCGATGGAGTAGTAAACCTTGTCCGTGAATTAGCGGATAGAGGCGCACTTACTAAGGCAAAGCACGAAAATCTTATGCAACGACTTGATGCTCGTGTTGTAGAAGAAACTCGTTTAAACGCTCCTAAGGCACGAGTTGGCACTGGCATGTATAAGCAAAGACTTTATGATGGAACAGTTATTGTGCATCCTGATGCAGCCGAAGGTGAATTGGGAGATATTCTCATGCAGCGCACCGATAACGCTGACACCTATAAGTTAATGGCAGATGCTCCATCTCAATTATTTACTGCTCGTTATGGTGGTATGGAAGAAATCCGTTTATCTTCTAGTGACCCACGCTACTTTACTGGCTATGCCAACTACCTTAACAACCTATGGCGTTCACCAAATGAAAACAAGATTGACCCAATTATTCAAAAGTTTTTAGACAACCAAACTCCAGAACAAGTTGTTAGATGGTTACGCACAACCGATGAAGGTAAAGCGTATGCAGCCAAAATGAGTATTGATGATAGAGGTTTCAAGGTTCCAAGCGAGCGCCTCAATGTAGGCACAGATGCCGAAGAATTTGTAGGAAACCTGTATTCTTCTTATGCTCGTTACCTTCCAGATGTTGAAATTCAAGAAGCGTTTAGAAATAATCTTATTGATGAAATGTATCTTCGCACACACTTTGCAGACCAGCCAGCAATGCCAGATATTATTGGTAGCGTAATTCCACAAGCACCTGGAGTCTCAGGCGTATCTGGTGCAGCACAGTCGTTTGTGCAAAAGGCTTTCTACTTCTTAGGTTCTTTGCCTGAAACAACATTTGCCCGTCACCCACTGGCTCGTGCTGTATATCGTGCAGAGATGAGACAGCGTGGAGACATTGCTCTTTCACTTAAGCGCTCAAAAATGGCTGACCCAAATGCTGAACTTACGCTCGATGAGATTAACGCTTTACGCAAAGATGCAGTAGAAAGTGCTCGTAGAGAAGTTAACAAGACTCTATTCACAATTATGCGTAAGTCATACGCTGGTGAAAAGATGCGTTACCTTATGCCGTTCTTCAACGCTTGGGAAAACACCATGCGCCGTTGGTCTGTTCTTTCAAAGGATAACCCAGCAGCAATCGCAAGGGCTGGTCAGATAACTTCCTCTCTTAGCAACCAGAACAACTATGTTGACAAAGATGGAAACCCATCAACTGATTTTAGTTACGATAGTAAATTAGTTTTGCCTATGCCAGAGTCTTTCATGAAAACAATGGAGGCAGTTCCTGGTGGTAAAGGTTTGGCTGCTGCTATTCGTAGTGCTGGAAGTCAAGTAAGTATTCCTATACGCTCACTTGATGTTATGTTCCAAGGTGAAGTGCATCCTGGCTTTGGTCCAGTAGTTGCTATTCCTGCTCAGTATCTGGAAATTATGCGCCCTGATTTGGAAGGAATCCTTAGACAGGTTATTCCATACGGAGCAGCAGATTCTCCAATGAAAACATTATTGCCACCTGCTTTGCAAAAGGCTGCACAACTATGGTCAGTAACTCGTGATGGTTCATGGTCAAGAACATTTAATACTGTTTACCGTTATGAACTAATCAAGTATCGCCTAGGCGAGCGTGAGACTGAACCTACATTTAAAGAAATAAATGACCTTACAAATAACATGTATAAGGTCAAGGCTTTGTCTAACCTTGTGCTTCCATTTGCTGCACAATACGACTCACCATTGGGTTGGTATACACAGCAATACCGTAAACTACAACAGGCTTATGGTGCTCAAGCAGATGCCTTGTTCTTACAGATGTATCCAGAAATGGGTGAGGCTACAATTTCAGCATCACTTAACAACACTGGCGTAGACGCTACACAGGCTGCAGTTGCTAACCTTAAAAAGTATAATGGTTTAATTTCAAAGATTGGTAGCACTACACCTGAGATGATTGGCTTCCTAGTCAATGACCCAGATGGCAAGTATGACTTTAGCCAAGCAGCCTACCAATGGCAGATGCGTAACTCTCCAGTTCCTGGTTCAACCACAAACTTCCGTGGGCAGCGTGACCCTTCACTTCTTAAGCAAGATGCTCAAAAGAAAATGGGTTGGATTGATTACCGCAAGGCTATGGATTACCTTGACCAGCAACTATTTGCACAAGGTTACACTTCATATTCAGAGCGTGGTGCCGAAGAACTTAATCTTGCTAAGCAGGCGTATACACAGCAATTAGCAGCCACTAATAAAGATTGGGCTGCTGACTTCTATAGCGTTGACAAGGGCAAGTGGATTTACCGTATGCAAACCATTAACACAATTCTTCGTGACCCACAGTGGATG
>Ga0164295_10000482_pt1 | contig 33942 bp, 34 predicted proteins | sample GEODES006metaG_FD_111798 | JGI IMG/M metagenome (GOLD analysis project Ga0164295, IMG submission 111798) | Oligotrophic lake water microbial communities from Sparkling Lake, Wisconsin, USA - GEODES006 metaG | ecosystem: Environmental > Aquatic > Freshwater > Lake | place: USA: Sparkling Lake... | reverse complement strand
GTTGATGGGTTGATTTTGAGAAAAGGGATGGTTGTGTCTTAGATTTGGTTAGTGGGATTTTAGATGTTGCTTTGAGAGTTGGAATGGGGGAATTTGGGTTTGGGTTTTAGATGCGACAGAACCTTTATTTGTTGTGATTAATAAATTTTATTAACTCTTGTTGTTTGTATGTTAATTAGAGATCTCTTTGTTGCGAAGGATGATTACGAAATCGATACATAACCAAATAATATGAAACGAAAAAGAATGAAAAAATGAGAAGGAAAAATACGGCAAGAACCAAATAAGAGAAATTCCATTTCTGAAAAACAAAACCACCATAAAAAAAATTAGCTAAAAAACCTCCACCAACAATAAATGACAGCAATCCAAAGACACCTATAGCATTATCTACTCTCGGGTGCCTATCCCTCATCGCCCAAGGCAACTTTTTTTGCTCTTTCTTGTATTCGATATACCACTCTCTGTATTTTTCATTTCTCCCCATTTTCCAATAATGATTAACTCGAAAAGACAACAAAAACATCACGCCCAAACTCATTAGAATTTTCGAATCAAAAGCATCCGTAGCACAAATAAAGTAAACGATCACTAATCCAATTATCAGCGGTATTAGGAACTTAATTTTTTCAAACTTTTCTCTGATTTTATAAAATCTTTCTGAAGAAATTTTCTTATTAATTTTTTGTAAAAGCTTAAACTCACCCAACCTAATTTTTCTGATCGCAAGTAAAGTGAGTATAAGAAAACAAATAACCCACCAAATCCCATAATCTAATTTTGCAGCTAGGACAGCTGATAATAAAGCAAGCACGAGCAAGAAGGAGCTGAAAATAAATTCGAAAATTTTTTTCATAATTTTTTTCATATTATTCTTACTAATTTTTTAACCATTATTCTTGAGTAATATCGAGAGCCAAGACCACGCAAACCCAGCCTGCGTAACAATCACCATCACAAAAAAGGGATTTTATTCATCACACTCTCGATAAAATTTAATTTAGTTGAGATCGGGACAAGAAAGAATCTGAAGCCATCCCAAATTGAGCCATATGTCCTCGGATTATCGGCAGAGAAAGAACATTCAGATGCGTTAGCGAATCCGCCGAAACATTGATTGAGGTGATTCCGAGGTCGGTTAGAGATTTTAGCTCTCCTTCTTCGCTTGAGCCTTTCTGGTTAAGATCCTGCCAAACTTTTAATTCAGAAAATACGGCATCATCTGAGTTGATTACTCCGTCATTGTTAAGGGGGTAGATTCAGGAAACGGAAATTATTGTACGTTAAGGATTTAAAATATCCTGTTAAACCTTGAAGTTGCTGCACTAAAAGGGGTAACTTCAGGAAAAGAACAAAATTGGGTAAAATTGCACATTTAGGGGAAAATTCCCACAGGATTTTGACAAAACCGTTGATTCTACTGATCTGAAGCCACTTTTTCATTTCCAGAAATGCGGGTTTTTTCTCGAAACTCACATTATGTTATCTTTAACTCCATTAATTCCAGAAGCTGAAACTTAGAAGAAGGACTGGCCTTGGATCTGACTGCGCAGCGGCGCCAACTGAAGCATCGACGCCAGAGATAATAACGGCTTGAGCATAAGCACCAGCTGGCACATATTCAGAGGTTTTGAAGAATTCACCTTGTTCATTAACGGTTTTTTCTAGCTCGAGATTTGTGGTTTGAATGTTTCTTGGTAAAGCCATGCTGTTCACCTCACCATTTGGACCACCCGTTTGATTAGTGCCAAAAGTATCTTGTTGGTTTACTACTTGATTTGAGACTGGCTTTGGGGCGCTGAGTTGACTTTTAAGGGCCTGAATTTCTTGACCTTGGGCCTCGATTAGTCCGGTTTGGACACCCAGACTTTCCTCATATTTCTTTTCTACTTCAGCAAGACGTGACTCCATGCCGCCTTTATCGGCGGCATATTCCTTTTGGAAGTTACCATATTCATCGAGTTTGGCTTCAGCATCATAAAGCCAGCGATCTTCGGCTTTGAGGCCGTGATTTGGGTCTTGGAGGATGATTTTGTTTTTGCTTTCAGCGATTGTTTTGGCGAGATCATGCGCTGGCTTTTTTGGGCCTGAAGATAAGAAAACCATTATGATACCACCCAGGGTAATCACCGTGATGATTAGGAGTTTCTTTTGCTTGAGCTTGGATTGTTTGTTTTCTTCCATCATGCTAGCTCACCACAAAGATTTCAGTCACTTCATCTGGCAGAAGTTCTTGTTTTTCAATTTTGATGGCGCGGACGCCGTTCTTGAAAAACATCTTCTCTTCGACGGGAATAACGCGAGAAGTTGAGTTTTTTAGGATGAAGGTTTCGCCGATAAAACTTTGACCTTTGTAGGTTGAGATGCGGCGCATTCCGATGTCGCCTAAGTCGATGTAGTATCGCTCCTGCTTAATAACATATCCTTCAAGCTTGGTTTTGAGTCTCATGGCTTTGAGCAAAGCGATGATTTGAGTTTGGTATGAATTTTTGGTTACTTTGGCGACTTCAGCATCACTATTGGTTACAACACTTTCGTTTTTGATGATAATTTGTTCAGATGGTATGGCTTTTGGGTAAAGGAGAGCTTTATATGTGAAGTTTTGTTCGGTGACGATGAAGAGGTTTAGAGGTTTATTCTCGGTGAAAGATGTAGTGCGGATGTAGATTTCTCCGAGCTTGTCGTCACGAGAAATGGTTAATTCGCCTTCGTTATTTTGAATGGAGCGGATGCGATCGCCCGAAACCTTGATGCGGTTGATTTCAGTTTTGGAGATTTCGGCAGTGAATTCTTCACCATCTTCGACACTTTTTACTTGGGTGGCGAGCCCTAAATTTGGGATCAGAACAACTAAGCTTGCACCCAAAATTATGGCCGAAATTGCTAGAGAAGGAGTTTTTTTTAAGAAAATCACAAACACCTCCCAATAGTAAGTACATCAATTTGATAAATTAATTTATTAATCGTTGTGCCATCTAGATCTAAGCCCTTTAGAGTGAAGAGATTGCCTTGTGGAATAATTTCGTTTATTTCGACTGCGTGACCACCCGCACCACTTTGACTGTCGCTAACGTGAGGATAAAGTAGAAAGTTGTAAGACTTGCCACGCCCAGATAAAATAAGAGAAATTGGATCATCAGAGGTTGAACTACTAAAATAATCCTCAAGGTAGATTGAATATCCAAATTGTTGGATTTCATCCTCTTTGACAATACCAATATCTACAAATGATTTGGTTGAACTCTGAGCAATAATTACAGTTTTTCTGAAATCCGATTCCGATAAAAGCAGATGTCCCGGCGTTGGCTTTTCGATAGTGATTTGATTTTCTTCTTCAAAAATTTGACCCGAAAAAGGCACCCTTGACTCATTGCCAGCGATATTTCCATCTTTTGCGGCACATAACCACAAGTGCCAGAAATAACTTTGATCAAATTTAATATGTGAGTTTTGTAACTTTGCTTCAGATAGGCCGAAGCTCTCAACCAGTGATTTAAGGGTTTGAGCAAGAATAGACTTAAGGTCTACATAGTCCGCCTTAGTAATTTTAGCCTTAACAACTGTTGCAGAGCTCTTCTTATGAAGATCATAATCTAGTGCCAACAGGCTTCTATATTTATTTTTTTGTGAAGCAGAAAATTTTTCTGGCAAGAATAACAGAGGAATTCTGTCTAATTTGTGACTACCGCTAGAAATCATATACTACTCCCTTCCTTTGTTACAGAATCTTTGGCCTTTAAATCAACTTCATGAAAATCTAGAACTAGCGGCTTGAAGCCTTCAAAGGCGTAGGTGATTGAGTAGGTTTTGTCTTCCAAAGCGACTTCTTCTTTACCCAAGTAAGTGGAGAGTTTGCCCACGACCAAAACTCCAAGGTTATCCTCGGTTGGAGTGATTGATTGTGGGGTGAAATAAACTGAGATTCTGCGATTCACGACATCGGCAGCGCGGCTTTGAAGAGAGGTTTTAAGCGCGCCGTAGAATTTTGGATGAGTGACTTTGAGGACTGATTTTGTATTATATTCAACACTTGCCGGCGTCACTGTGAGCATTAGATTTACTACATCTCGGGTAAGAGCCTCTAAGTAAGCTGGCGACATTTTGCCATTACTAATTGAAGCCTCTTGGTTAAGAGAGTTCGGGATTAGAATTGTTTGCTTATCGCCTAACATTACGGCTGCCGATAGACCCAAATTGGCGAATAACAAAATTCCACAGGCGACAACTGCGAGATTGCGTTGTTTAAGAATTTTCTGCGTTTCTAGGATTAAGTGGGTTGATTCCATGATGAGTAAATTATGCGATGTAGTTCTTAACTGAAGAATCTGGTGTTGATTTAAGTCCCAAGACGCTTCGTGGGTAGTGCCAATAGATTAGCTTTTTTAGCAGCCCCTGCCCTCCCGAGCCTTTGATCTTCTTCCATGATTTGAATGAGATGATGGCAAGAACTGGGCCAAATATGCCAATTCCCATGAAGGTTCCGAGGAAGATTGGAATCATGGCAGACATTGCCTCATCGATTGACCACAAGAGAAACCTTGGGGCGTCATCTAGGTGTTTGGGGATGTAGAACTTTTCTAAGTTCATGAATGGAGGCCAGGCTTAAAAGATGGCACTAATACCACTGGTCACCATGCTTGGACCAACTCCAGCAACAACACTAACTCCGAAAGCTGAACCACATGCCATTAAGTTGCCTTTAGCAGCACCTAACAAACCTAGAAGAAAGGAGACGACGGCAATTGATTTTCCGCCATAGCCCTGAGCAATTTCTACGGTTTTATCGTAGAGGGTTTTTAACTCTTCACCGCCAGTACCAGCGAAGGAACTTTCTGGAAAAAGAATAGTTGCTATGGCGAGCAACAATATAAAGATTGGGAGTGATTCTGTTTGTTTGTTTATCATGAACATTAGTGTTTAGTTAATAAGCTTTTGTTGTGTTTATTCCATCTTTTGTTTGTTTTAATGCTTATTAAGTAAAGATTTGTTTTTTTATTTGGCAATTTTTGTTTGTTTCTTTTTGGGAAAGTTTTATCATTCAACCAAGCTGCGATCTAGACAAAATATTATCAGCTTAGAATGGCCTAAGAGAGTGGCATTTCTATAAATACATTTTCAGTTTTGGGATGATGAAAAGATTCTAGGGAGGGGAATGGATCTTTCTTGATTCTGTCCAATGTATCTAGCTACGAAACGGACTTGAGATATTTCTTTTACAGCTGAATGTACATCCGAAGGGGAAAAATGTTTGCTGTAACTCACAAAAACATTGGTTCGCGACTAAAAAAATTATCTAGAAACTAATGTCAGAAAATTTTCTTAAAAAAATAAGAGAAACCAGGGGGATTTCACAAATAGATTTGGCTGCTAAGATAGGCGTAACAAGGGGCCACCTAAGTAATTTTGAGAGTGGAAAGATAAATCTTTCCCCAAAAGTTCTTACAAAAGCAGCTAGAGCCTTAGGAGTTGATGTTAGTGAGATTAAAACTGGTAAGCCTGATGCTCAAATTACCCCTGAAAATAAAGATAAGTTATTGAAGGCCATGATAATAGCTAATGAGCTTTACGGAGCAAACTTTGACAAAGAAATGATAGTCAACATTGCTACAGAGGCTTACAGCTTGATGATAAGTTCGGATTCAATGAATGATGAGGAAAGCGAAAAGTGTTTTTTAAAATTACTAAAATCGAAGTATATTCATGGCCTTGCCGCCAATTGTCTGCTGAGTATAAAAGACCTTGGGCGATAGGCGGTAGAAAGTTAAAAGTAATACCGGTCGAATATTAATCCCTCTAGACCAAAATTAAAAAACATATTCAGGCTAAAACACCCTTACTACCCGCAAACTCGAATCCCACAAGTATTCTAGACTACATTAGCAACTTAATCACCCTCACCTTCGAGGCGGTTGTAAATTTAACTTTTCGCAAAAAATTTGATGTAAAAATTTGTTCTGATTTTTTTAGTCTGAATTTTTTAGTGAGTCAGATTTCCGTGGGCTTAGAAGCGAAATTGAATCCGCACTTCTGAAGCGAAAAACAAAGATTTTACAAGAAAAATTCATAAGTATTAGGGAATAACGATAGGATTCGAAAATATAGTCTCACCCCAAGTTTAATGCTTTGATATAGCTCGCTCTAGCAGATCCTCCCAGACCTCTCTCTTCGATGTCATCTCTTTTAATCCGATTTGAAATGTAATCTCTGTAACATTCCAAATGGCTAAACTTGCCGATTGAGCAGCAAGCTAGATAAATTTCTAATTAACAATCTAACTAATTAACAATTTAAATGATTAATTACCTTACTAGTTTTTTAAGTAGATAGTAAAATCAAAATATAAATAAATATTTATTTAATATTTTTCCAATAAAAATATTAGGTTTGTTGACTCACTAACGCTTTGCGATGGCCAATTCTAAAAGCTCATTTATTACATCTCGTTTCTTTTTCCCCTCTTCAACTACTAATAACTCAATTTTCTTGTCGAGATCTCGATATATTTCGAATCCAACCCTAATCATTGGGCGAGAAGATTGAACAACCAGAGAGGACTGATATAACATATTATCCTCCAAAAACTTTTCAGTTTTCAATATTTCTGCTGGCGTCACCTCGTCCTTTACTACTTTCTGAGGATTAATCAACGCTGACTGATCAACGGAAGGGGTTTCCACTGCTGGGGGAGTTTCGAATAAACCAATTCTATTAAGATTTGTCTGCCTTCTTTCCTTCTTCGACATTTTTACTTACCCTCCAAAACTTCTTTTGCCAAACTCATATAATCAATAGCCCCGTTGCTTCTAGGCTCTTGATTAAAAATTGTATCACCGTAGCTGTGACTTGTTTTTAAGGCGGTACATTGGCGTATAACGGTTTCAAAAACCTTATCTGGAAATTTTTCTTCTATTACTTTTCTCTGGGCTCGATCTTCCTTACGGCGATCATCATAAACTGTAATTAAGAATTTATAGCTTTTTGGAGAGTTTCCAGAGCCATTTCTAATCTCAGTTAAAGTTTCAAATAAACCATCCAAACCCTGCATTGAAAAAGCGTCAGGCTGAATAGGAATAATCAATTCATTAATTTCAGAACAACACAAAACATTAATTACTAGCTGTCCTAAGCTAGGCTGACAATCAATAAGAATAGTGTCATAAACCAACCCTTCCTTTTCCATCCTCGCCAAAATGCGACGCAAAAACTTCTCTGGGCTAACTGGGGCATGATATAATTTTCTCTCAGCAGCAGCCAATGTTATAATTGAGGGCAAGACATCAAACTCAACATTCTGGTTAACATACCTTCTTATTACGTCTTTAACCGCTAAAGTGTTCTTTCCTGTAATCTCTTGCTCAAGCAAATCATACATTGTTTTGCCACCTTCTAAGTCTTCTACATTAAAAAGAGTTTTACTGACATTGCCCTGAGGATCGAAATCAATTATCAAAACCTTCTTTTTACTAAGAGATAAAGCTCCAGCAAGATTGATTGCGGTTGTTGTTTTTCCGACTCCACCTTTTTGATTTATAATAGGATGAATACGCACTATTTAACCTCCTCTTTTTGTTTTCTTTCCAAACTCTCAACTGCCTTCTCAAGCAATTCGGCGGCAAATTTTCTTTTACTTTTCTTGTCCAATTGAATGGCTAGTAACCCTAGGCGCTTACTAAGCTCCGGTGTCACTTGAACCTGTATTAAAACTAGTTTTTCAGGCATATGCGGTTCTATAAAGATGGGTTTAATAAATAGATATTTATTTTTTATTGTATTAATCTTTCTAATAGAAATATTTATACAATAAAAACTTTGAGAATTTAGCTATTCCTCAATGATTTCAATTTTTACATGTATGACTTCTAATAATTTTTGAAATTTTAGAGCATCAGAACTTGATACAGATATTGAAAATCCTTCGGATGTTTTGATAATTTGCCCTTTGGCAAAAAGTTTATTGTAGATCAAATATCCATTACCTGAAGTTCGATTGATTATTCCTTTGATGCTGGAGCGAATATCTTTTAGCTCTTCCTCTTGTTTAATTTCGGATTGGCTTATTTTTTGAAGTGGAGCTTTCACTATTTTTTCTTGATGAAGATGGGGGAACTTTTCTTTATGTCCATTTTCCCACCAAGCAATATCAGCTTCTAACTTTCTTACTCCTGCCCAACCAGTTTTTTCTCTGTAGATAAAATATTTTTCTGCATCACTTCTCAAAGCCTTTTCAAGAAAAATCTTTTTGATTTCCTCTAAATTTGGAATTTGAAAAATTTCTTTTTCTGCGCTCTGCGTAAGAGAGAAATTAGATCTATTTTGCTTAGATCTATTTTGCTTACTTAGATCTTTCTTTGTGTTCTGAATTTCGGTTTTCTGATGTTTGGATTGCTGAATATCGGGTGTCTGAATCTCGGGTGACTGATTTTCAGTAATCCGAACAGAGTCTTGATTTTCCTGATCAAACGGTAGTGCTGGATCGTAAAATATCTCAATATCCATACCACAAAACAAATTTCCTTTCTTGGCCTTTTTCTTCTGAATATACCCAAATTTTTCTAATTCTTTACCGGCCTTTTTAACTGCATCTCGACCTTCTTTGAAATGTTTTAAGATCTCTGACCAATAGAATTTCCACCCATCAGGCTTTGACTCGATAATACCCCAAAGCTTATAAGATATCGAAGAGAGGCTTGGGTTGCATAATAAGTGAGTAGGAGACATCACGAAGGGCTTTCGCTGTTTTCTTACTATTCCAATGGATTGTTCGGATTGGTGATCCATCTACAAAATTGTGATAATTCGTTTTTTGCCTTGATGACCTGGAATTGAGTTGGTTTCTTTTTTGATCTTACCTTTTTGCTCTAAAATTGACAATACTACGCTTAAGTAATCTGGGCTGCTTGGCTTCATCTGTGCTTGTTCTATCAGGTCATAGATGTCTTTGTTGCGTAAAAGGCATCTCAGACCTCCAAATAGCGTTTTTTCAGAATGTTTTTGAAGAATATCTAATACGACTTCTTGTAAAACTGATAATGAGGCCATAATTGAGTAAATGTAATTAATGAAGTTTATAGTGTTACCTATACATAAAAGAAGGTAATTTATAGTAATCAAATCTTTTCTAGAAAATTGCGTATTTTTTAGATAATCTAGGCTATTAGACTTTGAATTGAGAGAATCTGCTAACTTATGCTGTTATTATGAGTGCTTAGCCTAAAATTTATGCCAAAAGAAGTGGCTGTAATCAGCGGAGGTTGCGTGGACATCTTTTTTGGAAAGGTCATAGGAGATTAGAGGCGAGATATGACGACAACATGCTGGAAAGAGGTTTTAAAAGCCCAATATGCCTGTGTAGGCGCTTACTCATATGTTTTGGTGTGTAACTATGAATAATTCCGATGAGTTATTTGTGCAGAGTGTTTAAAAAAGATGAAGAGGGTTTTGATGTATAGTAAGTTTTTCTAGGTTATTTCAAGAAGTTGAGAAGGTGATGGCTACTCTTGCTTAAGAACAAGAGTAGATTTCAGAGATGGTTCTTAAATCTAATTAAAATCCTTAATTTTGGTTAGCAGAATAGGGAAATTTAAGAAGGGTATTTGTGCCCTTGCCAACCACAGAGGTCATCTTTATCTCTCCATTCTGGAGCTCCACTAGATGCTTAGTAATTGGTAGTCCGATGCCAAAAGAATCAACCTCTTCCGAGTTTGGATTCTGGATCGTTTTATATCTCTCAAAGGCTAGTTGAATTTGATCGTTCGTCATTCCAAATCCTTGATCTATGATGGAGATTTGTAGATATTCTTGATTATTTTCTACTAACTTAGACGTATAAATTTTGATTTTAGTGCCTCTTGGGCTATATTTAATGGCGTTGGAAATTAAATTGGTCAGAATTTGTTTTATCCTTTTTTGGTCTAGAAAAATCGGGGATAATTCTTTGTCCGCATAGACTTCTAAAGAAATACCTCTTCGTAAGGAGTAATCATAATTTAATTTTAGAGCTCTCTCTACAAAGTGGTTGATGTCGATTTTTTTACTTAAATCGATGGCAAAATCACCAGAGCCAATATTTCCAACATCCAGAATATCGTGAATTAACTCATTTAGATCTAGAGCCGCAGCATTAATCTCTTCTGCGTAACTAACGCAATCTTTAGCTGATTTGGGTTTTAAAATCTCCTCTTTTAAAGTTTCTGAAAACCCAACTATCGCATTTAAAGGAGTTTTCAGTTCGTGAATAATGCTCGTAAGGAATTCACGTTGAGAGAATTTGACGTTTTTAGACTTTATTGATAATGAGTTATTTTTGTTAATTAACTCGTCAAACAACGCCGATGCATAGTTAGTAATTCCTAATGAAAATTGATTTTGGCGAAGATCGTTGGGAAGTGTTTTCATAGAGTGGGTTATTTAAAATGAGATCATCTAAGAAAATCATTTAGCCGCAGAAAACAAATTTGTTGTATTTGATGCTTGTGAGAAGTGTTTAATAAAACTCTTTATCTTCCTTCGCCTCTTTCACCTTTAGCCTTAATTCCACCATAAGTAGTTGAAGCGGCACGGGGATCATCCATGATTCCAAGCTTATCTTTGTTTGTTTTCCACATGTCTGAATCAATAAAGTAATATTTCAAACCATCTTGGTTTTTTATCATCATGCCGTGCTTGGCGCATAAAGTTGGCGTTCCTGGATGATTGATGATTGAGCTTCCCCAAACCTGTTTTACACCATGCTCTTCGAAGGCTTTGGTTAGCAATTTATTTAAACAAAAACTACCAATCCCCCGTCTTGACTCTAGTATGTGTAGAGCAACATCCACCATTTCCGGACTGCCCTCTCCTGAGATTGGAGCCAGAGCACCTCCACCAAGTAATCTTCCCGAAGCATCTTCAAGTTTGTAGTACCCTAAGCCAGTTTCTTCGGCGCGACCAGTCATTTCTAAATAAATTTCTCTAAGCTTAGTCTTGTTAGTGGGAACCGTAAAGAATCTATCAAGAGCAATTTGCGCTGGAGAGATCCCACTTCTATAGGCCGAGATAACATCTTCTGGCATAACAATTTCTTTATCGCCCTCATCAATAAGCTTAAGTTTTGTGGTTGTGTGATCGCATTTTTGGCGTAGGGCTTTGATGCCAAACCATTTATCAATCCATGAAGATGTAAAAACTACGTTCTCGTTGGTAATAATTTTCCCAAATGTTTCGAAGTGATCGTAGTTGTGTGGAAGTAAAGTTGTAATTTTAATCTCATCTGAGCCAATCAAAGATGAATCTGATGCCTTAGCATGAGATAATGCTCTGATAGAAGAGCTGGGCCTTAATGCAGATGGTAGTAGGCGCGCTGTCCTCATATTTGTTAAAATTAAGGAAGTTAGAGAAGAAAATAGTCTCGGATTGAGACTAGAGCAGGTAATTGAAGTGCGAGTAGGGTATTTAGAGTGTAAATACAGAAAATCAGTTAATAATTCTCGGTAAAAATCGCCGCAAATACATGCCGCGAAGCCTAGAAAACAAAGGATAAATTGTAAACTCCAATTCTCCACAATGGATAACGCCTCAAAGATTCCTCAATTCTATTATAAAAATAACCGCTTGCAGCAAATCCGAGGATTTTGCAACACCATAACCTATGGCAGCCTAACGAAAGCTGCCCAAGTCATGAACTTGAGCCAATCAAGCATCAGCCTGCAAATCAAAACATTGGAAAGAGATCTAGATACAAAGTTGCTGAAGCGGAGTAAGAAAAATGCTAAAAGATTTGAACTTACTGAAGATGGGAAAAACTTTTATGAGATGGCTTCTCCTGTACTCAGCGGAGCAGATGATTTATGCGATCGCTTTCTATTCAAAAGCACAAAACACCATGACAGCGTTCTAAAAATTGCAGGACATCACTCTGTTTTTTCGATACTCATTCCACATGCAATTAAGCAGATAAAAAATTCCAACCCCGAACTCAAGTTACAACTTTCGTACCTAACCAGACAAGAGGCTTGCGAGAAGATTGAGCAAGATGAAATTGATGTCGCAATCTATCCAATGGAAGACCTCGAATTAATTCAAAAAAATCTAAGCTATCAAAAAATCGCCGATTATAAGCCGGCATTAATTACCCCAATTGGTCATCCACTCAGTAAAATTTCTGATCACAAAATTACCTTCAAAGAAATTGGTAAATACAACTACATACACACTGGAACTTATGCCATTTCAGACATCATGAGATACAACATCGCATCAAAGGTTTTAAAAAGTGACATTGAGCTAAATCACGGCTCTTGGGATATTTTAAAATCTTTAGTTTCGGCTGGCTTGGGAGTAACAATTTTTCACGAAGATTACTGTATTAATGCTAACGACATTGCGATAAAAAAAGTTCGCCACCTCTCCCCAAATATTGCTTACTACGCTATATTTAAAGGCGGGAAGAAGCCAAAAAAACTTGTTTCTGATTTAGCTGATCTCATCTCTCTGTCGAACTTTGACCAAAAATAAAACCGGACTCCATTCATGCGCAAGTCGCACAAAATCATCATTTCCGGCGTCATCGGAAATATTTTAGAAAATTACGATTACATTCTTTACGCAAATTTTGCCGTCATCATTAGCAAATTATTTTTCCCAAAGACCGACCTTTACACATCGATGTTGGCAACTTTCGGTATTTTTGCCGCGGGCTTTTTCATGAGACCAATTGGCGCAATAATTTTTGGTCACATCGGAGATAAGTACGGAAGGAGAATAGCGCTGTCAGCTTCAATCATGTTGATGTCGATTCCAACGGCGCTCATTGGTGTTTTACCCGATTACTCTCAAATTGGAATTCTAGCGCCAATTGCTCTGTTGATTATTCGCTTACTACAAGGCGTTTCAATCGGTGGCGAGACTTCTGGGTTTATGACCTACTTAATGGAGTCGATGCCAGATTCTAAAAGAAAAGCACTACTTGGATCCATTGCAATTTCCAGCACCGCACTTGGTTTATTCTTCGGATTCTTATCTTCATTTATCTGCAATTTTTACTTCAGCGAAAACGAAAATGCTTGGAGAATTCCATTTTTAATCAGCTTACCAATCGGCATAATTGGAATTTACATCAGAACCAAACTTGATGAGAGTCCAGAGTTCAAAACCCTTCAGGATAAAGGCTTGCTCGCTAAATCACCTTTCAAAGAATTATTCAAAAATCACACCAAAAGGTTTTTTATTATTTGCGGATTATTTATTTCAATCAGCATTCCCTTCTACATTTTCTTCGCTTTCCTTGCCACCTTCTTAATAAAAATTTTACACTACACCCAAGTCCAAGTTTCGATTATTTACCTAATTTGCACATTAGCTTTTGGTTGTTTTGCACCAATATCCGGCTGGCTTTCAGATCGCTTTGGAATCTACAAAGTTTTACTTTGCGCGATTCTCACTTTTACCGCACTGCTATTTCCAGTTTTCACTTTGATATTTAGATCAGATTTCTACTCGACCCTATTAGGCTGCCTAATCTTTATTTTTCTAATTAGCCTTTACCAAGGCTCAATCCCCTCAATAATCCTACAAATTTTTCCCACAAAAGTTCGCGCAATCGGCACAGCCTTTTCATTCAATATGGTTTCAGCTATTTTTGGGGGACTTGCTCCTTTGGTGCTTACATGGTTTATTAAAATATCCAATAATCATTGGGTGATTGTTGGTTACTTAATCATGTCTTCCACAATCACTGTTTTAGCTCTTTTATGGGGTAAGAAAGCGAAATTATTTTAAGGCCTTAAAAGAAGAAAATGGCAAAGATGCCAAATTTAGGGTTAGACTATACTTTCTAAATTCTATCACGACCTCCAAATATTCCTGAATTTTTCGTGCCAGAAATGCGGAGTCAATTTCGCTTCTTTATTTTTTCAGTCGAAAATTGACCAGTTCTAAGCAGTGTTTTTCTAGAAAAAGAAAAACCAGTCCGTGGGTTGGGGCGTCGGCCATTTGTTCTAAAGTCAAGGTAGAAAACCCCTGCGGCCGCACCATTCTCTCATTCCAGCCAAATCTAAATTACAAATTTTAGGTTTTTTTTGGTCGAAGAAAATTTCCAACTAAGATTTGCCAGTCATTCAAGAACCGTGCCTCGGTGTTTTTCCACCTTTCCCTCCGATAACTTTTTTATCTCCGCTAAAGCTCCAATAAAAAACTGATCTCCGGTGACTTTGAAAAATGTCCATCCATTCGGATCCGCTTCGCTACTCCTCATTTCTCCCGACGCTCGCCGCTTGGCAGCCGGTTATAAGCAACAGCGCGTATGCGCTTTGTTTACTAACCGTTACCAAAAGGAGTAAAATTTATGTCAGCTTTTATCGTTAACAAAACTCACATTGATGCCATTGTCACAGTTCTTTACCAAGAGAAATGTCCCAATATCCAAGAAGAGTTCAGTAAGTACGGGGATAATCTAAATCTGATTGGCCAAATTCTTTGGGATGAGAATTTCAGATCTGTAAATTATCGCTACAGTGAGGATGCAAAGTCCCCTAAATATTCGCATAAAGTTAAGTTTGTGAGCCTAATCCAAGCCATAAAGGCTCTCGACTGCCTAAACTATCAGTCTTGTGAGCATCCTGATTATTACGCATCTGAATCTCACAAAGTTCAAACCCTCTTGAAAAATGTTTTGTTCAGAAAAATGAAATATTCTGACCCTGAATATGAGAAAGCTGCTTGGGAGGTGAGGTAGAGTTTAAGCTAGAGAGTTGGGGGTGACCGCCCCCTTCCTCTCTTAGAGGAAATCTTAATTTTTTATTACTTGCTCTGATAAAGGCGCTGGCTACGCCAGCATGGCTATTAGGTTTTTTTAAAAGTCGGAAATCGTACCGATTTAAGTCTAAGGAGAGTTTTCTTGAAACAGAAAACAAGCTGTTTGTTCAGGCGTCAGCCGTTTCTTCTCAGTCAAGGTAGTAAAATCCTGCGACCGCACCACTTTCTTCATTCCAAGTAAATCTAGGCCACAAATTTTTAATTCTTTATTTTGGTCGAAGAAAATTTATGGCCAAGATTTCCTAAGAACGAAGAAACCGAGTCTCGGATTTTCTCCACCTTGACTGAGAAAAACGTCCATCCGCTCGCTTCTCTTCACTTCGTTTCGTTCTCGCTCACTCCTCCCGACGCTCGCCGCTAGGCAGGGTTTAAGACAAGGCGCTTTTAGCGCTTTGCTTTTAACCCCTACCTAACAAAAGAAAGGAGAGTCAGACAATGAACAATCAAATCAAAATCAGTTTTAAAGATTATCTTTCAGAGATTTACGACAAGCCAAGTAAGATACACGAAGCCTACAGGTTGTTTCGGAATTATAGTCCAAGAAACAGAATCCTTGCCGAAAGCCAATTGCTTTTTCTTGAGCCAATTAACACTTACAAGGGATGGCAGGAGCTAGGCAGACAAGTTAAGAAAGGCAGTAGAGGAATTTCTTTGTTTTTGCCGGTTGCGAGCAAAAAGAAAAAAGATGATGAGGGTAAAAACAAGAAGGAAGGTGAGGGCGAAGACAGCAGCAGCTCTACAATCAAACTTTTTTGCTCAGCTAATTTCATTATGAAAAGGCACTGGTTCACTTTGTCGCAAACTGAAGGTGAAGAATTTAAGCTGGAAGAATTGCCAAATTTTGACGTTAAAAAAGCTCTCGAAGCTTTTGGAATTACTCAAGAGAAGTTCCGCAGTATTAATGGCAATTGCCAAGGCTATGCAATCCCAAGCAAAAACATCATCGCAATCAACCCCTTAGCTTTTGCGCCCTACAAAACAAACATTCACGAAATCGCCCACTGTCTACTTCACAAAGAAAATGCTGAGATTATTGATGGAGAAGAACTTGATTCTTCGATCAAGGAATTCGAGGCAGAAACAACAGCTTATTTGGTTTGCTGTTCACTTGGTAAGTTTGACCATTTGGAATATTCCAGAGGTTATATTTCAAACTGGATCACAAGAGATGACATCGAAGAGGAGAATTTCAAACGCGCTTTTGATGCCGCAAATAAAATCTTAAAAGCCGGATTTTCTGGAGATTTTTTTGTAGGGGAGGGTGAATAGATGAAAAACTTTTTAAACCACCTTACCCACTCTTTAATCGATTCGCGTGATATTCTGGCTAGAATATCAGATCTAGAAAGCCTTAGCGTTCTCGATGAGTTTGAGGAAGAGGAATTAAAGCTTCTTACTCATCTCAAAGATGATTGTAGTGATTACACCTCTGAATTTGAATCTGGCACAACTCTTATTGCTGAGGATTATTTTGAGAAGTACTGCAAAGACTCAACTTTTGAGGATGGATATTTGCCAAAGGATAGCTTGATCGAGATTTTTATTGATTGGGGCAGGTGGATAGAGTTTGTGGCGCAGGACTACAAAAAAGTTTCTTGCGGCGGCCAAAAATATTTGGTGAGAAGTAGTTAATGTCGGGGACCACCACCACGCAAACCCAGCGTGTGCACTCATATTCCCCGTGAAGGTTTTGTATTCTGGTGCACCCCCGACGGGTTTGAGTTTTTCTTCAAAATGTCATTTTACAACGAAATTTTGAGATAAATTCTCAGGGGAGAAAATGCGCATAATTATAAGTTTTATAACACTTATACTTAAAAAAATCTTGTAGAATTAGATTATACTCTAATAATAAGGCGATCTTAATTAGAGTATATCATAACATAATGACCAAAAGACTAAAACAAATTCAGATAACAAACCTCGACAGTCGCTTTGAAAAAATGCGTTTTGAGCCAAAACCAAAATCTGGTTGGATCAAAACAATCAGAGAGGCTCTTTCTATGCCTTTGGCTTTTCCAGCAAAAAAATTAGGAATTTCGCAGCCCAGCGTCTCAAGACTAGAAAAAAATGAGATTGACGAAAGCATCACTTTAAAATCTTTAAGGCAATTAGCTGAGGCAATGAATTGCGAGTTACATTACGCCATTGTTCCGCACGGAGGATCTCTAAAAAAGATTGTCGAGAAGCGCGCGGAAGAAAAGGCGACGGTGATGGTTAATGATGTAAACAATACCATGTCCCTTGAGGATCAAAAAATAAAAGACCCCAAAAGTTCGGTCAAGTTCTTGGCTAAAGAATTTGCTGAAGAGCTAAACAAAAGTTTGTGGAGGGATGACAATGAAAATTAATTTCTTCGAGTTTGGTCAGACCCCAATCGACGATGATGAAAAACAGGCCTTAATTCCAAGCCTGAACACTTTAGAAGAACTAAACGTCTGGGAGCATGAAAACATCATCGAAGCCAGAAAATGGGCTTTAAATCCAAGGGTAATTGGCAGACATGATATTTTTGGTGTAGAGTTTTTGTTAAAGCTTCACGAAAAAATGTTTGGTAAGGTTTGGAAGTGGGCAGGACAACTTAGAACTAGTGGCAAAAATATTGGCTGCGATCCTTACCAGATCCGCACAGAATTAAGAAATCTTTGCGACGACGCCAAGTATTGGTTGGAGCATCAAACTTATTCGAGTGAGCAGCTTGCTTTGGTTTTTCATCATCGGCTGGTAAAGATTCATCTTTTTCCAAATGGTAATGGCCGTCATGCAAGATTGGTGTCCGATTGCATTGTTAAAAAATTTGCGCCTGAAAGAAAGATCAACTGGCAGGGTAAAAACTTCAGCTCTGCGGAAGAGTTAAGAAAAAACTACATCTTGGCACTTCGTAAAGCAGATAATGGAAGCTACCTAGAATTGTTTGATCTGTTCTTGGACCAAAATTCTCAAGAATTATCGAGCGCTTAAAAAGCCTTAAAGGTCACAAAAGATAATGATGATTTTGTTTCATTCGATGAAGTTTTTAAAGATGTCGATTAGGAGAAATTAGCCTGCTTTTTTTGAAGTCAAAGAATCCAAAAATTTCTCAAATAAAATTTCTAAGATTCTAGAAACTCACCTCAAAAGTTGATCCTTAAAAAGATCAACTTTTTGTTGTTTCCTATCCTCCAAAATTTCCTTCAATTTTGACTAAAAGTTTGATCTGAAACTTGTTCCAAGTTTTGAGTAATTTCTGATCTTTCCTGCAAAAGTCCTTCCTCAAGTTTCTTTAAAAAAGAAACTTATCAAAAGAAAATATCCTTCCAGTTTTTAGACTTCTCATTGAGTTAAATGTTCTTCAATTCTTGAGTCTTAATTTTACAGCAAAGCTGATTAAATTTATGCACACCCAACGCACCTTGTGGGTGCAGGTTTTTCAATTCATGAGAAAGTAGTGGGTTGTAGGGGTGAGGGCGTGCAGCAAATCGTCAGCCTCTAGAAAATCAAACAAAAGTAAGATGGGCAGTAAAAAGGCAGTAAAAATAAGAAGAGCCTAGATAATATTGAACAGAGACGGGCAGCAAACAGGCGGCAAAAAAATCTAATAATTTCCAGATTTTAAGGAAGGTGAGGGTGAGGAGGGTAATCTAAAATTCTTTTATTCAGATAAATTTAGGCCATAAATCAGCCAATCTAACCAAAAAATTTATCTCTATTTACGAGCAAACCAGGATCTTTCCCCGAGTTTTTCGTCTAAAAATTACCGCAAAATCTTTCAAAGTTTCTTGGGTAAATTTAAGAAAAACCGTTCTAAAGTTGGGTAGCTTTTTGATCAAATTTCTAAGAATTTTTTAAACATCCAAATGAGCAACCCGCAAAATTTTCCGATAAAAAACTCCCTTTCCAAATCGGATTATCTGAAAGCAATTCAATGCAAAAAATCCCTGTGGTTTTCAAAAAATCGTGCGGATTTAAAACCACCTCTTGACGATAAAACCAAAGCCAAATTCGAAACTGGCGAAGAAATAACCGAGCTAGCAAGAAACTATTTTTCTGGCGGAGTAAAAGCGGCCGAGAGTTTCTTTGATGTTCAAAAGGCTGTTAATTCAACCAATGATCTCATCGCTCAGAATCACTCAGTAATTTTTGAGGCAACGGCAATAATTGAGGCTGATAATTGCCATGCGCGAATTGATATTTTGCGCAAAAGCCAGAATCTAGAATCTTGGGAGTTAATCGAAGTGAAGGGTTCAACTTCAATAAAAGAAAGCCACTTAGAAGACTTATCCTTCCAATATCATGTTTTTACTAAAGCTGGCTTCAAGATAGACCGATGTTTTTTGATGTTACTTGATGGGAAGTATAAGCGAGATGGCGAGCTAGATCTAAACAAATTATTTAAAATTGGCGATGTCACTGAAGCCGTTTTAGAAAAACAAAGTGAAGTTGAAGCGAACAAATTAGATTTCTTGAAAGCTTTAACCAGGCAATTTGAGCCAGAAGTAAAAATCGGCGCCCACTGCTTTGAAAAAGACGGCCATTATCCGCAGTGCGATTTCAAAGATCATTGCTGGCAAGAAATTCCCAAATATTCAGTTTTTGATGTCTGCCACAGAAAAAAGACCGCAGAAAAGATTGTTGATCAAATTGAGAGCTACCGAGTTGAAGATCTAAACATCGCTGACTTCCCCAAAGGAATTAAAGAAATTGATGTGAGATCCTATCAGCAAAACAAAAACCACATCGATCAAACAAAGATAAGGGAATGGCTAGACAAGCTCAAATATCCTCTTTTCTTCTTGGATTACGAAACTTTCCAATCGGCAATTCCGCTCTTTAACAATTCTTCCTCATATCAGCAAATTCCTTTTCAGTTTTCTCTGCATGTGCAGGAAAGTGTTGGGGGAGAGCTGAAGCATTTTGAATTTTTGCATCAAGAAAGATCTGACCCACGAGAAGAGTTTATTAAAGAATTAATCCGCCTTTGTACAGGCGAGGGTAATGTTATTTGTTACTATAAGAGCTTTGAAGAAACCAGAAACAAGGAATTGGCGGCGGATTTCCCAAACTACGCTAATGCAATTAACAGCATCAGTGAACGAATGGTTGATTTGTGGAAGCCATTTAATGATCGCTTAATTTACAGCCCAAAACAACAAGGTTCAGCTTCAATCAAAAATGTTCTGCCAGCATTTACTAATCTGAATTACCAAGGAATGGAAATTGCCAATGGGTCGGAAGCGATGGGAATTTACTTGGATTTTATCAAAGGCAGGAAGGTTGATGAAGCTAAGATGATTTTCGAACTATAACTCGTTTGAGCCACCTAAACTTTTTCCTTTTGTTGGATCGCTACGCATTCTTTCAACAAATGATTTTGAATTTTCTGCGGGTAATTTCTTTGATTCATGCTCGTGCTGCTCCTCAAGACTTTGCTCTATTTTTTCTAAAATTATTTTTTTAGCAGGGTTTTCTTGTGATTTTTTTATTTCTTTCGCCAACTCTCCTCTTACATCAAATTCATTAGTTTTTGCTTGTTGTAAAAACTCAAGCCCTTCTTTAAGTCTGCCTTTTTGAAATAGCAAAATCCCTAACTTATATTGATATTCGCCAAATCCAGCATTTGCAGCAATGCGAAATCGCTCTTCTGCTTTATCTAGCGCTCCATCTTTCTGGTAATATTCTCCTAGACTGCCGCAAGATTGCAAATTTCCACATGCAGCTGATTTTTCCGCACATTCTTTTTTTAAATCTTCTAGATTTCCAGCTAGACTTGGAACAGATTCTCTGTAAGACGGATTATTTGTAAATTCATATGCAGTTCTAAGAAAAATATATCCCCGCCCATTACCAACTTTTTCTCCTAACTTTGCAGAATTCTCAGCTGATTCAAAGTGAGCTGCCGCATATTCTTCACAGGTTTTTCCAATAGCAGTGAACTTTTCTTCTTGAGATAACCTACTATCAGAAAGCGGTAATTTAATTAAAACTGCATAAGCTGAGTTTAAAGCCGATTGGTCACAAAATGTTTCTTTTCCTCGATGACTTTCAACTAAGTATTCTGAATATTTTTTAGTTGCATCAAAAACTTGTTGGTATGTTGCCTCTTCATCAGCAATTCCAAAATATTTTGAAAAAACTTGTGCAGCTTTTAGTTCTTCAAATTTTTTCTCGCGATCTGTTTGCGAACTTCCACTTAAATTTCCCAGAATTTTGAATTGGCAAATTGCTAAATATCCTTTGGCGTCAACACGTTCATCTTCTGGTATAGTTTCATCTTTTATAATTTTAGCAAAATTTCCAATTTCCTCATCAATCTTTGCCCAAGAATTTTTTCCCTTGCTTGAGTTAATATATGAAACCATGAATTCCGAGTTAGGATCAAGTCCTGCACCGTTTGCCATTAGCGAATATTTGTTAAATTATTAACTTATTAAGATTAGCAAAAAAGCACCTAAGGATCAATAAAAAATAATTTTTTAGCTTAACCGAGAGTTCGAGGATGACACAAAATCGCCGGATGCTATCGGTTGAAAAATTTCGATAAAATGCTGCGGAGCCTTTATTATCAGGCGTGTACTTCGCCAAAAAAAGTAAAGCCCAGATACAAAATAGTGAGGCAAATTCTCTAAATCTCCGTTTCGTCTTAACCTCAATATAACCAATAAAATCAATGCTTTAGAAGCTTTCAGCTATCTAAAAAACTATCTAATTCTCCCTTTTTTTCACAGGAGACAAATTTCTTCCCATCTCTGTTGAGACATTTTTGCTAGAAAAAACATCTCTAAGGTTAAGCCTGTTCTGTATTTGCGGGATTTTTTCTTTGCTAGAAAATAAAAGGAAATTTCAGTTTTCGACTTTACCTTGGAGACCAAAAAGTTCGAAAATGAGACAAAATGAACGACCGATATTATGGCGGTTCATGTGCTACCTCGTGCGAACTTTTCTCCTTTTGTCAAAATTTTTTCCGATGCACTATTTACAAGGGCTGAAAGGTCATTTTGACTTAACTAAAAAAGTTCGAAAGTTGCAGATGCTCTTCGGCGAAGATTCGAAATTTCTCTAACCAACATCATAATTTTTATAACTCACGCGCTCCACCAAGACTGGTTATTTTACCATATTTTCCAGCGGTGGCAGCTTCAACAAATGATCTGGGTTTTTCTGGAGTATCACTTTTCAAAGAAGTTTGCATGATAGGTAGTTGTTCAAAAATAAATTTATCTGCTTCTAATTTTAGACTTACATTTCCGCCGCCAACAACTCCTATATTTAAAGTATGTCCACATCTGGTATTAAGAACTGTTGGTACATTATATTTATCGCAGATATCAACTATAACTTTTCTTATTTCAAGTATTTTACTATTTTCACTTTCCAATATTGCTGCAATATCTTCTTTTGTTAGATCAGCATTCGCTAATACTTTTTCTTTAACGGATTTAGGAATTTGGGTAATGGAATTGCCATATTTTGCCGCTTCTTCAGGAGTTGTTCCGTTTATGTCTTTGATTTGCTTTGCTAGGCTAGGCACCTCACCTTTAGCCTTTTGCTCTGCCATTTTTTTAAAAATTCTGTCGATATTAAAATCATTAATTTCAATCAACCCATTTTTTTCATTATGCAGCAAACCAACATAGCCATTAGCTCCGTCGATTCTTGTGGCAAAAAGTCCAACCTCCACTAATTCTGGTAATTGACCATTTTCTTGGCGCTGCCTTAAAAATTCATCCAAATATTTTGGAAATTGAGTGTCGTATTTTTTGTTTGTTGTTGGCTTTTGTAGAAAACCTTCTAGGCCGAGAATATAAGATTTTGAAGTTTCTAGTTGTGGAGCTTTTACTGGCATATGTCCAAAACAAAATTCCCCACCTTTTTCAATATCAAAATCTACAGAATCAGCCCAAATCATATCATTGTGCAGAGGAAAATATTGAACTGATTGCATATCTTGTAACTCTTTGCCAGCTGCTGATAATATAGGTCTTTCGTAAGAAGTTAATGTGCCGGTTTTAAAAAAATTTTGCATTTCGCTGACATTTCTTTCAAAAATTGGTCTCTCTGCCGGATATAGTTCGCTAGACTTCTTTGACAAATAAAAAGGAAGATTCGTTGAATAAAATTGAAAAATATCAGGATGATGAGATTGTAAAAAAGCTGCAAAAGTACAATCGCTATAACCAAAAATCCTAATTGGTTTTGCCGGTTTTGTTGCGGACGAATCTTTGAAATGTTCTATAACTATTCCTATCTTATCAACAAAACCCCAGCCACCCATATAAGGAAAAATATCCCAGCCATTTTCAGCACATTCAATAATTTGCTTTGCTCCAGTTTCTGCAGAAACACCTCGAGCATGAGAATCCCCAATTTCCGCATGTCCTCCCGGTGCATCTGATTCAAAAACCATAGATCCATCTTCATACCCAGGTATACATACGCAAAATCCCAACCCCTGTAATAATTCTATTCTTTTATTAATCGCTTCCTCAACTTCCGATGCCCACTTTCTTCCATTTGCTGGAGCAACTATAGCTACTTTCGGAAGTGATTCATCACCATATTTTTGCCATTCGTGTTTCATAAATTTTTTATTTTATTAATCTGATTAACTAATGAATTTCGATTTAATTTTTTTTATTTTAGGTAAAAATGCTATAATTTTGAAGGAATTTTTTTAGGCTTAACTAAGAGTTCGAGAATGAGACAAAACTGTCGGATGCTATCGGTTGAAAAATCTCGATAAAATGCTGCAGAGCCTTTATTTTCAAGTATGTACTTCTCTGGAAAAAGTAAAGCTCAGGTAAAAAATAGTGAGATAAATTCTCCAAATCTCCGCATCAGCTTAACCTTGATACAGCCAATAAAATCAATACGGGTAAAACTGCATATTTAGGACAAAATGCCCACAAGATTTTAACTAGATCGTTGATTATATTGGGCTAAAATCATTTTTCCATTTCCAGAAATAAGATGTTAAAAAGCTGATAAATTCTGGAAATGGAAAAGCGACTTCAAGCCTGTAGATAAAAAGACTTAATCAAAAAGTTATGGGGAATTTCCCCTAAATATGCAGTTTTACCCAAATCTATCCATTTTTTGGCATTGATACTTAAAGCTTTGTGCGTACATTGCGCACATAAACCTTGGTTGCCCAATACTCTAAATGCCTCTTGAGGGCTTAAATTCTCAAGTTCTTATCAGGGCACGGCGCCAAGGTATTTTTTTGCCCAGAATTAGGCAAGGCTGCTTTTGAAAATCGTCTGGAGGATTATGGCTATTAGCTCGAGGAAGTATGGAGGTGGATACGATACCAAGATGTAACTCCGCGAGTCAATCCGCTCTATTTGCCATCGACTCTTACCTCTCAACCTTACTAAATCAGGGAACGTCCAAAACTCCGTGTCAAATTCCTTTCTAGAGGATCACGATAGAATTGGATAAATCGTCATAAATAGTAAAATATCTTCCTGTTTTTATAAGGTTTTCTTAATCATTACGTCCAAACGGTCCGCTTTGTTCACAATGTTGAAATTTTTTCTATTAACTCTGGCAAGCTAATAGCAATAACTCCCTCCTTCATGGGAAAACTTTCCTTTCCATCGTAAACCACATATTTGTGCGTAGGGTTTATATCTAGACATGCTTCATAAAAACCACGCTCTAGTTTTGGTGCAGAAGAGAGTTTAATCTCAATTGCCATGATGCGCTGATCTGGATGTTTGATGATCAGATCAATTTCTGCTCCACGTACTGAGCGATAAAAGAAAGCTTCAGCTCCAATCGGTAAAAAACCGAGTAAATTATCAATCACAAATCCTTCCCAACTTTTTCCAGCTGCTGGATTATTCAAAATACCCTCTAAATTTTGAATATTCAAAAGGCTGTGTAAGATACCACTATCTCTAACATAAACTTTTGGACTACGAATTAAGCGCTTACCAAGGTTGTTATGCCAAGGCTGCAATCTGCGTACCAAAAACAAATCTTTTAATAAATCTATATAGCGAGATACAGTTTGGCTGCTTATCCCTAGGCTTCCCGATAACTTAGATATGTTTAAAGTATCTCCTTGTGCATGGGCAAGCATAGTCCAAAGCCTACGCAATGTTTCTGCAGGAAGGCGCAGATCACCAAATTGTGGTATATCTCTTTCTAAGTAGGTTGCGATAAATGATTGCCTCCATTCCATGCTAATTTCTTCAGTCGCTGCTAAAAAACTGTCTGGCAATCCACCTCTTATCCACAAAGGATGAATTTTTGAATATTTATCAGGAAGTTCTGAGAGGCTGAGAGGATTCATTTCAACATAAGTGATGCGTCCAGCAAGACTTTCTGAGGATTGCTTTAAAAGATCGAGTGAGGCCGAACCTAAAATTAAAAATTGTCCGAATTTTCTTCCTGATTCTCGACCTTTATCTATAAGGCCGCGCAACGTCATGAATATATCTGGTTTACGATGAATTTCATCGAGAATAATTAATTTATCGCAGTGAGTCTCAAGATATTTAATGGGATCATCTAACTTCGCTAAGTCTTGGTAATTTTCTAAATCCAAATAAATAGATGGGCGTCTTTTTGCTATTTCTTTTGCTAAAGTTGTTTTTCCAATTTGCCTTAATCCAAGCAATCCTACGGCTGAAAAATTGTTTAACTTTTCTTCTACGATTGATAAGTATTTTCTTTCAAGCATTGTAATTAATTTGTGATTATCATTATAAATCTACTACGTTAGCTAAAACTAATATAGCATATTGCATGTTATAATACTCAAATAACAACATTATTTTGAGAATCTTATCAACTGAACCTCAATACCGAGCTCCAACTCCTTCCACACCTTATCCGTAGTCAATACCACAAGGTTCTTAGATTTAGCTAAAGCCAAACAAGCTCTATCCCCAAACGATAATCCATGAGCTTTAGTTACCTCGTCAAGCCTAGACGCAACAATCGCCTGCTCAGCGTTAAAGGCTTCAACTTGGGGGAATGTGTCTTTCAAGGACTGAGCTACATCTTCATGTTTCAGACCTCTTCTAACTAAAACAGTTATTACCTCAGAGAGGTTAACGCTAGAAACAACAGCGTTCTCAAGGTTTTCAGCTACAACTTCATGACCTTCTTCCATTGCAAGAAGGGCTAATATTGATGAGGTGTCTAATACAATTTGAGTTTTCATGGTTAGATTTCCTCCTTACGGCGCATTTCGATGAGCGAATCAACAAGGCTGCCCTCGCCTTTAGTTTTTAAAAGATTTTGCAGTTTTTTAAGTGAATGTTTTGGGCTGTGAATCGCAATGCTGTTATCATCTAACAATCTGATGATTACTTGATCACCCGCTTTTAGTTCTAAATTTTTACGAATAAATGCAGGAACTATTAATCTGCCATTATCTCCAAGTGTCGCTATAAATTCTTTCATAAATACTTATTTTTATAATAACCCTATTTTCTCGAAGGTGAGATCGATTTGTTTTAAAACCCCAATAATTTAAAACAGGGATTTAGAATCATTTAACTACCCTGAAAGTAGAAAGTCAATTTCCTTATTATCACCCTACCCTAATTCTATTTTGTAACAATTCCATTTACTTTAAATTTTTACTTACGATAACTCGCTTTATCGAAAGTAAAATAATTAAACAAAAAAACCGGAAAAATGGTAAACGAACTCGAAACCCAAAAAACTGAAAATTACTCCCTAACCAAAATCGAGGAAATTTCCGAAGAAGATGTTTGGCTGGAAAATTTTACTTCGAAGGCCACGAAAAAAACTTACAAAGCCACGGTCAAAAAATTCTGCGCCATGTTCGAAATCCAAAACATCGATCAACTCAGATCTGTGACCTCGATGCACATCATCAAATTTCGGGATGCCATGAAAGAGGCCGGCGAAAAAAACTCGAGTATCAATAATCGTATGGCCGGAATGTCTTCACTGTTTAAACATTTGATCGAGAAGCAACAAATCAAGGCAAACCCAGTCTATGGCGTAAAGGCCATGAAAAAGAATTATCGTAATGTAAGTAGTAGAGCTCTAACTGGCGCCGAAGTAGAAATGCTACTTAAACAACCTGATACCTCTACAATTTTGGGTTTGCGCGATAAGGCAATATTATCGATTTTTTTCAATGTAGGAACTAGGGTAGGGACCATTGCCGCGCTTAGAATCAGAGATATTCAGGAAGAAAGTGGTTTTATGATTTTTGACATGCACCTCAAGGGTGATAAGAATAATAAAGTAGCAGTTAATCCCCATATTCAAGCAGCTTTAAGAGCTTACTTCGAAGAGATGAAATATTACAGTGTAGATGAACAGGGGAAAATTAAGATTAGCGCTGACGGAGATTTGCCGGTGTTTCCGCGAATGTCCAATAACTCAAAGTTATACCAGGCAGCAAAACCGATGAGTACTAGTGCAATTCGTCAACTTTGGCATAAATATGCAAATGAGGCAGGAGTCGAGAGCACGCGTCCGCATTGTGGGAGAGCTACATTTATTACAGAAGCATTTAGTGCCGGTATCGATTCCAGATTCATTCAAGAAACTGCTGGCCATAGTGACCCAAGAACTACGATGAGTTACAATCACAACAAAATGCAGTATAAGAATTCAGCGAGTTTTGGGGTGAATTTTGGGTAAATTTTAAAAGCTTAATGGGCTTATTTTCTGGATTCTATCGTGACCCCTTACTGAACTTCCAGCTCGATAATCAGACTAAGAATTTTATCTTTGATATTCTGGTTTTTGATTTTGTTCATAATCTCTAGGGCCTTCATGGTCTTTAAATCTTTTGGCGTACTATCGTCAATGATGGTACCATCCAATCCATCAAAGAAAAAGTGGGGTGAGGTTTTTAATATTTTAGAAATTTCATATAGCCTACTAGCCGACACCCTATTCTCTCCGCTCTCATACTTTTGCAGCTGCTGAAACGATATCCCTAGATCATATGACAAAGAGTATTGGCTGATGTTCAGAACTTTTCTTCTGAGCCTTATTCTGCTTCCAATGTGACGGTCAACACACTTAATGATCATAACTTATTTATTGATTTAAAAAAATGAAAAAGGAATTTGAACACTGTTCAATTAATATGAATTAAACAGTGTATAATTAAATGGCAAGAAGAAACGATCACACCAGAGAGGAAATTAGAGAAATGGTTATCTCGACCGGCTCTAATCTTATCAACGAACTAGGATTTTCTGGTTTTAGCACTCGTCAAATTGCTAAAGAAATTGGGTATACAGTGGGAACTCTCTACAATGTTTTTGAAAGCTATGATGACATTATTTTGCACATCAATGCGGCGACCTTGGATGAAATGAAAAAATTCATCACACAGAACATGAATCCTAAACTGAAAAACACGAACGCCATTAAACAACTCGCAAAATTATACGCAGAGTTTGCTCACGCGAATTACAAAAATTGGAATGCTCTATTTGAATACACTTCTCCATCTAACCTACCAGCTTGGTACAACGGAAAAACAGAAGGATTGTTCGTCATTGTCGAAAATATCCTCTCTGGATTCATTAGCAAAAAGTCAGATGCCGGAAAGCATGCAAAGATTATCTGGGCAAGTATCCATGGCATCTGCATTTTAAGCTTAACAAAAAAACTGGATGTGGCTGGAACAAAATCCATCGAAGCTCTAACCGACCTACTAATAGAAAATTATTTACTAGGCCTCACAAAATGATCCGTAAAATTATCTCTATTCTTGCCTGTAATTTCTTATTGGCTTCAAGCTCATCTCAAGCATCTGAATTGCATAATGATGGTGATTATGTCGTGATTTTGCACGGCATCGCAAGGTCAGAAAAGCACATGAGGAAGTTAGCAACGTACCTAGAAAAAAATGGGTTTGATGTAATTAACTTAAACTACCCATCAACTTCCTATAAAATCGATGAATTAACTGACATCATACACAAAGAAATTTCCAGAAGAGCCTCAAAAGATAAGCCGCTAAACTTCATTGGATACTCTATGGGTGGATTAATGGTTCGTACGCTGATTAAAAAATATTCCTACAAAAACCTTGGAAGAGTCGTTCAATTAGCCCCTCCAAATCAAGGAAGCGAGGTTGCAAATTTTTTTCAGAATTTTTGGCCTTATCAAAAGATCTTTGGCCCCGCAGGACAACAACTCATTACCGACCAAACTGAAATTAAACACCTATTTGGAGATGTTAATTTTGAACTAGGAATCATTGCTGGAAATGCAACAATAGATCCGATCTCATCGCTAATTCTTCCTGGAGAAAATGATGGAAAGGTATCAGTTGAAAGCACCAAGTTAAAAGGAATGAAAGATCATATAATTGTTAGCGCATCACATACGTTTTTTCCCTCAAATAAGGAAGTAAAAAAACAAACTTTACACTTCTTAAAATACGGCAATTTCAACCATTAAGCTCATGAAAGAGCAATCACACCTACTAAAATCGAAAAGATTTCTTCCTCTTTTTATTACTCAATTTTTTGGCGCGTTTAACGACAATGTTTTCAAGAACGCTTTTCTGATTTGGTTCACCTACGACATCGCCAATAAACTTAACATGAATGCGCAATTGATGGTCACAATCGCCTCTGGTTTATTCGTCCTACCCTTCTTTCTTTTTTCTGCTTTAGCCGGACAGCTCGCCGATAAATTTGAAAAATCAAAGTTAGTTCAAATCATCAAAATCGCTGAAATTCTAATCATGATTTTCGCGTTTGTTGGCTTCTATTTTGAGAACATAAATCTTCTCTTGAGCCTGATTTTCTTGATGGGAGTTCATTCAACTTTCTTTGGCCCACTCAAATACAGCTTGCTTCCAGAGCATTTAAAAAATGATGAATTGATTAGCGGCAATGCACTAATTGAAGGCGGAACATTCTTAGCAATTTTACTCGGAACAATTCTTGGTGGAATTGTTGTCCGCTTTACAAATGGAGTTGAGCTGATTTCGTTCGCAGTTATTACCTTCGCATTAGTTGGCTGGATTGCTAGTCGCTCTATTCCAAAATCACCTTCCGCGGACTCCCGCCTTGTAATCAGCTTCAATATCTTTTCTCAGACTCTCAAAATTATCGACTTCGCTAAAAAAGAAAAAACTGTTTGGCTTTCAATTATTGGCATCTCTTGGTTTTGGTTCGTCGGTATTACCTTCTTATCACAATTTCCAACCTATACAAAAGACGTCATTAATGGTGATGAATTTATCGTCACCCTTTTCCTTTCTATCTTCTCGGTTGGTATCGGTATTGGATCCGTAATGTGTAACAAATTACTGAAAGGTCAGATTAACGGAAGACTTGTTCCTGCTGGCTCGATCGGCATCACAATTGGTATCGGAATTTTCTGTATCGCTAATTATTTCTACGACACACCAGAACAAATAATTAGCCTTGGAGAGTTTTTTTCTAATAGCTGTTATAGCTGGTTAATAATTCTTGGTCTGCTGGTAGTCGCCATCTCTTCCGGTATCTACATAGTGCCACTTTACGCCATCATGCAGCACCGGTCTGAAGCAAAATATTTATCACGAATCATTGCCGCCAACAACGTGCTTAACGCTCTATTTATGGTCATCTCCAGCATTGTGATGGTAGCACTAATACAACTCAAATTCGACTTACTTCACATATTTTTACTCCTCGGAACCACCAACATCTTAGTTTTTTTTGTCATTCGTAAAATCATAAACCAAAACCTTAATCGTCATGTTTAAATACCTACTTCGTAAGCTTCTAACCAAAGCATATAAAGTCGAAATCAAAGGCATCGAAAACTACAATAATGCCGGAAAACGAGTTCTGATTATTGCCAATCACTTATCGTTTTTGGATGCAATTTTACTCGCGGTTTTCTTGCCCGATAAACCGATATTCGCCGTAAACACCCTCATCTCTCAACTATGGTGGATAAAACCATTTCTTAAATTGGCCAACACCTTCGCACTTGATCCAGCCAACCCTATGGCCGTTAAAAGCCTTATTAATGAAATAAAAAAAGATAAGAAGTGCGTCATCTTCCCAGAAGGAAGAATTACCGTTACTGGCTCATTGATGAAAATCTATGAAGGTCCCGGAATGATTGCCGATAAAAGCGACGCTACAATCTTACCAATCCGTCTTGATGGTGCTCAATTTTCACCATTTTCACGCCTAAAAGGTAGAGTAAAAATCCACCTCTTTCCAAAAATAACCTTAACAATTCTGCCGCCGCAAAAATTCGAAGTAGCTGCAGAGATCACCGGAAAAGATCGTCGCGCTGCCAATGCTGATAAGCTTTATGACATCATGACACAGATGTTGTTTGAAAGCTCGGATTACAAAAAAACTTTGTTCGCCTCGCTTCTCGATGCGCGAAAAATTCATGGAAACAGCCATCAAATTATTGTCGATATCGAGAGAAAACCACTGACCTACAAACAGCTAATTATACGCAGCTTTACTCTTGGAAGGAAAATTGCTCAAGAGACCGCAGAGGGTGAGTATGTTGGTTTGATGATGCCAAACATGAATTCAAGCATCGTAACATTTTTTGCTATGCAAGCCTTTGGCCGCGTACCAGCAATGCTAAATTTTTCCACTGGTGGCGCTAACTTTATTGCCGCCTGCAAAGTAGCGGAAATCAAAACCATCTACACTTCCAAAAGATTTATTGAAGGCGCCAAATTACAGAAATTAGTCGACGCCGCAGAAGCTGAAAAAATCAAAATAGTTTATCTAGAAAACACCGCTAAAAGCATAAGAACTTTAGATAAAGTTCGCAGTCTATTAGGATTTATTTTTGCTGAAAAATTCTATCAAAAATTAAGCAATACTGATGCAAAGAATTCAGCCGTGGTTCTATTCACCTCAGGCTCAGAAGGAACACCAAAAGGCGTAGTTTTAAGTCACGAAAATCTTCAAGCTAATCGCTTTCAATTGGCCTCTCGCGTTGATTTTTCAAGTAGAGATATCGTCTTTAACGCTCTACCAATTTTTCACTCTTTCGGCTTAACCGGCGGAACTTTGTTGCCGATTTTATCCGGCATCAAAACTTTCTTTTATCCATCTCCACTGCACTATCGCATAGTACCAGAATTGGTTTACGACACTAATGCTACAATCATGTTTGGAACCAACACCTTCCTTTCCAACTACGCGCGCTTTGCACATGCTTATGATTTTTATTCAATTCGCTATGTCTTTGCCGGAGCAGAAAAACTGGATGAAGAGACAAGAAAAATTTGGTCAGAAAAATTCGGCGTAAGAATTTTTGAAGGCTACGGCGCAACAGAAACCGCACCAGCACTTTCAACCAACACTCCAATGCATAATAAGCCTGGAACTGTTGGTCGATTAATGCCTGGAATCAAAACTAAATTTGAAGAAATTACCGGAATTACTGATGGTAAAAAACTTCTAGTTTCAGGCCCAAATATCATGAAAGGTTATTTACTTAGCACCAATCCTGGAATCATCACACCTCCACAAGATGGTTGGTATGATACTGGTGATATCGTAGCAGTTGATGATAAAGGATACCTTTCCATCAAAGGCCGCGCAAAGAGATTTGCCAAAATTGCTGGTGAAATGGTATCACTAACATCGGTCGAAACTAACCTTAGCAAACTTTGTCCACAAAGTTCTCACGCAGTCGTGGCAATTCCAGATTCAAAAAAAGGTGAACAAATAATTTTATTAACAACATCTCAGGATTTGAAGCGCGGAGAAATCTCAAACTTCTTTAAAGAAAACCAAATTACCGAATTCGCGATTCCAAAAGAAATTATCTTCACTGAAAAACTTCCTCTACTTGGAACTGGAAAAATTGATTACGTTCAAGTGAAAGACATCGCGTTAGGTGCTAATCAATAAATAGTCCAACCTACCTCAGGTAGAAAATCTTTTTTTAAATCAACTCAGACTTGGTAGAAAATTCTTTTCCTTGAACAATATTGGATGTCGCAGTCACGCCGCAGCTGCATCACAGCATAAAATCCACCAGACCCAGAACCCCACACCACACAAATACCCGCGCAGCTTTGTAAGCTTCTTTAGATAATATTAAAATTGAGTAAAACTGCATATTTAGAGGAAATTCCCCATGGCTTTTTGACCAAGTCCTTTTATCTACAGGCTTGAAGTCGCTTTTCCATTTCCAGAATTTATCAGCTTTTTAACATCTTATTTCTGGAAATGGAAAAATGATTTTAGCCCAATAGAATCAACGATCTAGTTAAAATCTCGTGGTGGTTTTACCCTGTTTATGCAATTTCACCCAAGCTTTTTGCTATTTCATAATCATTCTTCAGGCCATTGGATAAAATTTTTGCCTGTTCTTTTATGTGTTCATCATAAGAATCAATAAATTCTGAAGGTTTAGTATAAATTTCCATTTTCATTTTCTTTAATATTTTTTTCCTCCAAAGCCTCCGGCAAAAACCCGCCCGCCTGCATACTCCACATACTCTGATAATAGCCCCCAGTTTTTAATAACTCTTCGTGAGTTCCAGCTTCAATAATTTTGCCCTTATCCAAAACTATAATTCTATCCATATGTTTAAGCGTGGAAAGCCGGTGGGCAACAGCAATTACAGTTTTTTTGGCGGTTTTGGATTTATCGTCAATTAATAAATTGAGGCTTTCTTGAATATGGTTTTCAGTGTGGGAATCTAGGCTGGAAGTTGCCTCATCTAAAATGAGAATTGGTGCGTCTTTCAAAATTGCTCTAGCAATTGCAATTCTTTGTCTTTGACCGCCAGATAATTTAATTCCTCTTTCACCAACCAAGGTTTCATAGCCATTTGGAAGAGTTGTGATGAATTCGTGAATATGAGCTTTTTTTGCAGCATTTTCAATTTCAGCCCCCGTAGCATTCTCTTTTGCATAGCCAATATTTTCACCAATTGAGCGATGGAAGAGCATGGTGTCTTGCGGAATTAAAGCAATTTGTGAACGCAGAGAATCAGAAGTGACATCATAAATGCTCTGCCCATCAATCAAAATATCGCCGCTACCTATTTTGAAGTTTTTCAGCAAAAGCGAAACAAGCGTTGATTTTCCAGCACCGGAATATCCGACCAAACCGATTTTTTCTCCGGCTTTGATCGATAAATTAAAGTCATCAAAAATTTTTGTATTTATCTCATAACCAAAAAACAAATTCTTAAATTCAATTTGGGATTTTTTAATT
>Ga0164295_10000481_pt1 | contig 33949 bp, 27 predicted proteins | sample GEODES006metaG_FD_111798 | JGI IMG/M metagenome (GOLD analysis project Ga0164295, IMG submission 111798) | Oligotrophic lake water microbial communities from Sparkling Lake, Wisconsin, USA - GEODES006 metaG | ecosystem: Environmental > Aquatic > Freshwater > Lake | place: USA: Sparkling Lake... | reverse complement strand
GCCCTCGTCTGAGCGGCCGTCGCAGTCGTCATCGACGCCGTTGCAGTCCTCGGGCGCGCTCGCGTCCGCAGACGCACCCGGAGCCGTGCTGCAGACCGCCCGACCATCCGCCGCGCACTCGAGCACGCCCGCGCCGCACGCCCCGACCGCAGGGCAATCCGCGCCAACGCCCGTGCCCTCGTCCACGCGGCCATCGCAGTCGTCGTCTGCGCGGTTGCACGCCTCAGCGCGCGCGCCCGTCATCGAGCCGCCCCGGTCCGTCGAGCACACCAAGCGCCCGTCCGCACCGCACTCGGTCCGGCCCGCGCCGCAGGCCCCGACGCCCTCGCACGCGACGCCGACCATGAAGTCTTCGTCCGCCACGCCGTCGCAGTCGTCGTCCGCCCCGTTGCAGCGCTCAGGCCCAGACGCATCCGCGCTGCCGCCGAAGTCCGTGCTGCACCGCGCCGCCCCATCGGCCGTGCACTCGCGGGTGCCCGCGCCGCACGCTCCGACCCCATCGCACGCGGCGCCGACATCGAAGCCCTCGTCGACCCGGCCATCGCAGTCGTCGTCCGCCCCATCGCAGCGCTCGTCGCTCGGCGCGTACGCGGTGCCCCCCGGATCGGTCGAGCACACGAGCACTGCGCCCGCGCTGCATTCCAAGCGGCCGGCGCCGCAGCGGCCATCGCACCCCCGCCCGACCATGAAGGCCTCGTCCACGCGACCATCACAGTCATCGTCTTGCCCATTACAGGCCTCGGCGACATCGCCCGCGCGGCTGCCGCCGGGGTCGGTCGAGCAGCGAGTCAGGCGGTCGTTTCGGCACTCCACAGTGCCAGCGCCACATGCGCCCACGCCGTCGCACGCCCCACCGACCTCGAAACCATCATCCGAGACGCCGTTGCAGTCGTCGTCCGCGCCGTTGCACACCTCGTCACTCGGCCCGACCTCGCCCTCGCAGGGCCCCCAGGCGCCCTCGGCCACGCAACGCTGGCGTCCGGCGCGGCATCGCCCGCGCGTCACGCCGCACGCGCGCACGGCACCGACGGCGCACGGGGCGCTGGCGTCCGGCGCAGCGTCGACCAGCGCGGCGTCGACCGGCGCAGCGTCGACCAGCGCAGCGTCGACCAGCGCAGCGTCGGTCGGTGCAATGTCCGTGGGGACCGCCACATCCGTTGCGGTCGCTGTATCCATCGCGGGCGCGACGTCCGCACTCGGCGCCGCATCAGCAGGCTCTGCGTCCCCGATGAGAATCCCGCCTTGGTCGAGTCGCGGCGCGGCATCCCGCGCGGGCTGCACACACGCCAGCCCAACGCAGACGAGGCCGCGCGGGCACCCCTCGCTGCGGGCGCAGCCACCGCCATCATCTCCGCCCGAGGCGCAAGCACCGAGCGTCGCCGCAGCAGCAGCCGCGGCTCCGGCGAGCCACCATGTCGGCTTCTTCATGCGCCCATTATGGCCCCGCGAGCGGTTTCCCGTCACGCGCCGTTTTTTCTTGACCGACCCAAAGACTTCAACCAGAGTTCGCCGCCGCGGCGGGTGCCCTGTGCCGACATAGCTCAGCCGGTAGAGCAGCGCTTTCGTAAAGCGCAGGTCGTCGGTTCAAGTCCGACTGTCGGCTCCCTGGTGCACCCGCCGCGACTTTGAGAGTGAGCCCCGCGTGTTTCGAGCTCTCATCGTCATCGCAGCCCTCTGCTCGCCGCGTCCGCCCGTCGTCGTTCTCGACCCCGGCCACGGCGGCAGCAACCAAGGCGCGCCGGCCCGTGCGCGGGGGACGGGCTTTGAGAAGGAGCACACGCTCTTGATCGCCCAGCGCACGGCGCAGCGCCTGCGGGACTCGGGCGTGCGCGTGTTCTTGACGCGCGAGACGGACATCGACTTGGCCCTCGCCGACCGCGTCCGCTTCGCCAACGCCAAGCGCGCAGACGTCTTCGTGAGCCTGCACCTCAACTCGACCGAAAAACCTGGCCCTGTCGGGCACGAGACCTTCTTTCTCGCGCTCGAGGCGTCGAACGAGGCCGCGCGTCGCCTGAGCCGGTTCGAGAACGACGAGGGCGGCCCGCGCTCAACCGCCCAGCTCCAAGCGCCGGATGACGCCGTCGCGGGCATCCTGCTCGACCTGACGCAGACGCGCGCGCACCACGACGCCGAGCGCTTGGCCGCAGCGATTCAGGCGCAGATGGCGCCGCGCTCGCCCTTCCCCAACCGCGGCGTGCTGCAGGCGCCGTTCGTCGTGCTGATGGGCGCGGCGATGCCCGCCGTCGTCGTCGAGGCGGGCTTCCTGAACCACCCGCGCGAGGGCCTCTTCGTGACGAGCCCCGAGGGCCACGAGAAGATCTCCGAGGCCGTGGCGACCGGCGTGCTCGACTTCTTGCGGCTGGTCGTGGCGGCGCGGAGCACGGAAGCGACCTCGCCCGAGGGTCGCCTAACCCCGCCCGACGACCTCCCCCCCGGGCTGCCCCCGCTGCCCTCCGTCCTTGATGCCCCCCCCAGGTGAAACCATGACGATCTCCAAGCGCCCCGACGCGCGCATCCCGACAGACCTGCGCCCCCTGAGCTTCGAGCTTGGCCTTCAGCGAAACGCCGCTGGGAGCGTGCTCGTGCGACAGGGCAACACCCACGTCCTGTGCACCGTCATGGTCGAGGAGAAGGTGCCCGCCCACCGCATGGCGAGCGGTGGCGGCTGGCTGACGGCCGAGTACGCGATGATGCCTGGTGCCACGGCGGAGCGTCAGCGGCGCGAGCGCCCGAGCGTCAGCGGCCGCACCGCTGAAATCCAACGCCTCATCGGCCGCAGCCTGCGCGCCGTCATCGACCTCGACAAGACGGGCCCCCGCACCTTCTGGATCGATTGCGACGTCCTCCAGGCAGACGGCGGCACCCGCTGCGCGTCCATCACCGGCAGCTATGTCGCGATGGCGCTCGCGCTCCGCAAGGTGTTCCCGAATCGGCCGGTCACCGCCCTCCCGCCGCCCGTGGCCGCCATCAGCGTCGGCATCGTGCAGGGCGAGCTGCGCGTCGACCTCGACTACGCCGAAGACAGCACCGCCGAAGTCGACCTCAACTACGTGCTGTGCCCGTCCGGCATCGTCGAGGTCCAGGGCACTGCCGAGGGCAGGCCCTTCCCGCGCGAGCGGCTCAACGCCATGCTCGACGCTGCCGAGGCCGCCTGCCAGTCACTGTTCGCCGCGCAGCGCGTCGCCTTGGGCCTCGAGCCGTGAGCGCCGCGCCGCGACAGCTCGTCGTCGCGACGGGCAACGCGCACAAGGTCGAGGAGCTCCGTCGCCTCCTGCCCGGCGTCCCGCTCATGGGGCTCGACGCCTTCGCGCCTTACCCGCCGCCCGAAGAGGACGCCCCCGACTTCGTTGGTAACGCGATCATCAAGGCCCGCGCGGGTTACTCGCACACGGGTGCGCCTTGTCTGGCGGACGACAGCGGCCTCTCGGTCGACGCGTTGGGCGGCGCGCCCGGGGTCCGCAGCGCGCGCTATGTCGAAGGGTCCGACGCCGACCGGCGGCGCGCGCTTCTGGCAGCGCTCGATCATGCGGGCTTGAGCGCGCCTCGAACGGCACGGTTCGACTGTGTCCTCGCCGTCGCGGGCCTCGCCGAGGACCTGCCGCTCCCCCCCGGTCTGATCCGCGTGGGCGGCTGCGTCGTCGCCGTCGGCGTCTGCCCAGGCGTCATCCTGCGCGCCGACCAAGGCGAGGGCGGCTTCGGCTACGACGCGATCTTCGCCCCAAGCGAGGCCGCGGTCGTGTCCTCAGGCGCGCGCGACGCTGCGCTCCGCTCGTTTGCTCAAGTGCCGCCCGCGGTCAAAAACGCGGTCAGCCACAGGGGCAAGGCCGCCGCCCTCATCGCGCCGTTTCTGGCCGCATGGGCCGCGTGATCCGGAAAAGTCTTGACGCCCCCCCGCGCACTCGCTAGGTTCCCCGCGCTTTAGCACAAGACTGCCGGGGTGTAGCGCAGCCTGGTAGCGCACCAGTTTTGGGAACTGGCCGTCGGAGGTTCAAATCCTCTCACCCCGACCCATGGTGTGCTAAGGCACGTTTTTCCTTGGTTCTTTGAAAGTCGGGCCGGTCGAGGCCGTCACTCTGGACGAGAGTCCCTCCGAGCGCCTGTAGCTCAGTTGGATAGAGCAACGGCCTTCTAAGCCGTCGGTCGGTGGTTCGAATCCACCCAGGCGTGCTGCCCATCTGGTGGATGTAGCTCAATGGTAGAGCGCCGGATTGTGATTCCGGATGTTGCGGGTTCAAGCCCCGTCTTCCACCCCACTCGCTCTCGACCGCCGCGTCCCCTTCGTTCTGCGCCTGTAGCTCAGCTGGATAGAGCATCGGACTTCGAATCCGGTGGTCGCAGGTTCGAATCCTGCCGGGCGCGCATCTCGGTTACTCTGGGCCATTAGCTCAATCGGCAGAGCAACGGACTCTTAATCCGCAGGTTGAAGGTTCGATTCCTTCATGGCCCACACCTGACCGTCCCGACTATCCTCCCGCCCGACCCCCTGACCCCTCTGGGCCATTAGCTCAATCGGCAGAGCAACGGACTCTTAATCCGCAGGTTGAAGGTTCGATTCCTTCATGGCCCACCCCAAGTCTCCTTAAGAACGCGCGAGGATGGCGGAACTGGTAGACGCACTGGATTTAGATTCCAGCGGGCATCGCCCGTGAGGGTTCGACTCCCTCTCCTCGCACTCCGTCGCCTCGACTTGCCCACGAGCCCCGCGGTCCCGGCCACGGGGCGCGGCTTTTTGGAATAAAGACGCCCGCACTATGCACGTTCGCATCGAAGAGCAGAGTCCCGTGTCCCGCCGTGTCGTCGTGACCGTGCCCGCCCCGCGCGTGGCCCGGGAGTTCAGCGGCGCTTACAACCGCCTGAGCCAGCGCGTGTCGCTGCCCGGCTTCCGCCGTGGCAAGGTGCCCCTCGACTATCTGCGTACCCGCTACGGCGCGCAGGTCTCCGTCGAGGTCGCGCAGAGCTTGCTCGACGCCGGCTGGCAGACCGCCGTGCGCGAGCACGACCTCACACCCGTGAACCAGCCCCGCATCGACGGCGACTTGGAGCGCGTGCGCCCCGACGCGGAGTTCACGTTCAGCTTCGTCGTCGAGGTCGCCCCCGACGTGGACCTGAAGGACTACTACAATCTGCCGGTCGAGAAGACGGACTGGCAGGTCACGGACGCCCACGTTGAGCACGAGCTCACGCACGTCGCCGAGGGCGCCGCGAGCTGGGAGCCCGTCGGCGACCGGGACACCGCCGTCAACGGCGACCTCGCGATCATCGACTTCGTCGGCCGCGTCGACGGCGTCGCCTTCGACGGCGGCGCCGCCGAGGACTTCGAGCTCACCCTCGGCGAGGGGCGCCTGATCCCCGGCTTCGAGGAGCAGGTCGTCGGCAAGAAGGTCGGTGAGTCCTTCGACATCAACGTGACCTTCCCGGTCCCCTACGGGAACAAGGACCTTGAGGGCAAGCCCGCGGTCTTCGCGTCCACGCTCAAGGACCTTAAGGCCAAGGTCGTGCCCGCGATTGACGACGAGCTCGCCGCCACGCTGGGCGTCGAGAATCTGGACAAGCTCCGCGACGAGGTCCGCAAGCGGATGGCCGCCCAGTGGGACTCGAACGCCAAGCAGGAGGCCTTCGCCCGCCTGCGCGAGTCGCTCGCCACGACGTACACCTTCGAGGTGCCGGCGAGCCTGCTCGAGGCCGAGCGCGAGGCGCGCCGCAAGGACTTGGAGAGCGAGCTCCCCGAAGGCGCCGAAGACCGTGACACGCGGCTCGCGACCGCCGAGGCGGAGTCGGCCAAGAACGCCGAGTCGAGCCTGCGCCTGATGTTTGTGCTCGACGCCATCGCAGCCAAGGAGAGCCTCGAGATCGAAGAAGCGGAGCTGAACCGGCAGATCGAGGTCATGGTCCGCGGCGCGGGCGCCTATGGCGCGCGGCTCCGACAGGCCTACCGCGAGTCGGGCACGCGCGCGCAGCTCCGGCGGCGGATGCGCCACGACAAGGTCTTGGACTTTATCTTGTCGAAGGCGAACGTCACGCTGGTGCCCAAGGAAGTCCCGGCCCATAACCACGGTTGATCCGAACGGCAGATCGAGAGGAACCGGATGAAGTACCCCGAGTGGATGGATTTCGTGCCGCAGTCGCTCATTCCCACGGTCGTCGAGCAGACGCACCGCGGTGAGCGGGGCTGGGACATCTACAGCCGGCTCCTGAAGGACCGCATCGTCTTCCTGGGCACGGGCATCAACGACGCCGTCGCGAACGTCATCGTCGCCCAGCTCCTGTTCTTGGAGAGCGAAGATCCGGACAAGGAGATCGCGATCTACATCAACTCGCCCGGTGGTAGCGTCACGGCGGGCTTCGCGATCTACGACACGATGAACCATGTCAAGGCGCCGGTCAGCACGATCTGCGTCGGGCAGGCGGCGTCCATGGGCGCGTTCCTGCTGTCGTGCGGCGCCAAGGGTCGGCGATTTGCGCTCCCGAACTGCCGCATCATGGTGCACCAACCGTGGGGCGGCGCGCAGGGTCAGGCGTCGGACATCGAGATTCAGGCCAAGGAAATCCTGCGCCTGCGTGACCGACTCAACAAAATCCTGGCGCACAACACGGCACAGCCGCTCGAGCGCATCCAAAACGACACGGACCGCGACCGTTTCATGAGCGCGTACGAGGCCAAGGAGTATGGTCTCGTCGACGAGGTCATGCACCGCAAGGGGCCGATCGTCGACTGACGAGATGAGGAAGGTGGACGCTTGGCGGACCGGAAGCGCGACGAGAACAAAGCCAACTTGAGCTGTTCGTTCTGCGGCAAGTCGCAGCGCGAGGTGAAGAAGCTCATCGCCGGGCCGAGCGTCTACATCTGCGACGAGTGCATCGCGCTCTGCAACGACATCATCGCCGAAGAGGTCGACAAGGGCGAGGGCACGCCGACGCGCCTGCCCGTGCCGAAGCCCAGCGAGATCAAGCGCGTCCTCGATGAGTTTGTCATCGGTCAGGAACGCGCCAAGAAGACGCTCGCCGTCGCTGTCCACAACCACTACAAGCGCATCGAGGCGCGGGTGGGCCGGGACGAGGTCGAGCTCCAGAAGAGCAACATCCTGCTCATCGGGCCGACCGGCAGCGGCAAGACGCTGCTCGCGCAGACGCTCGCGCGGATCCTCAACGTGCCGTTCTGCATCGCAGACGCCACGAACCTGACCGAGGCGGGCTACGTCGGCGAGGACGTCGAGAACATCATCGTCAACCTGCTGCAGGCCGCCGACCACGACGTGGAGAAGGCGCAGCGGGGCATCATCTACATCGATGAGATCGACAAGATCAGCCGCAAGTCGGACAACCCGAGCATCACGCGCGACGTGAGCGGCGAGGGTGTCCAGCAGGCGCTGCTGAAGATCATCGAAGGCACCACGGCCAGCGTGCCACCCAAGGGCGGTCGCAAGCACCCGCAGCAGGAGTTCGTGCAGGTCAACACGCACAACATCCTGTTCATCTGCGGCGGCGCCTTCGTCGGCCTCGACGAGATCGTCGAGAAGCGCATGGGCAAGTCGGGCGTCGGCTTCTTCTCGGACATTCAGAGCCGCGAGAAGCGCAACGTATCCGAGCTGCTCGCCATCGCGCAGCCCGAGGACCTTGTCCAGTACGGCCTGATCCCCGAGTTCATCGGGCGCCTGCCCGTCGTCTCGACGCTCCAGGAGCTCAGCGAAGAAGCCCTCGTCGACATCCTTGTCCGTCCCAAAAACGCGCTTATCAAACAGTACAAGCGACTTTTCGAGATGGATGGAGTCTCTCTGAAGTTCACGCCCGACGCGCTCTCATGCATCGCGCGCCAAGCCTTGAAGCACAAGGCCGGCGCTCGCGGGCTCCGCGCCATCCTTGAAGGCGCGATGCTCGACCTGATGTACGAGGTGCCGAGCGACCAGAACATCAAAGAGGTCGTCGTTAACGAGGACGTCATTCTTCGCAAGGAGAAGCCGACGCTCCTCATGCACAAGCAGGTCGAGACCGCCTGAGCGGTCCGACGGAGTAGAGCATGTTCTTCAAGAACGATTCCGGAGACGGTCGCCGCGCCCCGCGCGTGCTCCCGCTCCTGCCCCTGCGCGACATCATCGTTTTCCCCCACATGGTGGTCCCCCTCTTCGTCGGGCGGGAGCGCTCCATCGCGAGCCTCGAGGAGGCCATGGCGACGGGTAAAGAGCTCCTCCTCTCGGCGCAGAAGGCCGCGAAGACGAACGACCCGCGACCCGAGGACATCTTCTCGCTCGGTACGATCGGGTCGATCATTCAGCTCCTGCGACTGCCGGACGGCACCGTTAAGGTGTTGATTGAGGGCAAGCGCCGCGGCCGAATCCGCAAGTTCGTCGACACGCAGGACCTGTTCCGCGTCGAGGTCGAGGAGCTGGCCGAGACGTTCGAGCCCAGTGCTGAGCTCGCGGACTTGGTGCGCCAAGTGCATGAGATCTTTGATTCTTACGTGAAGCTGAACAAGCGCATTCAGCCCGAGATGCAGACCGCCGTGTCGAGCATCGAGGACGCCAGCAAGCTGGCCGACTCCATCGTCGCGCACCTGAACCTGAAGCTGACTGATAAGCAGCAGTTCTTGGAGACGGAGAGCCCGGAGGCGCGCCTGCAGAAGCTCATCGAGCTCATGCAGGCGGAGATCGAGATCCTCCAGATGGAGAAGAAGGTTCGCTCCAAGGTCAAGAAGCAGATCGAGAAGAACCAAAAAGAGTTCTATCTGAATGAGCAGATGCAGGCCATTCAGAAGGAGATGGGCGAGCGCGACGAGTTCAAGAACGAGCTCCAGGAGCTCGAAGAGAAGATCAAGGCCAAGAAGCTGCCGCGCGAGGCGAGCATCAAGGTCCGCAAGGAGCTGAAGAAGCTCAAGATGATGAGCCCGATGAGCGCCGAAGCGACTGTCGTGCGCAACTACATCGACTGGATCATCACGCTGCCGTGGGCGGATGTCACGCCCGACAAGCGCGACATCGAGGCGGCCGAAGCGATCCTCGAGGAGGACCACCACGCGCTCGCCAAGCCCAAGGAGCGTATCCTCGAGTACTTGGCCGTGCACGGCCTCGTCGAGAAGCTCTCCGGGCCGATTCTGTGCATGGTCGGCCCCCCAGGCGTAGGCAAGACCTCGCTCGCGCGCTCCATCGCGCGCTGCACGGGCCGCAAGTTCGTCCGCATCGCGCTCGGCGGCGTGCGGGACGAGGCCGAGATCCGCGGTCATCGCCGCACCTATATCGGCGCGATGCCCGGCAAGATCATTCAGGCCCTCAAGAAGGCCGGCTCGAGCAACCCCGTGGTCCTGCTCGACGAGATCGACAAGATGAGCACCGACTTCCGCGGGGACCCATCGTCCGCGCTGCTGGAGGTGCTCGACCCCGAGCAGAACGCCACGTTCAACGACCACTACCTCGATCTGGACTACGACCTGTCGCAAGTGATGTTCATCACGACTGCGAACAACATGCACCAGATCCCGCTGCCGCTGCAGGACCGGCTCGAGATCATTCAGCTCTCCGGCTACACCGAGTTCGAGAAGCTCAACATCGCCAAGCGCCACTTGGTGCCCAAGCAGCTCGAGCGCAACGGCCTCGAGAAGGCCAAGGTCGAAATCTCGGACGCCGCGCTCGAGCTCCTGATCAACCGCTACACCAAGGAGAGCGGCGTGCGCAGCCTTGAGCGCGAGGTCGCCGCCGTGTGCCGCAAGGTCGCGAAGGAGGCCCTCGCCGCCCGCAACAAGGGAACGGCGATCGAGGACTTCGCCTTCAAGGTCGCGAACACGCAGGTCCAGAAGTTCCTCGGCCCCCCCAAGTACAAGTTTGGGGTCACGGAGCTCAACGACGAGATCGGGCTGGTGAACGGCCTCGCGTGGACGCCCTATGGCGGCGAGCTCTTGCAGACCGAGGTCTCCGTCGTGCCGGGCAAGGGCAAGCTCACGATCACCGGCAAGCTCGGCGACGTGATGCAAGAGAGCGCGCGCGCGGCCATGAGCTACGTGCGAAGCCGCGCGAACGACCTGGGCCTCGACCCGCAGTTCTATCAAGAAGTGGACATTCACGTTCACTTCCCCGAAGGCGCCACCCCCAAGGACGGCCCCTCCGCAGGCGTGACGATGGCGACCGCGCTGGTGAGCGCGCTCTGCAAGCTCAAGGTACGCCACGACGTCGCGATGACCGGCGAGATCACGCTCCGCGGGCGCGTCTTGCCGATCGGCGGACTCAAGGAGAAGGTCCTCGCGGCGCGTCGCGGCGGGATCCGCACCGTCATCATTCCGCGAGAGAACAAGAAGGACATTCGCGACATCCCGCCGCAAGTCCGTAAGGGCGTCGAGATCGTCCTCGTCGACCACGCAGACGAGGTGCTCGCGCTCGCGCTCGCGCACGACGGGCAGCTTTGGAAGGGCCGCATGGCCCGCGAAATGGACGCTGCGGCGCACCCGCCGCTGGGGGGCGAGACCGCGCCGCCGGCCTGAGCCGGCCATGATGGTGCGCGAGGCCTTGCGGCTGAGCGCCCTTCGGTTCACACTCATGGTGCTTTGGGCGGGTAGCTCAGCTGGCAGAGCAGCGGCCTTACATGCCGCGGGTCGCAGGTTCAATCCCTGTCCCGCCTACACTCTTCTTCTCCGGGGGCTCAGCGCGTGTCGACCACACTCCGGCGAGCCACCCCGCTGTCGTGGCTCCCGGCCCTCCTCGCGGTGGCCTGCGGCGACCCCGCAGCGGAGACGCCGACTGTCTTCGCGGCATACGATGTCGGCCCCCCGGCGGCTGACGTAGACGCCGCTTCGACGACCCCAACGCCCCGCTTCACACCACCGAACGCGCTGACCATCGCGACGTACAACGTCGAGAACCTCTTTGACCTGGTGGACGACCCCCAAACGGACGAGGGTGAGTTCACCCCGGGCACGCCCACCTGGGACGCCGCGCGCCTCTCGAGGCGACTGACAGACCTCGGACAGGCCTTTGCCCTGTTGAATGCGGACGTCGTCGTCGTGAACGAGGTCGAGAACCTAGACGTCCTCGAGCAGCTCCGCGACGCCATTCGAGGCGCGGGCGGGCCCGCCTATCCCCATCTGGCCATCGCGCCGAGCCGCGATCCTCGGGGCATCGACGTGAGCCTGCTGAGCCGTTTCCCAGTGACCACGCAGCTCGGTCGGCCGATCAACTCACGCTTTGAATGCACGCACGTCGAGACCGGCATGCCGTTTACCCTCGACGGCAGCTGGCCCGAGGCGCGCCCGGTGCTCCAAGTTGAGCTGGAGCTCGACGGCGACGCTGAGCCTGACCTGGTTCTTCTGGGCAACCACTGGAAAGCCAAGGGGCGCGGCAGCTTCCCCTGCACGGACGAGGCGCACAGGCTCCGCGCCGCCGAGCACCTGCGGGCGCTGGTCGAGGACCTTTCGGCGGCTCGCCCAGGCGTTGGAGTCGTGGCGCTCGGCGACTTCAACACCTGGGACTTCGAGCCGCCCCTCGCGGACGTCTTGCAGGCGCGCCTCGACCTGACCGCCGACGCGCTGCTCTACAACGCCTGGGGTGACGCGGGCGTGTTGGAGCGCAACACGCGCAACGACAACGCCTGGAATCGACCGACGAACAGCAGCTACCAGTTCAGCGGCACCTGGTCCCGGCTCGACCACGTGCTCATCACTCGCCCTCTGCTGACCGGCGAAGGCGGCTGGCGGCTCGTGCGGGGCAGCGTCGCCTCCCTTGCCGACCGCAGGCTGCTGGGCCCCGATGGCGCGCCGCGGTCGTGGACGGCGTCGACCGGCGCGGGTTACTCCGACCACCTACCGGTGTTCATGCGCCTCGAGCGAACGCGCTGAGCCGACGCGGGGCGTCAAGCCGAGTAGGTCTTGCCCTCATCGAAGGCCTGCCGCGTCGCGACGCCTCGTCGCAGCGCGTCGAGGCGCTCATCGACGCAGCGCGCCAGAAGAGCCAGGCGGTCGTCCATCGTCTGCGCCCGCGCCACGTCGCCGACCGCCTGCATCGCCGCCCGCTTGAGCGTGACCACGCTGACGCGGTCGAGCATCTGGCCAATCGACTCAGACCCGACCCGCGCCCAAGGGTCGTCCGCGGGCAGGTGCGCCTGAAAGCGCGCGTCCGCCGCGCGGTCGATCGTCGCCACCCAAGCGTGCCGCTCCAAGTTGAGCGCGTCGATGCGCCGCTTGAGGGCAACGACCGCAGCGTCGGGCAGCGCGCGCGACCGTACCGCATCCTCGCAAGCCCACAGCGCTTGGTTAGCCGCGTGCAGCGCCGCGATGGGGCTCGCCTCGGAGGGGTCGCCCTGCGTCAACGCCGAGAAAAGCGACTTGACCGTCCAGAAATCGTGCTCGATTTTCTTGTCATCCACCCAGGACCCTGCTATCTACCGCGCCGTCGTTGGAGTCGTAGTTCAGTCGGTTAGAACGCTGGCCTGTCAAGCCAGAGGCCGCGGGTTCAAGTCCCGTCGACTCCGCAAAGAAAAGCCCAGAAGGTCCGCCTTCTGGGCTTTTTTGTTTTCTCCGCTGTGTGCGCCCCGCATGCGCTCAGTCGAGCATCGCCGACGTACCGTCCCACCGGGCGATGAGCTCTGCCATCAGGCGCTTGTTGATGTTGCGCGGCTTCGCGCCGTCCCCGGGCCCGAGCAGTCCGTCGCGCTCCATCTGGTCGATGATGCGCGCCGCGCGGTTGTAGCCGAGCGAGAGCCGGCGTTGCAGGTGGCTCGTGCTCGCGCGGCCATCCTTGGAGATGAGCCGCACGCACTCTTCGTACAGCGGGTCCATGTCGCCGTCGTCGCCGTCCGCGTCGTCCGAGGCGTCGTCGGGCGACCGCAGGACCGACTCATCCATGTACTGCGGTTCGCCCTGCGTGCGGATGAACTCGACGACCTTGTGGATCTCGTCCTCGCTGACAAACGCGCCGTGGACGCGCCGCAGGTGACCCGTCCCGGGCGGCACGAAGAGCATGTCACCCTTGCCCAGAAGCTGCTCAGCGCCGTTCTGCTGCAGGATCGTGCGGCTGTCGATGCCGCTCGAGACCTGGAACGCGATGCGGGTGGGGAAGTTCGCCTTGATGACGCCCGTGATGACGTCCGTCGAAGGTCGCTGAGTCGCCAAGATCAAGTGAATGCCTGCTGCCCGGGCCTTCTGCGCGATGCGGCCGACACAGAACTCCACCTCTTTGCCCGCGACCATCATCAGGTCAGCGAACTCGTCGATGACGACGACGATGTAGGGCAGCTTGGTGGGGCGCTCCTCGAGCACCCCCGCCCACCCCTTGCCGATGGCGACCGGATCGGCGTCCTCAAGGCCGCCGTCCGCGTCGAACGGCGGGTCGTCCATGGTCGGTGCGGGCTCGACAGGCGCGAGCCCCGCGATCTTGGCGTTGTAGCCACGAATGTCGCGGACGCCCGCGTTCATCATCAGCTCGTAGCGGCGGTCCATCTCGTCGCACGCCCAGCGCAGCGCGGCCGCGGCCTTCTTCGGGTCGGTGACGACCGGCAGGAGCAGGTGCGGGATGCCCTCGTAGATGCTGAGCTCGAGCATCTTGGGGTCGACCATGAGGAAGCGCACGTCCTCGGGGCTGGCGTGGTACAGCAGGCTGGTGATCATGCCGTTGACGCCGACCGACTTGCCTGAGCCCGTCGTGCCGGCGACGAGCAGGTGAGGCATCTTGGCGAGGTCGGCGACCTCGGGCGTGCCATCGATGCCCTTGCCGAGGGCGAGCGGCAGGATGTTCTTCTTCGAGCGGAAGCGCTCGTCCCCGATGATCTCCTTGAGCCACACGGTCTCGCGCCGCTCGTTCGGTACCTCGAAGCCGACGACGCCCTTGCCGGGGATCGGGGCCACGATACGGACCTTCACGGCCTCAAGCGCCATCGCGAGGTCATCCGCGAGGGACGCGATCTTGCTGACGCGGACGCCGTCTGCGGGCTTAAACTCGAAGACCGTGACCACAGGGCCGGGGTGAATCTCGGTCACGCGGCCCTGGATCTTGTACGTCTCGAGGGCGCGCACGAGGCGGTCCGCTTGGAGCTGCAGGTGGTCCGCGGAGATGTCGACGGTCTCGGGGTCGTTGTAGTCGAGCAGGTTCAGCGGGGGGAGCGCGAACTCACCGCTCCACGCTGAGCCGGCGAGCGGCATCTCGAGCTGCTCGACCCGCGGCCCGCTGCGCCGCGGCATCACGATGGGCACCAGGGGTGAGGGGCCACGGACGGGCGCGCCGGCGCCCCGCGCCGAGGCGACCTGAACGGCGTCTCCCATCCACGTGTCGCGCGCGCCGCTCACGGCCTCTTGGTCGAGCGGGTCGTCGAACTCGACATGGTCCTCGTCGGCGTCGCTCTCGCCTGTGGTGGCGGCGATCGTCGAGGCGAAGGCGTCGATGGTGTTCGAGGGCTTGCGCTCAGGGCGCGTCGCGTCCCGCATCGAGGTCGGGACCCGCACGATCGGGGTCGGGCGGCCCACGACGACCTCGGGGCTCTCCGCCGCGGGCGCGCTCCCCATTCGGAAGCCGTCGCTGGGGCTCGCGGCGTTGACGACGCCGCCGAACTCAAAGCCGCTGTCGCGACGCGCGGGCTCAGCGTTTTCAGTGGCCGGCGTCGCCTTGGGCGCGCGTTTGGCCGCGCGCGCGACGGTCGGCTCGCTGGTTGAGCCGAGGGTCGGCTCGGCGCGCTGGGTGAGGTCAGCGATGTTCGCGGGGTCCCGCTTGAAGCGCCCGCGGAGACCGGTCCAGCCGCGCGACACGCTCTCGCCCCAGCGCTGCGTCAAGCTCTTGTCCGGGGCGTCCGAGGTAGGCTTGGCCGTGGGCTTCGTCTGGGCGCTCTTGGCGGCGGGTGCCGCGAGGTTCGACACGCTCTCCGCCTCGACTTCGGGCGCAGCGGTCTTGACCTTGGACTTGCGCGGGGCAACAGGCGCCTCGGCGCTGGGCCGCGACGAGGAGCGCGCCACATAACGGGCGCGGACGTGGCCTGCGGCCCGAGAGGTGGTGGCGACGAGGCTCACCTGCGTCGTCAGGACGAGCGTGAGCGCGAGCAGCGCGTAGATGAGTATGTAGGCGCCGGTGCTGCCGAACAGGCTGCGAATGATCTCCGCGCCGGTCGAGCCGATTGCGCCGCCCGCGCCATGGCCCATGATGACCGCGCCGCTGAGCCACATGTGCGCGAGCATGGCGCCACAGAGCACCAGGGTCGGGTAGCCGAGGGCGTCGACGGGTCGCACCTGCACGCGCTTGCCCACCAAAAAGCAGTACCCGGGGATCGCCAGCGTCATGGGGAGCAGGAACGCCGCGATACCGAAGATCGAGAAGATGATGTCCGCCACAGAAGCGCCGACGGGCCCGATGAGGTTGGCGGTGCCGCCGCCCTCGGCTGCGATGCCCTGCGGGGTCAGATCGGCGGGGTCAAACGAGACGAGCGCGAGCATGAAGCAGAGACACAATGCCAACGTTGCGATGCCGATGACCTCACGCCGCAGCGCGTCCGCGTACCGATCATCCGCGCGCCGCCGAGGAGCGGCCGGCTCCGCGCGGCGTTCGCGGCGAGCGGGGGCGGCGTCGGAGGCGTCGGGCGTGGTCGTGGCGGGCTCAGCGGACATGGGGCCTCCTGCGAAGGGAGGGGTACTGTACTGCGATGTAGTCAAAGGTCAAGCGGTGTCGCGCGTCGTAGGAACGCATCTCCCTTGCGGCCACCGCGCGAACCGCCTAGCGTAGTTCGCATGGCGCTCGACAAGTACCTGCTCGACCTGCTCGTCTGTCCCGACACGAAGGAGAAGCTCGCGCTCGCGGACGCCGCGCAGCTCGGGCGGCTGAACCGCGCGATCGAAGAGGGCACGGTGAAGAACAAGGCGGGGCAGCCGGTGCGCGCTGTGCTGACCGCGGCTCTGTTCCGCGTCGATGGCCGGGTCGCGTATCCCGTTCAGGACAACATCCCAGTGCTGCTGCCCGACGAGGCGATCACGCTCGACGCTCCGTAGCGCGTTTGTTTTCTTGCGCATCCTACATTTCAGGACATAGTGGGAGCGCCCCGCAAGCCCGCGGTGAGGAGTGCCCCATGGAGCGCAGGAGCCGCCGCAGCCCGAACCCCAGCGTCGCGCTGGGCTACTACCTCGAGAGCCTCGCCGCTCAGCACGCGTGGACCGCCGCGGCGCTCGCCGACGACGACGGCCTTCTGCTCGGCGGCGCGTCCCGCCACATCGACCTCGAGGCGGTCGCGGCCGTAGCGCCGCTCGTCGCGCGGGAGGCATCGGCGACCGCGCCCGATGGCTTTCTCGGCCTCGTGACGCGCGGCCAGCCGCTGAGCGTCTGGTCGGTCGACGTCCAGGGCGGCCGAATGCACCTGGCCGCCGTCGGGCCCACGGTCGAGCCCACAGCCGAGGCGGAGCGCGCAATCAGCCGGATTCTGGCTGAGCGCGCCGCCTGAGGCCGCTCAGCCCGCCTTGAGCGCGAGAAAGACGGCCGCGGCCACGAAGACGACCACGACGCCGATCATGATGAAGAACGGCACGTTGCTCCGCGGTGGCGCCGGCGGCGCGACCTGAAGCTCGGGCGGCGCCTGGAGCTCGGGGATCGGCGTGGGGCTCAGGCCCGCATAGGCCGGCGTCGAGGTCGCAGGTCCGCTCGGCGCCTCTACCCCGGGGAGCGAGACGACGGGCTCGAGGTCGAGCAGCTCGATCGGCTCCTCGGTCGCCTGAACGGCCTTGACCGCCGGCGGGGGCGCTGGTGGCGCGGGGGCGTCGTCGAGGACGAGCGGTCGCTCCTGCAGCCCGTCCATAACCTCGACCGCGCTCACCGCGGCGGGGCGACGCGCGCCGAGGACGCTCGCGAGGGGCACAGACGGCGCGGCGGATCCGGCGGCCTCGAGCGAGACAATCTCTGCGACTGCCGGCGGGCTCGCGGGAGCGACCCGCGCAGCAGCCGCAGCGACGGCGTCCGCAGCCCCGAGCGCAACCGCCACATGACGCAGCCCCGAGCGGCTCAGGTGCGTGTCGACGGCGTGCGCGACCTGTGCCTCGCGCTCAACGCCTTCACGCCACGCCGTCGTCCGCGCGAGCGCGGCCGCGTCTGCGCCGGCCTCGTGGAACGCCCGCAGGCCGCTGCTCAGGCCCGCGACGGCGCGGTCAGAGGCCATCGACGCCTGAGCGCGATGCAGGAACTCCACAGCGTCGGCGACGCGGCCCGCCTCGATGAAGGCGCGCGCGCGTCGGACGACGACACCGTGACCGCGGCGCTCAAGTTCGGCGCTCACGTCATTGAACTGCTCGGCGAGGGTCTGGGCTTGCATGGGGCGCTGATCCTATGCCCGATGGGCGCTCAACTGAAAAAGAATCTCGTCACGCTCAGGCCGAATGTCCCTGCGGGGAGCGTCCGCTCGATCGTGCGTACCCATCGATTACCCCCCATCTGCGTCTCCGTCAGGTCCACGATGGGGCCGGCGCTGCCGAGGGCGCGCCCGACCTTGTCGATGAGGACCTTGAGCATGGGTCGGTGGTACTGGACAGGGTCCGTCGGCAGGTTGACGACGAGCCCGACCTCGCCGGTGTCGCACTCGACGAGCGTGCCGACGGGGTACGCCCCGAGGCAGTTTGCGAAGAGCTTGCCGAGGAACGGGTCGAAGGTGCGTCCCCCGTCGTCCAGAATTCGACGCATCGCCGCGTCCGGCGAGAGCGCTTCGCGCCCCGGTCGAGGCGTGGTGTGCTCGTCGTAGAAGCTCGCCATGCGCACGACGTTCGTCATGAAGCTCGCGCTGCTGCCGTCGTAGTAGAGGCCAGCGGCCGGCGCGTCCTCGGGGATCTGGCATTCGTAGGCCACGATCATGCGCTGCACGACGGACTCATTGAAGCCGCCGACGCGCACCAGCGCCTGGGCGACCTTGACCCGCAGGGCGTCCATCTCCTCGGGCGAGCACTGCGGCGTGTACTGGACCCCCTCAAGGTCGAGGGCGTCGACGCGCGCGGCCTCGTCCTCGGTGACATCGATGAGGGCGCGCCCCAAGTCGTGGTGGAAGGCCGCCATGCCCAAGTCGACGAGCTGCGCTCGGCGCAGGCCGAGGCGCTTGCCGAAGACGATCGACAGCGCCGCTGTGTTGAGCATGTGCGAGAAGAGGTTGCCCTTGTAGGCCTCGAGGTGGAGCAGCGCGAGGAGCAGGTTGTGGAGGCGAGGCTCGACGTCGATGAGGTCGAGGCAGAGCCGCTTGACCTTGGCGTGGCGGGGCGACTTGCCGCGGCGCAGGTCGTTCACGAACACGCGCAGCATCAGCAGGCCGGTCGCGTAGATGTTCAGGACGTGCTGACGGGGATCGCTCGTGTCGGCCCCCAGCGCAGCAGCGACGGCCTTGACGCGGCGGAGCCGAACGCCGTTGAGGCGCTGTTCGGTGATGGCCCCCCCACGGTCCCGTGCGACGCGCAAGAACGCCTGCATGAACTCGTGCAGACCGACGCGGTCAACGTCTTGGGCAAAGCCGACCTCGTTGACCTCGAGGAACTCGAGAATGCGCCGCAGGTATCGGCAGTTCTGGTAGGTCCCGAAGTCGAGCTTCAGCAGGCGCCGGTTGATAAAGAACGTGCCGTCGATGAGCTGAATCGCGACGTCCTCGCGGAACGTGCGGCGGAAGACCGCGAGCGCCTCGACCATCGACTGCGTCGGGCGGACCATGGCCTCGTTCGTCAGCTCATGCATCGTCGCCGAGCGCATCAGGACGAAGAGCGCGTTCACGACGGCGCGGCCAAGCGTGTTGAATTGGGACTCGCGGCCATCTTCGAGATCGCCCAAGAAGCCGAGGCCGGCGCCCGCGGTGGGCTGCTGCGTCATAGGGTGCCCCTGAACAGGACGTCGTAGAGCTGTCGCGTGCGAACGTCGCGCGGTTGACGGACGTGCTGGATGGCCCAGGTGCACGCCTCGCGGACGACGTCGCTCTGATAGGACCGGGCGACTTCGCGCTCGAAGACAGGCACGGCGGGGGCGTGCATGCGCAACGCCAGCCCGATGGCAGCACAGGCCCGCTGCTCCTCCTCGGCCTTCTTCTGGAGCAGGCTGCGGCCCTCGAGCAGCTCCATCAGCCAAGGGTTGGCGTTGCCGGTGAGCGATACGGCGACAAAGTAGCGGCGCTTCTCGTCGAGGTCGACCTGAGCGAAGTCCTTGTCCTTGACCCGCTGCAGCAGGTGGGCGTGCACTTGAGGCGTGGGCATGCGCACGAGCAGGTTGAGCGCCTTGGTGCGCAGTGTCTTCGACTTGTCCTTGAGCGCGTTCAGGATCGACGGCAGGTAGACGCCCAGCTTCTCCGTCGGGAGCGCGCCCAGCGCCTCAAGGCGGACCGCCGCGTCCGGGTTGTTCAGCGCCGCGTGCACCGCCGTCGTCACGTCGGGGTGGTCGAGGCCGCGCAGGACCCGCATGAGCTCGTGCGCGAGCGCGCCGTCGCAGGTTTGCAGCACGCGCGCCAAGTCCTTGAGGTAGGGCGGGATGGTCTCGGGCAGGAGCTCGAGCAGCGCGGCGCGTCGTTCCGGCTGCGTGACTGCGCTCAGGCCGCGAACGATGTGCATTGAGGCGGACGGATTCAGCAGGCGGAGCAGGCGCAGCACACCCTCGACCTGCACGGCGTCTCCCCGCACGAACACCTCAAGAATTCGCGCGACGCGGGCGGGCGTGCCGACGCGGTCGAAGACGCGATCGATCTCCTCGACGTTCTCGAAGAGCAGCTCGCCCTCGGGCCCCACGAGGCCGCGGACGCGCGCGAAGACCCGCGCGAGGTCATCGAGGCGCCCCCCTTCAAGGAGTGTGTCCGTGATGCGTTCGAAGGTGACGAAGACGCGCTCATGCAGCGCTGCCTGCGAGACGAGGCCGACCTTGAAGAGGATCTCGATGAACTTCTCGAGCGTGCCGACACCGGCGCTCAGGACCACGCCGCGAAGCCGCTCGAAGTCGTGCTCGTCCATCGCAAACGGTGACTCTTCGAATCGCGCGAGGTCGTCCACGGAGAGGAGGCTGTCGTGCAGGCTTGCGCGCTGGGCGCCCGGCGGTGCCAGACGACCGCCCCCGCCCGATCCTGCGCCCGCGCCCGGCCCGCCCAGACTCGAGCCACCAGAGGCGCCGCCGATTCCGGGGAGCGGGCCTGTCGACGAGCGCGCCGCGACGACCCGGTCGAGTGTGGCGGGCGGGGCCGCTGTCTTCACACGCGTCACGACCGCTGTGACTGTGTGGTCCGATCCCTCGTCGCCCTCCTCCTCGAAGGACTCAACGACCTTGTAGTGCAGGTGCTGAAAGTCCTGCGCCCACATCAGGGTCACAGTGTCATCCTCGAAGAGTGCGGGGTCTTCCCAGTTCGTAAGCAGGATATTCGTGAAGCCCGCGAGCTCGTCGTCCGAGATGCCGGGCTCGAACGTCAGGCGCCGCACGCCGTCTTGAAAGAACTTGTAGACGAAGTTCTTGTCGGGGTTGGTGTTTTGGTACACGGGCTGGTCGTGAATCGTGAACTCGTAGGGTCCGACGGCGAGGGCGACGCCCTCAGGCCGTGCCTCGACGAAGGCGCGGATCGCGTCACGAAAGAGCGCCCGAAAGCGGTCGGTGCTCTGGTGGTCCGCGCCATAGAGCCCGATGTTCTTCAGGAGCTTCTCGAGCTCTCGAAACGCGACGCGCCCCGCCTCAACGAGGGCACGTTCGGCGGCGCCGAGGGTCTCCTCGGTCGGCGCCTCGAACATCTTCATCAGGTCGGCGGGCTGATTCGGGGTGCTCATCGGGGGAGCATGAAACCGCAAAGGCCGCGCCGATGCAAAAGCCACAAACACAAAGGGCCCGAGCGGTGACCGCCCGAGCCCTTGCGTTGAGCCGACTCAGCGCGTCGCCCTCAGGCAACGCGCCAAGGCGAGATCACATGCCGCCGCCGGCCGCCGCGCCGCCTGCAGGGGGCGCCTCGTACGGGGTCGCGTCGTTGCAGCCGAGCGCGTCCTTGTAGTACTGCGGGTTGTGGCCCCAGGTCCAGCAGCCCTGGTTCTCCTCGGTCGCGCGGATGACGACGTACGTGACGCCGCTGCTCATGCCCTCACCGAGGAGCGTGGCCGTGCCGGGCGCAACCTCGGCCGGCGTGGCGACGTCGGCGAGCATCAGCATGCCGTTCTCGGGGATCGGGTGGCAGGCGTCGAGGCCGTTCTTGACGCCGGGGACGCAGTCCTCGCCGTACCAGCCGTTCTCGCCGTTGCCCGTCTCGGCGAGGCCGAACGTGTAGGGGCCGTTCTCGGCGCTGGTGTGGAGCGTAACCTCGAGGCCAGCGGCCGACCAGGTCGCGGAGAGCTCGGGGTCAGCGGGGGGAGCGACGACCGTGCCGCCCGTGGTGCCGCCCGTCGCGCCGCCCGTCGCGCCGCCCGTCGCGCCGCCGATGGGCGCGCCGCCCGCGCCGCCGTCCGTGTCGCCCGTGTCCTCGACGTCACAGGCCGCCGTACCGAGCGCGAGGACCGCGCACATCGCAACAAGCTTCTTCTCGAACTTCATGGTGTCTCTCCTGCCGTTAGGGCTTTGAGCTCGGGACCGAGCGTCTCACAAATCGGGGCCATAACCTGGGTGCGCTCATCGCACTTGTCAAGTTTGATCGCTCAGACGAGCCCCGGTTTGTAAAGATTCAATCGAATCTTCCGCGTTCGGATCAAGGCCCAAAATCACATTCGGCCCCACCTCAGGCGGCGCGGGAGAGTGTCTCGCGACTCAAGGCGTCCATGAAGGCGCGTCCCCGAGCCACGGTCGCGGCGTCGGGCGGTGCGGGGTTGCTGCGGCCGGGGATCTCGGCGTCGGCGGCCAAGAGGCGCTCGCGGGCGCCGTCACGCAGGTCGCGGGTGCTGCGGCGCTCAGTCGCGGTCTTCAGGTTGTCCAAGAAGCTCCCGAGCGAGGCGGCCTCGCGCTCGCCCGCCGGCTTGGACCGGAGCGCGTCGAGGCGCTCGGCCAGCACCTTGCTCAGGTCGCCCGCGGCCACCATAACGTCCTCACGACGAGCCTGAACGCGCACGCGCAGCCCCTCGAGCGCGTCACCCAATGAGTCGAACCCCGTCGTCTCCAGCCCCGCCGCGTCTGTAACGGCCTCGTCTGGGGGCGCGTCGGTCCCGTCGACCTTGGCGAAGAAGCCCTTCACCTCGTCGACGAACTGCTGCCGCGCGTAGTCGAGCTCACCGCCGCTCAGGCCCAGGTCCTTCTCGTACTCCGTGAAGAGGGCGTCGACGGACTTGACGAAGCCTGCGAGCACGCCGGGGTCCTTGAGGCCGGTCTCCGCGAGCGCCTCGAGCGAGGCGAGCATGCTCTGCTTCTCTTCAGTGTTCGCGAGCGCCTCGATGTCGACCTCACCGCTCGCGTCGCGGGGCAGCGCTCGGCTCGCGAAGTCGAACTCGAGCGTGAGTGCTGTCTTCTGTTCAGCGAGCACACGCGCCTGGCCGGTGCGGCCATCCACGCGAGAGAGCTGGCGCGAGTACGCCAAATCGAGCGCAAAACCACCGAGGACCACCGCGTCGCTGCGCGGGGCCTCAGGTCGGGTCGTGACCGCGCCCGCCCCGTTCGACCGGGGCGACTGCGCGCTGCGTGCCCGATCCTCCGCACCGACGAGCGTGCGGCTGGGCGCCTGAGCGACCGCCTTCGCATAGCCGAGTTGCTGGATCATGACGACTGCCTCCCATGCCGGCGCGTCCATGCGCCTTGCAACCCCTACATCGGCCGGATCACCCCGTGCTTGAGGGTTTTGTGCGGCGCGGTGGTCGCAGGGCGACGCGGGCGTCAGGCGTCGGCGTACTCGCGAGCGAGCGCGCGGGCCCACTGTGCCGTGGGCGACTCGCGCGCGGCGATGCGGGCGAGCTGCGCGGCCGTGTCACGGTCGCCGTCGGACGCGGCGAGGTCGATCAGGAGCCGCAAGGCGTCGGGCCGGCAGTGAGGCGACTCGAGCGCGTCGAAGAGCGGGGAGCGGGCCTCGGCCCCGCGCCCTGCAGCAAGGCGAGCGGACGCGAGCGTCACGGCGTACGCAGGCTCGCTGGGCGTGAGCTGCCGTGCGCGATCGAAGTGGGCCGCCGCGAGATCGCCCTCGCCCTGCGCAAGATAGAGCGCGCCCAGCCGAGCCTGCGCGAGCTCGTGCTCCCACTCGTCCGGTCGGGCGACGCTCAGGACGCGGCGGTAGAAGAAGGTGGCGCGGCGCCTTTGCCCCGCGCGCGCGCTCCGCTCAGCATCCTCGAGGAGCCGCCGGACCTTCGTCTCTCTCAACATGGACCGGAGCTTAGCAGGCGCAGCCAACCGCGTCGAATTTGCTCAGAGCGCCCACGCCAGTGCGAGGGCGAGCGCAATGAGCGTGAAGGCAGCGAGGGTCCGCAGCGCCGGCTTCGGGTCGACCCCGAGTCGCTCGCCGAGCAGGCCTGAGCGCTCTCGCCGGAGAGCGTCACACGCAGCGGTCGCCTGAGCCGCCTGTGCCCGGAGCGACTGCAGATCGGCGCCGAGGGGTTCGGCGCGGCCCGCGAGGAGCGCGCGCCCGAGGTCCGCGAGTGCGGCGCGCCGCTGGGCGGCGAGCTGGTCGACCTGGCGTCGCGCCGCGCCCAACCCGCGCTGGAGCTCATCGCGAGCGTGCCGCAGGGCCAGGGCCTCTTCATCCGGGGGCGCGCCGTCCACGGTCTTTGCCGCGGCGAGGTCAGCCTCAGCCTGCGCGGCGCTCTCGCTCAGCATGCCGAGGCGTGCAGCGGCCTCCTCTCCGCGTCGAGCGAGCGCGGCGTGCGTCTCTGCGAAGCGCCGTGCGAGCGGCAGATCGCACGCGGTCGGGTCGACCGCCCGCTCGCCGAGTGCCACGAGCGCTTCGTCTCGGGCATCGACCGCGGCGCTCAGCTCAGCGTCGGCCGAGTCGATTCGACCGCGCCAGTCCCCGAACCAGCGCATGAGCGCCCGCGTGTACCGCAGGTGCCCCAAGACCCCTGTGGGCTCGGGGAGCGCGGTCAACGGCCTCGCTTGAGCTCGATGAGGACCTGCTTGGCGACCGCCTTGAGCGTGTCGAAGACGCCCACACCCGTGGTCGCGACGCCCTCGTAGTCGGGTACGTTCGTCGGGTTGAGGTAGCGCTTCAAGTAGTCGAGGTCGACCGCGTTTGGCAGGTCACGCTTATTGTACTGAACGACGTAGGGCAGGTTGTCGAGCTCGTACCCCTGCTCCTTGAGGTTGGTTCGCAGGTTCTCGAGGCTCTCAAGGTTCGCGTCCATCCGCTCAGCCTGGGAGTCCGCCACGAAGACCACGCCGTCGACGCCCTTGAGGATGAGCTTGCGGCTCGCGTCGTAGAAGACTTGGCCCGGCACCGTGTAGAGGTGAAAGCGCGTCTTGAAGCCCCGAATTTCACCGAGCGACAGGGGCAAGAAGTCGAAGAAGAGCGTGCGCTCCGTCTCCGTCTCGAGCGAGATCATCTTGCCCTTCGCCTCGGGGTTCGTCTTCGCATAGATGTACTGAAGATTGGTCGTCTTCCCGCATAAGCCGGGGCCGTAATAGACGATCTTGCAGTTGATCTCTCGGGATGAGTAGTTGATGAAGGACATGGTCGCGTTCAGCCGTCCCCGAAGAGATTGTCGATGTCGTCGTCCGTAATCTCCGAGAAGACGGTCGAGCCCTGCTCGGACGCCTTCTGGTGGATGACCTCGAAGAGCCCCGCGAGGTCGAGGCACGCCTTTCGGACTCGGAGTCGAACGAGGCCAAGCGAGGACCGCTCGTCGAAGATGACGACGAGGATGACGCGCTGGCCGACGAGCGAGATGTGGATGTTGTCCTTCTCGCCCTCGTGGAACTGGATGGCGAACTCCTTCTCACCCAAGAGCTGAGCGAGGCCGCCCGTCGCCGCGATGTTCCCCGCCGTGAGGCTGGCGAGGGACGTCGTGTCGAGGTCGGCGGTGTCGCCGCTGTTGGCGAGGAGCTGGCCGTTCTTGTCGACCAAGAAGACCGCCTTCGCAGACGCGTCACGGTGGAGCGTGTCGCAGACCAGCGTGATCTGCTTGAACTCCGCTTCGTAGAGGACCATCGGGGAGTTCATGCGGGCGTCTCGTCTCTCTCGGCTCCGAGGGGTCTCGGGGAAGCTAACATCGGCCCCGATCCTTCACAAGTTCTGACCCGCTCACATCTCGCGCCGGCCCATCAGGGCCCGCGAGAGGGTGACTTGGTCGGCGTACTCCAGGTCGCTGCCGATGGGCACGCCGCTGGCGATGCGCGTGACCCGCACGCCGAGCGGCCGCAGCAGGCGCTGGATATAGAGCGCGGTGGCCTCGCCCTCGACGCTGGGGTTTGTGGCCACGATGACCTCGGTCACGCCCCCGCCGATGCGCGCGACGAGCTCGCGGAGATGCAGCGCCTCGGGGCCAACGCCGTCGAGCGGCGCTAAGACGCCGTGCAGCACGTGGTAGCGGCCACGGAACTCACCCGTGCGCTCAACGGCGAGCAAGCTCGGCACAGACTCGACGACGCAGACGACACCCGCGTCTCTGCGCGGGTCAGCGCAGAATCGGCACGGGTCCTGCTCCGTCAGGTTGCAGCAGACCGAGCAGAGGTGCACGCGCTCATGCAAGTCGGCGAGAGCCGCCGCGAGCTCAGTCGTCGTCTGCCGCTCCGCGTTGAGCAAGAAGAACGTGAGGCGCGTGGCCGTCTTCTCGCCGATGCCGGGCAGCCGAGAGAGCGCGAGCACGAGCCGCCGAATCGGGTCGGCCTGCGGCGCGACGGCCGGCACGTCAGAACAGCCCGGGCAGGCTCATGCCGCCGGTGATCTTCTTCATCTCGGCTTGGCTGTGTTCGTGGCTCGCGGAGAGCGCCATGTTCGTCGCCGCCTGGATCAAGTCGGCGAGCTCCCCGAGATCTTCAGGGTTGATCGCCTCGGGCGTGATCTCGAGCTTGCGGACCTTCTGCCGGCCGTCGACGACCACGCGCACGAGCCCGCCGCCCGCCGCGCCCTCGAACTCGCGCAGCTCAAGCGCATCTTGCAGGCTCTTGATCTGCGCCTGCATGCGCTTGGCCTGCAGCATGATGTTGCCGTAGCCGCCGTTCATCGCTTCTCTCCGCTCCGGTCAGGGGCGCGCATGCTCGCCACGCGCGCCCTGGATTGTCAACGGGGCAGGACGCGGTGCAGCTCGAGCCCGAGGACCGACATCGCCATGCGCACCGCGGGGTCGTCCGTCGCTGCGTCGCGCCTCGCGGCGTAACGCTCCGAGGTCAGGCGAGCGCGCCGCGCGTGGAGCGTCTCGCCCGCGACGTTCGGGTCGTCGTCTGGAAAGCGCTTGAGCTCCACCTCGAACCCGCTCGCGGCGTCCAAGAGCGCCTCGAGGGCGACGCCCTGCAGGCGCGCCTCATGACGAAAGATGTCGTCCCACGCGGACACGGGGATGGCGAGCGTCAGCGCGTCTCGGTCGAAGCGCATCAGCCGCGCAGACTGCTCCAGATCAGCGGCGAGGAAGGCGTCGACCCCACGCACCCAGTCGAGATAGTCGCCGAAGTGGTCAAAGGCGCTCCGCCCGTCCACAAGGCTCAAGCGAGGTCGCTGCGGGGGCGCGTCGTCGATGGGCTGCCCCGCGTCGTCTAAGTGTGTCGACGGCGGTGGAACGGACGTGAAAGCGCCGCCCACGCACCCCCGGCCGCTCGGGGTCGGCTCAGGGTCGGCGCACTGGCTCGGCGCGAGCACGGGCGGCAGCGGCGCCTCGATGCGGACCGGCGGCATCGGCTCCGGCTCGCTCTGCGAAAGGTCATAGGCCAGCGCCGCGTTTGCGCCGCCTTGCCCACCGCTCATCGGCCCGACGCCCCCGCCTGAAAAGCCGGCGCCCCCCGAGGTCGACGAGGGCGCAGGGGTCGGCGGCGGCGCAGGCGCGCGCGGCGGGGCCGGTGCAACGCTCGGTAACGCGGAGACCGCGGCATACACGGCGCTCGCGGGCTGCGCGACCGCGCCGTCGGCAAGGCGAGCCTCCAGGCGCGAGAGGCCTTGGAGGACATCCGCCAAGGGGAGCGTAGGCCCCTGAGCGCAAATCCGGAGCAGGTTCATCTCGAGCGCGAGCCGAGGAAACGGCGAGCGCGAGACCTCCTCGGCGCCGTGCATCATCGCGGAGAACAGGCGGTGGAGGCGCGCGGGCGGCTGGTCGACGACGAGCGCGGCGAGCTGCTCGACCTCGCTCTCGGGCAGGTCGACTAAACGCGCAGGGTCCTTGCAGAGCTTGACGACCATCAGGTCGCGCAGGTGCTTCACGAACTCGGCGGCGAACTTTTGCAGGTCGATGCCGTAGTGAAAGAGCTCCTCGACGACCAGCAGCGCGCGCTGCCCGTCGCCCTCGAGCACGGCGCGCGTCAATGACGTGAGCAGGCCGCGGTCGGCGATCCCGAGCACCTCGCGGACCTGCGCCTCGTTGATCTGCGTGCCACAGAACGCGATGACCTGGTCGAGCAGCGAGAGCGAGTCTCGCATGCCTCCCTCGGCCTCGCGGGCGATGTGGTGGAGCGCCTCAGGCGCGACCTGCACGCCCTCGGCCGACGCGATCTTGTGAATGGCGTCGACGATCTTCTTCTCGGGGATGCGCTTGAAGTCGAAGCGCTGACACCGCGACAGGATCGTGTCCGGGATCTTGTGCGGCTCGGTCGTCGCGAAGACGAAGATGACGTGCGACGGAGGCTCCTCGAGCGTCTTCAACAGCGCGTTGAAGGCCGCCGTGGTGAGCATGTGCACCTCGTCGATGATGTACATCTTGCGCTTGCCGCGCGCGGGCAAGAACTTCACCGACTCACGGATCTCGCGTACCTGCTCGACGCCGTTGTTACTGGCGCCGTCGATCTCGAGGACGTCTGTCGAGCCGCCGCCGGTGATGTCAACGCACGCCGCGCAGACGCCGCAGGGGTCGACCGTGGGCCCCCGCTCGCAGTTCATCGCCTTGGCGAGAATGCGGGCGCAGGAGGTCTTGCCGACGCCGCGGCTGCCCGTGAAGAGCATCGCGTGCGCGACTCGATCTTGGCGGATCGCGTTTTGGAGCGTCCGCGTCACGTGCTCTTGCCCCACGACGTCATCGAAGACGCGTGGACGCCATTTGCGGGCGAGCACGAGGTAGGACATGCACCCTCGGGATTCGGGGCTGTTCGCCCCACGGCGGAGAGAGGTCGACGGCCGGGACCCGACACCCCAGAGGATCCGCTACCGTTGCTGCCTTCCGGCCCTGGCGGAGTTCACGGGCTCCAGTCGTCGGGCCCGGCCATCATAATGCGGGCGGAGAGAGAGGGATTCGAACCCTCGGTACCCTTTTGGGGTACATACGATTTCCAGTCGTACACCTTCGGCCACTCGGTCACCTCTCCAGGAGACTCGAAGAGCTTTCCGGGCGCGCCAGGGAGATTTGCGGAGAGGGTGGGATTCGAACCCACGGTGGAGTCACCCCCACACTTGATTTCGAGTCAAGCGCCTTAGACCACTCGGCCACCTCTCCACAGCGGGCGGCCTTGCGGGCCAACCCCTCCCCGGCGACGCCGGAAAAAGCTGCGCAACATCTCGCTGCACTCGTCGGCGCGAACACCGGCGACTACCTCGAGACGATGATTCAAACGGGCGTCAGTCGGGACCGCGTACAAGCTCTCAACCGCGCCTGCCTTCGCGTCTGCGCAGCCGTAGACCAGCGTGCGTAGCCGCGCGTTCACCAGAGCGCCCGCGCACATCACGCAGGGCTCCAATGTAACGTACAGGGTCGCGTCGAGCACCCGCCAGTAGCCCACTGCGCGCGCCGCTTCGCGGAGCGCGACGACCTCGGCGTGCGCCGTGGGGTCGCCTGTGGTCTCTCGCAGGTTGTAACCGCGCCCGATGACATCCCCGGCCAGCACAACGATCGCGCCGACCGGGACCTCGCCGCAAGCGGCGGCGCGTGCTGCCTCGTCCAGGCAGAGGCCCATGAAGTCGTGGTGGCTCTGCATGGTCACGCGCGATGATAATGAAGAAAAGCAGGCCCGACCCGAGAAAACTCGGGTCGGGCCTCGGCGCAGTCGGCAGGATTTGAACCTGCGACCCTCGGTTTCGTAGACCGATGCTCTATCCAGCTGAGCTACGACTGCTCGTGAGGGGGGGCGGAGAGAGAGGGATTCGAACCCTCGAACCCGGTTTTGCCAGGTTACTCGATTAGCAATCGAGCGCCTTCGGCCACTCGGCCATCTCTCCAGCACTTGTTCAGGTCGGGCGGCAGCGGGTCGCGCCCGCCGGTCCCGAGAATGTCAACGAACATGAGCGCTGGGCGGAGGAGGTAGGATTCGAACCCACGGCAGGTGTTCAGCCTGCAACGGTTTTCAAGACCGCCGCCTTAAGCCACTCGGCCACTCCTCCAAGGAAGGGCGCGCTCGAGGTCCAGCCGTATATCTATCAAGGGCCGGTCTGTCAAGAGATCACGGCAAAATGATCTCGACGCCGCCCATGTAGGGCTGGAGCGCCTTCGGGATTCGCACGCTGCCGTCCACCTGCTGACCGTTCTCGAGCAGCGCGACGACCGTGCGGCCCACGGCGAGGCCGGAGCCGTTGAGCGTGTGCACGAGGGCGGGCTTGCGGCCGGCCTCGGCGCGGTAACGAATCGCGGCCCGGCGCGCCTGAAAGTCACGGAAGTTCGAGCAGGAGCTGATCTCTCGATACGTCTTCTGACCCGGCAGCCAGACCTCGATGTCGTAGGTGCGGGCGGCACTGAAGCCGAGGTCGCCCGCACAGAGGTCGACGACGCGGTAGTGAAGCCCGAGGCGCCGCAGGATCTCCTCGGCGTGGCCGGTCAGGGCCTCGTGAGCGGCCTCACTGTCCTCGGGCGTCGTGAACTGCACGAGCTCGACCTTATTGAACTGATGCTGGCGGATCAGCCCGCGCGTGTCCTTGCCGTAGCTGCCCGCCTCGCGGCGAAAACACGGGGTGTACGCCGTGTAGCGCACGGGCAGGCTGGCCGCCTCGAGGATCTCGTCGCGGTGCAGGTTGGTGACGGGCACCTCGGCCGTGGGCACGAGCAGGTAGCCGTCCTTCTCCATCTCGAAGGCCTCTTCGCGGAACTTGGGGAACTGTCCGGTGCCCCGCATCGAGTCGGCGTTCACCATGAAGGGCGGCAGGATCTCGGTGTAGCCGTGCTCGGCGGTGTGCAGATCGAGCATGAAGCTGATGAGCGCGCGCTCGAGCCGCGCTCCGAGGCCGCGGTACACAGTGAAGCGAGGGCCGGTGATCTTGGTGGCCCGCTCGAAGTCGAGGATCCCGAGCTTCTCACCGAGGGTCCAGTGCTCGACCGGCTCGAAGTCGAACGCCGGCTTCTCGCCCCAGGTCCGCACCACGACGTTGTCGTCTGAGCTCGCGCCCTCGGGCACGGCGTCGTCGGGCAAGTTGGGCAGGTTGAGCAGCTCGTCGTTCAACGACGTGAGCACGCCCTCAAGCGCCGTCTCGACCGCCTTGATGTCCAGCGCCGCCTGTCGCATCTGGTCGCGGAACTGGCCGAACGCCTCGGACTTCTTGTCCGCCGTCTTCATGGCGTCCTCGGCGGCGCCCTTGGCGTGGCGCAGCTCGTCGCCCCGCGTGATGAGCGCGCGCCGCTCTTGGTCGAGCGCGCGGAGCGGCTCAAGGTCGATGCGACCGCCGCGGCGGCCAAGGCGACGCGCGAAGCCGTCGAGGTCTTGGGAGATGAGTCGAATGTCCAGCATGGGCGCGCTCTTTAGCACACCTGCGCGGGACAGTCAGCGGCCCAAGATCAGCGGGACAGGGCATCCTTGACTTCGCGCGCGGACGCCGCGAACTCGCCCGTGGGCGCGAGCTCGAGGTAGGCCTCGCACGCCCTGCGCGCCGGCCCCTTGGCGCCCTCGGCCTGCAGGATCAAGCAGAGGTGGTAGTGGGGCTCGGGGATCGCCTTGTCGAGGCGGATCGCGCTCTCGAAGTCGGCGCGCGCGGCGCGGGCTTGGCCCTCGCGATTGAGCACGAAGCCGCGGCGGGCGTAGGCAACCGCGAGCTTGGGGTCGAGAGCGACCGCTTTGGAGTAGTGCTTCAGGGCCACGGTGGGCTCGCTGACCTCGAAGGTGTCCCCGTAGGCGACCCAAACGTCCGCCCGCCTCGGCGCGCAGTCGAGCGCGCGCTTGAAGTCGGCCTGGGCACCCTTCCAGTCGCTGCCGCCGGAGACCTGCCCCTCGAAGCGCAGGCGGCCCCGGCGGAACAGAGCGTCGCAGAGGGCGTCCGAGACTTTTTGCTCGGGCTTGAGGGCGTCCGCGACGGCCGCGAACTCGTTGAAGGCCTGCTGACGCTGCCCCCCCTCGTCGAGCGCGCGCGCCAGCCAGTAGCGGTACTCCAAGTTGCTCGCCTCCTCGTCCGCCGAGAGCTGGAACTTCTGCACGGCGAGCGTGAAGTTCTTCTCCGCGTAGGCGACACGCCCCAGATAGTAGTGCGCCGCCGTGAGCTTGTTGGCGACGGACGCCGCGTGTGTCAGCCGCTCGCGCGCGGTCGCGAAGTCACCGCGTTCGAACTGCGCGACGCCGGATGCGAGCAGGTAGGTCGGCTCGTCCTTGCGCTGCGCGAGGGCGAGGTCAAAGCTCTTCACCGCCTCGTCCGTACGGCCGAGGGCCTGCTGCGCGCGCCCGATGTCGTACATCAGGTCCTCGTGGCAGTCCGGTCGCTGGCGCAACGCCTCAAGCGCCTTGAGCGCGGCCTGAGCGTCCCCCTTGTCGAGCAGGGTCTGCGCGAGGCGGTGGTACGCGACGAGCATGGTCGGATCCAGCTCGAGGGCGCGCCGCAGTGACCGCTCCGCGGCCGCGAGCAACGCCGCGTCGCGCGTCGTCCCCGCCAGGCGCTTCTTGAGTTCACCGACGCCAAAGTGAATCGTCGGGCTGCTCGGCCGCTTCGTGACGGCGGTCTCGAGGAACTCGATGGCGTCATTCACCTTGGCCTGGTTCACGAGCAGGTCCGCGATCCGAAGGGTGGCACCTTCGTAGACCGGGTCGATGACGAGGGCGCGCTCGTAGGCCTGCCGCGCCTCGACATACTTGCGGCCGCGCGACCACGTGTCGCCGATCGCCACTTGGACCGCCGGGGACTTGGGGAACTCCGTCGCGCCCTTCTCCAGCTCGGCGCGGGCCTTGTCGTCGTTGCCGAGCTTCTCTTGACACTCCGCGATGTGGATCACGATCTCCGGCGTCGAGACGCCGTTCGTCCGCAGCGTCTCAAACTGGGTCAGCGCGCGGTCGAAGTTACGCGCCGCGAAGTGCTGAGCGCTCAGCAGATTGACGGCTTCAAGGTTCTGCGGCCACGCGCGGATCGCACCCTCGAGCGTCTGCAGCGCCGCGTCCGGCTGACCGCTCTGGAGCTCAAGGCGCGCGCGGACAGCCAGTGCGGTCGAGCGGTCGGGCGGCGTCAGCCGCTCAGCGGGGAGCGTGAGCGTCTGCTCGATGAGCGCGCGCGCGCGGTCCTTGGCGCCGGCGTGCAGCTCAAGGGACGCGAGCGCGGTCGTGACGGTCGCGGTGCCCGACGCCTTGGCGTAGACCCCCTCGAGGAGCTGGCGCGCGGTCTGGGTATCGCCCCGCTTGAGCGCGGCCTCGCCCGCGAGGCGAGCGGCCGCGAGGAGCTCGGGCGCCAGCGTGCGGGCACGGTCAAACGACGCGAAGGCCGCGTCGAGCTCGCCCTTGAGGCGATGGGCGTGCCCCGCGACGTAGTGGGAGCGCGCGTCCTGCGGGTTGGCCCGCGCGAGCTCGATCGCCTCGGCGAACGCCGCGCCTTGCGAGTTCGCCATTGCTGCGACGAGCCGCGCGCGCTTGCCCGGCAGGGTCGCGCGGGTCGCGTCGTCCATACGGGTCGATAGTTCGTCCGCGCGGCGCGCCCACTCATTGCTGCCCGGGAACTCGAGCGCGCCGAGACCGTAGAGCTCAATCGCCTCGGGGAGCGCCGCGCCCGTCGGCTCGCCCGCCCGCTCGCGCTCCGCAATCAGCGCGCGGTAGCCTGCGACCTCGGCGAGCGTTGGGGCCGCGGCAGGCGGAGTCGAGGCGGCCCCGCTACTTGGCGCAGAGGCCACACTGGAGGTCGGCGTCGAGGTCGGCCCTCCGGCGGTCGACGCCGCGCCCGAGGTCGGTTCGGCGGCCGCGCGCGGCGCCCGAGCGACAGGCGCTTCTTCAAACGGGCCCACACCCGCGAGCCAAGCGCCGCCGACGCCCAAGAGAGCGAGCCCCAGCGCGCCCGCAGCGGCCAGCGCGGGCCAGCGACGCGGCGCCGCCGGCGTCGCGGTCGCGGTCGCGTTCGGCGTCGAGACCTCGGCGGCTGCGTCAGGCAGCTCACCCTCGAGATGGTCTGGAAGCTCAGGCGCCTCCAGCGCGCCGAGGCCCGGGAGCCCAGAGATCCCGGCGGGCGCCGGCAGTCCCGAGAAACCCGTGGGGCCCGGCACGCCGGTCACGCCCGGCAGCCCGGAGACGCCGACGGGGCCGGGCAGGCCTGTCTCGCCACGGAGCCCCGGGAGCCCCTGCCCGGTGAGCGGGACCGCGCCGGTGAGGCCGGGCAGGTCAGTCACGCCCGCAGCGCGCAGCCCCGGCAGGTCTGTCGAGCCGCCCCCGCGCAGCCCCGGCAGGTCGCCCAAGTCCACGGGCGCAGCACCCGGTGGGACAGATTTGGCCAGCTTCGGAGCGGGCAGGTCATCGGGCAGGTCATCGAACAGGGCGTCGAGCCCGGGATTCGGTCCCCGAGGCGATGGCGGTGGTGCCGGGACGGGCGCGGTCGCTCGAGACGCGGCGGGGGCTGGACGCGGCGGCGGCGCGGGCGGCGGCGGCGGCGGCGCGGGGGGTAGCACGAGGCCTCGAGCCGCCTCCGACTTGGGCAAGTCGGAAAAACTGAAGTCGAAGTCATCCGCTTGAGCGCCGGCATTCGTGCGCGGGGCGTCGGAAAAGCTGAAGTCGAAGTCACCCACGGCCACGGGCGCGGTCGGCGCACTCGCCGGCATGGCGCCCAACGAAGGCGAGGCAACGGGCGGCTCGTCAAGCTCCTCGAAGTGGTCGACGACATCGACCGTCACACGCGGCGGTGGCGGCGG
>Ga0164295_10000480_pt1 | contig 33950 bp, 29 predicted proteins | sample GEODES006metaG_FD_111798 | JGI IMG/M metagenome (GOLD analysis project Ga0164295, IMG submission 111798) | Oligotrophic lake water microbial communities from Sparkling Lake, Wisconsin, USA - GEODES006 metaG | ecosystem: Environmental > Aquatic > Freshwater > Lake | place: USA: Sparkling Lake... | reverse complement strand
TGATCGAGGCGGATGTGACGGCCGAGGTCGTTGGACAGGGCAGTGAGACCCTACGCGTGATCGGGATCGATGCGCTGCGTGATCCGGCTCTGCGTGATTATGCACTGACAGGTTCGTCGGCTAGCGGCATGGAGTTGATGAGTTTTTTGGCGAAGCCAAATAGTTTGATGGTCACTCATGGTTTTGCTCAAAGGCATGGGCTGATAGTAGGCAGCAAGCTCATCCTTAGAATCGGGGACCGGCGTAGTGAGGTTATGGTGGCGGCAGTGATTGGCGACCCGAAGTCGTCCAAGCTCGGAATCCCGCAGTCAGCCATGGCTTCTCAATCACTCGGGGTGATGGACATTGCCAATGCCCAGGTTGCACTTGATCGGTTGGGCCGAGTGGATCGGCTAGATCTGCGTCTGCATGATGGGGTGACTTTGGGCAACGCAGAGGCGATGCTAAAGCAACGCTTGCCAGTGAGCCTCACCGTTCAGCGACCTCAGCGACGCAGTGCTGCCGTGGAGAAGATGCTGGCGGCATTTCACTTTAATCTGACCATGTTGTCAGGCATCGCTCTCGTCGTGGGTTTATTTTTGATCTACAATACTATCTCAGTCGCGGTCATGTCACGCCGCCGTGAGATCGGTATGTTGCGGACTCTGGGTGTGACACAAATGCACGTGCTGAAGTTGTTTTTAGGAGAGGCTTTGGTCCTTGGTTTGGCTGGTGCGCTCCTCGGTGTGCCGTTGGCCAAAGGCTTGGCCGAGTTAGCCATCGCTTTGACATCGACGACGGTCGATACGCTTTACGTGGCGACTGCAGCAACGGTGCCTCCTTTGAGTCTGTGGCACTGGCTGGCGGGTCTTGGCATTGCGATGCCATTGTCCCTAGTAGCTGCGGCACTGCCTGCTATTGAGGCAGCGCGTGTCTCTCCTGTGGAAGCTGTTCGGGATGGTGGGCCTAGATGGGGGAATACGCAGGAAAAATCTATCTTCCGGTTATTTTTACCTTTTGGTTTTCTTATGACTGGCTGGTTGGCTGCCATGCAAGAGCCTGTGATGGATTTGCCTCTTTGGGGGTATGGGGCAGCTTTTTGTGCGATTCTGGCGGCGACCTTTGCGGTGCCGATGATGCTGTATTGGGTTGCTACAGGAATGCGTCCACTTTTAGCTCGAGCTTTTGGGATTGAGGGCCGATTGGCTGCGGCTCAGATTCAGGCTTCGACGCAGCGCTTGTCGATCTCAGTAGCGGCTCTATCCGTAGCTTTGGCGCTGACGGTGGCCATCGCTGTGATGGTCGGTAGCTTCAGGCAGACCGTTCTCTACTGGGTAGATCAAACGATGGGAGCTGATCTTTATGTCAGGCCTGGAACTCCTCCGCGTAGTCAGAGTCCGCCATCCTTTTCTGTTGCTACGCTTGAGGCGTTGAGAAAACATCCGGCAGTATTGGCGTATGATGGATATAGGGCCATGGATCTGCTCTTCCGAGATCGTGTGGTGAAGCTGGGAACAGGGAATTTTGGTGTGCAGATTGAACACGGTAGAATCGCTTTCAAGACCGCAGGTGACGCAAAGGCCATGCTCAAGTCTGCCAATGAGCACGGTGGAATCTTTATCTCCGAGAGCTTCGCGATGCGCTTTCATGTGAGAGAAGGAGATTCGATCACGCTCACGACGCCGAAGGGGCCGCATGAGTTTCGTATTTTGGCGCAGTTTTACGACTACTCAAACGACAGTGGAACGATCACGATGGATCAATCTGAGTTTCAGCGGTGGTTTGGTGAAAGCCGGCCGACTCATGTAGCCTTGTATTTGAAACCTGGATTTGAAGCTGATGCAGTGCGTGATGATTTGATTCTACGGTTGGAGGGCAAGGGTTTTGTGGCGATCTTCACCAATGCTGGATTGCGTGCTGAGGTATTACGCATTTTTGATGCGACTTTTGCCATCACTTGGGCGCTTGAAATCATCGCTATTCTCGTTGCCATGGCGGGTGTGGCTGCCACAATGTTGACGATGGTGTTAGAGCGGAGCGATGAAATTCGATTGTTGCGTATTGCTGGTGCAGACGTGAGGCAGGTACGGCGCACGATAGTTCTGGAGTCAGGACTCCTGGGCCTGGTGAGTCAGGTGCTTGGATTGATCGTGGGAATCCTGCTTTCACTGGTGCTGATTCATGTAATCAATCCGCAAAGCTTTGGCTGGAGTATCCAGTTTCATACGCCTTGGCTGTTCTTAGCTGGATCGACCGTGCTGACGGTCATTGGCACCATGATGGCTGGCCTCTATCCTGCTAGGCGGGTGACTCGTGGCATAGGCTTGGCGCTCTTGTTTTTGCTCGCAAGTGGCCAAGCCGATGCTCAAGAGTGGAAGCCAGCATTGCCTGGATATTCGTATACGTTTCCTCGTGATCATGGTCAGCACCCAGAGCATAAAATCGAGTGGTGGTATTACACGGGCAATGTCGCCACCGCGGAGGGGCGTCGCTTCGGGTATCAACTCACCTTTTTCCGCATCGGTGCCACGCCCACGCCAGCCAATGCATCCCCCTGGGCTCTGAGAGATGTGTGGATGGCGCATTTTGCCGTCAGTGATCTTACAGTCTCAGAATATCATCATGCAGATCGGTTGAATCGTTCAGGTCCAGGCTTGGCAGGAGCGACCGAACAAAAAGTGTGGAATGAAGACTGGCAGGTGCTGATCACCACCGATGGGCAGATGACACTTCATGCCCAAGATCGTGACTTTACTTTGAATTTAAATTTGCAGCCTGGAAAAAGGGCAGTGATTCATGGTCATGATGGCATCAGTCAAAAAGGCAGCATAGCTGGAAATGCCAGCCACTATTACTCACACTCACGAATGCCGACTCAGGGGAGTCTAATTTTAAAGGGTGAGGTCTATGAAGTGGCGGGTGACAGCTGGATGGATCATGAGTTTGGAACTAGTTTTTTAGAGAAAGGCAGCCTGGGTTGGGATTGGTTCAGCGCGCAACTCAGTGATGGCAGTGAGTTGATGATTTTTCAGCTTCGCGGTGGATCTGCTGCTTCAAATGCAGGCTCCCTGATTCTGCCTACTGGTAAGGTGATTCCACTGGGTTCAGATCTGTTTACGCTCGTTCCTGGAGAGGTATGGAAATCGCCGACCGGAGCTGTGTACCCGATCACCTGGAAAATCGAAATCCCGACCCAGGGTATCTCATTGGATTGTCGAGCCGCCATGAAAAATCAGGAGTTCAAATCTGAATCTACTCCAGGCTTGGGCTACTGGGAGGGGGCCGTGAATTACACCGGGAGAGCCAAAGGGCAGGTGATCACGGGCAAAGGTTACCTTGAAATGACCGGCTACAGTGGGCAGTCGATGAGCACTTGGTTTGGCTCAGGTCAGTGATTGACTTATGGCTTACTGAAACACAGGGGAAATCAGGAAGAGCCGACTTTCACGGCCACGTAGAGCAGCTTTGTATTGATTGATGCTAGCGACTTTAGCAGCCTTGAAAGTGAAGTAGGAAGATGACTGGCGGTTGTGTGAGCCGGTGACTTTTTGGTCCAAGGCACGAAGACCGTAAACAAAGGCCACAAGAATACCAGATGTCAGGATACTGCTCAAAAACAGCGTGAAATAAGTGCTGATAGAACTCACAATTGAAGGCAAGGCGTGAGTGATCTGAGAGGCGAAATTTAGCACCATGGAATCTTGGCCTGAACTGCGCGCCGAGGCGAGATCCAGCATGAATAGGCAGCCCCCACAAATGACCACTAAAATGGTCATCAAGAAAGCGTAATCGATGCTTCCTACAGCGGGCTTTGAAACGCTGAGACGGGAGTAGGTTGGTTTGGACAAATAGGAAGCTGGAGAAAGGGAAAGGCTCATGGTAATTATCAGGGATACAATTCATGCCGTTAAACGCAAACTGATAATCAATATAACTGAATATTTTCTTAAGAGTGATCACCTGAACAGTTGTTTTGATGAGCCCCGTTAGACTTACGCTATCAGTCCTACCTCCAACGCACCGTTCGAAGGTGTCCTCTTTGAACAGATTCCCTTCTCGGGCTTATCTTATCTTGTTTTAGTTTGGAACGACTGGCTCAGTCATTTGCCTGCGCGACGAGCCAGAAATTCCTCGGCCAGTGCCGTGTAGGCAGCGGCACCTTTTCCGTTTGGCTCATATTCTATGATGGATTTCCCAAAGCTTGGCGCTTCACCTAAACGAACGGTTCTAGGAATAATTGAGTTGTAAATGACTTCAGCAAAGTAATTCCTCACATCTCCGACGACCTGCTGAGAAAGGTTTGCGCGTGAGTCGTACATGGTCATGACGATGCCTTCGAGCAACAGATTTGGATTGGCGCCGCAATCTCTAATTTGCTGGACGACGCCAACGATTTTAGAGAGTCCTTCAAGGCCAAAATACTCACATTGCAAAGGCACAAGCAACTCGTCAGCCGCAGCAAGGGCCGAGGTCATTAGGACACCCAGGGATGGTGGGCAATCAAGAAGGATGTAGTCAAAGTGCCCAGATTGGCGCAGAGGGTTCAGCACCTCGCGGAGTCTCGCAAGATGGTTACCGTTCTGAGCAAGTTCAATCTCACAGCCAGCAAGCTCTTGGTGAGAGCGGATGATGGAAAGATTAGGGAGCCTCGTGCTTCGAATCGCATTGTACGGGTCTGTTCCTAGCACGAGTGCTGAATACAGGCTGCCACCGTCCTCCTGAGCAAGCCCTAGGCCGCTTGTCGCGTTCGCCTGGGGATCAAGGTCGATGAGTAAGACGCGAATGCCACGCTGAGCGAGGCATGCGGCCAGATTGATAGAAGTCGTGGTTTTACCCACTCCACCCTTTTGATTCGTGATTGCGACGATCCTCATAAGAAACCTTGACGTCAGACTTTGAACTGGAACTCTGCATAGCGCCAGAAAGAAATGGAAATTACAGAGAAATGGCTTGGAGAAATAGGTGGTTGGCAGGTCATGAAAGCGGCCCGCGGCCTCCTAGATGCTGGGTTGGTGTCGCTAAACTCATCGGATGAAGGAAAAATCCGAGGTCTTGCCGGACACGGTAAAATGAGGTTTGCCTGTGGTTTGTCCATCCGCTCTTCCCGGGATGTGGATAACTTATGCACCTGTCCAAGTGCTCGGCGTGGGCTTATCTGTGAGCACTCGATTGCTGTGTTGCTCCTTTTTTTAAAGCCACGAAAGTCAGGAGATGCTGAAGAGAAGTTATCCGGAGCTCCATCGAGAGTAACCAATCTGGCGTTACATTTAAAGCGTCTGCCGAAGCGTCTGCCCGGGCGCTACACTTTTTATCTCCCAGAAATGCTCATGATGGGGATTCAAAAAGAACCTGTCGGGGTGTATGTGAAATATAACCTAGATGGGGAGGGGGAAGAATCTGTGCTGGCTGCTTGGCTAGCAGAAAAAGGCGTTCTGGGGCAAAGCGCGCCGCTATCGATGTCCGCTAAGCTATTTGCGGAATTTCTAGAATGCGCGACGGACCATCCGCGTCTTATGGCGGGTAAACCTTCAGGCGGCGGTCAATCCGTAGCAGTTGCTGCTGATCCAGTTCGTCTTCCACTGCTAGTCGAGTCCACTGGAGATTCGGGCGAAGTGAAGTTCAGTTTGGATGCGCAAGGACAGAAGCCATTGCTCAGTAGTCAGCGGTTGGCCTGGTGGGTATGTTGTGAGACAGTAACGATTTTTAAGTTACCGGAGTTGACTCGTGATCTATCGCAACTCATCGTTGATCTGCCCTGTTCTCGCCCTCTTCGCTGGTTTATTGCCAACCGAGAAGCCGTTACAGACGCGTTTCATGTTGAATTGCTGGGAAATGCCTTGGAGAACTTCCATGTGGCGCCAGTCCCGTGTGAATTTGAGCTTACTATTGAGGGGTCGCTTCAGTCGCTTGATGTTACGTTATTAGCGTTACATCAAGGTAAGCGTTGGTCAATTGCGGAAAGATCTGATTCTGAATTAAATAATAAAATTTATCCGATTCAGGACCAATTATCTAAAAGCGTTTATTACACACAGAACGTGGATTCAGAATTTCGGCTATTTGCCTTTCTGAAAGGTCTTGGTTTTAAGATGGTTTCGGGGCTTACTTCTGTTACTGATGCAACGCCTTATCGCCTTCAGGGAGCAGATGCAGTCATGGATTTTTATGCCTCTGAATTACCGCGTTTGAAGAAGCTCTTTAAGGTCATTGAAGGGGATCGCTGGCTGGCTGCCACTCGCGGTGTAGCGCGGATCATGCCGTTGGTCCGCCAGCGTCCCGCGGATAGTGGCGGTTCGGGTTCAGGTAGCGATTGGCTGGCTATGGAATTTGGCTATGAGGCACCTGATGGCTTCAGGCTGCCAAGGGCAGAAGTGTTACGGTTGGTTCGGTCAGGCCAGCGATCGGTGCAGGGAAAAAATGGCAAAAAGTACCTACTGGATCTGCAAAGTGTGGAGGAGTTTGAGGACACCCTTCGAGATGTTCCCCTTCAGCTCACTCCAGATGGTGCGCGTATCAGCGCTCTGCATTCCAGCTATTTTCAAGTTGGTGATTCAGATGAGTCGGGCGGATTGTCTGCTGAGGCTTCAGTTTTATCGCAATTGGGTGACCTTGGTGGTCGATTGAGGCCTTATCAGCTTCTTGGGGTGCGCTGGATGGACGCATTGGTGCAGGCCAACCGAGGCGGTGTTTTGGGGGATGAGATGGGGTTGGGTAAGACCGTTCAGAGCATTGCTCTTGTTATGATGCTTCTAGCTCGCCGAAAATCAGCGGACAGAAGTCCGGTGCTCATTGTCTGCCCAAAGTCGCTTACGGGGAACTGGCGTGCCGAATTCGAGCGATTTGCTCCTCATTTAAAAGTGGTCATTTCACAGGGTAGTGGACGTGCGGCAACACTGAAATCCGTTGAGTCGTATGATGTCATCATTACCACCTATCAGTTGGTCGTCAGGGATCTGGAGGTTCTGAGAAAACTGTCTTGGGCGCTTCTGCTGCTGGATGAGGCGAGTTACATTCGCAATCCTGATACAGATGCCTCCAAAGCCGTTAGATCTCTTCAATGTAACGCTCGTGTAGCGCTGACCGGCACGCCTGTAGAGAACTCGACCCGTGATCTCTGGGCTATCTATCAGTTTGCCTTACCGGGTTATCTTGGCAGTCGCGAACATTTCAAAGAGCGTTTCGAACAGCCCATTCAGGGCGGTATGGATACGCCAGCGGGACTTTCTGCCAGCGAGCGTTTGAAAAAACTACTGCGGCCTTATTTCTTGCGTCGAACCAAGCGCGAGGTGCTCAAGGATCTGCCTGAAAAAATCGAGCAAATCCTCTGGTGCGATCCTTCGCCTGCGCAGGCTGAGGTTTATCGGCGCTTGCTAGAAGAGGGTCGTGAGGAGATCAAAGCCGCAAGGAAGCGCTCGGGCCAAGGTGGGGCTAAGATGACCATGTTCACCGTCTTGTTAAGGTTGCGTCAGGTTTGTTGTGATCTTCGACTCACTGGATTGCAAAAGGATACCCTTACTGGTTTAGAGCCCGATGATCTGTCTGGCAAATGGCCCATGTTGCTCGAGCGTATCGATGCTATTCTGGAAGGCGGAGGAAAAGTGTTAATCTTCAGTCAATTTGTGCAGTATCTTAAACTGGTTCGCGAGGCTCTGGAAAGCCGTCAGATCAGTTATGCTTACTTAGACGGCAGTAGCCAAGATCGTGAGGCACAAGTAAAATCTTTTCAAACTGAGAAGGGGCGTCGCGTCTTCCTCATCAGTTTAAAGGCCGGTGGTTATGGACTAAATCTCACGGCTGCAGATCACGTCATTCTTCTCGATCCTTGGTGGAATCCAGCTGTCGAGTCCCAGGCCATTGACCGCGCCCATCGTATCGGTCAGCAACGCGTCGTTACAGCCTACCGTCTGGCCATGCGCGGCACCGTCGAAGAACGTATCTTGGCCCTCCAAGCCAAGAAACGCGGACTTGTCGAGGCCGCGATTGATGATCACTCACCACTCATGAGTGGTCTGCTGGAAAGTGATCTGGAGTCGTTGATTGACGGCTAATTGGATCAATCCTCTGCCACCTCTTCTTCGCCGTGGCCTTCCTCGGCCATGCGTTGAATGATGCCGCTGAGGTATTCGATGTAACCGTGTACGTCCAAACTATCTGCTTCAGGCTCACCGTGAGCGGAGTAGAGCCAGCCGACTTCATAGGGATCGGAACGGACGATGCAGGCGTCTTGTTTTAAATAGGGATTACCGTTGGCAAAGATGCCATTCATCACGCCATAGACATCGGAGGCGGCTTTGAAGCCTTCCACCCAACCGACGATTTTTCCAGGCTCCATAGCCTCACCTGATTTGAGTTGCCATTCGCAATCCACGAGTTCACCCAGCATCCTCGTAGCGAACTTGGTGAAGCCAACACGCCAGAGATTCGGCTCACCTTCTACCGATGACATCCAGTAGTGTGATTTTGAGTAGCGATAAGTCTCTGGGAAACGCGCGGAGAATCGGGCGTGCTTGAAACGAACAGTCGGCAATGACATGAAATGAGGTAGGCTGGGCTTTTGAGCCCGTTTTTCTATTTTTTCTGGCGGCTTACTTGGACGTGGCATCTAGGCACACGATGTGTCCTGGCGTATTGCGGGCAAATAACTTACCATTGGCCAGCACGGGTGCACTCCAGCAGCGCCCACTGAGAATTTGGCTGCGATTGATCTCTTCAAACTTTTCAGTGCTGGCTTTGGCGATGACCAGTTCGCCTTTTTCGGTCAAGATGATCAGGCGTTCATCGGCTGCCATAAGTGAACCAAAACCGATGCTCTTCTCTGCCCACACTTCTTTGCCGTCTTTCAAATTCACGCATTTGAGTGAGCAACGGCTGTTCTGATCTCCATCAATGCCGTATAGGTGACCATTCAGCAGCACGCTGGAATTGAATTGGTTTTTGAGGACCTTGTTCTCCCAGATTTTTTGTGGCTGATTGGCCGTTAGCTTAATCAGTGTGCAGCCCTTGTTGTAGCCGCTGGAGATGAAAAGGGTGTCTCCGGTCAGGATCGGATCGGCGGCATTGACCCCGTAGCGCGTGTTCCATTTGTAGGACCAAAGAGGAGTTCCATTGGCTACCTCCACCGCAGTGTAGTTGTCAGCGGATCCAATAATGACCAAATCTTTACCATCACGAGTGATCGGATAGGGGGTGGAGTAGCCAGCACTGTCTGTATCACTTTTCCAGACGATTTTGCCGTCGGTCTTGTCCACTGCCATGCCGGCTTTGCCGACATTTAGAATCAGTAATTTTCCCTGGACTAGGGGAGCTCCTGCATAACCCCACTCGGGCACATTGGAGTCGGTTTCCTTCTGGACATTTTTCTCCCAGACGATCTTCCCCGTGGCCGCTTCAAAGCAGAAGAGATCGCCCCAACGGCTCAAGTGATAAAGCTTTCCTTCATCCAGAGTCGGCGTCGCCGAGGTGCCACCTTCATAGTATTTATCGCCAAGATCGGCGGGGTAAGCGTGGGTCCAGATGACCTCACCTGTTGTGGCATTCAGACAAAAAACGCTATCCTTGTCCTCATGATGGCCTGAGGTGAAAACCAGATTACCGGCAGTCACAAAAGAAGAAAACCCCAGTCCCACTTCGGCTTCCCAGAGCACTTTGGGTTCAGCAGCGATTTTCCAGTCTTTCTCCGCTGAGATGCCATCCCGATGCGGTCCGCGCCAAGTTGACCAATCAGCCGCTTGGATTAGCGGGAGACAGTAAAAGAGGCAAAAGGCTTGCGTTAGGAAACTTGGCGTTTTCATGGATGTCCAAATACGCCCCGTCATTCGAAGATCGCAACCTTGGTTTTTAGCTTCAAGCGTCTTTTGTCGGTTTTTGGCTCATGGGGCCGCAATGTGATAATCGAGGCCTGCGATAGTCACCTTTGAGAAATTGGGGTCAATAACTTGAATGTCGGAGCCTGCTTACCTCATGCGGACAACTCTGGCGGAGTTGCTTCTGCTTTTGATCAAGCGACTGTGAACGGGGCTCGATGCTTGTGTGGGGTGTGGGTGCGTCGAAGACGCAGCGACGCGTTTTCAACACTGTGGCACAGGCCATTGCGCTAAGTGCCGTCTTCTTTTGAGCTGCGTCGAAAACTAGCTAGGCATGCCCGTGGTTCCAGCTACTAGTTTAATGAGCGACCTTTGGTTTCTGGGGCGAACCAGATGAGGATCATGCCGAGAATGTAGACGCAGGAAAGAATCGAATAAGCATTGGCTTCGGTACCGAAGAGCTTCACCAAATTGGCAAGCTGGAGGGAACCAATCGCTGCTATCAGACGACCAAAATTGAAGCAAAAACCTTGGCCCGTGGCGCGGACACTTGTGGGAAAAAGCTCAGGGAAATAAAGGGGAAAGAATCCATAAAAGGAGGCCGTCAGACCACCGAGAAGAAAAGCGCTGAGGTAGAACCACCCGGTGATGGCGTTTTCAGTAAAAGGTTGGTTGGTTTTGAAGAAACCAATGGCTGCTCCAAGGCTGAGCACACAAAGCAAGGTGTATGTAAAACGGCGTCCAAGTTTGTCAGCAATCAGCGGAGTGATCAGAGAGATCAAGATGGCCCCAAGAGCGGTGGCGATGACTGTGTATTCAATGATCGGAAGAGTGCTGCCTGCCGGTAAAAGTCCACTGGCCCATTTAGCGGCTTGTTGCGTGGATCCCCAGGTTCCGAGAAGCGCGACTGATGCGAGGCCAGCACCTAAGATGAGATGTTTCAGAACTAAGCTGTGCTCAGTGGTCTTGATTGTCTGAGCTGCAGCAGAGCGGACCATGTATTGTCGCACAGGGTGCAGGTAGCCCCACATGGCGATAACTAGACCGATGAGAGTGATCGCTGTCGCCACTGGTGTGCCTATCGTGGTCATCGGCGACCAGACATAAATAATAACCAAAGCTGCACCTGCGGCTAGCAGCACGCCCATGAGATCCCAAGTGGCCCAGTGAGACGTTTTTCCAGAGGCCTTCTCTTCCTCCCACTTATGGGATTCAGGCACGAAGATCAGAATGAAGAAATTAATCAGTGCAGGCAAGGCACCACTCACGGCAATAAAACGCCAAGCGCGATTATGCAGGAGATAATCTGCAGTGCTCTGGTTTAGGCCAAGACTGCCTAGCATACCCGTCACTGATTCAATCGAAGCATTGAGTTTTAAGCTGAGTATGCCCGTGAGTAAGAAGCCAATATTTGAAGCAGCACCGATTAACCCGGCAATCCAAGCCCGGTTTTTACCAGCCCATAGTTCGTTCACTAATGCCACACCGAGTGACCACTCGCCACCCATGCCAAGTGAGGCGATAAAGCGCAGGCCAGCAAAATGCCAAGCCTCTGTCACAAATGCACACAGTCCCGTGAAAATCGCGAAGGTGAAAATGGCCAATGCCATGGCTTTAACTCGCCCGAGTTTGTCCCCTAACCAGCCGAACAGAACACCGCCTGTGGCCGCGCCGACAAGAAAAACGGCGATGATAACCGTGAACCACTGTCCCTGAACCAAGGGGGAAGCATTGGGCAGTAAATCTTGGAGAGCAGGTTTTCCAATCAGAGGAAATAGGCCCATCTCAAATCCATCAAAAAGCCAACCAAGAAAGGCAGCGACGAGTGCAGCGATGTAACCGCGTCTAGCGGCGGGAGAAATAGGAGTATCTGATGTAGACATGAGCGGAAAAAAACGCGGGCAGCGAATTGGATCATTCAAAGAGAGCCATAGATGAAAAGCTTTATTTTCATTTATGTGCCCAATTCATGATAAATTCTCTGAAAGCCATTCGCCAACTCTACTGTCATGCTGGATAGTCATCGCTTAATCCCCCTTCGATCATGTCAATCAATCATCACCGTCAAGAAACCCAGGACTGGGGTAGAAAAAGCTCCCAAATGGTCATCACGCTGGCCTGCCTGATGGTCGTTCTTGCTGGGATGAAGGCAGCAGCTGGCATTTTGGTGCCGATGGCCTGCGCCTTCTTCCTTGCTGTTTTAAGTTTCCCTCTATTGGCATGGCAGGTGAAGCATCGCATTCCAGGGCCTGTTGCTTTGATCACTACAATGCTGGTTAATCTGGGGGTTGTTGCGGTGCTTGCGACTCTTGCTGTTCGGTTGCTCATCAGTTTCAATCGAGATCTACCACGCTATCTGCGAGGCTTAGAGACTTACATGAACGAGTTTGCTGGGTGGTTAGAAACAAATGGGATTGAGGGGGCGGCTGGCATCATCGGCAGTCTATTCGACTGGAACAAGGTGATCGGCTATGCCACCAGCCAAGATGTCATGAGTTCCATCGGATCTCTCGTTGGCAGCACCTTTGGCACGGTCGCCAGCGTGCTTGCGGGGTTGATCATGGTTTTGATTTTAATGATGTTTGTTCTCATGGAAGCTCAAGGGACGACCAGTCGGCTGCATTCGGTTCAAGTCGCAGGCGGACCCGATTTCAGCGGCCTGCTTAGAAGCGCGAGTGATATTCAGAAGTATCTCGGAGTGAAGACGCTTATCAGTGCTCTGACTGGTATTTTGGCAGGTGTGTGGTGCTATTTTCTGGATCTTCAATATCCCCTGCTATGGGCGATTTTAGCGTTCCTATTCAATTACATCCCAGCCGTCGGGTCCACCGCAGCAAGTATTCCGGCCATTGTCGAGGCTTTGGTGCAACATGGCACGGGTGGCGCTATCGGGGTAGCTATCGGCTACATTCTGGTCAATTTTTGCTTGGATAACTTTGTGCAGCCGACGCTTCTTGGAAATCGATTTGGCATCTCCCCATTAGTGGTTGTGTTGTCCGTGATTTTCTGGGGTTGGCTCTGGGGGCCCATTGGCATGTTCTTGGCAGTGCCTCTGACCATGGTCTTCAAAGTGCTGCTGGACAATAATGAGGAATTTCGCTGGATTTCTGTGGCCATGGCTAAGAAAAAGATCCGCCGCGGCGAAGTGGAAATGGTCGGCTATGATCTCTCTGATGATGACGTCGTGGGTGGCGGAGCTAGCACAGAGAGTCCGAGCCGAGATTAAGCGATCCTTCGGAGGACTTACTCTTTGGTCGACTTTTCAGCCGCCACCGCTTTTTTTGTGGCTTTCTTGACTCCGCCTGGGTCAAGTCTGGCTTGAACGTCCGTCACAGCAAGGCCCAGAAATTTGGCGGTCTTGGGTGCATTTTCCTCAAAATGACGGTAGGCAAGACGAACGATTTCTTTTTCCATCCACGGCATCAGTTCGATGTCTGGGGATGTTTGAGCCACGTGAATGAGTGTTGTTAAAGCGTCTCTCATCCGTGTCACCGTGGTGGCGGGATTGGCATGACGACTCGCTCCCACACTCCCCAAAGGGATGTCCGACGGCAGCAGAACGTCTGAGTTTGAAAGAGCGCATGCACGCTGAATCGTGTTTTCTAACTCGCGAACATTTCCTGGCCAATCGTAGGCCTCCAGCAAAGCCAATGCATCATCGGTAAAACGCATGGAGGGTCCACGCCGACGAGTCGATTGGCGATGCAAGAAAAATTCAGCCAGAAGACGCACATCTTCACGGCGTTCACGAAGCGGTGGAATATGAATACGCACCACATTGAGGCGATAAAATAAATCTTCGCGGAACGTGCCTTTGGCAACTTCAGCCTCAAGGTCCTTATTCGTAGCTGCAAGCACTCGAACGTCGCATTTTAGCGTCTGATTGCCACCTACTCGACTGAATTCACCTTCCTGAAGCACCCGTAGAAGTTTGCTTTGCACAGCGAGCGGCATGTCCCCGATCTCATCGAGGAATAATGTCCCGCCGTCACACTGTTCGAAGCGTCCTACACGCTGAGTCACCGCTCCCGTAAAACTACCTTTCTCGTGACCGAAAATCTCACTTTCCATGAGGTTGTCAGGAATGGATGTGATGTTGATAGCGACAAATTCTTTCAGGGTGCGAGGGCTGAATTTGTGAATGGCTCCTGCTACCAATTCCTTTCCGCAACCACTCTCGCCTGTGACCATCACCGGCGCGTCACTGCGGGAAACGCGGCCGATCATTTTAAACACATCCTGCATCGCACTAGAGCGACCAATGATAGTCTCCTGAATGGTCTCAGTCGGCACTTCAGAGACCTGAGCGCGTGTCAGTCGGCGAGACTCATTGGATCGTAAGGCACTCTCGACAATGGTTCTTAACTCATACGGAAGCTTTTCTTTTCCGAGAACGTCATACGCCCCGAGACGCATGGCTTCAATGACATTGCTTGTGCTGGCAACGCCACTGAACAGGATAACCATGGCATTCGGATCGTTCATTCGAATGCGTTTCAAAAGCTCAATGCCAGAAATGCCTGGGAGGCGGACTTCTGCTAACACGATGTCTGCCCGATTTTTTTGATAGCTAGAGAGTGCTTCATCGGCTTTTTCAGCCGTCGCGACAGTCACGCCAGGCGCTTTCAAGTGAGCGGCTGCCCAGCCAAGAAAGTCTGGATCAGCATCAACAATAAGAATTCGAGAATCGGGTGCAGCTGGCATTAGGGGTGTGATTTCACTTCGTGTAGGAGCAGAACAGCACAGTCAATCCTAGAACACCGCTTTCAAACCTCTTTTGAAGGAATTTTACCTTTTAATGGCACCGTTTTCCCAATCTTTTTTGCAATGGTGATAAAGGCTGCTTCGAGATAGATAGGCTCCAGTAGCGCTTTTGAGCTGCTGCTAGCCTCTTCCTCAGACCAACGTCCGACGAGCCGCCCAAGCTGAACTGCATCAGGATGAAAGCATTCCACTTCAACAGAAACAGCTGGGGGCTTGCTATCAAGACTTAACCACTTGCCGCCTTTTGAAATTTCAGTCAGTGCCTGCTCGGCAGATTGAAGTGTCGGGGGAGTGATTAGGTGGCCCGCCATAACCGTGGCGGTATAAAAACGACCTCGGCGGGCATCGCCTAGAATGTGGTAATGAGGCAGATCAACCGTCGCAATAGATGGCCAGCCCAGCACGGGCCAGTCGCGAGATAAGGCGACCCCCTGAACGGCTGCGATAGCGATGCGAACGCCAGTGTAAGAACCTGGCCCAGTGCCAACAGCAATGACTGCTTTTTGATTCCCAATGATCTCAAGGGCTTCTTTGAGCGGTGAGAAAACCTGGGCATTGTGTGAGCGCTCGGATTGAAAAGAGGTCTCGAATAGCGCGACCTCACCTTTCGTCACAGCAATGACACCACGTGAGGAAGAAAGATCAAGTGCGAGGACGGTGCGTTCAGTCATAGGTCAGCTTTCTCCATCACACGCCTTTCACCACTAGGCAAGGATTCGAAAAAAAACCACCTTGTTTGAGGTGGTAATAGGTCGGGGAAAAGATCAGCCCATTCCACAATGATCACGCCGGCTTCATCCAGGAAATCGTCCCATCCTACGGTGAAGACCTGCGCGGCTTCATCCATTCGATAGAAGTCAAAGTGGAACACTGGAAGCCTGCCGTCTAAATACTCGTGAACGAGAGTGAAGGTGGGACTTGTGGCATCGATCATTGAGCCCAGTCCTGCGACGATGCCTTTAGTGGCTTGTGTTTTACCAGCTCCTAAATGGCCGCATAGAGCAATCACATTGCCCGCTCGCAGTTGGTTTGCTAGATCGTGACCCCATTTTTGAGTCGCTTCGGCGGTCGCTAGAGTTTGTTCCATGATCAATGACTAAAGAATCGGAATGAAAAGACGGGCGATGCCATTGCGCAAGCGCTGAGACATAGGCGTCATCTCCAGCATATCAGTTGTCAACTCGCGGCATTCCGCCTTTTTCATCTCAAAAATGCCGCTAAGAGTGGCAGCCAAGGCTTCATCGTGACAGGCGAGATTAAACTCGAAATTCAAACGCAGACTGCGTGGGTCCCAGTTCGTGGAACCAACGCAAGACCAGGCATCGTCGATCAATAATATTTTTGAATGATCAAAGGGAGCGGGTGATTCATAGATGCGGCAGCCAGCTTCGAGAAGATCTGGATAGAGAGTGCGCGCAGCCCACGCCACCATGGGAATGTTATTTTTTGCTGGCGTTATAATGGAAACTTCGACTCCACGCGTCGCACATAAATTGAGAGAGGCCAGAAGCGTGGCAGGCGGCAAAAAATAGGGCGTTAGAATACATACACGGTGGCGCGCTGCATTGATCGCAGCAAATAAGGCTACGGGCATTGCCTCAAAGTCTTCGTCGGGGCCGTCCACGATGCCTAAAACATGAGCAGAACCTTTTACCGCAATCTCTGGGAACCAAAGCGTTTCATCCAAAGATTCGCCATGGCAAAAGTTCCAATCCTCAGCAAACACGCGCTGCATCTGAGCGATGACGGGGCCTTCAATGCGGAAATGCAGATCGCGCACAGGATGGGTTGGTGATCGCAAAAGCATGTTTCCTTCCCGTATATTCATGCCACCGGTGAAGCCGATCTTTCCATCAACAATGAGTAGTTTTTTATGATTGCGCAGATTCATGGTCAATAGCCGCAGAATGAAACGGTTTGGCATGAAGCGTCGTACTGGCACCCCTAGACGGCTGAGTTCACGAGTCACCGGAGGCCAAGAGTATCGAGTCCCTGCATCATCCACGATGACGCGCACCTCAACGCCTCTTTGATGTGCAGCGGCTAATTCATGCACAAACTCCGCCCCAATGTGATGCGCCTCAAAAATGTATGAGGCTAAGGCGATACTTGAGTTGGCTGAACGGATCGCCTCCAGCATCGCAGGCATGGCTTCATCACCATTGATCAGGGTTTTAATCGCATTGCCGGAACTAAAAGCAAAACGTGAGATGCGATCCAAAACCATGGCTAACGAACAATCACGCTCTGCGGCAGCTGAGTTCTGATTGGAAAACAGGGGGCAAGTTGGTAGCGGGTCGCGGTAGGCAGGGCCAATGCTGCCGCGATAATGACGACCGCGGCGCCGGACAAAGTTGATTCCCAGAACCCCATACAAACATGCTCCGAAAAGAGGTGAAAAGATCACTAAAGCGACCCAGAAGGCTGCTGATCGATGATCCCGCTGACGCGTGAGTAGATGGAATAGAGCTATCAAGCTCAATCCAACTGCAAGAAATGATAACGCGCTCATGAATGAGTTGAGCGCCAAAACGAAAGCGAAAGCCATCATACATGTTATCATTGGCCGGTGCTTAGTCTTCGGCAAAAGAAAACGCCGCCGAGCATGAACTCGGCGGCGCCATCAAATAAAATAGTTTTAGGATTGAACGATTACTGACCAGGAGCACCTGGCAAAGCAGGTAAACCACCAGGAGCACCTGGAAGCGGTGGAAGGCCACCAGGAGCGCCCGGAAGGGCGGGTAGGCCACCTTGGGCGCCTGGAAGCGTTGGCAGACCACCTTGGCCTATGCCTGGAACAACACCAGGCATGCCGGAGCCTCCCATTTGGCCGCCACCAGACACAATATTCAAAATCTGCTGTGGTTGGTTTTGGCTTGCCATCGTGAAGATGTCGAGGCCCCCAGCCAGAGATTTTGGACCGACTGCGGCGCCTTTTTTGGTAGCAAGTTGCTCCACATTCACTGAGTTGTCATTGCGACCAATGATCACCTTACCACCACGCCATGTGCGGCCTGGTTTCAGCTGACCTGCGGCATCACAGTTCCATTGGGGTGGCCAGCTGGCAGCAGACGGGTTTTCAAAAACTAGTGGCATGATGCCGCTGCTTGAAGTCGTCTGCGCTTGAGTCAGTGCCCAGTGGTTTTCACCGGCACCCAGAGCTTTATCATAGCTCGGGGATGTGCCGATGTTTCCATCTGGTTGGAACATGGTAGCCTTGGCTCCAAAAATACGCTCATCTTGAATGACTTCTTCAGAGATCAGCACGCGGAAGGCGTCATTGGCTGTGACGGCCTTGCCTCCCGTTTGTGGATTGTTGTAGGAGTCTGGATAAATGGAGTTTTGCTCTTGGGCAAAGATCTTCATAGCCATGATGATCTGACGGCAGTTATTGGACGTGGAGGTTTGGTTGGCCATGTCCTGAATGACGTTGAAAGTAGGGACCGCCAAACTCGCGAGAATCGCGATAATGGTGATTACCACCAAGAGTTCAATGAGGGTGAAACCTCTTTGGAGTGCTCGTTTCATAGTAGTGCGTTGTATTGTTTTATTATTATGTATAAGCGCTGAGAAGAAATCTCTGTGCCGTTTAGCATTAGACTCAGGTAGCTCCAAAATGGCGAGAAAAAACTTTCAAATTATTCACAAATAGCATGGTATAGGAACCAGAAGTTCCATTGAAATGCTGATTGATTCCGTTTAAGTCTGTCTCGCTATGCTCCGTCCACTTTTGCTCTTTACCTCTCTTATTGCTATTTCGCTGTGTTCTTGCACAACGACAAGTCAGGTCAGTCTTGATTACGTTTCCGGATCCGGGCAGATGCTTCAAGGTAGCGCCGAGTTTGTGACTCAGCCCTTTGTCGATCGCCGTGATGTCGGCCCGAATGTGCTTGGCACGGTGCGAACTCAATTAGGCACGCCTATCGAAAATGTTCAAACACGTGTCCCTGTGGCTCAAATTGTCACCAATGCTTTTGGTCACGCCCTGCAGTCAAGGAAAATGCTTTCGGCCAAATCAGCTGCACGATATATGATCACGGGCGAGGTGCTGGATCTTCAATGCAATCTTTTAGTCCGACCTTATGGCTACGCCAAGCTGCGCGTCAATGTCATCGAGGCAGGAACTGGACGAATCGTTCATAGCAGCATCTATGAAGGCGAACGCCAAAGTGGTGCGTATATTCCTGGAAGTGGAACACCTGTTCCAATGCTTGGTGATCTGGCCTCAGGCGCTCTTCAAGATGCTGTTGATCAGGCTTTGGATGATCCCTCCATGCGTGCGCAGTTAGGTGGCGGACGCTCGATGGAGTCGAGTAATTGGCAGCCAGGCGTGATTTAATGGTTCACCGCTATGACTCGCCAAACTTCAATGAATGAGAGTGTTTGGACATTCACTTGAGATACTTTTGGCATTGTATGCGATCGCTCAATGACTATCGAAGCCAGCTTACGGCTTCCTCAGGGTATAGGTGATGTAGACCGCTTTATTCAAGAGTTCCAAATCGGAAAAGAAGCAGAAGCTACAAGTTTTCATACTCTCGTAGGACATCGACATGGTGAGATCTTCACGAAGCTGTCAGATTTTGAGCCGTGGAAAGGAACGGTTCGCCGGATGCTGGAATTGACTGAGACAGCTACTCGAAAAGTGAGCGTGCAGATCGCGATTGAAAATCATCAAGATTTTCAGGTCGCTGAATGGGTTGTGCTGGTAAAGTTAATGCACAGTCCACAGATTGGCCTTTGTCCTGATACAAGCTGTAGCCTAGACTTTTTGGAATTTCCCCTTGAGGCGGCGCGTTAGGAAATGCTTGGGCTCTTATTTTCCGCGATGCTTGGCGAAAATGGCTAGAGTGCGATTACGTTCCGTCGTGTGATCTGCCATCGGTAGCGGATACCCAGGAACCAATGCCCGCCCATCTTTAGGCGGTGACTGAAAAAGTTCAGGAGACACTGTTTTTAACTCAGGTACCCATTTGCGGATATACTCGCCTTTAGGATCATAACTTTTGGTTTGCGTCCAAGGATTTTGAATGCGGAAATAGGGTGCAGCATCGGCACCTGTGCCTGCACTCCATTGCCATCCACCATTGTTACTAGCGTTCTCACCATCGACCAGATGCTGCATGAAAAAGCTTTCACCAAGTTTCCAATGGCAGTGTAGGTCCTTTGTCAGAAACATGGAGACGATCATGCGAACGCGATTGTGCATGAAGCCCGTATTCAGCAATTCCCTCATGCCGGCATCAACAATGGGAAAACCAGTCATGCCTCGGCACCATAATTGAAAAGCCTCATCGGTTCCCGGCCAAGGTAGGCCTCGAAAATCCGTTGAAAACTCCTCGTCAAAGACGCTGGGATAGAACCACAGGATAGCCAAGTAAAATTCACGCCACGCCAGTTCTTTGATGTAGGTCTCTATCGATGTTCGGGCCTCTGCTGTTTCAGCTTGATTGACTGCTGCTACGCATCGTGCATACAATTCACGAATAGAAATTAGGCCGAATCGTAAATCCTGCCCCAATCTCGAAGTGCTGACTTCTGCTGGGATATTGCGCTTTTGTGCGTAACTCATCAGTGTGCGGGTCTCAATGAAGCTCTTCATGCGCTCTCTTGCAGCTCTCTCGCCAGCGACTGGTAAATCAGCGGAAGTTGCTTCGAGCCCCCAATGAGCCAGTGTCGGCAGCGCTAGGCTGGAGATCGAGGAAGCTGGCGCAGAACCCAAAGATTTGGGGCTGCCTAGAGCTGCCGTTTTATCCAAGGATAGCCAGTTTTTTGAGTAGGGTGTGTAAACTCGATAAGGTCCACCACTGCCTGTTTGCACCTCATCGGCCTCGTGTAAAACACGGTCTTTGAAGCCATGGAAGGTGACAGCATATTTCGCACATACGGATCGAACTTTGCCTTCCATCTCGCGACCATAGGGATCGTAATCGCGATTGTAGTATATGGCGCTCGCTTTTGTCTCTATGATCAGTCTTTCGATCTCAATATCAGCCTGACCAGAGCGCAAAATGAGTCTGCTGCCGAGGGTCTCCAGATTCCTTGAAAGTGCTTCTAAACAACCACATAAAAATTGCTGTCTAATGCTGCCTGTCCACTGGTGGGTTTTTTTCCAATCACTTAGCACATAAAGAGGTATCACCTGTGCGCCTTCGTTCACTGCTGCGGTAAGGGCCGTGTTATCGGTGAGTCTTAAATCTCGACGAAACCAGTGGATAATAGTGGTGTGTTTAGGCATGAGCTCAAAATACGTTACTCTGCGCTTTGCAGTTGAAGTTGTTTACAGCAATTGTGTCGTGACACTCTTGAGAATGCGCTCCTGCCTTTGCGTCATCTCTTTGGCCTCTGATTCCTCATCATCTTCCCAGCCTCCAAGGTGCATGAGCCCGTGAATGAGATATAGTGCCAGTTCCTGATCTAATGTCTGACCATGTTCGGCACCTTGTCGGACGGCTGTATCGGCACTGACAAGGATTTCTCCATGATGAAAGGTGATTACGTCTGTCGGGGTCGGGTCCTCTAGGAACTCAGCATGCACACGGCTAATTTCAGGGTCGCTGATGATGGTGAATTCTATCTCATCAAGATTCAATAGGGGTGCTTGAGATGACCTGGCTTCAGCTTCACATAATGGTAGTGCGGCTTTAATGACCCTTCTCAGCCATGGAAGACTGGGTTTATGCTGCCGCTGGCGGTTGTAGAGCTTTAGGGCAGGCATTAGGCAGCAGACGCAGGCGGTTTCCGCGTAGGCCGCTTCTTTTTCTCTTGGCCTTCAGGGTTCAATGTCGTTGTGAAAGATGGCTGCATGGACATTGCGCGACCATCTTGCAGCGCACTGGTGACCGCCCCATCTTTATGGAGATTAAAACTAGTGGTAGGTGTCTCCGTAGCCTTTTGATATTTAATGCGGCTATGCATCATACTCAGAAGCGTCTTTACAAAACTTGCCTTCACCTTGGCAAGTTCTGCTATGGTGAGATCGCACTCATCGAGCTGACCATCCAGCATTCGATTCTGAACCAATTCGTCGACCAAGGTCTCTACACGGGAAGCATTGGGCTTTTCCAGAACACGAGATGCGCTCTCCACGGCATCTGCCAATGAAATGATGGCGGATTCTTTGAATTGGGGTCTTGGGCCTGGATAACGGAAGACTTCTTCGCTGACCTGTGGAACGTCATCTTCCTTAGATTTACCTTCTTCGACCAGCCGTAGCATTTGCGCTTTTTGATCGAGAGCGCGCTTATAAAAATACCAAGCCAATGAAGTGCCGTGATGCTGCTCGATCACATCAATAATACTGCAGTTAAGCTTATGTTTGATGGCCAAATCGACACCATCTTTGACGTGAGCGATCAATATCAGCGCGCTCATACGGGCAGTCAGGTCCTCATGCGGATTGATCGCCGGGTCCATGTTTTCGATAAAGTACTCGGGTTTGGTCAGCTTTCCGATGTCATGAAAATAAGCGCAGACACGCGTCATTCCTGCGTTTGCCCCGATGGCTTCAGCGGCTGCTTCAGAGAGATTGGCAACGACTAAGCTGTGGTGATAGGTGCCAGGAGCTTCGATGCTCAAACGCTTCATCAACGGATGATTCAAATCAGCCTGCTCAAGCCAAGAAACCTCGGTAGTTACCCCAAAGAGGCTTTCAATCACAGGCATTCCGCCACCGACGATTAATCCAGTCAGAACTCCAACCGCCAAGGGAATCCCAACAATACGAGTGATCGTAGCTGATTCGATGGCGCCAGAAGTCTCATGCAGTAATAGAGAAAATAAAGCTGCGAAGGTTCCTATGTAGAGACCTGCCATGACCAATCGATTCCTTCGACGGACTCGTTTGGTGAACAGAACCACGAGAAACCCTACCAGTGATGAGCAGGCCAGATAAGTCAGAGGATTGATGCCAGCAAAAACCATTGCACCCAAAAGAGTGGAGTAGATAGCTCCAAAAAGACCAATGTTGCGCCCTAAGATGACTGACAAAACCATGGGACAAAGAGCGTGTGGTAACGCCAAAATCAGCAGTGCACCACTCCAGCTATTTTGATAGCCAAAGTCTGTCATGGCCACGCTAGCAGCTAGTTGTAGCAAAAGGCTGCCTAAAACCAAAACGAGCTCTGTGTTGTCCGCGACCTCTTCACGCAGCGCCACGAGTAGATGAACCACCATGGCTCCAGCGATGACTGCTGCGCATAGATAGGCAGTGACCTGGGGCTGCACGGTTCCTGGCACTGCTGCTGCAGCTAGTTTCATGAGGAAACCGATCGCTAAAAAGAAAAGAACATAGACGCCAACGGTTGCTGCTGGATGCGTCCGTAACTCATCAACCAAATCGCCTTCCTGATGCTTGCGACGTTTTTTGCCACAAGAAAGACCTTCTCGTTGTAGTTTTGCCCGGCGAATGGATTCAAACATCGGTGTAGTGTGTGGGAAAATCTGGGCTAACAAGCTAACACATGATGTCTCTCGGACAAGAAACGTTTTGCTTCATTTCTTGTTCGCTTGAGTAGTCTTCTCAAATTTGGCTTCTTCCAGAACTCTTCGATGCCGATCATAAGCTTCAATAATCCGTTGCACCACTGGTAGTCGCACAATGTCCTTGGCTAAAAAGTTCACAAACTTAACTCCAGGAACACCTTGAAGGACCTCCACGGCCTCTCGAAGGCCTGATTTCACATGTCTGCGCAAGTCCACCTGAGATGGATCTCCCGTGATCACGCAGCGTGCGCCTTCTCCGAGGCGGGTTAAAAACATGAGCATCTGCTCTGTTGTCGTATTTTGAGCTTCGTCTAAAATGATAAAAGCATTTTTTAGAGTTCGTCCACGCATGTAGGCCAGTGGAGCGATTTCGATAGCCCCTTTCTCGATGAGCCGCTCAGCCTCCTCAAGCTCCATCATCTCATAGAGAGCATCGTATAAAGGGCGCAGGTATGGAAAGATCTTCTCTTTCAAGTCACCCGGAAGAAATCCCAAGGCTTCTCCCGCTTCCACAGCAGGGCGAGTTAGGATAAGCCGTTGTACGGACTTTTCGCGGAGCAAATGCAAGCCATGAGCCATGGCCAGATAAGTTTTACCTGTCCCCGCCGGTCCCACACCAAACACCACTTCATGATCCCGCATGGCCTGCACATAGCCAATCTGACTGCGGGTCTTTGCTAAAACAGGCGGCTTCTTGTTTGAGGTCGTCAACTTGAGCATCATGATTGATGCTGCGGGCTGATCGCCTTGTTCTGTCTGCACACTTTCTGCGACTAGCCGAATCATTGCAGGCGAGATATCACCGCCTTGGCGACCTACCTTTTCCAATTGAAGAAAAACATCTCGAGTCGCCTGCACGGAGACTGCTTCGCCATCGATCCGCACCCAGCTATCTCGTGAAGTCAAATGCACCCCAAAGATATCGGCAATGACGCGCAACCCTGCTAGGTCATGCCCTACCAGTTTTTGGAGAAACTGGGGAGATTCATAAGTAAGTGTTTCTATGGCCATGGGCCGATGACAAAAGTGCTGAATCGTGTGTCTATTATCGCCCTTCTAAAGTATCCGGTAGAACTTGAAGAGCGCGGCATGATGGAATCGGATCAACGGTAACCGTAAGCTAAAGCCCAGAATAAACCGACTTCTTTCTTCGAAGTCACAGAGAAAACAATGCTGTAGGTTCCAGTCTTGGGTGGATTGACTCGAACACTGGCAAACATGCCGCTGGTTTTGGAATCGATCGTGATTTCTTTTCCTTTTTCATCCAGGACTTTAAGCTCAAATGTTACCCCGTCATTAGCCGTCCCCAGCCAAAAAGCGTATTCATTGCCTTTGAACATCTGGTGTTTGATCATCAGCTTCTGACCACTCTTGACCTCACCATTCCAGTAATCTTCACGCACGATGAAACCCTGCTCAACGAAAGGCATTGCAGCCTCCATAGCAAAACCATGGGCATCATCCACTGTGGCGTGGCTGCGTGTTGCCGTGAAGCACAGGGCCACTAGGATAAGCGTTGCTGAACAACGACGAAGAAAACGAGTGTAAAATGACATGGGGGCAGATCTGAAAAGTTTCTAGAGCTTAGACAGAGCGTTATTTGGCGGCTTTGATCGTGCCGAGAAGACCATCACAAGTCTTGCCTATCTCGCTCACGGACTCTTTGGTGAAGCCATCAACCGCGCCTTCCATCTTCGCTAAGATTCCTGTCAATCCCTTAGCGATGTCAGCTATGATGGCGTGCTCCTTCATGCTTGAGCCCATCTTATTGATGGTTACAAGAAAGTGCTCGACTAGCATCGGTTGATTCAGCAATTCAGCTCGGTCAGCTGAGAAATTCTTACCGACGACCGAAGTCACACTGGCTGTGCCACGTAGCCAGCCTCCCATGCTCACGCATTGGGAAAGATCCAGATCCTTCATCTGTTCCATGGAGTCACGCACTGTCTTTTGAGTTTGGTCGAATTCTTTGCGGATCGCACTCCAATGTTCTTTGTCGGCTGCGTCAAGGATTGCTTGTGCATGAGGACGTACCGCTTTGATTAAGCCCAGCGCCGTGGCTAGATTAATGACTTCACGTCCGATGTCTTTAACCTTTTCCTTGTCCTCAGCTTGCACGGATACAAAGCCCTCTGCTACCACCATGCCGAACATCAGAGCAAGCTTCGCGCGGTCAGAGGATTTTGGGAAGTCCACATCACGCAATTCATGCCGCCAGTTGGGTTCACCCAATTTATCCAAGACACTGAAGACCTCACTCGGAACGGGCACCACCACATCATCCACAACTTGGCCAGGGAAAGCTTGCGGATCAAACTCCTGAACCGCAGCCTTAGCCGACTCAGCGCGTAGAACTGAAGTAGGATAGAAAGCCGAAGCCAAAGCCAAGACCGTGAAATAGCGGAAAGAGGTTCGTGTCATAGTGAAGCAAACAAAGATGCGAATCTCCCCAGAGGCAACCCCTTTGAAGGACTGTTCGTCATTCCTTGCAACCTCTCTAAGACTCAGCGATTTTGCTTCTAGGTGAATAAATCCAATCAATCCGTGAGATCCACTTCTCCACGCCAAGGGCAGATGCCGCGCTTGGTGGGGGCTGCGGCGAAGTCGAGCAGGCGGGACGCTGGCTCGACCCATTGACGTTGGTTGGCGGCGGCAAGTGCCTGCGTCAAGTTTTTGCCAGAACAAAAAAGGATGTGGAAAAGCTCTTTGATGGAGGCGCGTTGCTCGCTGGTGTATCCCTGACGACGGAGACCGACAATGTTCAGGCCTGTGATGCGATTAGTGCGCATAGCCGAGCTGAAATGGGGGATGTCTTTGCCAAAGCTGCCATTGCCCTGAATCACACAGGAATCACCGATACGAATGAATTGATGAAACACTGCTCCACCACCGATAAAGGTGTTATTCCCCAGATGAATGTGCCCTGCTAGCATGCAGCAATTGGCTAGGATGTTTTTATTCCCGAGTTGAACATCATGGGCAAGATGGACACCAACCATGAGAAAGTTTTCGTCGCCCAATGTAGTGGCGCAGCCAGGCTTACTGCCGCGATGGATCGTGACATGCTCGCGAATGACATTTTTAGAACCCATGACGACTCTGCTGTCTGTTTGGATAGCAAAGCCTAGATCTTGCGGGTCTGTGCCGATGATGGCAGCGCGACCAATGACGCACTCCGGACCGATTTCGACTTGTCCGACAATCTGTGCGTGGGATTCAATCCGACAACCTTCGGCTATTTTTGCAGGCCCGTCGATGATGACATAGGGCCCGATCTCGACGCTGGGATCGATCTGAGCGGACGGGTGAACTACAGCAGTTGAATGAATCATTGGGTCTGGGACGAAGCGCTTTACCAGACGCTATTGAGGAAACGACCAAAGGGGCCTCTTGCTGAGGAGGGTTTAGTATACTTTGGGCTGTCGCCGTCATTCTGAGTGGATACAAACAGCGGACCTTTATGATCATTAATTTTGATGCTTTTGACCTCGATCCGAGCGATGGGGCAATCATTGCTATCCACGGGCATTTTGGAGATGCGCTCTAGCACTTCAATGCCTGAGACGACCTGGCCGAAGACGGTGTAATTGTTATCTAGGGAAGCGTGATTGCCGAGGGAAAAGTAAAACTGATAGCCATTGGATTTTTTATCCGGATTGGTTTTGTCACTCTTGCGGCCCATGGCCACAGCCCCTTTGCGGTGTGGGCGTTTGATTTCGGCAGGCACGCTTTTGCCCTCACCTCCTGTGCCCCAGCGTTCACGAGAGGCTTCATCTGCGGTTAGGGGATCACCAGTCTGAACAATGAACCCCTGAATCGCGCGGTGAAAGGCAAGGCCGTTGTAAGCGCCTGTTTCAACGTTATCCAGGAAGTTTGAAACAGTCATCGGAGCGTCCTGGGAGTATAGTTCAAACATGACTTCTTCGACATTGCCGCCGAAGCTGACAGTCATGATTGCCAATTTGTGATTGCTGTCTTTTCTCCAGGCTGATGGGTCTTCCAGTTTCGGCGCAGAGAAGGTAGCTTTGCGGCCTGTGGTAGTGACTTGGCCACCATTAGGTGCCACGCTTGTTTTGGGTCCAGTCGCACGGTCTGCGGCACTGAAAAGCGCCTGCTGGGCCTCATTGGCAAGACGCTCCAGTGGTGGCAGTGCTGGAGTGCCGCTAGCCGTTGGTGTTATTTCTTGTCCTAAGGCTACGCCAAAGGCTGCCAGAGCTAGCATGACAGAGAGGCGAGTTGTGCAGTGCTTCACGACTGTTTAGGACAAGATTATCGCAGGGTGCTAGGAGCGACTACGGGAGCATTTGCGGCCGGTGGCTCAGGATTGAGGCTGATTGGAGGCAGACCCGAAACTGTCTCACGAGCCGGTATGGAAGCTGCTGGGGTGGGTGTTGAGGCTGATTGCGCTGCGCTGCCACCTGTTGGCTCGACATATTGAAAACTACGACGAGGGCCACCGCGTGATTTACGAGGCGGTAGGCCCCACTCCTGATCCAGCGAATCGAGCTGGTCGACAGTTGGATTTGTAGTTGCGATTTCATTCCTGCCAAGAAGCTCACAAGACGTCAAGGAAATGAAGGTCAGAAGAGTGGTGAAAGTGAAGAGGATTCGAGAATAGCTCATTGATTGAAGAGGGCAGTTATTTTGACAAGGGACGGGATACTAGACACTTCGTCGTCGACAAGCAACTCTGAATCCACTGTCGCCTGCCCTTGGCGAACGAAGCCGAGTCCCACGGGATTTCCTGAAAGTGGATGTAGCGTTTGGCTGGTGACAGTGCCGATGACTTTTCCCGCTAAAAATAAAGATGCCCCGTTCCTAATGGGTTGAGTGCTATTGGACTGCCAAGCTATCATTTCACGTGGCATTTTGCCTGTGGTCTTGATGCGCGAAAGAATCTCCTGACCAATGTAGCAGCCTTTGGTGTAGCTCATGGTTTCTTTTTCTAACCCAGCCTCTTGCGGAAAAGTCTCTGAATTCAGTTCGTTAGGAGAGATGGGGGCTTTCTGAAGGATACGGAAGCACTCGGCATCCTCAGCTTCCATTGGGCTGCTAGGCAGTGTAGGTTTGCTTTCTGAAATTGGGTGCCATAAATCGCTGCCCGGCAGGCCTACACGCTGAGAGCTAATGATGCGATAGCCTGCATTGATAAAATCTACATTGGCTGATTCTTGGACCATTTTCCCAAAGCAATGCCAGATCTTCCAATCCTCGGTGATATCTTCTAGCACGGCGTCATCGGCGATGATGTAGCGCTCTAGTCGCATGCCTAAACGTTCACGCAGAGCTTCTGGGGCATCTAGAATCAGGGAATCACCCAACACATGGATGAAGATATCCCCTTCGATCTTGCCTTTCAGATTGGTGACACAGGCATGCAAAGTAGAGGTAGCTTTTGCTGTTCGGACATCATGAGTGACTTGCCCATTCAGGTATCGGACACGATCCGCGCCTGAAAGACGCCATTTGGCTCGGGAAGAAAGATCCAGGCAGCCGCCTTGAGTTAGCAGTTTTTGATAAAGTTCAGGGCTCACGCGTGACGTCCTTTAAAGGTCAATTCGGCAATGCCTGATTTGTCCAGCCCACCCAGGCCTAAAGAGACCATTTTGTCATATTGGGCTTTCGTTGCATCATTGAGCGGCAGATTGAGATTTAATTCACGAGCCACAGTTTGGGCGATCCCGCTATCCTTCGCCGCATGTTCAGCTGAAAACCAGCAATCGTGCTCGCGGGCGACCATGTCGCCAGCATCTGTTTCCAGAACTCGGCTATTAGCGCCTGTCTGAGAAAAGACCTCTCGAATCATGTATAAATCATGGCCTAAAGTAGCTGCCAGACCCAGGCCTTCAGCCAGACCTGCCGTATTGATGTTCATGACCATGTTCACGAGGGCCTTCACTTCGGCAGCACGACCCGGGCCGCCAATGAATCGGCGATTCACACTCATTTTCTCGATGATGGGCAGGATGCTCTGATAGATGGTCTCATTTCCAGCAAGCATGAGGTAAAGTTTTCCCTCACGGGCATGGCTGATGCTGGAGGCCATGGCTGCCTCCAGACTATGCGCGCCGACGGCCTCAGCAGCTGCAAACAGTTCCTTTTGGATGGCAGGTGAAAGGGTGGCGCAATTGATGAAGATCTTGCCTTGGGCATTCTTCAATAAGCTGTCCTCGGACTCAAAGAAGATGCCACGCATGGAGGCATCATTGGTCACGACGGTAAAGATGACATCCGCTGAAGCTGTGACTTCCGCCAGCGTCTCCGGGGCTGCACAGCCTAATTCCGCTGCTAGGCTGATAGCCGTGGTCCGGTAGGAATCAAAAACTGCACTGATCGCGTATCCGCAATCTTTCAGTCTACGGGCCATATTGGCTCCCATGCGACCGACTCCGACAAAGGCAATTTTTTGATTCATAAAAAGATGAAGTTTTAAAACAAGATTGCCACTTTGGCAGGCCCCCTCACGAAGTGCAACGCCCTTGTCAGTAGATCCTGGATCAATTCTCCCAAAGCCCTTAAACTTTCATCATCTCTTTGATCTGCTTTGTCGAGATGCCGATGGGGCGATCTAACGAAACACCTGCGCAGGTGAGTAGCGTGCTGAGCAAGTCGCCCTGATTGCCTTTGATCTTGTCCAGGAAGCGTCCGGTATGGATCGAGCCGCCACCTTTACCAGCGATGATGAAGGGTAGGTTTTCGCGGGAATGCTTGTTTCCATCTTCGAGTCCCGATCCCCACATCATGATGCAGTTATCCAGCAGTGTGCCGTCGCCTTCGCGCAAGCTGGCCATCTTTTTCACCATGTAGGCAAACTGGTCGATGTTGAATTTCGTGATCGCGGCGACCTTACCCACTTTGCCCACTTCGTTGTTATGATGGGTTTGGGAATGATGGGCGTCATTGAAGCCGAGTTCCGGGTAAGATACTCCGTTGGGTGTGGAGCCTATATAGGTACTGACGCGTGTTGTATCAGTCTGGAAGGCCAGCACATTGAGATCACACATGATCTGCATGTATTCGCTGCGTTTGTCGCCGACTGGTATTTTGATCTCGATGGGTGGGGAGTCGCTGGCTTGGCGCTTGCTGGCGGCGACGCCTGCTTTCTCTAGCGCGGCCTCTTTCTGCCGATATTCAATCGCGGCGATGCGACGCTCCACGGCGCGTACACTGTCTAGATACTCGTCAAGCTTCTGCTGATCATTTTGGGGTAGTTTACGGCGCAAGTCCTTGGCACCACCGATGACTAAGTCGAGCATTTGTCGGTCCAGCGGGTCCGTTTGCGTGGCCTGTCCAGGTCGGTCTGATTTGCCAAACAAACGATTCAGCACGCTGCGTGGATTTGTTTCGGCTGGCACCGCTTGTGTGGCTGAGCGGAAGCTGCAGTGCGAGTAGTAGCCCTCGTTCAGTCCTTCTTGGTTTTCCTTATGCGTCTGCGGCATCGTGGCCAATTCCAAGGAGGGTAATGACGTCAGCCCGCCGATGTAATTGGCGGCGATCTGGTCTGCGGAAATGCCGATATTGATCCGATTCCGAGTGTCCGAATCAGGCAGCATCGCAGTTAACCAAGTGGAAAGTTCCAGCGCGTGGGGTGCCCCATTAAAAGGCGAGATAGGTACTCCTGAGATCCCTTTCATCAGCAAGCACTGATTCAGAACAGGCCGCAAAGACTCCAAGGCCGGTGGCGGCGCTTTGAGGAAACTGTTCGCACTCGCAGGCCAAAATTGATCCATGATTACCCCATGCGGCATGTACATGAAGCCCATGCGCACTGGCGGTTTGTTGACTTTACCTTTGACCACTTCTGCCCAGCCCATGGATTCAAGCAAAGGAAGCCCTAGCGAGGCTCCAAGGCCTCTGAGGTAGGTGCGGCGGTCGATGAGGTGATTTGAGGGCATAAGACGTCGTTAGTTGATCCGATGATTGAGGAAGGGATAGCTGGTCACGATTTCGGCGATGAGCGTCTCCATTCGATAACCGTCCTTGGCAATGGTTTCCATGAGGTGATCGACCACGATTTCATCGTAGCCTTCGAGCTGACGGCATAATGCGTAGGCCAGTAGTTTTTCAGTGAGGTTACGCGCCAGTTCATCTTTGCGTGTGGCAATGATGGCCTTTAATTCCTTGGGAGTGGTGAAGTGCTTGCCGCCGGGCAGTTCACCTGCGGCGTCGATCTTTCCGCCGGTATCATCCTGATCACGCCAGCGACCAATGGCATCGAAGTTTTCCAGACCGAAGCCGATGGGGTCGAGGATCTTGTGGCAGTTGGCGCAGACCGCATTTGTACGATGCAGTTCGGTGCGCTGACGCAGGGTGAGATTGGCGATCTTTTTTTTGTCCTGTTTTTCCAAAGTGGGGACGTTTGGCGGGGCAGGGGGGACGTGGTCGCCGAGCACTTGTTCCAAAACCCAGACGCCGCGTTTGACGGGACTGGTTCGATTAGGGAATGAGGTCGTGGCTAAAATGCCGGGCATTCCCAAGATGCCGCCGCGATTGGCGTTCGTGAGCTTGACCTGGCGCATCTCTGGGCCTTTGACGGATTTTTCCATGCCGTAAAGCTTGGCTAAGGTCTCGTTAAGAAACGTGTAGTCGCTATCCACAAAGCTGACGACGCTCTTGTTCTCACGCACGATGCTCTCAAAAAACAGACGTGCTTCGTCGTACATGGCGGCGCGCATAGCGCTGTTCATTTCGGGGAATTTGGCGGTGTCAAAGGTCTTGTCCTGAATGTCGATGAGCCCCAGCCATTGCGCGCCGAAGCCGTCAAACAAAGCCCGCGAGCGAGGGTCCGCAAGCATGCGCTTCACCTGTGATCGAAGCACGGCTGGTTCGTGGAGCGTGCCTTGATCGGCTAAGGCTGAAAGGGTGCTATCTGGCAGTGTGGCCCAAAGCAGGTAGGAGAGACGAGATGCCAGTTGATAGTCATCTAGGGGAATGATGCTTTTGCCTGCTTCGGGTTCTTTGGCCGGAGTGATGAACAGGAACTGCGGGGAAACGAGAATCGCTTTGAGCATCAGGCGCAAGGCCGCTGTGTAAGTCTGCTTGTTCTTCGTTGCCAGATCGAAGACCTTCATCAAGACCTCTAACTCCGCCTCGGCGACAGGTCGTCGATACGCGCTGCGGGCGAGGGATTGGGCGACGCTTCTTGCGGCGACTCGGGGATCTGTTCCTGGCTCTGGTGCTTTTCCGAAGAGGCGCTGTTGCAGCTCGGTTGGTGGGGCATCCTTGGGAGCTAGAACACGATCCAGCACCTCATTTGCGATACCAAGATACTGTTCAGATTGCAGCGGCGATAGTGTATTGAGATAGCCTTCGCCAAAGACCTCATCCGGTAACTCATGGGCCACGGACTGATCGACGCCAAAAAGATCATGCAGTGTGTTGCCGAACTCGACCTTCGTCAGGCGACGTAAGATAAATGGGCCTGGATCTTTCGGGCTGAAAAGCTTCAGCTTGCCGATCAGTTCGAGGAACTTTTGCCGTTCCTCATCCGTTGGCTGATTATCCGCATCTTCAGGTGGCATGTCATGAGCCTTCACATTCGCCAGAGCCTGCTTCCATTTTCGACTGTTGGCCGAGTCACCAGGATTTTTCAGTGCGCTGAGGTAATCCAGCCCGCCTTTCCTGCGCTTGGTTCCATGACACTCCGCACAGTAATTTTTGACAAAGGGCGCAACGCCATCGTTGAAGGCCTTCTTTGCCTGAGCCATCTGCTCGGCAGCTGCTTTGTCATCTGTTACCTCGGCGTGGCATGGCAGGTCTAGCACTAGCGTGCAGTTTAACAAGGCCAAGGCCATCAAGCCTCTGCGAGTCATCTCTAGTTGTATCATTCCTTTTTTCAACGGGGCAGAAAGCTACGGAAGAACCAAGCTGCCTCTATCGGAATTCAAGTTTGCTTTGGTGATGATGAAGAGCTGCCTGAAACAGCTGCTCATCTATCTTATTGGCCGCCAATAATCTGAAGAAGTTCGACTTCAAAGATGAGATCACTGTTGGGTGGAATCTTGCCACCGACGGCTTGACTGCCGTAAGCTAGTCTGGAGGGAATGTAGAGCATCCATTTGTCACCGGGTTTCATGAGCTTGAGAGCCTCTGTCCAGCCGGCGATGACCTGTCCGACGCCGAAGGAGGCAGGCACACCACGGTCGATGGAACTGTCGAAGACTGTTCCATCGGTAAGCGTGCCGCGGTAATGCACCATCACTGAGTCAAAGTAGGTCGGTGAGCGGCCGCCTGCAGGCCCCGAAGATAGCACGCGATATTGCAAGCCGCTGGCGGTGGTGATTTTCCCTGAGGCATCAGGACTGGCGCTCATGGGCGCAAAAGCTGGCGTTGGAGTCGTGATAGGCTGCTGGGTTGGCAGCGGAACGGCAGGGATTTTGGGTTCAGTTTGGCAGCTTGTGACGCAGATCAACAGGGCGGATGCAAAAGACAAGAGAATAGACTTCATGAAGGGAATCTGGGTTGGATGGATTTTCGGGGTAAGGGAACTGAGCAGCAGGCGGCTTCCGCACCGTGGCCTATCCGAGCTATTTTGCCGAGGTATAAACCTCTGCGCCAGATTCGACGAACTCTTTTGACTTCTCTGCCATGCCTTTGGCGAGCGCTTCTTCTTCAGAGATCGCCTGTTCGGCGGCATATTTGCGCACGTCTTCGGTGATTTTCATGGAGCAGAAGTGGGGGCCGCACATGGAGCAGAAGTGGGCGGACTTGGCTCCGTCTTGGGGGAGGGTTTCGTCGTGGTATTCGCGGGCGGTCACGGGGTCGAGGCTCAGGTTGAACTGGTCTTCCCAGCGAAACTCGAAGCGGGCTTTGGAGAGGGCGTTGTCGCGGTATTGGGCACCTGGGTGGCCTTTGGCAAGGTCGGCGGCGTGGGCGGCGAGTTTGTAAGTGATGACGCCGGCTTTGACGTCTTCTTTGTTG
>Ga0164295_10000478_pt1 | contig 33988 bp, 36 predicted proteins | sample GEODES006metaG_FD_111798 | JGI IMG/M metagenome (GOLD analysis project Ga0164295, IMG submission 111798) | Oligotrophic lake water microbial communities from Sparkling Lake, Wisconsin, USA - GEODES006 metaG | ecosystem: Environmental > Aquatic > Freshwater > Lake | place: USA: Sparkling Lake... | reverse complement strand
CAACCACCCCCCAAGGTGGCGTCTACATTCTTTCATAATGGCCGTTGGTTGTCAACCTTCCTGGCCATTTCTTAACCTTTTTAATGACGGGACGTGCGTACAATCCCGTTCGATGCTGAGTTCATGCGTGGCACTTGCACTCTTTGCGCCCGCGATGTCGCCCCTTGAGGCGTACATTCAACGGCCTGAACCCGCTTATGCGTATCGTGTCGTGGACTCGTCTGGTCCGCGCACGCAACTCGAAGTCACCTCCCAAGTCTGGCAAGGAACCACCTGGAAGCACAACGTACTGTATCAGGCTGGCTCGAAAGATATGCCAACCGACACGGCAATTCTCTTTATCACGGGCGATGGACCTCGACCGGGCGACAACATTGACCTCGGGTTGATCTCTGGCGCAACTCAGCTCCCCGTTTATATGCTCTTCAACATCCCAAATCAGCCTCTTTGGGACATGAAAGAAGACGATCTGATCGCTCACACCTTTAATAAGTATCTCGAAACCAAGGACCCGACTTGGCCTTTGCTCTTTCCGATGACGAAATCGGCGATCAAAGCCATGGATGCGATCCAAGACTTTTCCGCGAAAACTGGGCATCCGGTGACGAAGTTCATTGTAACTGGGGCCAGCAAGCGCGGCTGGACGACCTGGCTCACTGCCGCAACCCGAGACAAGCGCGTTGTTGGCATCGCTCCACTCGTTTTTGACAACTTGAACTTCACTCCACAAATGGCCCACCAGCTCGAACACTGGGGTGCCTACAGCGAGCAGATCGAGGACTACACCCGTCGCGGACTTCAACAAAAGCTTGCAACGAAGGATGGTCAAGTTCTGCAGAAGATGGTCGACCCGTTCGAATATCGAGGCAACATCAAGGTGCCAACGATGATCGTGAACGGCGCGAATGATGCCTACTGGGCGGCCGATGCCACCAGCATTTACTGGAAGGAGCTGAAGCAACCCAAGTGGCTCGTCACCATGCCAAACGCCGGGCACAGCCTCGGCAACAAGGTTCAAGCGATTGAGGCCGTCAGCGCAATGGCGCGAGCCATCGCGAAGGGCAAGACCCTTCCGGTCAATCCGTCCGGAACCTACGACCTCCGCAAGGATGCGTACACCGTTCGGTTTGAGCCAAAGGACCTTGTTGGACTGAAGTTCTGGACCGCGGTAAGCGTCAACACCGACTTCCGACAGCGCGTCTATCGGGCGCGGCCGACGATGCTAGAACCGGGTGCCTCCTCGGCTACTTTTGAGCCTCGAAAGGATCTCATGCCGAGCGAGAACGTCGCGGTCTTTGCCGAAGTGCGGTATCGCATCGACGGCAAAGAGTTCAGCATCAACACGCCAACCGTCGTCGCAAAGGCGACGACACAATAAGCGTCAAACCGACGGTTTAAACGTCGATGGCCCAGCGGATGCCTAGGATGAGATGGTTCATGAAGAACTCATCCTCGTAGGCTTCCGCTAGATGGCCCAAGCCGGTGTACCAAGCTTTGCCGGCAAACTTTTCGTGGCACCAAATGATCGGGTGATCCTCGCCCATTCCACCGCCGGGATACGTTTTTTCATCGACGGTCGCTAGAACCGTGACCTTCTTTGAACGAGGGTTTTCAACGAAGTCGTACCACTCGTCCTTGAACTTCCAAAGAAACGGGATCCCCGCCATGGTTGGGTGGCTCAAGAGCTCAATCTGGACGGTGGCTTCGTGCTCACCTTCCGGATGCCCCGCGAAGTAGGCGCCCGAAAGCTCCTGATAAAACGGCCAATTCGGCTCGGTGATCGTTGCTCCGTGGACGCCGATCCACGCGCCCCCTGCCCGGACGAACGATTCAAAGGCCGCCCGGCCTTCGTCGTCAAGAACTTCTCCGGTGGTGTTTAGCCAAACAACACCCTCGTACTTTGAGAGCGAGTCGGGACGGAAGAGTTGCTCGTCCTCGGAGTGATCGGCATTAATGCCAAGGTCTCCGAGTTCTTCAACCAATCGGGCTACGGCGAATTCGATGCTGGAGTGGCGATAGCCAGTGGTTTTAGTAAAAATCAGGACGTTCATTGTTCCGATCCCTTAGCAATTTTGTCCACGAATTCGCCAACATCACGGGAATGCTTGACGTCGTCGGTGTACGCAAGGAGTTTGGCACGGTCATCGCCCTTCGCGGCGTGAGCCTCCAATTTCGTCCAGGGGAGGTGCATGGCCTCATTGGCGAGAACGGCGCAGGAAAGAGCACGCTGATGAAACTGCTCAGCGGATTGGAGCAGCCAACCGTTGGCGAGGTCAGGCTCGATGGCACGGCGCTCAACCTGAAAGGAGTCCAATCAGCGATCGATCGTGGCATCGTCATGATCCACCAAGAGCTCAATCTTGTAGATGACCTTTCGGTGGCCGAAAACGTTTTCCTGGGCCGGGAGCCGCGGAAGGGCTTGGCGATTGACTACGGCAAAATGCGCGAAGAATGTGCCGGTCTTCTCACCAAGGTGAACGCAAAATTTGGCCCGGATGCCAGCGTTCGAGGGCTTAGCATCGCCGACAAGCAACTCGTGGAAATCGCGAAAGCCCTGAGCTACGATGCGAAGTACTTGATCATGGACGAGCCAACGGCGGTATTGACCGGCCCAGAGGTTCGAAGTCTATTTGCTTTGATTCGGGACCTCAAATCGCGGAACGTCTCCGTGATCTACATCTCGCACTTGTTGCCGGAGATTCTTGAAATTTCTGACCGGATCTCGGTTTTGCGAGACGGCGAGTTTGTGGGCGAGCTTGACCCGAAAACTGCGACGCCAGAAATTCTTGCGGAAAGTATGGTTGGCCGCGAACTTGGCGAAGTGTTTCCGCCGGTCGGGGAGCGAACTTCGGACCAGGTTGTGCTCGAGGTCACCGATCTCAGTACTACTCCGCACCATCAACCAGTCAGTTTTCAGCTTCGAGCGGGCGAAATTTTGGGCATGGCGGGCCTCATCGGCGCCGGCCGAACCGAGATTTCCGAAGCCCTTGCCGGATTCCGTCGGTCGACTGGACAGGTGAAGCTCGCGAGCGAAGCCATCGATAAACTGTCGCCAAGCGCCCGCCGAAAGCGTGGGCTGGTTTACGTCAGCGAAGACCGCAAAGGTCGCGGCCTTCACCTCACGTTACGCATTTCGGAAAACGCGAGCATGCCAACTTTGGCCGACGCCAATCCCTTCCGGGTGAACGACGCTCAAGTTGATTCGATTGCCAGTAGTTGGGTGGAGAAGCTCGGGATCAAAACCTCCAACATCCACGCTCCGGTCAAGTCGCTCAGCGGCGGAAACCAGCAGAAAGTCGCCATCGCGAAGTGGCTTCAGTGCGATCCAAAGGTCATCATCTTCGACGAACCGACTCGCGGTGTTGACGTCGGCGCCAAGCGAGAAATCTACAACCTGATCGTGGATCTGGCCAAGCAGGGTCTTGCCGTGATTTTGGTATCTAGCGAATTGCCCGAGGTGATCGGGCTTTGTCATCGCGTTCTTGTTCTTCGAAATGGAACATGCGAAGCCGAATTAGCCGGCGAACAGCTCAACGAAAAAACGATCATGACCTCCGCCGCAGGGTTGGAGAAGCAAGCCTAAGATGAACACCCAGTCCATGAAATCTACGGTTGAGCGCAATGGCGCCTTGTTCGCCTTCCTCATCTTGTTTATCGGCAGCGCGCTCTGGAAGCCGGGAATCTTCCTTCAGCCAGAGTCGATTCGGAACATCCTGAACCAGAACGCGAGCGTCGGAATTCTCGCCCTCGGCATGACCCTCGTCATTGTCGCTGGCGGAATTGACCTGAGTGTCGGTTCGCTCATGGCCCTAGCCGGGGTGCTCGGCGTTCAATGGATGAACCAAGCCCTCGGAACCAACGCGGCCGATCCGAAAGGAATTTGGATTGCGGCGGCCAGCTGTATTGCCATCGGCGGCGTTGTGGGATTCATTAACGGTCTGCTCGTGACGCACGGCAAAATTGCCCCCTTCATCGTCACCTTGGCCGGACTTGTCGGATTCCGCTCGATGGCTCAAGCCTTCGCGGATGGCGGCGAAGTTCGCGCTTTCGGAAGCACGTTTGCCGCGCTCGGCCAAGACGGACTAACTATTCCAGCCTTGCCGTTCTGGGTCACCACACCGCTGGTTGTGCAGTGGCCGATCTTCATCTTCTTCGTGATGGCCGGAGTCATTGGCTTTGTGCTGAACCGAACGCCGTTTGGCCGATACTGCATCGCCGTCGGCGCGAACGAGTTGGCCGCTAAGTATTCGGCCATCAACACCAACCGAATCAAGCTGTGGACGTACGTGATCGTCGGACTTTGCGCGGGAATCGCTTCCCTCTGCGTCAGTTCGCGAATGAATAGCGTCACCTCGGGCCAGCTGGGCAACAACGCCGAGTTGGATGCCATCGCCGCCGTCGTAATCGGAGGAGCGCGCATGAGTGGCGGCTATGCTCGCATCACCGGAACGGTGTTTGGCGTTCTCATGCTCGGCATTATCACGAACATTCTCACTGCCTCCGACGTGTCCGTCTACTGGCAAGGATTCGTGAAGGGAGTTATCATCTTGCTTGCCGTGCTCATTCAGCGCGGTCGAAGCGACTAACGGAACTAACTATGAAGTTAACAACAAAAATTCTTGTGGCAGCCGGCCTTCTCGGCGCGCTTTTCGGGTGCACCCCAACGGCCACCAAAGACGCGGCTTCTTCGACCGGCGGAACAGAGGCTCCAGCGGCATCAACCGGCAAGAAGCTGAAGATCGGCGTTTCGATTCCAGCCGCCGACCATGGCTGGACGGCGGGCGTTGGCTATTGGGCCGAGCAAGCCAAGGCTCTCTATCCAGATGTTGAGTGGAAGATTGCGACCGCTCAGAACCCAGACAAGCAGATCAAGGACATCGAAACGATGATGCTGGAAGGCTTGGACGGAATGGTCGTTCTGGCCACCGAGTCCGCTCCGCTCACGCCGGTTGCAAAGCAGGTCCACGAGAAAGGAATCTTCCTCGTGAACGTTGACCGCGGCTTCTTGGAGCCAGTTGCAGACATTTTTGTTGAAGGCGACAACAAGGCATTCGGTCGCAAGTCCGCCGAATTCATGGCCGAAAAGCTAGGCGGCAAGGGCAAGATCGTCATTCTCGAAGGCATCCCAAGCACCGTCAACAGCGACCGCGTTGCCGGATTCCGCGAAGTGATGAAGCGATTCCCAGGAATCAGCATTCTCGACTCGCAAGCCGGAAACTGGAGCAAAGAAAAGGCCCTCAACGTCACCCAGAGCATGTTGCTGAAGCACGCCGAAATCGATGCGATTTGGGCCAGCGACGATGACATGGCCCTTGGTGCCGAACAGGCCCTCAAGGAAGCAAATCGCAAGAACGTTTGGATGCTCGGCGGCGCCGGCATGAAGGACGTCATCAAGCGAGTGATGGACAAGGACCCACTGTTCCCTGCCGACATCACCTACCCACCGTCGATGATCGCGGTTGGAATGCACCTTGCGGCAGCATCGCTCCGAGACGGAAAGGCCAAAGAGCGAAGCCAGTTCATGCCAAAGCACATTCTGCTTGACGTTGAACTCGTAACTCCTGATAACGCGAAGAACTACTACTTCCCAGACAGCGTCTATTAAGAAGTGATACTCAGCGCACCAACGCCTCGGATCAAGCGATCCGGGGCGTTCACTTTGATCGAACTCCTCGTTGTCATTGCCATCATCGCTATCCTTGCGGCGATCCTGTTTCCTGTTTTTGCGCAGGCGAAACAGAGCGCCAAGCAAACGCAGTGCATGTCGAACGAGCGAAACCTAGGGCTGGCAATGGTGCTTTACCAGCAGGATTACGACGACCGATTTGCGCTGGCCGCGTACGGCACCGACACCGCCTTCCTGCTCTGGCACGATCTCACCGATCCGTACGTGAAGAACAAGCAGATTTGGCACTGCCCAGGTAGCCAGGTCAAGGAGACCGACACCACCGGTGCGATCACGAGCCACTTTGGCTACAACGTGGGCTACATCACCACGTTCTCAATCGACTTTTCGAACGCCAACGACCACACGGCATTTAGCCCGTCGGACTTTGCCGCCCCGAGTGAGTCCGTGCTCTTCTCTTCGGCAAGAAGCAGCCTGTTTCCGGAGACCAGTTTTTGTGGTGACGACGGAAAGCTGATGCTGCCGCCCAGTTGGCCAACCGCCGACTGCTGGGGACGACCCGACCCGGTCCACTTTGAGCAAGCAACCGTGACTTGGATCGATACTCACGCTTCGAAAAAGAAACTGTCTCAGTTCTACACCAATCAAACCCCGATGGATCGTTGGTTTGACCGGGAGTAACGGTAAAGTCGCTTAAGGTTCTAAAGAACGTTATGAAGAAATTTGGAATTCACACCGCCGTGATGGTTTTTGCTGGTGCGCTGACTGCTTCAAGCTTTGCCCAGAACGTCTACTACAACGGAGATCGAGTCACATTCTCTGGAGATGAGCGCTCGTTCGTCGAATCGAATGTGACCTTCGTGCCGTTCCGCGCGATGTCGGACCGAATCGGGGCACGATTCGAGCGATCCGAATCTGGGGAAACCATTAGGGTGACTTGGCGCAACAAGATTGGCCAGTACCGCAAGGGAACGAACGAGATGATTCTCGAGGGCCGGATCAACAAGATCAACCGACCGGCTCGCGAACGGAACGATGTGCTTTTCATCCCAGTGCGGTTCTTCGAACTGCTCACTGGTGGCGCGGTGTCGTACCGCAACAACGGGAATTCCGGTAGCGACGGCGGCCTGTTCGGTGGCAGCGGCAATAACAACTCGAACAACGGTTCCGCATCGGTCTATTACAACGGACGACCGCTTTCCTTCTCCGGAAACGAACGGCCATTCCGAAGTAACGGTACGGTTCAGGTTCCATTCCGAGCGATGGGAGACCGACTGGGCTACAACACGGATCGCTCAAGCGACGGACGCACGATCTCGGTTTGGAAGGACTACGACCGAGTTGAATACGTGAAGGGTGCAAATTACTTCCGCCTGAACGATGAGCGACGATCGCTCCGAACCTCGAGTCAGGAACGAGACGGCGTTCTGTTCGTTCCCATCGAAATCTTCCAAGCTCTGGCGGGTCGAGACCTTTCCACGAGCGGAGGCAGCGGCGGCGGGCTGTTTGGCGGTAGCGGAGGCAGCTACGACGACGAATATTCAAACAACTCTCAGGAGCTGTATTACGATGGCCGGAGCGTTACTTTCCTAGGCGATGAGCGCCCAATCGTCAAAGGGTCCACTTTGCTTGTGCCAGCTCGAGCATTGGCCAGCCGAATCGGAGCGAGCTTCGAGCGAACCGACGACGGCAAACGAATGTGGATTCGTTGGCGCGGCCGAGAGGCTCAGTACGACAAGGGCAATATTTGGTTCCGCATCAACGGTGACCGACAGAGCCTGTCGACGATTTCGGTCGACCGAAATGGAATCGTCTTCATTCCGGTGAAGGTCTTCCAAGCTCTTACCGAAAATCGAATCCAAGTTCGATAATTCGGCCGTTTGGGAGTTGGTTTCGTTGAGACCAACTCCCGGCACCGCAAAATTTTCTTTGCTTTCGCTTCGCGGACTCAGTATCTTCTTTCAGGTTTCCTGATTTTTCGCATCGCACGGGTACCCTTTCGGTGAAGAAATGAAGATTTACACCTCCGAAAGCGTTAGCGTTGGCCACCCAGATAAGCTCGCTGACCAAATTTCGGACGCCCTACTTGATGCATTTTTGGCGCTCGAACCCGAGCAATACCGTGGCACCACTCGCGTAGCCATCGAAACCCTGCTGACCCGCGGTCTCGCGGTGGTTGCAGGCGAAGTTCGAACCGAAAGCTACGTCGACGTCGCCGAAGTGGTGCGCGAAACGATCGCGAATACCGGGTACGTGCACACGGATTACGGCTTCGATGGACGCACTTGCGGCGTTATGGTTGCCATTCAGGAGCAAAGTGCAGACATCGCACTCGGCGTGGACTCCAGCACGAATTCGCAGCAGAAGATTGGTGCCGGCGACCAGGGCATGATGTTCGGCTATGCAACCCGAGAAACCGAGTCGCTGATGCCTTTGCCGCTCGCGATTGCCCACGCACTTACGGCTCAATCGGTCAAGGTCCGCAAGGAAATCGATCCACTGCACAAGGATGCGCTGCTTCTTCCCGATGCCAAGAGCCAGGTTTCGGTCGAATATTCGGAAGACGGAAAGCCAGTTCGAGTCAACACCGTCGTTTTGTCCCACCAGCACGTTGAGAAGCTCCGATTGCCGGAAGTCCAGGCAATGGTGCGTGAGCGCATTATCAATCCGGTGCTTGCGCAATTCGCCAACTACGTTGACGGCGACCCGATCATGCACATCAACCCGACGGGCAAGTTCGTGATCGGTGGCCCTCAGGGCGATACCGGGGTTACCGGACGAAAGATCATCGTCGACACCTACGGCGGAATGGCCCCGCACGGCGGTGGAGCATTTAGCGGAAAGGATCCAACGAAGGTTGACCGTTCAGCTGCGTACGTCGCGCGATACATCGCAAAGAACGTTGTCGTTGCCGGACTTGCCGACCGCTGCGTGGTTCAGTTGGCTTACGCCATCGGCGTTGCGGAGCCAGTTGCCATCAACATCGAGACCTTCGGGACTGAGACCGTCGATCCAGCGGAAATTTCTCGCCGCGTACGAGAAGCCTACGACCTGACGCCATCTGGCATCATCGAGCTCTTGAGCTTGCTCAAGCCAACCGCGAGCGCTCTGTCACCAGGTCTGGCGAAGCTGAAGAGCGAAGGCAAGGTCGCCATTGGAGATGCGCCAGAGGGTGGATGGAACTACCACATGACCGCCGAAAACGGCCACTTCGGTCACTCCAAGTTCCCTTGGGAAGACACGTCGAACGCGTCCCGACTGCAGTAAACAAAAATAGGCTCCTCCACTGGAGGAGCCTAAGTCTTTTTACTTCCGTACCAGCGTCACTTCGTTTTTGAGTGACCCGGTGAGCGCAAGGGTAACTGACTTACCGCTCACTTTCAGACTGTAGGGAACGACGTTGCCATTCTGATCCTTGATCAAAAGTTGTTCGTTCTTAACTTTCCATTGACCTTTCACCGTTGAGTCAATGACGCCGCTGGGAGTTCCAATCTTCGACTTCAAAGAAAAGTTTCCATCTTCTTTGAAGTTGTAATCGCCCTTTCCATCGGAGGTTTTCCAATCTCCTATCAAGCGTTTGTCTGTTTCGCCCTCAAAGCTAACGACCTTTCGCTCCGGCTCAACGTAATCGTCTGAAGGCTGGCAGCCAATTGCTACGAGTGCAACGGCACCCAAAATGAGGAATTTTCTCATGAGGTTTTTGGGTCACGCGGAAGGCGTGACCCGATCGTTCTACCGCGAATTCTCGCGGGCTTTCTTCATTGCAGCAGCTTGAGCATCCATCTGCTGTTGCATCGCCTGAGACTGCTTCATGGCAGCCTCGGCGCTTCTGCGTGCTTCCGGAGACATGTCCGCGGGCAGTTGATCGGCCGACTTTGGAGCTTCGGCGGCAGCTTTATTTGCTGCCGCGACATCTCCATCATCCGAGCCGGAACAGCCTACGAGCAAGATCCCGACAAGAACCGGAAGAAGATTCTTCATCCGATTATCGTGCGAAAGCGGCGCAAGCGTTACCAGGGGTGAACAGCCAATCCCAGTTGTCGCCGTAGTCGGAAGTGATTCCCTTCACGTAGACCATGCTGCACCAGTTGAAGGCTCCTTTCTTGACGAACTTTGCGTGTCCGTCTGCGAAGGAATTGTTCAAGCCACCTGCGTATCGGTAACGTGGCATGGACCAGTTCGGAGATGCATTTGAGTCTGCGTCCCACTTCTGTCCAGAGGTCGTACCGGTGAAGACTGGTGGGAACTGTGCTCCACCGAACCACCACCAGGAAACTTCTGCGAAGTCGCCGGATGCGTTCCAATCTGGATTGACACCGACGGTCCACTCGGTAACGATTTGCGCAGGTGCGTCAAGTGAGGTTGCCGACACGGACGGCATCACGGGGTTGTTGTTGCGAATTCCATCATCCGAAGAATCGCAAGTCCAAGAGTTGTTAGTCACGTTCCAGAAGCAGTGTCCTGGCATGAGGATTCGGTTCGAGTTGTAAACTCCTCGAGCGCCAACCTTGGCCGGGGTGTCCCAAAGACCGCCTTCCGCGAGCTGGATGCTGTTGGTGCCGTCTGCGTACGTTTTCTGTCCGCTCTTGATGTATGGGTGAACGGCTTCTCGCCAGGTGAATGGCGTGTTCCATCCCCAAACCGCAGCGTTTGGTCGCTTATAAACCTGACGAGCAAAGTTGTCGTCGTTGTCGGTTGCGTACAAGATGATGCCGAGCGAGTGCTGCTTGGCGTTGGAAAGGTCCTGAGTCTTCTTCGCGGCTTCTTTAGCTTGAGCAAAGACCGGGAAGAGGATAGCGGCAAGAATCGCAATGATTGCGATGACTACAAGAAGTTCAATGAGTGTAAATGCTTTTTTCATGCAATGCTCTCAACCTTGAGGCGGACGTGCAGTAGATTCCCGGATGTCCAGGCTACTGGGGAAGACGAAGTGCAATGGATCCGTATCTGACGAATGGATCATGCGGATTAAAAACTCGGTGGCTTTTGCGGCCATGTCCTCAACCGGTTGGCGGGCGGCGGTGAGCTTGGGTTGGGTGAGATCGCAAAGGGTTGAGGAGTCAAAGCCAACAACGGAAAGATCGGCCGGTACTTGAACGTTACATGCCCGGGCACGCTCAAGAATCGAAATCGCACCCGACTCGCTCCAGGAAACTAAAGCGGTGACACCCTTGCGATTGGGGTACCAATCTTCAAAATCCGACGCGTTGGCCGCCCAAATCAGGGTCTCGACCTGATCGTTGCTGCCCCCGCACCGGAGCCAGGACTCCCGAAAGTGTGTTGCCCGGACGCGAGCTTCTGGATTGACGATAGAGTGTTCAGCGATCACGAATCCAACTTTCCGATGACCGAGGGAATACAAATGTTCCGCGACTTGACGGGCCGCACCTTGGTTGTCCCAGCCGATAAAAGAGGTCGACGGATCCGTTACGAGGGAAGCATCGGCGAACAGCAGGCTCGGCAGGTTCAGGCGAAATGCATCCTGAAGAATTTGTTGTCCGGCCGTCATTCGAACCCAGAGGAGGCCGTCGAAGCGGCCGTCCGAAAGTCGATTGCTGTCTTTGGGTCCGATCAGCGAGTCGCACAGCATCACGCTGTAGCCTTCGGAGAATGCGGCCCGGGTGACCCCGTTCATGAGGTCAGAGAAGTAGCGGGTGGTTCCTCCGAACAGCGGAGTTTCGTCGAAGACGAGACCGATGGTGTTGGTCTGCTTCGATCGCAGATTGCGCGCGATGACGTTCGGCCGGTACTCGAGTTCTTTCGCGACTCGACGAATAGTTTCGGCCGTCTCGGCGCCGATCCGTACGTTAACGCCACGGCCGTGGAGCACTTTCGAGACCGACATCGGACTCACTCCAGCCGCAAGCGCGACATCACGCAAGGTAACAGATGTCCTCTTTGACATTGGTGATATAAGGTTATATTAAGTCGGCAAGGTTTGCCAAGACTTTTTTTGAAAAATCTGAAAATCGGCGAACTTTTTGGCAATGTCGCTTTTCAGGTGTCTTCCAAGGTACTTAGAACCTACGGCAAAAAAAAGAAGCCTCCGCCAAACTGGCGGAGGCTTTCAATGCCTTTTACGAGATAACCGAAGTTACTTCGATTGTCCAGGAGGTGGTCCGCCTGGGGTGCCACCCATATCAAGACTGCTCTTGAAGTTTGCTGGTGGCTTGTTTGCGTCAGGTGGAATCGTGACTACTGGCTTCTTGCCGTCCTTGAAGGTTGCTTCCTCTGCAGCCGTAGCTCCAGATTCCGAACCGCAGCCTACGGCCGCCACGAGGGCTACCGCAGAAAGGGCAAGAAATGCGTTCTTACGAATTGAGTCCAACTTGAACATCAATCTCGGGTGTAGTTCCACATGTTCTGGGTGTCGAGGTTTGGCTGATACTGCTCAGCTGGGTTCGTCGCCACCGGATTCATCGTCTTGGCGTGGCCGTCGGTGAATACGAAGATTCCCTGGTCGCCGTAAACAGCAACGGAGCCGAATCGGTCGTTCTTGTTAACGATGACCGTGCTGCCGTTCATGCCCGTAACGGTGTAGTTGCCACCGGTTCGAGCTGGTGCGCCTGGAGGAGGCGTACCCTGTGGGTGAGTCGTTGGGCCAGCGAAGTCCCAGAATGGAGCGCCGCAGATGAGACCGCCCATGCCCCAGATGTTGTTTCCGTAGTAGTGCGACGCGAACATAACCGTGTCAGCAACTCGGTTAACCTGCGTCTGGCTGACCGTGTAAGGACCGCCGTACCAGCTCTGCTGCATGTTGATAACACCAACGACCTGGTTGCCGGTGCCGTTCCACTTGATCACGGAGTTAGCCGCGTAAGAGATCGAAAGGGCGTTTGCTGGGAACCATGATGGCCAGAAAGCCTTGCTCTTCGGGTCCGATGGGTCCAAGAGCATTGGGTAGTTCTTGATGTATGGCTGGGTAGACCAGATCCACGATCCGTTCGGGTAGTACCAGTCGTTGCCGGAACCGAAAGGAAATACGTCGTCATAGTCGCCAGAGTAAATGAGAGCGGCGAGGCCGGTCTGCTTAGCGTTCGAGAGCGACTGCGTCTTCTTAGCAGCAGCCTTGGCCTGAGCGAAGACTGGGAAGAGGATAGCTGCGAGGATCGCGATGATCGCGATGACAACGAGAAGTTCGATAAGTGTGAATGCTTTTTTCATGCAATGTCCTCAACCTTGAGGCGGACGAGCAGTAGATTCCCGGATGTCCAGGCTACTGGGATAGACGAAGTGCTTTGGATCTGCATCTTTCGATTCGATCCGGTGGATTAAAATCTCGGTGGCCTTAGTTGCCATCTCACTGAGCGGTTGGTGTACACAAGTGAGGCGGGGCTGCGTGAGGTCGCATTGGCTGGAGCTGTCGAAGCCAAGGACCGAAAGCTGCTCCGGCACGCTGACACCATGGAGGCGAGCTTGCCCCAGAATGGCAATGGCGCAGGACTCGTTCCAAGACATGATTGCGGTGTAGTCGCGATTTGCTTTCCACCACTCGCCAAACTCGGAAGCGTCATCGGACCAATTGAGTACGTCAGATTCGCCCGCTTCAACACCATGTTGCTCCGCAGTTTCGAAGAATGACGCCTTGCGGAGGCAAGCTTCGGGGTTCTTCATCGACCGACTTGGAACCATGAATGCGATCTTTCGATGTCCTAAACCGATCAGATGTTCCGTTGCAAGCTTCGCGGCGCCGATGTTGTCCCAAGAAATGCACGAAATGTCCGGGTTAAGAATCCGGTCTGGCTGGTGCATGATCACGACCGGCAAGTTGGCGTTTCGTGCTGCCTGCACCAAATCATCGCCGTAGTTTCCTCGGCACCAAAGCAACCCATCAAAGCGCCCATCGCTCATCTGGCTAACGCTCCCGGCACCGATAAGACTGTTGCAAAGCGTCAGGCTATAGTCGCTCTGGAAGGCCATCCGGGTGACGCCGTCGAGTAGTTCGGCGAAATATCGAACGGTTCCGGTGAGATCAGGGACGGTTTCTAGGACAAGACCGATGGTCCGGGTGCTGCGACTTCGGAGGTTTCTTGCGAGCACGTTTGGACGGTAATCCAGCTCCAACGCGATTTTGCGAATGGTGGCCGCCGTTCCCTCGCTGACCCGAACGTTAACGCCGCGACCATGGAGCACCTTTGAGACCGACATAGGACTCACTCCAGCAGCTAACGCCACGTCACGCATCGTAACCGAAGTCTTCTTCGACATTTCTGATATACGGTTATATCATATTGTCGAGGAAAACCAACGGTTTTTCTTAAATTTTTAGGGAAAAGTGAACGAATCGACGACCAGCCCCACGAAGTGGAGCACGGCTCGGTGGACGTCGGGATTGATGCAGATCTCTTGCTGCACGCGAGAAGCCCGCTGATAGACCTCGACCGGCTTCAGCCCGAGGGTTCCGGAGATTCCCGATTCGGCCAAGCCAGCCTCGTACAACATCGTGTAAACCGCCAGGTCGAACGCCTCGATTCCGCCAAGACGGTCCAGCAGCTGTCCGCCGACCTTCGCAATGCGCATTCGCAGGTCCCAAGTTGGGTTGTCGGCAAAGTACGGATCGAGAACACCGAGCGCCCTAAGCGTCGCGCGGGCGTCGAGCCAAGCGTGCCCAGACAACCGCAGCCGCTTTAGCGCACCGGCGAGTGTTCGTCCATCGCCGTTCATGTGGTGCGCAATGATTTTCACAAGCGATCCAGACATGTACAGCCCTTCCGCCGCGCCCATCCGCTCGATCAACGTGATCCGCTCGTGAGCATTGGCTTCGCGAATCTTTGCGATCGACCAGCTGCGAGAGTTGGGCAAGAACGACCGAAGAGTTCGGTTCGGCTCATCCATCGTGAAGGAGAGCGCGGTTGGCCGGCCAGCACGGACGCGCCGCTCTAGAACAACTCGAAGTTCAATTCGCGCTTTGGTCCTGGCAAGAACTTCCTGAACGTCGTCCAGCAATAGCGGCAACGCAGGATCGTGCTTGCTCGGTGAGTGCAAGTAATCACTTGCCGTCCAACGGCGCACCAAGTTCGATTCGGCGACGTCCATTCGCTTTGCGAGGACGTCGAGAAGGTGGCTCTTCCCCCAACCGCTAGGGCCGACGATGGCAAGAAAGCTCTCGTGCCCGGCAGAAAAAAGGCGGCCAGCCTCGATGGCTTCGTAATTCGAACCAAGGGTTGCTAACGAGGTGGCTTCGCTAGGCGCATCGAACAATACATCGGAAAGTTTGGGACCGCCTTCTGATGATTCTTCGTTAAGCAATGCCATTCTGTTAACGATTTCCAAATTGGAAATCACCCCCGCTTCATATTGTGCACGGTGAATAATCGGGCGTCAAGGGCGGTTTATCGGAATTCATTAGGTTCGACGGTCTCAAAATATGATCGATTATCAGCGATTTTCGACGTAATTCTCGATTTTCAGTAAATTTCTATCACTTTGGTTTTCCCCCGGTTTTCCCCAGCGGATGTTTGACCTTTTTCCAATATGTTAAGAAATCAAAATTTGGACTCGTTTGGCGCGAGTGGCATTGAGTGCAAGTTTCGGCGGATTGAGATATCGTTTTCTGCCTCCAATCGGCGACATGCGCCTTTCCAGGACCGTGGCAAGATTCGCAACCAACATTAGCCAGCGCAGGGGTCCGCTTTTCTGAGAAGTAGCCGTCAGCGGCGTGAGTTCCAACCGCGTGGCAAGAAACGCAATCCGGATCACGGTCGTGACCATCTCGCTTGAGCGTCGGCATCGCCGATGCGTGAGCGGTCTTTTGCCAGTGCTTGTAGATTTCTTTGTGGCATGAGGCGCACTTGTCCGAGCCAACGAACCCTTGCTCGGTGGTGCGAGCGAGTTTTTCGAAAAGGCCCGCATCGCCAACTCGCTGTAGGTATTGCCGATACAACCGCGCGGTCTGCGGATCGTCATTCACGTCCGGTCCGAGGCGGTGCACGCGGTACTTCTGCCACTCCCCATCGCGGAAAGCGAAACCGAGAACGGTCTTACCAAGATCTCCTGGGGTCACGAGCCAGTTCTTCCCTACTCGGATCGGCTCCGTAAGGGCATCTTCCTTACTTCGGTAGACCAAAACCGCGGGGGCTTGCATTGATGCGGCGGCCTCCTGTGCCAATTCTCGGTCCCCGCCGAACAGCACCACAACCCCGCGCCGCTCTTCTCCGGCCTGATCATCTACCTCGCGCAGAACTTCGCGCCAAGAGCGAGCTTCCCCTGCCGCGGTTTCGACGCTTATCGCGAGCACCGTCCCTTTCGCGACCGGTTGCGGAAGCGAGTAAGCCGATTCAAGACACGTGGAGGAGTGAAGTTTTTCGCCGACCAGTTCTTGAATCTGGCCCAAGGTGTCGCTGCCCAAACGGGCCTCACTTGGGGTGTAGGCAACGAGATCAAGCGGAGCGGTCCGCATGGCCGCCGCCACGGTTTGGGCCTTGAGCACGTCCTGTGGCCCGATTCCCGTTACAAACTCCCCGGTATCGAGGACAAGGGATTTACCGCCCTGGCTCAATTGCCGCACGGTCGCCATGCGGCGGCGAAGACCGCCAGACATGGGCTTGGTGCAGCCGCAAGGGGCAAGATAGCCCCGCGTCGCTCCCGACACGACCACCGATGTTTCATCCACCGGCCGAGCCGCCAGGCCCAAAGCCAGCGCTGAAACGACCGCAATCGGCCACAGACCGATTTTCATGCGGCGATTCCGGAAATGGGCACGATGATGACCGGTTGCTTTGGATCGTCCGTCTTGAGGATGATCCGGCTGCGAAACTCTCCGGTCTGAGCCCCTTGATAGATCACTTTGAAGGTGACCTCAGTCGGGCTAACTTTGATCGTTTCGACTTTGAAAGACGGTGATTCGCTCTTCGCCTCCGTGACCGCAAACGGCTTCGGCCGAGATACGGAGAAGGTCGCGCTTCGACCGACCGAAGTCTCTCCAAAATAGACCTCTGACGGACTCACCAGAATCCCGCGCTGAACAAAGAACGGAAGCGAAATTCGCGCCTTTGTTGGGTCTGGGTTTGGAATTGAGACGGTGACTAAGGTCTTTCCCAAGACGGCTTCTGGCTTCACGTCTAGCTTGATTTTCCAGCCCTTTCGCGCCACTGCCGGTTCACTCATCTCGGGATCGGCAAGTTCGCCGGACCAAGGTTCAGCGGACGCCGTTGCCACGATTCCTTCGACCTTCAGGTCCTTCCAGTCCGGCGTGGCGTTTTCCGGGGCAAAGAAGTAAATCGCCGAATCAGGCCAACCGTCTTCCACCGAAACGGTGTTGCCGCTAGGCATGATCCATCGAAAAACGGGCCGACTTCGCACCCTCAAGTTCAGCGTGCGAGTGGGTCGCTCGGGATCGTTCGTGTAAAGAATGACCTTCTTCTGAAGATCGCCGGGAAAACCGCGGGTGTCAATCTGCGCGACCAGAATGGTGGATCCGCCCGGCGCGACTTCGCCCGGCTTCGGCGGGATCACGCAACCGCAGTCTGCTCCGGTTCGGTAGATCAACGGACCGTCTCCAGGGTTAGAAAGTTGGAAAGTGAAGTTCGCCTTGTCGCCCTCGGTGACCGTGCCGGCATCCACGGAGTCGCGATCGAGGGAGTACTTGCCGTCCGGAATGTTAACGGTCTCTTTCGCTTCAACCGCCGCAGCAAGCTCGGAGACGAGGAGGCGATTTGCTTGGTACTGCCGAATATCGCCGGGGAAAATTCCGATTGGCCGATTGGCATTCAGGTCCGTCCGGGAAGAAGCAAAGCCAAACAGGGGATTCGGTGAAAAGCCCATGGCCTGCGCAAGTCCTGCGACCACCTCGTTGCGAATCTCGATCCCTTCGGTCCTGGCCCGCGCCGGCCCGCGGCTGAGGCCGAGCACCACTTCCAGCCGCGGAGTCGCTTTATCCTTAAAGAACGACGCTGCACCGAGGGGCACGCCCGGGACATCCGACTCGGCGAGTTCCTTCTCAAAGCTGAACTTGACGAGTCCGCCTTTCGCTTCGGCAAACATCGGCCCATTGCGGACCGAGGACCATTCTTTGAGCGCATCTTCAAATCCGCGCCGGTATTCGCGCCGATACTTGGCCGGAACTTTTTGGTCGTCCCATTCGACGGTGATGACCTCGCCTGGAAGCCAGGATAGGAGTCTCTTGGCTTTATCGAAATCTCCCGCTTGCGTCGCGCCAGCAACCGCCTTCGCAGCTTTGGCAAACTCCGGATGCACCGAAGGAGGCAAGCTCAAGGTCCTCGGAGCCATCGCCACCGCACACAGAATCGAAGCCGCCAGCATCATTGTTAAGCTACCAGACGTCGCGCCTCCGGTCAGATGTACGGCAGATTCTTGATTTGGTGATTGAGCCCGGCTAGGGAGAGGAGGGGTTGAACGGGATCAGCGCGGGCTCAAGAAGTTGGACTTCGGGGAATCACTGAGAACAGGGACTGGTTTTAGGGGACATCAACGATGTCGAACTCGCCAGCCACCACGGTTCTTAAGCCAAGAACGACCGACTTCCCGATACATCCGTGCGCGGGCACCAAGTCCTCTGAGCAGACCCAGCTTCGCTTCCTTGTGAAAATTTGAGACTCCATGCAGCGTCACGCGTTGCACCACAATTCCCGCGCGATTCGCCATTTGGTTCAACGCGATCTCGACTCCCATTCCGAGAGTTTCGGCTTGGTCCAGCTTTGAAATGAACTCCCGGGTCATAGCTCGCTGGCCGCTGAGGTTTGGCGAAATTTTATGCCCCAAGTCACTCCAGAACTTGCCGCCCTGAAAAATGCCGATCGTCATTCCAACTTCTCCGGCAAGCACCGGTTCTAAGAGGTCGCGCACATGCCGGGCCCGCAAGCCCAGAAGATCGGCATCAAGGAACAAGAAAATGTCCGCCTGCGAAGATTGCACCGCCTTCATCATCGCGGCGGCTTTACCGTGGTTCACCTCGAGCTCGATGACCCCGACCCCTTCAAATCGCCTAGCGATGGTCGCGGTGCCGTCCGTGCAGCCATCGCAAACCACGATCACTTCATCTGGCACGTTCGAGGACAAAACCCCTTGTAGAACGAACGAGATTCGCGGCTCCTCGTTGTAAGCAGGCAGTACGACGGCCACTCGGCGGTCCCAGTTCACCGTCCCCGCTCCAGAATGGACTTGACTCCGCGCTCCCAGAGGGCAAGTTCGCGCCGTATTGCCAACGACCGCTGATTGATCCATCCGTCCCCTTGAAAGAGATAACGCTGGTTTACGATTCGTCGTTGCGGTTTCCAGCGGAGCTTGTACGGCTCTTCTCCCCGGAGCAGATCAAACGTATCGTCACCACGAGCAATGGCGTCTTGGATGGCGGCAGCCACCAACGATGTCCCAGGGGAGTACTTCGTGTTCGCTGGATCGATTCCAGCTTGGTAGTAGCTAGTTGTCTTTTGATGACGAAGCGAGTACAGATAGCCGACCGGTTGCTTGGATTCGGCGTCGATGGATCTCCAAATCATCGCTTGCTCTTCGCTTGCCAACTGCAAAAACCGCCGGTGGAATCTTAACGCTCGCCCGCGAAAAGAACCGGGCATCCATCTCTTCTTCCACCGAGCTTGATGCAGGGAGACTAGCTGCTCAAAGCCCGCGAGCCTCTCTTCCCCAAGCATCGACTCCACCACCAGCGCATCCGGCCGCGACGCCCGTTTAATATCCGCCCGCAAGCTCTTTCCAAGCGTTCCCAAGTACGCCTCGAACGTTGAAGGAAGCTGGATTTGCCAACGCACGGAATCTGGCAAAGTCAAAGTGCCCTGCGGTCCACGCTCGGGAACGGTTTCCCGCAGATCGACCGGTGACAAGGCCTCGAATAGATGCCGATAGAGCAAATCAAGGTCTTGCTCCGCGCCGGGTCGAACCAGGGGTCCTCGCACATCCGAGAACGTTCCACCCGCAAACCGCAAACCAAAACTTGTCATCGTAATGGCGGCCCCGCAGGTCGGTTGCCGATCGCGCCGAACTACGACCCAGCGGACACGCGAATACGCGGTTTCTGCGCGAGCCTGTAGCCACTCCGACGACTGAAACACGGTTGCTAGGGGATCAACCGCGACAAGCTCGTTCCATTCCTCGCGATTCCAGCCGGAATCTAGGGTGTCCCAGATTTCGACCCTCAGCATGCTTATGCGCGGACCGTGGTGAACTCCCGCACCATTGCACAGGTGTGCCGAACTTGTTCATCGGTGAGGTGCGGTTGGATCGGAAGATTCAAAATCTGGCGGGCCACTTCTTCGGTTACTGGCAACGAGCCATGCCCTTCGGCCAAGTGCTGGTATGGCGCGTGGTAGTGCAGCGGCACCGGATAGTAGATCATCGAGTCGACTTCGTGGCTCTTGAGGAATGCCTGAAGCTCGTCTCGTCGATCGGTCAGCACGCTGTACTGGTGCCAGGTGTGATTGTTTCCGGTTGCGGTGAAAGGCAGCTTGATGCCGGTGTCGCGCAGTTCTTCGTTGTAAATCGCGGCGAGTTGGGCTCGGCGTCGGTTCCACGTGTCGAGCTGAGTCAACTTGACCCGAAGCACTGCGGCCTGGACCTCGTCCATGCGCGAGGTGTAGCCGACGTAGTCGTAGTAATAACGCTCTCGGCCCATGCCGTGGATGCGGATCGCGCGGCACTTTTCCGCGATCTCGTCGTCGTTGGTCACGATCATGCCAGCATCGCCAGCGGCGCCGAGGTTCTTCGTGACATAGAAACTGAATCCGGCTCCGACGCCGAAGTTACCGGTCTGGACACCTTGGTAGGTGCAATCAACCGCTTGGGCAGAGTCCTCGATGATGATGAGCTCGTACTTCTCGGCAATTCGCTGAATCTCGGCAACGTTGGCAAGCTGGCCAAACAGGTGGATCGGCAGGATCGCCTTCGTCTTCGGCGTGATCGCGGCCTCAATCTTCGCCGGATCCATCATGAAATGGTCTCGCTCGATGTCGACAAACAAGGGTCTAGCGCCAACTTGAACGATGGTCTCGGTGCTGGCGACAAAAGTGAACGCAGTGGTGATGACTTCATCGCCAGGGCCGATGCCGACGGCGTCCATCAGGATGCGCAATGCGTCGGTGCCCGAGTTGAGCGCAATGCCGTGTTTGCATCGGTGCCGAGCGGCCATCTCGGATTCGAATGCGTTGTGGTTTGCACCGAGCATGTACTTGCCGCTGGAAATGACTTCTAGCGTGGCGCGATCCATTTCGGATTTCAGCTCGTCGTACTGCGCCTTAATATCGTAAAAGGGAACTCTCATTCAGGATGGCCTTCCTCTAATTGTGAACGAATCTTTACCTTCCGTCATTTCTCTCCCCTGGGCCCATACCGGCAGGCTTTCAGAAAATATTCAAGATAACGGCAAAATAACTTGTGTCTCTCGGTCTGCCGGTCATTCTCGCAAGCGCTTCTCCACGTCGCCAATCCCTGCTCAAGCAGATCCTGCCCGAGTTCAAGGTGATCCCGGCCGACCTGGATGAAGATGCGCTGACCGTTCCCGACCCGTTCCTCACGGCCCAAAACTTGGCCCTGGCAAAGGCCAAGTGGGTGTATTCGCAGCATCCGAATCACCTCGTGCTTGGCGGAGACACCGTGGTTGCAGTGAAAGAAGAAGCTGGCTTTGTCCAGTACAGCAAACCCTCGAGCACCGAGGACGCGAAGCGAATGCTCAATGCCCTGTCCGGCACAACTCATGTCGTGGCGACCGGCGTCGCAATCATTTGGCCCGACGGTGACTTTTCGTTTGTCGAAAGGAGCGCAGTCACTTTTCGGAGCCTTACCGACGAACAGATCGAAAGCTACATTGCGACCGGCGATCCGATGGACAAGGCCGGAGCCTACGGACTGCAAGGCATCGGTGCCGAATTCGTGGAGGAGGTTGTCGGGCTACGCACCAACGTGATCGGTTACCCAATCGAACGAGTTCAAGAAGAACTCCGGCGTCTCGGTCATATCGACTGAATATTGGGGCTCTCGGCCCTGTCGGCGCTCATGCCGCGCTTCGCTGCTTTGACCCCTTCTTCCGGCTTTCCGGCGCGCTCATACAGCTCCTGAATCTTTTCCCAGGCGTTCCGCACGTGGAAAGGGCGCGCAGCTAAGTACTTCGCGCCGGCTTCGGTGCTGGGGTCCACCTGGGCATCGCGGCTCTGGTAAATCGCGTCCTCAAGCAGGAGGGCAAGCTCAGCGTCCTTCTTCTTCCCTTCGCCCGCCGGGACGATCTCGAGTAGGACGGCCGTGAGTATCGGGGCCTTATCGACCGGCTTGGCATCGAAGACGGATCGGGCTGTTTTTGCGGCCAACTCGACCTCTCCCAGCATGGCCTGCACGCGGGCTAGTCGCAGGTTGTCGTTCACGCGTCGGTCTTCGGATTCCGGATTTTTCACCGCGAGTTCCAGGAACTTCCGGGCATCTTTCCAGCGCTTGGCCGTCATCAGAACCTCGGCATATTCCCATGCTCGATCCGCAGGCACGTCCTTGGCCTGCACGGTCTTAAGCAGATCGTTTGCGTACTCGGTCAGAAACTCCTGGGCCTCAGCGTCGGTGATTTCCCGGGTCCGCACACGGCTGTAAAACTGCGTCGCCGCACCTTTCAGAAGGTTCCGGAGAACGTCGGGCGCAATGACTCCCACCGTCTTTGGATCGTTCGGGTCGGGGAGCTTGGGAGACTGGCAGCCGCCGAACACCAGAGCAACCGCGATGACTCCGAGGGCAGCAAAGTACCGAGTTCTCATGCCGAGGTCACGATTTGGTAGCGATCAGCGCCGAACATCGAATCGCGGTAAATCTCGCCGCCACAGAAAGTGAGGAGCGATTTTCCTTTCAGCCGGAAATCGTGAAACGGTGTGTTCTTGCTCTTGCTGAAAGTCTTGTCTCGGTCAAAAGTCCACTCGAGGTTTGGATCGATGACCGTTACCTGGGCGACCGGCGTGTCGCCCGGCTTGAGCGAACCGGCTTCGAGCCGGAGGATGCTCGCGGGTGCGGTCGACAGCTTTCGAATTGTTTCGAGCGGGGACAGGATTCCCTTATGCGTGAGATAAGTCAGGGTCACGGCAACGGAGCTTTCGAGTTGAGCGGTGCCGAACGGCGCTTCTTCGAACGGAACGTCCACCTCGTAGGAAGCGTGCGGCGAGTGGTCGCTGGCAATACAGTCGATCGTTCCGTCATTGATGCCCTGAAGCAGGAGGTCAATATCGATCTGCGTTCGGAGCGGCGGCAAGGTTTTGTAGCGCGTGTCGAAATCGCCGATCATGTCTTCAGTCAATGCGAAGTGCATTGGGCAGATTTCGCAGGTGACCGGAGCGCCCAAGAACTTCAGCTGGCGGACCATTTCAACCGCCCCCCAGGTGCTGACCCGCATGATGTGGAGCCGACAGCCGGTGTGTAGTGCGAGCAGACCATTGCGGACAATGGCGATCTCTTCGGAGGAACGTGGAATGCCGCGGAGGCCGAGCATTGCGCTCATCGCTCCTTCGTTCATGCTGCCGCGATTGCTCAGGTTGGTGTCCTCGCAGTGCGCCATGATAGGCAAATCGAGCTGGACGCAGAACTCCATCGCCCGCATCATGATGTTGGCGTTTTGGATTGGGAATTCTTCGTCGCTTGCGGCCACGATTCCTGCGCGCTTCATCGCCGCGAGGTCGGCTAAAGTCTCGCCTTTCATCCCTCGCGTAAGTGCGCCAACCGGCGCGACAAAAACGCCACCCGCATCGGGCGAGGCCGAGCGATCTAGGATGAAATCCACGAGCGCTGGATTGTCTAGCGGCGGATTCGTGTTGGGCATGCAGCAGATCGTCGTGTATCCGCCTGCGGCCGCCGCCTGCGTGCCCGTTGCAATGTCTTCTTTATGCGTTGAGCCTGGCTCGCGGAGGTGGACGTGCGGGTCTACCAATCCAGGAGCAATCCAAAGCCCCGTACAGTCATAAATCTCGTCTGCAGGAACGTTGCCAAGCTCGACGTCGCCCACCTGAACGACCTGATCGTTTTCGATCAGCACGCTACCAATCCGGTCCATGTTCTGGGCCGGATCTAGGATTCTGCCGTTCTGGAGGAGGGTGCGCATACCTAGTGAGTATCCCTAATCGCCGTTGGCGTCGCTACGCCATCACCTCGGCTACGGTTCCGCCAAAGACCCAGTAGAGCGATGCCATTCGAACAAAGATGCCGTTTTCGATCTGCGCCGTAATCGCGCTCTGATCGCCATCAGCGGTGAAGTCATCCACCTCAATTCCGCGGTTGATCGGGCCCGGGTGCATGACCAAGCAGTCCGGTGCGGCCCAAGCGAGATTCCGCTGGTTGATCTGGTACATCGCGGCGTATTCTCCGCTAGAGCTGAGCAAACCTTCGGCCATTCGCTCGCGCTGCAAGCGCAGGCAGATGATAACGTCTGCCCCATCAATGCCTGCTTCCAAATCGTGATAGACCCGGCCGGGCAGCAACGAGGAGTTCGGTGGCATCAACGTTCTTGGCCCAACGAAGTTCACGCTGGCACCGAGTTTCGTGAGTAGCCAAGCGTTGGACCGGGCTACTCGGCTGTGCTCGACGTCGCCAACGATGGCAACCCGCAGCCCCTCGATCTTTTCTTTCCGCTCAAGAATGGTTAGGGCATCGCCCAGAGCCTGGGTTGGGTGCTCGTGCATACCATCGCCGGCGTTGAGGACGGGGCCAGCGAAGAATCTTGCGGCGAGGTTCGGCGCGCCACTCATTCGATGTCGAATGACTAGACCATCCAACCGCTCGTAGCGAAGGGTGAGAATCGTATCTTTCAGGGTTTCGCCCTTACTCATCGAACTTGCTCCGGCGGCAAAGTTAGCCGTCTTTAGGCCGAGATAATGAGCTGCCTGCTCGAAGCTGACTCGGGTTCGAGTTGAGTCTTCGAAGAAGAGCATGCCGACGACCTTATCGGTGATTTTCGGCACCGGTCGCCCTTCGATGATTCGGACTTTGAAATCTGCCGCAATGGCGAGCAGGGTTTCGATCTGGTCGATATCAAGCTGTCGGATGCCGAGAAGATTGTTGGTCATGGTTTGTCTCCCGATTCCAAAACAACGGCGTCCTCACCGTCGATCTCGTTTACGCGAACAATGATGTGGTCCGTTCGGTTGGTGAAGAACTTCCGGCCGCAATAGTTCGGCTCGATCGGAAGCTCTCGGTGTCCTCGATCGACGAGCACGGCGAGCTGAACATTTTCTGGCCGACCAGCGCTCATCACGGCATCTAGGGCGGCTCTGGCCGTTCGTGCGGTGAAGATAACCTCATCGACCAAGATGACCGTTTTGCCCGTGATCTCAAATGGAATTTCGGTGAGGTCTTCGTCCGGGCGTTTGCGATCGTCACGGAACCGGCGCGCATCCACCTTTCCGCATGGCACGGTTGTGCCTTCAATTTGGGTGAGGCTAAACGCCAGCCGCTTTGCGATGGGCCAGCCGCGCCGCAGAACTCCGACCACGACGAGGTTCTCGGTGCCGTGGTTGGCTTCGATGATTTCGTGGGCCATTCTTCCGAGGGTTCGGCGAATGTCCTCGGCGTCCATCAAAAGTGCGCTCATGGGTTGGTTCATTATGCCGACTTCTCTGTCACCCAAATCCGGTAACGAAGAAAGGTGTCATCCAAACCACAAGCATTGTCGCAAACTTGTCGCAGAGGAATTATGAAGCGCACCCTTATTTTTGCCGCCTTGGCCACCGTCGCTGTTTCGAGCGCACAGACCAAGAGTTCGTTCTCAACCGTTGAACTCACCGGTTTGACCGCAACCCAGTCGTCCCCATTGTCCTTCACGGTCTCGCTCGCAAGCGGCGCCACCCTGAAGCTCGGCGACAAGACTTACACGATCACCGATGTTGTGGGCTTCTACCAAGTTGCTACCGTCGGTTCGTTCGCTTCTGCTTCCAGCAAGACCACGCCTTCAGGCTGGGGATTCAAGGGACTCAGCGGATCCAAGCAGGTCACCGGTTGGGCGGACAGCGACCAGAAGCAGGCCGTGAAATCCAACGCAAGCAAGACGTTTGCTTTCAAGGCACTCACTTCGACCAGCGGCGCGAAGATCTCTAACGGCTTCGAAGTCAAGATCAACGGCAAGTACAACAACTGCGACACGTTCTACGTGATCAACAAGACCAGCGCGCCAGTTCCAGAGCCTGCGAGCTTTGCGGTAATCGGCCTCGGCGGTCTGTTCCTTCGACGACGCAAGAAGTAAGAATCACGCTCCCTGAGCGGGTTCAGCTTCAAGTTCCAGAACCGATAAGGGCAGGTGCAGCGGAAAATCGTTCCGCTGTTCCTGCCCCGACTCCGATCGGTTTGACAACACTGGTCTTTCGAACAGCAGATAGAAGACCCAGCTACCCAACAACACCACGGGTAGCCACTGGAGCAACACCAGCAGCTTTCCGGCCGCATCCATTTGGCGACCGTTCAACACCAAAAATCCCACCTGCTGAATCGGATGGTGCATCAGATACAGGCTGTAGGACATCGCGCCGAGCATCGCTACCGGTCGCCAGCCAAGAATCCGGGCGAGGACGCTCTCTGGGTTCGTGCAGACGGCATAGCTTGAGCCAGAGATCACCAGCGCCCCTGCCAAGTCCCGGACCGGCAGCAGAGCCGCTTGATTGATGCTTAACCAAATCCCAACCGCGCCCAGGACTCCGGCCAAGTAGCCGTACCTTGCTCTTGGCGACTGCGCCACCGGGGGTCGGTAAAGCATGGAAGCACCAACCATCCCAAGCGCGAAGAGGACGACGTACCAACCGTAGAGCTTGAGCCACTGCGTACTGATCAAGGCGACGCAAACGGGCACGATGCAAGCCGATAGCAGAGCCACGATCCTTCCGGCTCGTTGCATCACCAACGCTAGAAGCGGAAAGACCAGATAGATTTGGCACTCGATCGCGATGCTCCAGAGCACCCCGTTGATCTTGTACATCCAGTCTGGTCGGAGATTGTGAACGAGGGCGGCATGGGCCAGCAGGTTCTCTGTCGTTACCGGAAGGTAGAGGTCAAACGGCATACCGCTGAACTTCTTGGTCACCGTTTCACAAACGAGCCAGCTGAGCGCCAAGCAACCGTAGTAGGCGGGCAAGAGTCGCCAAGCTCGTCGGCGGAAGAACTTGCTGGCCGACTTCACCGTGCCGTCACCATTCACGTAGAGCGAAAGTTGCAGGCAGAAGCCAGACAAGACAATGAACCCAGCTACCGCAAGGTGACCGTACGCAAAGGGCGCAAACAAGCTTCTAATCCAATCGGGCGCCGTGCTGATTTTTCCGGCCAAGGCGCTCGGGTCTGCCATGCTGGCGATGTGGCCAAGGAGAACGTACAGGGCCAACAGTCCGCGCAGACCCTCTAAGGCAGGCAGCCGATCGGTCACCGGGAGCCCGCGCATTCACTCCATGATAACCAAACCTGCAGAAAAAGCGTCAGATGGGTTGAGTCATGGGAAGAATTTGGTTAGTCTTTGTCTTTATCTGCAGTCTAAGTGCAGCCTTCGGTCAGACATTCGGTCCGGATCCAAGTCGGGTCGACTGGGGCACGATCGATGCTGGGCAAAACTGCAATATTGCGACCAAGTCTTTCACCGAGATCCCAGGACCGGACCAACTTGAAGCGCACTACCGAAAGCTCACTGGGATGTCGGTCCCGGCGAGGTTTAAGGTGGAGTGGACGCGCTACAAGGTGATCGCGCTGACTTCCGGTCCAAAGCCAGTTGGTACGGCGCTGTTCGTGCGAGCCGTTGACCGACAAGTCGATGGCACGACCGTGATCACGGCGGTAGAGCGAGGTCCCGTGCTCAGCCCGAATGCGAGAGTTGCCCAGCAATCCGCTTACAGCCTCATTCGCGTGGAGCGTTCCGCACACAATATCCGCGTTAACTGGACCCAACTGAACAGCCCGAACGGGTTTGCCGGTCAAGTGGATGATTTCACGAGTTGGTTTGCCCCAAATGCGCCGCGGTACGGCTACGTTTCGCTGAGCTACGGCTCGCAGTGCAACATCTCCGAGCGCGGTTTCTCCGTGGCAAACAATCAGGACGAGTACGAAGCACTGTTGCAGCGAGTGTTTGGCGCGGGCTCGCGCACCCCGGTCCAGCAGATTGACTGGAGCCGATACAAGATCATCGCGATTGCCCTTGGCGAGCGCCCGACGGGTGGCTACAGCCTAAGCGTTGATACCATTGCCAGGGCCAAAACCGGCGAAACCTATATCGTCGCCCGAGAAACCGCTCCCGGGTTTGGTCGACCCGCGGCTCAGATGATCACACGCCCGTTCGTGATTCTTCGGGTCGAGAACTCGGCCACTAACCTGGCACTCAAGTTCATCACGAGCCTTTAGCGCAAAGCAAAACCCTGCTGCTGCAAGGCCGCTAGCAGGGTTTCTCTTCCATTGAGTCCGGGAATCGTTACGCGCTTGCCGCTTCGCATGGTCCAAGTGACGTCACCCTTCATTCCCTCTTGCACGTAAAACTCGGACATCCGTGCATTGAAGTCGCTCGGATCCCAACCGTCGGGATAGCTATCTTGGTGGAAAACTTCGCTCTGGCTCATTCGCGGTTTGACCGAAGGCGGCGCCGTAGAGTCGGGATAACCCAAACAAAGGCCGAACAACCCAAAAGTGCCTTGAGGAAGACTCAGCGCCTCGGCGACTCCGGCTGGGTCGTTTCGGAGGGAACCGATGTAGCAGCTTCCAATCCCGATCGACTCGGCAGCGCAAACCAGCCGCTCGGCGGCTAGTGCAGCGTCGATAGCACTAACGAGCAACATCTCGACGGTCTGGAGTCCGTCAGGTGATTCGCCGTGAAACTCTGCGGCAGCGCGAAGCTTTGTGTGGTCGGCAAGAAACGCAAGGAAAATCGCGGCATCCCGAACCTGGCTCTGGTTTCCAACGAGTTCGGCAAGCCGTGCGCGTTGCGCAGGTTCGTCCACCACAACAACTGACCAAGCCGAAAGGTTGCTACTCGTCGCCGCGCTCTGGGCGGCGGCAAACAGGAGTTCTCTAACCTCCGGTTCGATCGGTTGGCCGGAGTACTTGCGCACTGATCGGTGAGTTAGGAATCGATCCAATCGGTGCGATTCGGTAGGAGGTTCGGTTCCATACCGCTTTGGCCAAGTTTCGGAAAGATTTTCGCTAAAGAATTCCATTTCGCGGGTAGACACCTCTTTGATGGCACGAACCAAACTTTCGGACGAGCAAATCGCCGGCGGGCTCAGCGGACTTCCGGGCTGGAGCTACCAAAACGGGCAGATCACCAAGGAGTACGCCTTCGAGTCCTACGCAACCGGCCTGGCGTTTGCTTCAACCGTCGGATTCATGGCGGACAAGCTTGACCACCATCCCGATCTCTTTATCGGCTACCGCAAAGTTCGGGTGAGCCTCAACACGCACGATGTTGATGGCATCAGCGAGCTCGACTTCGAACTCGCCGGGCGAATCGAGCTACTTTAGTCCGAAATCAGATAAGCCGCGATGACTTCGGCGGTATCGCGCAGAGCCTCAATGTGGGTTCGCTCGTAGCCGTGGCTCGTGTCGACGCCGGGGCCGATCAGCGCGACTTCGGCACGTCCGCCGGAGCGCCAATACGCGCTTCCGTCCGATCCGTAGTACGGATAGACGTCGGCGACGAGGTCAATTCCGCGCTGGCTGGCGAGCCCACGGAGCTTGTCGCCAAGGTTCCGGCTATATGGGCCGCTTGAGTCGGCAACGCAAAGCGAGCAGTGGAATTCATCGCCCTGAAGTCCTTTGCCGATGCAGGCCATATCGAGCACTACGTACTCGGCTAGATCATCAGGCAGACCGTCCATACCGCCGTGCCCGACTTCTTCAAAGTTCGAGAACAGGAGCGACGTACGCTGACCGGGCGTGATGTCGATCGACTTCAGCGCTTGAACTGCGGCCAAAAGACAGGCCACGCAGGCCTTGTCATCCAGGAATCGGGAACGAATGAATCCGGAGTCAGATACTTCCGTTCGGGTGTCGAAGTAGACGAAGTCCCCAACTTCGATTCCGAGCAATCGGGTTTCGTCCGCTCGGGTCGTGCGTTCGTCCAGTCGGACTTCCAGCGTGTCAGCGGTTCGTTCTTTGGTCCGAGCGTCGCGATTCACGTGGGCGGCTCCGTTCTCAAGCACGATCGAGCCTCGAATACGCCGGCCGGATCGCGTTGCGATGTAGACACCCTCGCTCTCGACGGTTGGCCACATGACGCCGCCGACGGCCGCGAGACGAATGCGTCCGTTCGGTTTGATCTCTGCAACCATTGCTCCGAGAGTGTCAATGTGTGCCGAAAGCGCGCGGGGCCGGTTACTATCGTGGCCTTCCAACTGCGCGACCAACGCGCCCTTTGCCGTTCGCTGACACGGAACGCCTAGGACATCCAGTTCCCCTTGCAGGAAGCCGATGGCATAGTCGGTATCTCCCGTCGGACTCGGCGTGTTGAGCAGGTCCACCAAAGTTCGCTGCAAGTATTCGTTGGAAATTTCAAACACGGACACGTTGGCGTTTTACCATGCGAAATCATGGGCGGATTGCGAGAACTTGCCGGTCTGGTCGGATTTTGGGCCCAGATTTACTAGGTCCGGGCAATAGTTTTGCCCGAAAACACATCAATCTGAGCCATTTATCGGTAGAAAGGACGCATGAACAACATTCTTGGCCTGCATCACATGACCGCGATTTGCGGTGATGCCCAGGAAAACATCGACTTCTATGCTGGCGTGCTTGGCCTGCGACTCATCAAGGTGACGGTGAACTTTGACGACCCGACGGCTTACCACTTCTACTATGGTGATGGAGCAGGTTCGCCCGGAACGGTTCTGACCTTCTTCCCGTACCCCACGGCACAGTCAGGCCGACAGGGCGCGGGCCAGGTCGTCATCACTTCGCTAAGCATTCCCGAGTCGTCGCTCGCCTTCTGGCGCGAAAGACTCGACGGTCTCGCGGTTGAGAGCGAAGACGGGCATGCCCTCGATTTCGCCGACCCGGATGGGCTTCTGTTGCGACTTGTGCCAGATCCAAACTACAAGCTCGTCGCTCCTTGGGAAAAGAGCGCCGTCCCAGTCGAGCATCAGATTGCCGGAATCCACTCGGTTACGCTGCGAGAAAACGAAGTCGAGCGCACGGCGGCCCTTTTGATGAAGGTGCTTGGATTTGATCATGATCCAGACATCGAAGTCCCCGAGTACGTTTTCTTTACCGGAGAACGCGGCCTGGGGCAGCGAGTGGACATCTCTACGATTGGCTTCGCTTCGGCGCGTCCAGGAAAGGGCACGGTGCACCACATCGCCTTCCGAACTCCGTCGGACGAGACTCAAGCGCAACTGCGAAACGACTTGGTCGGCGTTGGAGCTAGCGTTTCTGACGTTCGGGATCGCGACTATTTCCACAGCATCTACTTCCGCGAGCCTGGCGGGGTGCTTTTCGAAATCGCTACCGACGGCCCCGGATTCACCACCGACGAGGACATCGATTCCCTCGGCACGAGCCTGAAACTGCCCAAGATGCACGAGCCAAAACGCGCGCAGATTGAAGCAGCCCTGCCAAAAATCACGTATCCAAACGCATGATCCATCAACACGTCACCGGAAATCCGACCGTCGTAGCGCTTCACGGCACGGGAGGCAATGAACGAGAGTTCCTTTCCTTCAGCCAGTCGTTGGTAACCGGGGTCGGTCACCTTTCGGTCCGCGGCGAAGAGCCGGAGAACGGGCAGAACCGGTGGTTCCGCCGATTCGCGGAGGGCGTTTTCGATGAGGATAACCTTCGTTTCCGCGCCGATCAGTTGGCAGACTTCGTTCAAAAGACGCTCCCGACGGAAAAACGAATCGTCCTTGGATTCTCAAACGGGGCCAACATGGCGTCTGCGCTGGTCATCCGACATCCGGAGTTGTTCTCGGCGGCAGTTCTGCTGGCACCGATGGTTCCGTTCGCCGAGGAGCCGATGCCTGAGCTGACCGGAATGCCGATCCTGATGGTGTGCGGCGAGCACGACCCGATGGTTCCACGGATGAATGCCCAAACCCTCGCGACCCAGTACGCGACGGCTGGGGCCGATGTTCAGGTCCACTGGCACGCGGGCGGGCACAGCCCAGACCAGACTTCCCTCTTTGTCGTGAAGTCTTTTCTGGCCAACCTGAAACTCAAACTTTCGGCTGAGTAGCCGAGAATGGCCAGCCATGCCAAAATAGCGGTTACCCATGGCTGGCCATAGTAAATGGAAGAACATTCGGCTCCGAAAAGGTAAGCAGGACGCGATTCGCGGAAAGCTCTTTACCAAGCTCGCCCGAGAAATCATCGTTGCTGCACGACTTGGGGGCGGCGACGTCGCAATGAACCCCCGGCTCCGAGTTGCGGTTGAAAAGGCGAAGTCGGTTTCCTTGCCGAACGAAAACATCAAGCGCGCCATCGACCGAGGTTCAGGCGCGGTAGAAGGGGCCAACTACGAAGAGATCATTTACGAAGGCTACGGACCCGGTGGGGCTGGAATTATCCTGCAGTGCTATTCGGAAAACCGAAACCGAACCGTTGGCGACGTTCGAACGGCCTTTAACAAGAACGGCGGCAACATGGCCGAAAACGGCGCGGTTAGCTGGCAGTTCAAATATGTTGGTCAGATCCAAGTCGCAAAGGGCAACTACGAGGAAGACGACTTCACCCTGATCGCCCTCGAAGCAGGAGCGGATGACGTTCAGCTTGACGAGGACACCTTCACGGTGACGACCGCGATGGAAGATCTTCACCGCGTGAACACCGCGCTGGAAGCTGCCGGAGTGAAGACCACCGAAGTTCAGCTCACCTACGTTGCGACAAACAAGACCGAGCTTTCGCCGGAAGACCAGATCAAGTTGCTCAAACTGCTTGACGCCCTGGACGATTTGGACGATGTTCAAGAAACCTACGTGAACGTCGACATCGGCGAGGATGCGTACGAAGAAGATTGACCGCTCAACCCCGACCACCGGTCATCACCTTGTTGCTGGTGGCCGGAAATCTGTTTGCTGCCTTCGCGGTCCTGATCAATCCGGACCTCGTGTTTCAGTTCGGATTTGACTCGCACAATCCGGTGTTTCGGGCGTACATCACCAGCCTCTTTCTGCACCAAAACGTCATCCACCTTTTGGGCAACATGCTGTTTTTGGCGGCGGTTGGTTCTGCCGTGGAGATGTCAACCGGTTGGTTCCGGTACGCGCTGGTCTACTTCCTGAGCGGAGGGGCGGGGTTGATGCTTCATTACTTCATGACTCGATCGCTCGAGAATCCGGTGCCATACATCGGGGCCAGCGGCTGCGTTGCCGGCTGCATTGGCTACTATGCGCTGCGATATCAGGCAGTGCGGGTCCCGGTTGTCCCACGGCTTGCCTTGCCGGTCCTGGTGATCACGTTGGTTTGGCTTGGGCTTCAGTTGGTTGGCGCGGTGGTGCGGATTGGGGATGCGGGCGGAACGTCTTACTGGGCCCACATTGGCGGGTTTGGCATGGGGGTGATGTTGAGCTTGGTTTTCCGAACGCCCGACTTTGGCCAGCGGCAAGTCGCTCGCCAAGCGCTTGACCAGATGAGCATTCGCGGCCCAGCGGCGATGAAGGTGGCAGCCGAGCGGCACTTGCAGCGGTACCCGTCGGATCCCCACGCGGTGAGCGAGTTAGCGGTTGCCTGCCGAGGGCTTTCTGACGTGGATGGAGAGGCCGAAGCGATTTGTAAGCTCATGGTGCTGGATGCCTCGCGAACCCACGAGTGCCTGACTCGACTCATCGAGCTAAATCAGATCGACCGAATCTCCGCCGTAGAACGATCTCAGTTTGCAGATCGATTTAGCGACTCGGATCCTATTCTTGCCGATGAGCTTTTTCAGAGCGTGGCGGAGTCGAGCGATGCCCGGGCGAAGCCGGATGCGTTGTTGGCCTGGGCGAAATTTGCGCGTGACCACGACGCAGAAAAAGCTTCCGAGCTGTTGACCCAGTTGCAAGCAGAATTTCCTCTGAGCGGCGCCACCGAAGTGGCAAGGACACGTGGATGGCTTCGCTGAAGTACTGGTGGCGCGAGCGGCGGCCGGAAATTATTTCTGGAGCGGTCGCATTTTTGGTTCGGGTCGTTGGGCGATCCGTTCGCTTTAAGTCGGAAGGGTTTGAGGCGCTTCCTGACCCGCACATCATGTGCGCCTGGCATGGCCGAACGTTCATTTTCGTCACCCGAAATTGGCCGCGGAAGTACGGCGTCATCATCAGCCACTCGCGAGACGGCGAAATCCAGACCAGGATTTTCGAGAGCTTTGGTTTCGAAGTGATTCGCGGAAGTACGGGCCGTGGCGGCATTCGGGCAGCGGTGGAAGGAATCCGAATGTTGAAGAGCGGGACGAGTATGGCAATGACGCCAGATGGCCCCCGGGGCCCCTCTCAGGTTGTTCAGCCCGGAGTTTTG
>Ga0164295_10000477_pt1 | contig 34012 bp, 31 predicted proteins | sample GEODES006metaG_FD_111798 | JGI IMG/M metagenome (GOLD analysis project Ga0164295, IMG submission 111798) | Oligotrophic lake water microbial communities from Sparkling Lake, Wisconsin, USA - GEODES006 metaG | ecosystem: Environmental > Aquatic > Freshwater > Lake | place: USA: Sparkling Lake... | reverse complement strand
TTTTCGACGGTCTTTTCGACGATGCGGTCGACGGGTTTGTCGATGACCTTTTCGATGATGTTGGGCTTTTCGACGGTCTTTTCGACGATGCGGTCGACGGGCTTCTCGACGATCTTTTCGATGATGTTGGGTTTCTCGACGACCTTCTCGACGATACGGTCGACAGGCTTCTCAACGATCTTCTCGATGATCTGCTCGACGGCAACCTCGACAACCTTCTCCACGACCTTGACGACCGGTTTCTCGACCGTGATCTCGACGATGCGCTCCACCGGCTTCTCGACTGTCTTGTACACGATCTTCTCGACCGGTACCTCGATGATCTTCTCGACGATCTTCTCGACCGGCTTCTCGATGACCTTGGTGATGATCCGGTCGACCGGCTTCTCCACGACGCGCTCGACGATCCGCTCGACCGGGATCTCGACGACCTTGTCGACAACGGTGACAACCGGCTTCTCGACCAGGCGCTGGACGGTGACGGCCTTATCGACGATGTTGTCTTGCACATCGACGATCAGACGCTCAACCAGACGGTGCACCTCGACCGGGCGCTCGGCGACCTTGTCGACGATCGAGACAACGAGCTTTTCCACCAACCGCTGTACCTCAACCGGCTTGTCGGTGATCTTGTCGATGATGTTCACCACGGGCCGCTCGACAAGTCGCTGGACCTGGACCGGCTTGTCGGTGACGGTGTCCAGCACGGTGACGACTGGACGTTCAATGCTGCGGCTGACCTTCAGCGGCTTGTCGACGACCTCGTCAACCACGGTGACGAGTGGGCGCTCCAGGGTGCGGGTGACCTTGAGTGCCTTCTCCACGACCTCGTCAACCACGGTGACAACCGGACGCTCAATGAGGCGGTTGATGCTGACCGGCTTGTCGACCACCCGATCCTCGACCGTGACGACCGGGCGCTCGAACTGGCGGGTCACCTTCACCGGCTTGTCGACGACCTCGTCGACCACGGTCACCACGGGACGCTCCACCAATCGCGATACTTGCGCCGGCTTATCGACGACCTTGTCGACAGTGTCGACCACAAGTCGCTCGATCACCCGCTCGAGGGTGACCTGTTTGTCGACGACCTTCTCGACCGGACGTTCCACGAGGCGTTGCACGGTGTAGGGCTTATCGACGAAGTTCTCGACGATATTCAGCGGTGGGTTGGGGATCTTGTCAGCCACAGGGTTCTCCCTCTGATGCGTCCTGAGCAGGCGGGTGGTAGCAGGAGAGCTGCCATGGAGCTGAACACCTTTAGATGTTGCTGAAACTGCAGGTTAGCGCAGGAATTCAGTGATCAGTCACAGGTTTACCACTGTCAGAACATATTTGGTTTTTGATTAGACTGATCAACATAGTCACAGCGTTATTTGCCATGCAAGCGTTTCCGAAAACTTTTGCGAGAAGACCCCTGCTGTTTACCGGCGCCGGACAGCCCTCTGAGGTGGCTCTGGCGTTGTATGACTGCGGCGCGGAATCGGGGACCGGGCCGATCGGCTTGCATCGCCATGATCAGGACCGCTACCGTTAGGTAGAACGAATTCTCGTCAGTGCGACAGGAGTGCCGATGACCGCCGCATTCAGTGATACCCCGGCCTCGATGCTGGAGCGATTCACGGCCATCATCGACTCTTTCACCGATGACACTGCAGTCCTCACTCTCGATCAGATCGCGATGCGGACCGGTCTGCCTCGTTCGACGACACATCGAATTCTCGACCAACTGGTGCGGTTGAGATGGATCGGCCACGGCCCCGGTGGCTACCGCCTCGGTGAGCGCACTTCGGGCGGTCGATCACAGGCCGGGATAGTGGATGAACCCGCAGATGTCCGCCTTCGCACCGCTGCCGCGCCGGTGCTGCACGAATTGCAGCTCGGTACCGGGGCGGTGGTTCACCTCGGCCTCCTTGAGCGCGGCCGCATTGTGCACTTGGACAAACTCGGCGGCGCTGGGGCCCGGCGGGTGCCGACCGCCGTCGGCGCGCGTATTCGAGCCGACCGGCTGGCACTCGGTGTGGCCGCCTTGGCAACGCTGCATCCGGAGGAGGTCATCGCCGAAATCACCAATCTGGACGAACACTGGCAGGCGCCGCCGGCATGGTGGAGTGAATTCCACAGCGCGCGTCGACGTGTCGTGACGCGCAGTGGGGATTACGCGGCAGATCTTGTTTCTGTCGCGGCTCCGGTCGGGATGCGGGCCGCCATTGGGATCGTGACCGGTGATCGGGTACACGCGCAGCGGTGCGCACCCCTGGTGGCCGCGGCGGCTGCACAGGTGCGACGCGCACTTGCCGCTGTGCCGGCTCAGGCCTAGTCCGTTCCGAGCAATCGCTGCATCATCCGGTGGGCACCCGCCACCACTGTGGCGCGGTCGGGATCATTTCTCCGATTCACATCTTCGGCGTTTCCGCCAGCTATGTGGATGGGGCCATTTCCCAAGTGTGCCAATCCTTCTCGTGCAACGTCGTGGGCAGCAGAGACTCGCAGGCCCGGTAGATCGAAGTTCAGACCGACACGTTCCATCGCCGGCGTTCGGGTGACGCCGAGGATGAGCTCCACGACATCGACGTTGTATTCGCGTAGTTCCAGCCACAGGCTTTCGGCGAAGATCCGGCTATAGGCCTTCACCCCGCCATAGACGGTGTGTCGCGCCGAACCCAGATAACCGGCCATCGATCCCACGAGCAGAATACCGCCGCTGCGCCGACTGCGCATTGCGCGACCGTAGTGCTGCACCAGTGCCATCATGGTGGTGACGTTCAGGTCGATGACGGACTGGAACTCGGCGAGGTCAGCGTCGAGGAACTCCGCGCTGCAGGTATTGGCGCCGGCGTTGTAGATCAACAGGCCGACGTCGAGATCGGTGGTGGCGGCGGTGACCTGATCGGCCGCAGTCCGCTGAGCCAGATCGATCGACAGCGTTCGCACCTGGACTCCTCTATCGCGGCATTGATTTGCCGTCGACTCGAGTTGTTCGGGTTTGCGGGCCAGCAGGACCAGGTTGATCCCCGAATCGGCCAGCAGATAGGCAAACTCCGCACCCACGCCCTCGGATCCGCCGGCGATCACGGCCCACGGCCCGTACTTCGCATACGCCACCCGGTGATGATCACCCCCGAACGGCATCGACCTCGGTGCCGGGTCCCGCTGGCCGGTACCGCCTCACCGCGCAGGTGCCGTCGGCAGCCGATACTGATGTCGTGCCGCGGATCTCAGAACGACGGCCGCCGGCCCGTCCGGCGACCGACGACCAGGAGAGTCGCCGAGGCGCTATTTTGGGCGCCGCCGCGCGCTTAGGTGCGGCCAAGGAGATCGACCACATCGGAGCGCAGGAGATCGCGGCGGAGGCCGGCGTCGCGCTGCGCACGCTCTACCGCTACTACCCGTCCAAGCATCATGTGTTCGCATCCGTCCTCGATGAGCAGGTGTCGCGATTCCGACCGCCGCCGCCCACCGGTGACGCCGTCTCCGACATCGCCACCCTGATGGTGGCGGCGTGCCGTAACTTGTTGCGGCACAAGCATCTTGCCCACGCTATGATTACCTCAACCCAAATTGTTCGGGCGCAGTTTGACGCGCCTGATGATCCGCGACTGCGGGAACTGGTCATAGAGTGCGCCGGAGTCGCGGATCCCGACGCTGAGCAGCTTCGCCGGGTGCGCCTGGTGCAGCAGGCCGCGTTCGGGATCATGACCTGGACGGTGGGCGGAGCGCTACGGCCCGAGCAGGCACTGGCCGATGTCGAGATCGCGTGTCGGCTGTTGGCTGCGGGCGTGTTCTGAGCTCACCCGTGGTAAGCCTGAACGATGTCCGACAGCCTGTTCGACCTGCCCGGCGATGATGTCCGGGCAGACTCGGCGATTTCCGCGGCGGCCCCACTGGCGGTGCGGATGCGGCCGGCCGCACTCGAGGAGGTCGTAGGACAGGCGCATCTACTGGGTCCCGGTTCGCCGTTGCGGCGATTGGTCGAAGGCACCGGCGCCGCCTCGGTGATCCTCTACGGGCCGCCGGGTACCGGTAAAACCACCCTGGCATCGCTTATCTCGCACGCCACCGGCCGCCGATTCGAGGCTCTCTCGGCGCTGACGGCCGGGGTCAAGGAGGTGCGCGCCGTTGTCGAAAGCGCACGCCAGGCGCTTGTCAGAGGTGAGCAGACGGTGCTGTTCATCGATGAGGTGCATCGCTTTTCCAAGACCCAGCAGGACGCACTGCTGGCTGCCGTCGAGAACCGGGTGGTGCTCTTGGTCGCAGCCACCACGGAGAATCCGTCGTTCTCGGTGGTCGCGCCTCTGTTGTCGCGTTCGCTGATCCTGCAATTACACCCGCTCACGCCGGACGATATCCGCGCCGTGGTGCGCCGCGCCGTCGCCGACCTGCGGGGCCTGGGCGCCACGGTGTCCGTCGACGATGACGCGGTAGAACTGCTGGTCACGCTGTCTGCCGGGGATGCCCGCCGCGCTTTGACCGCCCTGGAGGTTGCCGCGGAGACTGCGGTGGCCGCCCACGCAGGTGTGACGGTCGACATCGTCGAGCAGTCGCTGGACCAGGCGGCAGTGCGCTACGACCGCGACGGTGACCAGCACTATGACGTGATCAGTGCCTTCATCAAGTCCGTCCGTGGCTCCGACGTCGATGCGGCCTTGCACTACCTGGCACGCATGCTGGTGGCCGGCGAGGATCCCCGGTTCCTGGCCCGCCGCCTGGTGATCCTGGCCAGCGAGGACATCGGGATGGCCGATCCGACCTCACTGCTCACCGCCGTCGCTGCGGCACAGACCGTGGCCCTGATCGGGATGCCCGAAGCCCAACTGACCCTCGCACACGCCACCGTGCACCTGGCCACCGCGCCGAAATCCAATGCCGTCACCGCTGCACTCGGCGCGGCAATGGGCGACATCCGCGCGGGTAAGGCCGGGTTGGTCCCCGCTCACCTTCGGGACGGCCACTACTCGGGTGCCGCGCAGCTCGGCCATGCGCAGGGTTACCGATATCCCCACGATGATCCGGATGGTGTTGTGGCACAGCAGTATCCGCCGGACGAGATTTCCGATGTCGACTATTACCGGCCGAGCACACACGGTGCTGAGCGGGAGATCGCCAGCCGTTTGGAGAAGCTCCGGGCCATTATCCGTCGCACGCGCTCCTAGCCTATAGGCCCCGGCCCGGCCCGGCGCCGCCGCTGGTCGCCGATCAGAATCCGAAGTTTCGGAACACCCAGTCGAAGAACACAACTTCAATCACGTAGATGAGCAGCAGAAGCGCGACGCCGCGGACGGTCTGCGCCGTGGAGGCCGCCGGGTTCAGCCACCAGTTCAGAAGTCGCGTCACGATGGGCATCAACACCCAGGTGAGCAGAATAGTGCCGACGGCGTTTCCGATGAACACGACGACCGGGAATGACAGCCCGAGACCGCGAACAACCAGGGTGCCCTCCACACTGAGCCCCTTGCCGATGAAGTTCCCCAGGGTGATGTTGAGGACCGATACCACTGCGTAGAGCACAGCGAGGGCCGTCATCGCCTGCTTCCAGGCCGGTGCCCCAGTCGACTGCCGACCGTCGCGTGAGGACCACTGAGCAAAGCCGCTCGGGAGCACCCAATCGTGGTCATCGGCCACCCGATGAATCCGGCCTAGGAGTTCGGCGCGGTCCGGGGACGTCCGCCACCGCTGTAGGTCGGTGTCCGATTCGAAGGCGAGTACCACAGTCCAGGTCGTGTCCTCCGGTGCCGGCGGGACGGTTTCGACGCCTACGAAGCCGGGGAATTCTGCGACCCGGGCGTCCAACGCTGCACGCAACGACCTGTATGCATTCTCGTCGCCGGGAGCGACGGTCGCCTTAACGATTTCGAACGCGTGCGAGCCGCCATCCTCGACCGTAGGGTTCGCCATCGGCACTCCTTGAAGTTGCACCCCTTGCCAGTACTTCAACTCCGCCGATTCGAGCGAGGAGTAATTGCGCGACCGGACCTAGTACGCGACCGGATTAGTAGTAGTGCCGGTTCGGCCGGGATTCCCAGGCGTCGTAGGCGGCTTTGGCCAGTTCGGGCCGGAACTGCTCGATGCGAATCTTCCGCTCGCTGTAGGGCCTGGCGAAGTCCTGGTACTGAAACTCGTCGTCGAATCCGATTCGGCTGGTGGCAGCGAGGTCGTTTGCGAAGTGGACCGCATCGAGGCGCGCCCAATAGATGGCGCTCATGCACATGGGGCACGGTGCCGCACTGATGTAGATCTCATGGCCCATCAGCATCTTTGCGCGCTGAGGAACCTTGTCCGGCGACCCCTCCGGCCGCGGAACGAGCTCCAGCAGGGACTCATTGACATGATCGACGGAGATCGAAGGTGCCTCCGGAATCAGAGCGGCACAGGCCTTTCGGATCGTCTCGACCTCCGCGTGGGCGGTGATGTCCCCGGTCAGGAGGACGCGATTTTGGCCGCGGGCGACGATCTCGCCATCTTTGACGATCACCGCCCCGAAGGGGCCGCCCCAGCCGTTGTCCACCGACTCCTTCGCGAGTCTGCACGCCTCGGCCATGAGTTGTTCTGGTGTCACTCAGCATCCCCTGCACTTGGAACCAACATTGCGATCCGGATATGCATTGAGACAGTATTTGTCCAGGACACCGGGTGAGGGGTTTCCCGGAATTCCGTACGACCCAGCCCAGCGACGTCGTCGATCGGTCCGGCGTGGCCTCTCAGGCCCCTTCGTTGCTGGTCTGTGCTGGTCAAGACCGACCGGTAAGGTAATACTGTCGACGCCCGCGGTGCGACCGACGAGTCGCATCCGAACACCAGGACCCCAAGGACGCCCGTGCGGACACATGAGATCAGGAAGCGGTTCCTGGATCACTTCGTCAACGCCGGTCACACCGAGGTGCCGAGCGCGTCGGTCATTCTCGACGATCCCAATCTGCTGTTCGTCAATGCCGGGATGGTCCAGTTCGTGCCGTTCTTCTTGGGCCAGCGCACGCCCCCGTATGACACCGCCGTCAGCATCCAGAAGTGCATCCGCACCCCGGATATCGACGAGGTGGGCATCACCACCCGGCACAACACCTTCTTCCAGATGGCGGGCAACTTCTCCTTCGGCGACTACTTCAAGCGCAGAGCGATCGAATTGGCGTGGGCACTGTTGACCAAGCCGGTCTCTGATGGTGGCTACGGCATGGATCCGAACCGGCTCTGGGCCACGGTCTTTTATGACGACGACGAGGCCGTCGGACTGTGGCAGGAAGTGGCGGGTCTGCCACTTGAGCGCATCCAGCGCCGCGGTATGGCCGACAACTACTGGTCGATGGGCATTCCAGGCCCGTGCGGGCCGTGCTCGGAGATCTATTACGACCGTGGCCCGGACTATGGCGTCGAAGGCGGGCCGGAGGCCAACGAGGATCGCTATATCGAGATCTGGAACCTCGTCTTCATGCAGAACGAGCGTGGCGAGGGCACGTCTAAGGAGGAGTTCGCGATCCTCGGCCCGTTGCCGCGTCAAAACATTGACACCGGCATGGGGGTGGAGCGCATCGCCTGCTTGCTGCAGGACGTGGACAACGTCTACGAGATCGATCTGATGCGCCCGATGATCGACAAGGTGGCTGAGTGCGCGCCCCGCGGCTATGGCGCCGGGAATCCGGCCGACGATGTGCGTTACCGGGTGATCGCTGACCACAGCCGCACTGCGGCGATCATCATCGCCGACGGCGTGACCCCTGCCAATGAGGGCCGCGGTTACGTGTTGCGCCGACTGCTACGCCGGATCGTGCGGGCAGCCAAGCTGCTGGGTATCGACACCCCGATCGTCGGCGACCTGATGGCGTGTGTGCGCGATGCGATGGGTCCGTCTTACCCGGAACTGGTGACCGATTTCGACCGGATCAACCGGATCGCGGTGGCCGAGGAAACGGCCTTCAACCGGACCCTGCAGTCGGGTTCGCGGCTGTTCTCCGACGCCGCGGCGGCTATCACCTCGGCCGGCGAGACCATGCTCGGCGGTTCGGAGGCGTTCGCCCTGCACGACACCTACGGGTTCCCGATCGAACTCACCCTGGAGATGGCCGCGGAGGCCGGACTCACCGTGGACGAGTTGGGGTTCCGGGAACTAATGGCCGAGCAGCGCCGCCGGGCCAAGGCGGACGCGGCCGCCCGCAAGCACGCGCACGCGGACCTGTCGGCATTTCGTGAACTCGTGGATGCCGGTCCCACCGAGTTCACCGGCTTCGACGAGTTGGAATCACCGGGAGTGATCCTGGGCATTTTCGTCGATGGCAAGAGGGTTCCGGTGGCGGGCCACCATCCCCGCGTGCACTCGCAGACCCTGCCGCCGGAGCGGGTCGAGATCGTGCTGGACCGCACCCCGCTCTACGCCGAGTCGGGCGGGCAGATCGCCGATGTCGGATGGATCACCGGCACCGGCGGCAGTGCCGCTGCCAAGGCCGCGGTCACCGATGTGCAGAAGATCGCCAAATCGCTGTGGGTCCACCGGGTCAACATCGAGTCGGGGGAGTTCGTCGAAGGCGACACCATCGTCGCCGCGGTGGATCCGAAGTGGCGCCATGGCGCCACCCAGGGTCACTCCGGCACCCACCTGGTGCATGCCGCCCTCCGGCAGGTCTTGGGGCCCAACGCCGTTCAGGCCGGATCACTCAACCGTCCCGGATATCTGCGGTTCGATTTCAACTGGCAGGGCCCGCTCACCGAAGACCAGCGCAGCCAGATCGAAGTGGTCACCAACGAGGCCGTCGAGGCCGATTTCCCGGTGAACACCTTCGTCACCGGAATCGAGAAGGCCAAATCGATGGGCGCGATGGCACTCTTCGGCGAGCAGTACCCGGACGAGGTCCGAGTGGTCGAGATCGGCGGACCGTTCTCGCTGGAACTCTGCGGCGGCACCCACGTGCGCAGCACGGCACAGATCGGTCCGGTCACCCTCCTCGGAGAGTCTTCGGTCGGCTCCGGCGTGCGCCGGGTCGAGGCCTACTCGGGCCTGGACTCGTTCCGGTACCTGGCCAAGGAGCGCGCACTGCTGGCCGGTCTGGCCTCGAGTCTGAAAGTGCCCTCCGATGAGGTGCCCGGCCGGGTCGCCACGCTGGTGGATCGACTCAAGGTCGCGGAGAAGGAACTCGAACGGGTGCGACTGGCGGCGGCGCGTTCCGGTGCGGCGGATGCGGTCGCCACCGCGGAGCAGGTGGGCAGGGTCCGACTGGTGGCCCAGCGGATGCCGACGGGGATGTCCGGAGGGGACCTGCGTTCCCTGGTCGGCGATATCCGCGCTCGGCTCGGTTCCGAGGCGGGCGTGGTGGTGTTGATCGCGGAGGGCTCCGAGGGTAAAGACGGGGGCGGTGCCACCGTGCCGTTCGTGGTGGCGGTGAACCAGGCCGCTCAGGACGGCGGCGTGTTGGCCAGTGATCTCGTCGGGGGTGTGGCCGCCGCCGTAGGTGGACGCGGTGGCGGCAAAGCCGACCTGGCCCAGGGATCGGGTACCGACCCGGAAGGTATTGATGCCGCATTGGCCGCAGTCCGAGCCGAGTTGGCTCGGAGCTGAGGTCGGACATGTCCGAGCGAGACCGCCTGCCGGATCGGCCAGGCGCCGATGACCCGGGCCGGGGACGACGCCTCGGTATCGACGTGGGCACGGTCCGGATCGGGGTGTCGGTCAGCGACCCGGACGCGATCTTGGCGACACCGGTGGAAACGGTTCGCCGCGACCGTGGGGCCGGGCACCTTCGTCGGCTCACCGCGCTGGTGCGTGACCTCGAGGTGGTCGAGGTTGTCGTGGGTTTACCGCGCACGCTGGCCGATCGCTCCGGATCCTCTGCCCAGGATGCGGTCGGGGTAGCTGAGGCGCTCGCCGGACTGATCAGCCCGGTGCCGGTGCGGTTGGCCGATGAACGATTGACTACCGTCAGCGCAGCGCGATCGCTGCGCGAGGCAGGGGTGCGCGCCAAGGACCAGCGAGGGCTGATCGATCAGGTTGCGGCTGTGGCGATACTTCAGGGATGGCTTGACCAGCGCCGCAATACGGCGACGACATCATGAACCGCGAGGCGGCGGCGACGCCGTATGAGAGAGACCCCGTAAGAGAGTGACCCCGTAAGAGAGTGACGATGCCTGAAGACTCAAAACCAGATCGTGCGCGGCGGCGGCCCGAACGCTCAGGCGGCCGTGGAAAGAATATCGGCCTGCTCGGTCTACTCATCGCGGTTGTGCTGGGTGCAGTTCTTGTGGGTCCCAGGATCTTTGGCGGGTCTGGGTCATCGACCGATTTCGCCGGTGAGGGCGCCGATGACATCGTGTTCCAGGTTCACCCCGGTGACTCGGGATCGGTAATTGCCCAGAATCTGCTCGACCAGGGCGTGATTGCCAATGCGGGTACGTTCGTCTCCGCGGCCTCGGGCAACGCCGAGTTCGCTGCAATCCAGCCGGGCTTCTACAAGTTGCGTACCGAGCTCCCCGCAGCGACCGCAGTAGCGAAACTGACCGATCCGAAATCCCGGGTCGGCAAGCTTGTCATCCCGGAGGGCCGCCAGCTCGACGATATCGAAGCGGTCAGCACCGGCGCGGTGACCGAGGGCATCTTCACCCTGATCTCCGACGCCAGCTGTGTGGACCTCAACGGCACGCGTAGCTGCGTGTCCGCGAAGGATCTCAAGGCCGCCGCGGGGGAGGGTTCGCTGTCGACATTGAACGTGCCGGATTGGGCCATCAAGGGCGCCAGCGTCATGGGTAACAGCCATCGCCGCCTCGAGGGCCTGATCGCCCCCGGCACCTGGAACGTCGATCCGGCAGCGTCGGCCAAGGAGATCCTGGCCACGCTCATCGCCGAAAGCGGTGATCACTACGTCGAGGGCGGACTCCTCGAAACCGCCGAAGCGATGAACATATCTGCCTACGAAGTCCTGATTGTCGCGTCGCTGGTGCAGAAGGAATCCAAACCCGTCGACTTCGCCAAGGTGGCCCGCGTCATCTATAACCGGCTCAGCAGTGATTACGACCGACTCGAGTTCGATTCGACGGTGAATTACCCACTGGTCCGCCAGGAGGTCGCCACCACCGACGCCGATCGCAAAACCGAAACCCCGTGGAATACCTACGCCAAGGCAGGGTTGCCGGCGACACCCATCTGCTCGCCCGGGGATGACGCGCTGGCTGCGGCCGAACGCCCAGAGCCGGGCGACTGGTTGTACTTCGTAACGGTGGATCAGGACGGCACCACCCTGTTCACCAGTGACTACCAGGAGCACCTGACCAACATTGAGCAGGCGCAGCGCAGCGGCATCCTCAATTCCGGGCGATGACCGCCCGCGGGATGAACGTCAGTGAAGAGCGCAGAGGGCGTGCGGGATGAACGTCAGTGAAGAGCGCAGTTGAACCCCCGTAAGGCCGCCATCCTCGGTTCGCCTGTCGCGCACTCGCGTTCACCCCAACTGCATCTCGCCGCCTACCAGGCCCTTGGTCTGAACGACTGGACCTATGAGCGCATCGAGTGCACGGCTGACGAATTACCAACGCTGGTAGGCGGATTCGGTCCGGAGTGGGTCGGCGTTTCGGTGACCATGCCAGGAAAGTTCGCCGCTCTCCGGTTCGCCGACGAACGAACCCCCCGCGCCGAACTGGTCGGTTCAGCCAATACCCTCGTGCGCACTGACCGTGGCTGGCGTGCAGACAACACCGATATCGATGGCGTGGCGGGCGCGCTCGGACATGTATACGACCCTCGTGATCCGGCACCACTGCGTGGTGACCGGGCGATCGTGCTCGGCTCCGGCGGCACGGCGCCCTCGGCTGTGGTGGCCCTTGCGGGACTGGGAGTCCGGGAGATCACCGTGGTCGGGCGCAACCGTGAGAAAGCGGACCGCATGCTCGAGCTCGGATCTGAGCTCGGTGTGGCCATCGGATACCGGGATTTCGCCGAACCCGACCTGCCAGAGTGGGCCGCCGCCGCCGCAGTTCTGGTGAGCACCATTCCCGCCGATGCGGCCGCCGCCCACGCGGAGACCTTCGCCGCGGTGCCGATGCTGCTGGACGCCATCTATGACCCCTGGCCCACCCCGTTGGCCCGCGCGGTCAGCGCTGCCGGCGGCGAGGTGATCAGCGGACTACAGATGCTGCTGCACCAAGCCTTCAGTCAGGTCGAACAATTCACAGGCCGTCCGGCGCCGCGACAGCAGATGGAGGCGGCCCTGCGCTAGCGTCGCCGGACGTGGGCGGTGTCGGGATGCTGGGGTGCGCGGCGGTGATCGCCTGGGCGGCGATGCTGAGCGTGACCGATATCCGCCGTCGGCGACTGCCGAACGCTCTGACCCTGCCCGGTGCCGTGGCAATCCTGGCCGGGGCCGCAGCTGTCGGTTCCGGGTTACCGGCGCTGCTGGGCGGGTTGGCTCTGGCCGGGCTTTACCTGCTGGTGCACCTGGCCGACCCGACTGGAATAGGTGCCGGTGACGTCAAACTGGCCCTCGGCCTCGGCGCGCTGACAGGCGCTTACGGGTTTCCGGTGTGGTTTCTCGGCGCGCTCGGCGCGGCACTGCTGACCGTGGTCGTGGGGGTGGTGGCGATACTGCGACACCACAGCACGTCCGTGCCGCACGGCCCGTCGATGTGCGTGGCCAGTCTGGCCGCCACCGGCCTGGCGGTGTTCTAGGACGTCCCGTTTCGGTCTGCCATATTGGGTCCCGCGTCGCCGACGTGGGAAGATGGTCGCGTGTTGCGATGGACCACTGCTGGTGAATCCCACGGCCGCGCCCTAGTGGCGATGGTCGAGGGCATGGTCGCGGGTGTCCAGGTCACCTCCGCCGATATTGCCGGCCAGTTGGCTCGGCGCCGACTCGGGTACGGCCGCGGCGCACGGATGAAGTTCGAGCAGGATGAAGTCACCGTGCTGGCCGGGGTCCGGCACGGCAGCACACTGGGTGGTCCGATTGCCATCGAGATCGGCAACTCCGAGTGGCCCAAATGGGAGACGGTGATGGCCGCCGACCCCGTTCCCGCGGATGCGTTGGAATCCGACAGCGCGCGTAACGCCCCGCTGACCCGGCCGCGACCCGGTCACGCCGACTACGCCGGCATGCTCAAGTACGGATTCGATGACGCACGCCCGGTACTCGAACGCGCCAGCGCCCGGGAGACCGCCGCGCGGGTGGCGGCCGGAACGATTGCCCGCGCATTCCTGCGCCAGGCACTGGGCGTCGAAGTGGTCTCGCACGTGGTGTCGATCGGTGCCTCGGAGCCCTACGACGGCCCGCCACCGACCTTCGCTGATCTGCCGCGTATCGATGAGAGTCCAGTTCGGGCCTTCGACGCCGCGGCCGAGAAATCCATGATCGCCGAGATCGAGGCCGCCAAGCGCGACGGTGACACGCTCGGGGGTGTGGTGGAGGTCGTGGTGCATGGGCTGCCGATCGGGCTCGGCTCGTTCACCAGCGGTGAGAACAAGCTCGACAGCCAGCTCGCTGCTGCGGTGATGGGTATCCAGGCGATCAAGGGTGTCGAGATCGGCGACGGTTTCGCCACGGCCCGCCGACGCGGCAGCGGCGCCCACGATGAGATATACCCCGGCCCCGACGGCGTGATGCGATCGACGAATCGCGCTGGTGGGTTGGAAGGCGGTATGACCAACGGTCAGGCACTGCGGGTTCGCGCCGCGATGAAACCGATCTCGACGGTCCCGCGCGCACTGGCCACCGTCGACCTGGCCACCGGAGAGCAGGCCGTGGCGATTCATCAGCGCTCGGATGTGTGCGCGGTGCCTGCCGCCGGCGTGGTGGTTGAAACCATGGTGGCGCTGGTTGTCGCCCGGGCGGCTTTGGAGAAGTTCGGCGGTGACTCGCTGGCCGAAACCTGCCGCAACATCGAGGGATACCTGCGCGAACTGCGCGAACGGGAGGCCGTTGGCGGCTCGGACTCGGTTCGGCTGTCGGGGTAGCGGAAATGGCACCGAAGGCCGTGCTGATCGGGCTGCCCGGCTCGGGTAAATCCACCATTGGGCGTCGGCTGGCCAAGGCCATGGGTTGCGCGCTGATCGACACCGATGTCGTGATCGAGGAACGATCCGGACGCACGATTGCTGAGATCTTTGCCGCCGAGGGTGAATCCGGTTTCCGCCTTATCGAGGAGCAGGTCATCCGCGAGGCTTTGAACAACCACGATGGCATCCTCTCGCTGGGCGGTGGCGCGGTGACCACCGCGGGTGTGCGCGAGGCACTGGCCGGCCACACGGTGGTCTACCTGGAAATCAGCGCCGCCGAGGGCATTCGCCGGACCAGTGGCAGCACCGTTCGTCCGCTGCTGGCCGGACCCGACCGAGCCGAGAAGTACCGCAGCCTGCTGGCTGATCGGGTTCCGCTGTACCGCCGGGTTGCGACGATCCGGATCAACACCAATCGGCGAAATCCCGGGGCGGTGGTTCGCTATATCGTTGGCCGACTTGAGAATCCGGAGCCGCCGCGACGGCGGCGGCCACCGTGGCGGCGGCCCTCCACCGGCGCTGGTGCCCCGGTGGTAGCGGACACGTTCTCCGCCGAACCCGAACCCGCCGGTCCGGCCGAACCCGTCACGCCCGCCACGTTGGCTGCCCGCCGTGCCGGGGTCCGAAAATGAGTCGCTCTGAGGTGGTGGCGCCGGCCACCGAGCCTGTCATCATCGAGGTCGCGGTGGACCCGCCGTACCCGGTGATCATCGGTACCGGGTTGCTCGGCGAACTGGGTGAACTGGTCGGTTCTCGGCACCGGGTCGCAATCCTGCATCAGCCGGTTCTGGCCCAGACTGCCGAGGCGATCCGACACCATCTGTCCGAGAAGGGGGTCGACGCTCACCGCATCGAACTGCCCGACGCCGAGGCCGGCAAGGATCTTCAGGTCGTCGCTTTCCTCTGGGAAGTGTTGGGCCGCATTGGAATCGACCGCAAAGATGCAATCGTGAGTCTGGGTGGCGGCGCCGCCACCGATGTTGCGGGATTCGCTGCCGCAACCTGGCTGCGCGGTGTTGACATCTTTCATGTGCCGACCACTCTGCTGGCGATGGTCGATGCCGCCATTGGCGGCAAGACGGGGATCAATACCGACGCGGGTAAGAATCTTGTCGGGGCATTCCACCAACCGGCGGCAGTGGTGGTCGATCTTGCAGTCCTCCAGACGCTGCCACCCAATGAGTTGGTTGCCGGCATGGCGGAAGTGGTTAAGGCCGGATTCATCGCTGATCCGGTGATTCTGGAAATGATCGAGGCCGACCCCGAGGCGGCCGTCGATCCGTCCGGCGTGATCCTTCCCGAGTTGATCCGACGTGCGATCGCGGTGAAGGCCACCGTGGTGGCTGCTGACGAGAGGGAGTCGGCGCTGCGCGAGATCCTCAACTACGGACACACGCTGGCCCACGCCATTGAACGGCGGGAGCGCTACCGGTGGCGGCACGGCGCTGCGGTATCCGTCGGCCTGGTCTTCGCGGCCGAGTTGGCCCGGCTCACCGGACGTCTGGACAGCGCGACCGCGCAACGGCACCGCGACGTGCTCGTGGCGCTGGGGCTGCCGGTGACCTATGACGCTGATGCGTTGCCCGAACTGCTGGGTTATATGGCGGGGGATAAGAAGACCCGATCAGGAGTGCTGCGATTCGTGGTGCTCGACGGGCTTGCCAAACCCGGCCGGCTGGAGGGTCCGGACCCGGCTCTGCTGGCGGCCGCTTACGCCGAAGTTGCCCGCTCGGGCGAAGAGGAGATGCAGCAGTGACGACGGTTCTGGTGCTCAACGGACCCAACCTGGGCCGGCTCGGTCAACGCGAGCCGCAGATTTACGGCAATACGACCTACGACGAGTTGGTGGCGATGATTGAGGCGGAGGCCGCCGAACTCGGACTTACTGCTGTTGTGCGCCAGAGTGACAGTGAGGCGGAGTTGCTGAACTGGCTGCATGCCGCCGCAGACTCCGACGATCCGGTCATCCTCAACGCCGGCGCACTCACCCATACTTCGATTGCGCTGCGCGATGCCTGCACCGAACTTCGTGCCCCGCTGATCGAAGTGCACATCTCAAATGTGCACGCGCGGGAGGACTTTCGGCACCACTCCTACCTGAGCGCGATCGCAACCGGAGTCATCGTGGGACTAGGCGTGCAGGGTTACCTGCTTGCGTTGCGTTATCTGGCCGCGCAGAGCTGAGGCGAACCGCCGAACTCAGTGCTTGGAGTCACCCTCGGATTGGATGTCGTCGATCTCGGCTTCAATCCGCTCTGTCTCGTCATGGATCTGCCCGACGATCTGTTCGGTCGCGTCGTCGGCGAGTTCGCGCTCGGCGAGAGCGACCGGTGAGGTGAGAGCCTCGGGATGATCCACGGCCGCGACACCGGCCGCGGCGGCGCCGAGGGGCGCAATCGGACCGGTCATCGGTTCGTCATCGCGCACCGCGTCGAACACGTCGGTCTCGGCCCCGTCGGTGACGCGTCGCCGTGCTTCCGGCGGGCGGTTGCGATCCACCATCCAGCGGCCCACAGATACCGCGAGCATCGCAGGCAGGAACACCAGCAGTGTGGTGAACGCCGCGAACACGGTGAGTTCGGACACGATGCCATCGGCATATATCGCGTGGTAGATCAACGAGATGATCCACACCACGAAGCCGCTGACCACGCCGGCGAACAGACCGGCCAGCAGCCAGCGCATCGCCAGGTCGCGGCGACGGTCCGGGTCGGCGTTGGCGCGCGCATCGGCCATACCGTCGAGCAGAGCCCACGCGAACGCACCGATACCGAATAGCACCACCAGTAGCAGGCTGATAGTGCCCGCGTTGGTGGGGAAGGTATTGATCAACGCTCCCTGCACCAGTCGGACCAGCACCATTCCGACCGCGAACGCCAGTCCGCGCGGCAACCACATCGTCATGGGTACGCAGCCTAGCGAGTACCGTCTCCGACCGTGACACATTCCCGACGTCGGGCCCGACTCGGTGTCCAGCTGGCTGCCGCCGGCCTGGACGCCATGGTGGTCAGCGACCTGGTCAATGTGCGCTACCTGTCCGGTTTCACCGGTTCCAACGCGGCGTTGCTGGTATTCGGCTCCGATACTGGTGCGGTGCTGGTCACCGACTCGCGATACCGGACCCAGGCGTTGCGACAGGCACCGGATCTGACCACCGTGATCGAGCGCGCCTGTGCTCGGCATCTGGTGGCGCGCGCGGTCACCGCGGGTGCCCGCCGCATCGGATTTGAAAGCCACATCGTCACGGTTGACGGCTTCGATGCCCTCGCCGGCGAGGTGGCGGGGCATGCCGATGCCGAATTGGTGCGCGCGTCCGGTGTCGTCGAAGAACTCCGTGAGGTCAAGGATGCCGACGAGATCGCGATACTGCGACGAGCCTGCGAGGCCGCCGATTCGGCGCTGTCAGAACTGGTGAGCAACGGTGGTCTGCGGCCAGGCCGTACCGAACGGGCCGTGGCTCGCGAGCTGGAGTCGCTGATGCTGGATCACGGCGCCGACGGGCGAGCATTCGAGACGATCGTGGCCGCAGGCGTGAATTCGGCGGTGCCGCACCATCGGCCGACCGAAAACGTGTTGGGCCGGGGTGATTTCGTCAAGGTCGACTTCGGTGCCGTGGTCTCCGGCTACCACTCCGATATGACCCGCACCTTCGTCCTGGGGGCGGTCGAGAATTGGCAACGCGAGGTGTACGAACTGGTGGCAGCCGCACAACGGGCCGGCCGGGAGGCTCTCGATGTGGGGACGCAGCTATGCGAAGTCGACGGTGCGGCGCGCCGGGTGATCGCTGACGCGGGCTATGGCGAATACTTCGGCCACGGCCTCGGACACGGCGTTGGACTGCAGATCCATGAAGCGCCGGGAATCAACTCGGCCGCCGCCGGTACACTTCGGTCTGGCTCCGTGGTGACCGTGGAACCCGGTGTTTACCTGCCCGACCGAGGCGGAGTCCGCATCGAGGACACGCTGGTCGTCGGCGAACGGGGCCCTGAGCTGCTGACCCGGTTTCCGAAGGACCTGGCCATCCTCTAGGCGCTCCTGACCGTGGGCGCCCGCAGAAGACTGAAGGAGAACGATCGACCGTGGCATCCACAGCCGACTTCAAGAATGGCCTCGTCCTCAATATCGACGGCCAGCTCTGGACCATCATCGAGTTCCAACACGTCAAGCCCGGCAAGGGTCCGGCCTTCGTGCGTACCAAGCTCAAGAACGTGCTCTCCGGCAAGGTCGTCGACAAGACCTACAACGCCGGCGTGAAAGTGGAAACCGCGACCGTGGACCGGCGCGACACCACCTATCTCTATCGGGATGGCAACGACTTCGTCTTCATGGACAGCCAGGATTATGAACAGCATTCGCTGCCGGAGTCACTCGTCGGTGATGCCGCCAACTTCTTGCTGGAGAGCATGCCGGTGCAGATCGCGTTCAATGAGGGTGCTCCGCTCTACATCGAACTGCCCACGACCGTCGAACTCGTGGTTGCCAGCACCGAGCCTGGGCTGCAGGGCGACCGCTCCAGTGCCGGTACTAAGCCGGCGACGCTGGAAACCGGCGCCGAGATCCAGGTCCCGCTGTTCATCAACACCGGCGACAAGTTGAAGGTGGATTCGCGCGACGGCAACTACTTAGGCCGCGTGAACACGTAGCCATGGCTGAGCGCAAGCCCGACAAGGGCAGGCATCAGGCCCGTAAGCGCGCAGTCGATCTGCTCTTCGAGGCGGAGGCACGCGGATTGTCAGCATCAGAAGTCGCTGATTCGCGCACCCTGCTGGCCGGTTCGAATCCCGAGGTGTCAGCGCTGAACCCCTACAGTGCGACCGTTGCCCGCGGGGTCAGCGCCCACTCCGCCCATATCGACGAGCTGATCACCTCACATCTGCAGGGCTGGACGCTGGAGCGGCTACCGGCCGTCGACCGCGCGATCATGCGCGTCGCGGTGTGGGAACTGCTGTACGCCGATGATGTTCCCGAGCCGGTCGCGGTGGACGAGGCGGTGCAGCTTGCCAAAGAGCTTTCCACCGACGAGTCGCCCGGTTTCGTCAATGGTGTGCTCGGGCAACTGATGCAGTTGACGCCGCAGATACGAGCTGCCGCAGCAGCGGTTCAGGTGGCTGCGCCCGCCGCGCCGAAAACGATGGACGCCGAGGTCCACTTTGCGGCGTTGGCCGGAGCCTGGGATGAACAAGCCGAGGCACTGGATGCGGCGATGGGACGGCACGGCACTGCCGCCCGCCGAGCATTGGCGGCACAGCCCGGTGAGCGGGTCACCGATCTGGGATGCGGGCCTGGTCTATCGGCGGTGGCGCTGGGCTGCGAGGTCGGCCCGGACGGCTGGGTGGCGGCAGTCGACGTTGCGCCGGGCATGGTGGAAGCTACCGAACGGCGGATGTCAGCTGCCGATGTGCACGGGGTGGCCGTACTGGCCGACGTGGCCACCGCCGATCTGGTTGCCCTCGCCGGCCAGGGACACTCATTCGATGCCGCCCACTCCCGGTTCGGCCTGATGTTCTTTCCCGATCCCAACCGGGCCTTCGCCAATATCTTTGACTCGATTCGTCCCGGCGGCCGGCTCGCGGCATCGGTATGGCAGCACCTGAGCCAGAACCCGTGGATGGAGCTGACGATCGACACCGCAATGGAGGCCTTCGGTATGGAGAAGCCGCCGCAGGCCGGCCCTGTCGGTCCGGGTCCATTCTCGATGGCCGACAAGGATGCCGCCGCGGAACTGTTCACCCGAGCCGGATTCGTCGACGTCGAATTCGATTCGATCGAGGCGCCGTTCGTGTTCGAGGGTGACGGTTCGGCTGCTGCCACGCGGATCTTGAGCGCGGGTCCATTGGGAGCGCGATTCCTGGCTGCCGATGACGCTCTGCGCCACGACGTGATCAGCCGAGTCGTCGATTCGCTTGAGCACTACCGAACGGCATCCGGTTTCGAGGTGCCCGCCGCATCGTGGTGTATCACCGCGCGGCGACCCTGAACTGCGTTGCCCTACAACCCCAATGCGGCGTAGGTGCGCCGGACGAACTTCGGCTGCGCCGATTGTAGTTTGGCCAATGACGTGTTTCCCGAGACGGCCGCGGCCGCTGCGGTGAGGTCTGGGTAGTTCTGAATCAGGTAGATCAGGATGAGATCGTTGGCGGGATCGGCCTGCCACCAGGTTCCGTAGGCACCGGGCCAACTGAACGCGCCGAGGCCGCCGGGGCCGAACAGCTGCGCCGAACGCGCCGGGTCGGTCACCACCGACAGGTTCAAACCGAAACCGCGTCCCACCCAGAAGGGCGCGCCTAGGAACGGCTGTTGCTTCTGTTCCTCGTTGAGCCGGTCGGTCCGCATCGACTGCACCGACGCATCGGAGAGCACCCGTACCCCGTCCACCGTCCCGCCGCCGAGCATCATCCGAGCGAATCGCAGGTAATCATCGGCTGTCGACACCAGGCCCGCGCCACCCTGACAGAACCTCGGCTCCTTCACCGGGATGGGGCCCATCACGTCGTGCTGCAGGGCGCCCGTCTCGTCGATCCGGTACATGGTGGCCGCGCGGCCACGGGCGTCCGGCGAGATGAAGAAGCCGGTATCGGTCATGCCCAGCGGTTCGAAGATCCGTTCGTTGAGCACGACGTGCAGGGGCTTGCCCTCGATCCGCGACAGCGCGATGCCGAGAACCTCGGTGCCATGGCTGTAGGTGAGTCGGTCACCAGGCTGATGGACCAACGGCAGTGCGGCCACCTCGGCCAGCCAGTGGTCCTGATCCTGACGCAGTGATACCTGCCCATACGCCCGGCTGATCGGTCCGCCCACCGAGAACGCGTAGGCCAACCCGCTGCGGTGGGTCATCAGATCGTCGATGGTGATCGGTCGCGTGGCCGCCACGGTGTCGTCCAGTGGCCCGTGCGGATCCACGAGGACCCGCATATCGGTCATCTCGGGCAGCCACCGACTGATCGGGTCGGTCAGCGCTAGTTTGCCTTCCTCCGCTAGCGCCATCGCCGCCGCCACCGTGACCGGTTTGGTCATCGAGGCAATCCGGAAAAGGGTGTCGCGTCGCATCGGGAGGCCGGCTTCGATGTCGGCGAAACCGATTTCATTGACCTGCAGCACATTCCCGCGATGCCACACACACGTGATGGCACCGGAGATCAGGCCGGCATCGGCCGCCGCAGCTACCGAGTCCCGATTGTCCGCGAGATTCACCTTCGGGAGTTTACTCAGGCAACACGGGTCGGCACCGCCGCCTGGACCGCCGCCCGGCTAGTGATACGCTGCGCGCGGAATCTCGACATCCTTTAACGATCCGTCCCGAGAGGCGGAGAAGGAGGTCCGGTTGCCTCGTGGGCACCACTGACCGGGAGTTAATGTCCGCTGCGGACGTCGGTAGAACCGTTTCCCGCATCGCCCATCAGATCATCGAGAAAACCGCCCTCGACTCACCCGATTCCCCCCGCGTGGTCCTCCTCGGCATCCCGACCCGCGGCGTCGACCTGGCCAGCCGGCTGGCCGCGAAGATCGAGGAGTTCTCCGGTGTCGCGGTCGCCCACGGCGCACTCGACATCACGCTGTATCGCGACGACCTGAACTCAAAGCCGCCCCGCCCACTTGAGGACACGTCTATCCCGGCAGGCGGTATCGACGACTCGCTGGTCATCCTGGTCGATGACGTGCTGTTCTCCGGCCGGTCAGTGCGCTCGGCGCTGGATGCGCTCGGCGACGTCGGCCGGCCGAGTGCGGTCCAGCTCGCGGTGCTGGTCGACCGGGGCCACCGGGAGCTGCCGATCCGGGCCGATTACGTCGGCAAGAACGTGCCCACCGCCCGGTCCGAGAACGTATCGGTACTGCTGTTCGAGCACGACGGACGCGACGGTGTGCTGATCACCGGGGGCATGCGATGACCCTGCGGCATTTGCTCTCGGCGGCCGACCTGACCCGCGACGAGGCCACCGCGATCCTTGACGATGCCGACCGCTTTCGGCAGGCACTGGTGGGCCGTGAGGTCAAGAAGCTGCCGACCCTGCGCGGCCGGACCATCATCACGATGTTCTACGAAAACTCCACCCGCACCCGGGTGTCGTTCGAGGTGGCCGGCAAGTGGATGAGCGCCGACGTGATCAACGTCAGCGCCTCGGGATCCTCGGCCGCCAAGGGAGAGTCGCTGCGGGACACCGCGCTGACACTGCGGGCCGCGGGCGCCGACGCCCTGATCATCCGGCATCCGGCTTCCGGTGCCGCCCAGCAACTGGCCGAGTGGACCCTCGACCCGGACGGCGGCGGACCGTCAGTGATCAATGCCGGTGACGGAACGCACGAGCATCCGACTCAGGCATTGCTCGACGCTCTGACGATTCGGCAACGTCTCGGCGGTATCGAGGGCCGACGGGTGGTGATCGTCGGTGACATCCTGCACAGCCGGGTTGCGCGGTCCAACGTCGCCCTGCTTCATACCCTCGGCGCCGAAGTCGTCCTGGTCGCGCCGCCCACCCTGCTTCCCGTCGGCGTCGACCAGTGGGGCGGTGTGACGATCTCGCACGATCTCGACGCCGAAATACCCGCCGCCGACGCGGTGCTCATGTTGCGAGTGCAGGCCGAACGGATGAACGGCGGGTTCTTCCCCTCGACGCGGGAGTATTCGGTTCTCTACGGTCTCTCCGAACAACGTGCCGTCATGCTTGCCGAGCATGCCGTCGTGCTGCACCCAGGACCCATGCTGCGCGGTATGGAAATCTCCTTCTCGGTCGCGGATTCACCCCAGTCCGCTGTGCTGCAGCAGGTGTCCAATGGCGTGCATGTCCGGATGGCGGTGCTGTTCCATCTGATGGTCGGCACGGACGAGGCGGTGAGCGTATGACGAATCCGATGCCCGGCCCGGTCCTGATCAAAGGTGTCCGGCTTTACGGCGAGGGGGACCAGGTTGACGTCCTGGTCGCCGATGGTCAGATCGCGCAGATCGGGCCTGCGCTCACCGCCGGCGATGACACCGAGGTGATCGATGCGGCCGGTCACGTGCTGTTGCCCGGACTGGTCGACCTGCATACCCATCTCCGCGAACCGGGGCGGGAGTATGCCGAGAATATCGAAACCGGCTCGGCGGCAGCGGCTCTCGGCGGCTACACCGCGGTGTTCGCGATGGCCAACACCGATCCGGTTGCCGATAGCACGGTCGTCACCGACCATGTCTGGCAGCGCGGCCAGCAGGTCGGTCTATGCGATGTGCATCCGGTCGGTGCGGTGACGGTGGGTCTTGAGGGCCGCCAACTCACCGAGATGGGGTTGATGGCTGCCGGTCTGGCACAGGTGCGTCTGTTCTCCGACGACGGGCTGTGCGTGCACGACCCTTTGGTGATGCGGCGAGCACTGGAGTACGCGGCCGGTCTGGGTGTGCTGATCGCCCAGCATGCCGAGGAACCCCGACTCACGGTGGGCGCTGTGGCCCACGAAGGGCCTGCCGCCGCCCGTTTGGGACTCGCGGGCTGGCCACGAGCGGCAGAGGAATCGATCGTTGCACGCGATGCGCTGCTGGCCCGCGACGCCGGTGCGCGCGTCCACATCTGCCACGCTTCGACCGCGGGCACGGTGGAGATTCTGAAATGGGCCAAACAGCAGGGCATTTCGATCACCGCCGAGGTGACGCCGCATCACCTCATGCTCGATGACAGCAGGCTTGCCAGCTACGACGGACGCAACCGGGTGAACCCGCCGCTGCGCGAGGCATCCGATGCGCTCGCGCTGCGCCGGGCGCTGGCAGACGGTGTGATCGACTGTGTGGCCACCGATCACGCGCCGCACGCCGAGCACGAGAAGAACTGTGAATTCGCGGCCGCCCGGCCCGGCATGCTGGGCCTGCAGACCGCACTGTCGGTGGTGGTGTCGACCATGGTGGTGCCGGGTCTGCTCGACTGGCGGGGCGTGGCACGGGTGATGAGCGAGAACCCGGCCCGCATTGTCGGCCTTGACGATCACGGTCGCCCGCTCGAAGTCGGCGAACCGGCCAATCTCACGGTGGTCGACCCTGAGGCCACCTGGACAGTTACCGGTGCCACCCTGGCCAGCCGCTCGGCGAACACGCCCTACGAGGCGATGACGCTGCCGGCCGCGGTGACCGCGACGCTGCTGCGCGGCAGGATCACCGCCCGCGACGGCCAGGCGAACCGGGTATGAACCGGGTGGTCGGCACGTGAACACCGGTACCGCCATCTCGACCTACATTTTCGGCTTCATCGTCGTGATTCTCATCGGCATGGCGATTCGTCGGATGCTGCGTGGCTGGCGGGGCCGGGCCGAGCGGCAGACCGAATTGATCGGCACGTTGCCGACGATGCCCGATCTGGTCGGCTCGGCCGTCATCGCACCCACGCGTGGGCTTTACGTGGGAAGCACGCTGGCGCCCAACTGGCTAGAACGGGTGGCGGCCGGTGATCTCGGTTACCGGTCGAAGGCGGTGCTGACCCGCTACCCGGAGGGGATCCTGCTGGAACGCTCCGGGGCGAGCCCGATCTGGATCCCGGAGGAATCGCTGATCGGCGTCCGCGCCGAGCGGGCTCTGGCCGGCAAGGTGATCCCCGGCGCACGCACCAGCGCGGAGGCCCCCGGCGGAATACTCGTGCTGCGTTGGCGCCTGCCCTCCGGTACCGAGATCGACACCGGCTTCCGCGGCGACGACCGCCGGGGATACGGCGCATGGACGTCGTGTCACGACAGGCAGACACCGTCGTCTCACGACAGGCAGAGAGGAGAAGCGTGACTGAACACAAGGCCGTCCTGGTACTGGAGGACGGGCGCGTCTACACCGGTACCGCCTTCGGCGCGACCGGTCAGACGTTGGGCGAAGCGGTGTTCTCCACCGGCATGTCCGGGTACCAGGAGACCCTGACCGACCCGAGCTATCACCGCCAGATCGTGGTCGCCACCGCGCCTCAGATCGGTAACACCGGCTGGAATCAGCAGGATGCCGAGAGTCGAGGTGACCAGATCTGGGTGGCCGGTTACGTGGTCCGCGATCCCTCGCCGCGGGTGTCCAACTGGCGGGCCACCGGGTCACTCGACGACGAACTGTTACGCCAGGGCATCGTCGGGATCGCCGGCGTCGACACCCGCGCGATCGTGCGCCACCTGCGCACCCGAGGGTCGATGCGGGCTGGTGTGTTCTCCGGGACAGCACTGGCCGACGAGGCGGAAATGGTGCGCCGGGTCTGTGATCAGCCCGCCATGCTCGGCGCGGATCTCTGCGGCGAAGTCAGCACCGATCAGAGCTATATCGTGGAACCGCAAGGGCCGCAGCGCTTCACCGTCGCCGCTCTCGACCTCGGGATCAAGACCAACACTCCGCGCAACTTCGCGCTGCGGGGGATTCGCACGCACGTCCTTCCCTCGTCGGCGACCTTCGAGCAGATCGTCGATCTCGCACCGGATGGCGTGTTCCTATCCAACGGTCCGGGTGATCCCGCCACAGCCGACCGCGTTGTCGGCGTCACCCGCGAAATCCTCGGCGCGGGGATCCCGCTCTTCGGGATCTGTTTCGGCAACCAGATCCTCGGCCGCGCACTGGGTCGTTCCACCTACAAGATGGTGTTCGGCCATCGCGGCATCAATGTTCCGGTGATCGACCATGCGACCGGGCGGGTGGCGGTCACCGCGCAGAACCATGGCTTCGCACTCGAGGGCGAGGCGCGCGAGGTGTTCGACACCGACTTCGGACCGGCAGTCGTCAGCCATACCTGTGCCAACGATGGTGTGGTCGAGGGCGTCAAACTCGTCGACGGTCGAGCCTTCTCGGTGCAGTACCACCCGGAAGCTGCCGCCGGCCCGCATGACGCCAATTACCTCTTCGACCAGTTCGTCGAACTGATGGATAGGAGAGACCGTTAGATGCCTCGCAGAACCGACCTGAACCACGTCCTGGTCATCGGATCCGGCCCGATCGTGATCGGGCAGGCCTGTGAGTTCGACTACTCCGGCACCCAGGCCTGTCGCGTGCTGCGTGCCGAGGGTCTGACGGTGAGTCTGGTCAACTCGAATCCGGCCACGATCATGACCGATCCGGAATACGCCGACAACACCTACGTCGAACCCATCACCGCAGAGTTCGTGGAGAAGGTGATGGCCCAGCAGGCGGCCCGCGGCACCCCGATTGATGCATTGCTTGCCACCCTCGGCGGCCAGACTGCACTGAACACAGCTGTCGCGCTCTATGAGAACGGGGCGCTCGACCGCTACGACGTGGAACTGATCGGCGCTGACTTCGAGGCAATTCAGCGCGGCGAGGACCGGCAGAAGTTCAAGGACATTGTCGCGAAGGTTGGAGGCGAATCCGCCCGCAGCGCCGTGTGTTACACCATGGCGGAGGTGCGCGAGACCGTCGCGGAGTTGGGGTTACCGGTCGTGGTGCGGCCGTCGTTCACGATGGGTGGACTCGGGTCCGGAATGGCGCAGTCGCTCGAGGACGTCGAACGCATGGCCGGGGAGGGGCTCACGGCCTCGCCGTCGGCGAATGTGCTGATCGAGGAATCGATCTACGGCTGGAAGGAATACGAACTCGAGTTGATGCGGGACAGCAATGACAACGTCGTTGTGGTCTGCTCGATCGAGAACCTCGACCCGATGGGTGTGCACACCGGTGACTCGGTGACGGTGGCGCCGGCGATGACCCTGACCGACCGCGAATACCAGACCATGCGCGACCTCGGTATCGCGATCCTGCGGGAAGTGGGTGTCGACACCGGCGGCTGCAACATCCAGTTCGCCGTCGATCCGAAGGACGGCCGGCTCGTCGTCATCGAGATGAACCCTCGGGTGTCGCGGTCGAGCGCGCTGGCGTCGAAAGCCACCGGTTTCCCTATCGCCAAGATCGCCGCCAAGCTCGCCATCGGCTACACCCTCGACGAGATCCTCAACGACATCACCAAGGAAACTCCGGCCTGCTTCGAACCGACCCTGGACTACGTGGTGGTGAAGGCGCCCCGGTTCGCCTTCGAGAAGTTCCCCGGTGCCGATCCCACGCTGACCACCACGATGAAGTCGGTGGGCGAGGCGATGTCGTTGGGCCGCAACTTCATCGAGGCACTGGGCAAAGTGATGCGCTCCCTGGAGACCACCCGAACCGGCTTTTGGACCTCACCTGATGAGGATGGATGGGTCGAGGATGTTCTGACACGGTTGCGTACCCCCACCGAGGGTCGGCTGTATGACATCGAACTCGCGCTGCGGATGGGTGCCAGTGTCGAGCAGGTATCCGAGGCCTCGGCAGTGGATCCCTGGTTCGTCGAACAGATCAACACCGTGGTGCGCCTTCGCGCGGAACTGCTCGAGGCTCCCGTCCTCGATGGCACCCTGTTGCGGCGCGCCAAGCACTACGGACTCTCTGATCGCCAGATCGCGGCCTTGCGCCCCGAATTGGCGGGGGAGACCGGTGTGCGCTCCCTGCGGCAGCGACTCGGTATCCATCCGGTGTTCAAAACCGTGGATACCTGCGCCGCGGAATTCGAGGCCAAGACGCCGTACCACTACTCCAGCTACGAACTCGATCCGGCGGCCGAGACCGAGGTGGCACCCCAGACCGAGAAACCGAAGGTACTCATCCTGGGGTCCGGGCCGAACCGGATCGGGCAGGGCATCGAATTCGACTACAGCTGTGTGCACGCCGCCACCACGCTGAGTGACGTCGGTTTTGAGACCGTCATGATCAACTGCAACCCCGAAACTGTCTCGACCGACTACGACACCGCAGATCGGCTGTACTTCGAACCGCTGACGTTTGAAGACGTTCTCGAGGTTTTCCATGCCGAATCTCGCTCCGGTGCAGGTGGTCCCGGCGTGGTGGGCGTGATCGTCCAACTCGGTGGGCAGACACCTCTCGGGCTCGCCCAGCGGCTGGCCGACGCTGGCGTGCCGATCGTCGGGACCCGGCCCGAGGCCATTGATCTGGCCGAGGATCGCGGCAGGTTCGGCCAGGTGCTGGTCAATGCCGGGCTCCCCGCACCGAAGTTCGGCACCGCCACCAGTTTTGAGGAGGCTCGGGAGATCGCCGCGACGATCGGATACCCGGTGCTGGTGCGACCGTCCTATGTATTGGGCGGTCGAGGGATGGAGATCGTCTACGACGAGAAGACCCTGCACGGCTACATCACCCGAGCTACGCAACTCTCACCCGACCACCCGGTCCTGGTCGACCGCTTCCTCGAGGACGCCATCGAGATCGACGTGGACGCCCTGTGTGACGGCACCGAGGTGTATATCGGCGGGGTGATGGAGCACATCGAGGAGGCCGGAATCCATTCCGGAGACTCGGCCTGCGCACTGCCGCCGGTTACCCTGGGCCGCAGCGATATCGAAGCCGTGCGTCGCGCCACCGAAGCCATCGCGCACGGGGTCGGCGTCGTCGGACTGCTCAATGTCCAGTACGCGCTTAAGGACGATGTCCTCTATGTGCTCGAGGCCAACCCTCGGGCCAGTCGGACCGTACCGTTCGTCTCGAAGGCCACCGCGGTGCCGCTGGCCAAAGCGTGCGCGCGAATCATGCTGGGCGCCAGCATCGCTCAGCTTCGGAACGAGGGCATGCTGGTGGCAATCGGCGACGGTTCCAACCCGGATCCGGACGCGCCGATCGCGGTCAAGGAAGCGGTGTTGCCGTTCCGCCGATTCCGGCGCGTGGATGGCTCCGGTGTGGACTCGCTGCTCGGCCCGGAGATGAAGTCCACCGGCGAAGTGATGGGTATCGACCGTGATTTCGGAAGTGCCTTCGCCAAGAGTCAGACCGCGGCGTACGGCTCGCTGCCGACTGACGGAACCGTGTTCGTGTCTGTGGCCAACCGCGACAAACGGTCACTGGTGTTCCCAGTCAAACGGCTTGCCGATCTGGGGTTCCGGGTGCTCGCCACCGAGGGCACCGCGGAGATGTTGCGCCGCAACGGTATTCCGTGCGATGTGGTCCGCAAGCATTTCGAGACCCCGGGCGAGGGTCGGGCGGCGATGACGGCGATCGACGCGATCAACGCCGGTGAGGTCGGCATGGTGATCAACACTCCGTACGGCAATTCCGGACCGCGTATCGACGGCTACGAGATCCGCTCGGCCGCGGTCTCGATGAATATTCCGTGTATCACCACGGTCCAGGGAGCCTCGGCGGCGGTGCAGGGTATCGAGGCCGCCATTCGTGGCGACATCGGTGTGCGCTCGCTGCAGGAACTGCACGCGTCATTCGGTCGAGGCTGAGGTGGCCGGGCCCGACATGGCTGATCCGCCGGGTTTCGGAGCACGGCTGGCGTTGGCGATCGCCGCCCGCGGCCCGCTCTGCGTGGGTATCGACCCGCACCCGGAGCTGATGATGGCCTGGGGGTTGCCGGTCACCGCCGACGGACTGGCCCGGTTCTGTGAGATCTGCGTTCAGGCCTACGCCGGGTTCGGTGTCGTCAAACCCCAGGTGGCGTTCTTCGAGGCTTATGGGGCGGCAGGTTTCGCCGTGCTCGAACGCACCATCGCCGCGTTGCAGTCCGACGGTGTGCTGGTGCTCGCCGATGCCAAGCGCGGCGATATCGGATCCACCATGGCGGCCTACGCCCAGGCCTGGGTGGGCGAGGGCCCACTGGCGGCCGACGCGGTCACCGCATCGCCCTACCTCGGATTCGGCTCGCTGGATCCACTGCTGGAGATCGCCGCCGCCCACGGACGCGGAGTATTCGTCCTGGCAGCCACATCAAACCCGGAGGGCGCCGGCATCCAGCGCGCCGTCATCGGCGGACGCACGGTCGCGCAGTCGATTGTCGACGCGGCGGGAGCCGCCAATCGTGACGCGGCGGGAGCCGCCAATCATGCTGCGGGACAAGGGCTCGGCTCGGTGGGCGTTGTCGTCGGCGCAACCCTGGATCAGGTGCCCGACCTCAGTGCGCTCAACGGCCCGGTTCTTGTGCCCGGAGTGGGTGCCCAGGGCGGCCGTCCCGAGGCACTGGCAGGCCTCGGAGGTGCGCGGGCGGGACAGTTGTTGCCGGCGGTGTCGCGGGAGATTCTGCGGGCCGGCCCAGGCCCGGATGCGGTCCGCGCCGCAGCAGAGCGATTCCGCGATGCGGTGGCCTATCTGGCCTGAGTTCGCCGATATGTGCTGGCCGCTGCCGTCCGCGACACGCGCGACACGCCGTGAGGTGCCCAAACCCGGTGAAATTGATCCCGGCGACCTCTCCGGCGCTCGCCAGCGACGTCCGCCCGGTCCCGGTGGATGAAGAGAAAACCCTGTTAGAAGGCTATTTTTAGGCCTCTCTCGGCGCACTTTCGGCGGGGTCGAGCACACGGTGTGACTTCCGCCCAGGGCGTGATTTGAACGGCGTTCCCGGATGATTGTCCTGGGGGTTTGCGCGTCTGACGAGGAGGGCGGGTTAGATTTCGTCTGAGAGCCTGGGTACGGTCGTCGGCGCTGGCCAAACAACCTGGCCCAGGCAAAACAATGATTGTGATGAGACGGAGGAACCCGTGGCCCTTCCCCAGTTGACTGATGAGCAGCGCGCGGCCGCGTTGGAAAAGGCCGCTGCCGCACGTCGTATCCGAGCTGAGCTCAAGGATCGACTCAAGCGCGGTGGCACCAATCTGCAGCAGGTGCTCAAGGACGCCGAGACCAATGAGGTCCTCGGCAAGATGAAGGTTTCCGCGCTGCTGGAAGCCCTGCCCAAGGTGGGCAAGGTCAAGGCGCAGGAAATCATGACCGAGCTGGAGATCGCCCCGACGCGCCGCTTGCGTGGCCTCGGCGATCGTCAGCGCAAGGCCCTGCTGGCGAAGTTCGACTTCTCCTAAGCAGGCCCATGGACGCCGGCGGTGGGCCGGACGGCCGGGGCACTACGCCCCGTCAGCCAGCGACTCATGGTCGCGTGCTGGTGCTGTCCGGTCCGTCCGCGGTCGGTAAGTCGACGGTCGTGCGGCGCCTCCGAGAACTGGTGCCCAACCTGCACTTCAGTGTGTCGGCCACCACTCGGGCGCCACGCCCGGGAGAGGTCGACGGCCACGATTACCACTTCGTGTCCCCCGAGCGCTTTCAGCAGTTCATCGACTCCGGTGACCTGTTGGAGTGGGCCGAGATCCACGGTGGTCTGCACCGGTCCGGCACACTGGCCCAACCCGTCATCGGCGCTGCGGCCACTGGCCACCCTGTCCTGATCGAAGTCGATCTGGCAGGTGCGAGGGCGGTGAAAAAGGCCATGCCCGATGCGCTGACCGTCTTCCTCGCCCCTCCCAGCCGGGAAGCGCTTGAGCAGCGACTCATCGGCCGCGGCACCGAATCCGCCGACATCATGGCTCGGCGGCTGGCCACCGCGGAGGCCGAACTTGCCGCCCAGGGGGAGTTCGATGTGGTCGTGGTGAACAGCCAATTGGATACGGCCTGCTCTGAATTGGTAACCTTGCTGGTGGGAAACGCGCCGCAGTCGGCGTGAGTGGTCACCGGCCACCGACTCGCACCTTCAATCCGCCAGGAGAATGTCCACGTGACTAGCAATTCGGATCATTACGATCCGGCCCCCGGTGCCGCCACCGCCTATGACACCCCACTGGGTATCACCAACCCACCGATCGACGAACTGCTCGACCGAGTGTCGAGCAAGTACGCCCTGGTGATCTACGCAGCCAAGCGGGCGCGCCAGATCAATGACTATTACAACCAGCTGGGTGACGGCATCCTCGAGTACGTCGGCCCGTTGGTCGAGCCGGGCCTGCAGGAGAAACCGCTGTCGATCGCACTGCGGGAGATTCACGGCGACCTTCTCGAACACACCGAAGGCGAGTAGCCGCGGCCTGCGCGGGTGTCCCCATGAGCCCCAAGCGGATCATCGTCGGCGTCGCCGGTGGCATCGCGGCCTACAAGGCCTGTTCGGTGGTGCGCCAACTCTGTGAGTCCGGCCACGAAGTCCGGGTGGTTCCCACCGAGTCTGCGCTGCGCTTCGTCGGCGCCGCGACCTTCGAGGCGCTGTCCGGACACCCCGTGCACACCGGGGTGTTCGAGGATGTTCCCGACGTCCCGCATGTTCGCCTCGGTCAACAAGCTGACCTCGTCGTGGTCGTTCCGGCCACCGCCGATCTACTGGCCCGCGCTGTCGTCGGCCGAGCTGATGATCTCCTGACCGCCACCTTGCTGACAGCGCGATGCCCGGTGCTTTTCGCGCCGGCGATGCATACCGAGATGTGGCAGCACCCCGCGACCGTCGCCAACGTGGCGACCCTGCGCCAGCGTCACGCCATCGTGTTGGAGCCGGCATCAGGACGGCTCACCGGCTCCGACAGCGGCGCAGGCCGCTTACCCGAACCCGAGGAGATCAACACCTTCGTCGAACTGCTGCTGGCCCGTTCGGACGCGTTGCCCTATGACCTGGCCGGCACCAAGGTCCTGGTAACGGCCGGCGGCACGCGCGAAGCGCTGGATCCCGTGCGGTTCATCGGGAATCGCAGCTCCGGCAAGCAGGGTTACGCGGTGGCCCGGGTAGCCGCCCAGCGCGGCGCTGATGTCACCCTGATCGCCGGTAACACCGCCGGACTGGCCGATCCGGCCGGAGTACACGTTCTGCATGTGACCTCGGCCGCCCAGATGCACGAGGCGGTCGCCAAGCACGCCCCGGAAGCGCACGTGCTCGTCATGGCTGCCGCGATCGCCGACTACCGGCCCGCTCACGTTGCCACCAGCAAGATCAAGAAAACCGTCGACACCGCACCCACAGTCGAGTTGGTGCCCACCGAGGATGTCCTGGCCGCAGCGGTGCGCCAGCGTGCCGATGGACAGCTGCCCGCGATGCGCGCCATCGTCGGGTTCGCCGCTGAGACCGGTGATGCACAGGGCGACGTGCTCTTCCACGCCCGCGCCAAACAGCGCCGCAAAGCCTGCGACCTTCTGGTGGTCAACGCGGTGGGGGATGGGCGCGCCTTTGAAGTGGACAGCAATGACGGCTGGCTGCTGGGTGCCGACGGCACCGAGTCGGCGCTCGAGCATGGTTCGAAGACTCTGATGGCGAGCCGTATTGTGGATGCGATCGCCGCGTTGTTGCGCGGTAGCGGGGGATAGCGCCCACGCTCCGCCGGTCGCGTTCGACCGAGCGGTAGGACATGTTTTTCCACCACGTATCGAAGGGGTTTGACACTGTGAGCGATAACGGTCGGCTGTTCACCAGTGAGTCGGTGACCGAGGGACATCCCGACAAGATCTGCGACGCGATCAGCGACTCGGTGCTTGATGCACTGCTCGACCAGGACCCGCACTCGCGTGTCGCGGTGGAGACGTTGGTCACCACGGGGCAGGTTCACGTCGTCGGTGAAGTGACGACCTCCGCCTATGCCGATATCCCGAAGATTGTTCGCGATCGCATCCTCGATATCGGCTATGACTCCTCGACCAAAGGGTTCGACGGCACCTCCTGCGGCGTGAACGTCGCCATCGGCGCGCAGTCGCCGGATATCGCCCAAGGTGTGGATGAGGCCTACGAGGCCCGGGTCGAGGGCGAGCGCGATCCCCTCGACGCGCAGGGCGCCGGCGATCAGGGTCTGATGTTTGGCTACGCCATTCGCGACACACCGGAACTGATGCCCCTGCCGATCGCGCTTGCGCACCGGCTCGCGCGCCGGCTGACCGAGGTCCGCAAGAGCGGAGTGGTCGGTTACCTTCGCCCGGACGGCAAGACCCAGGTCACCATCCAGTACGCGGGTAACACCGCGATCCGGCTGGACACCGTGGTGCTGTCGACCCAGCACGCCGAGGGCATTGATCTGGTGAAGGAGTTGACGCCGGACATTCGCAAGCATGTCGTCGACACTGTGCTGGCCGACCTCAACCACGAGACCCTCGACGTCTCCGATTTCCGGCTGCTGGTCAACCCGACCGGAAAATTCGTCGTCGGCGGCCCGATGGGGGATGCCGGGCTTACCGGTCGCAAAATCATCGTCGACACCTACGGGGGCTGGGCCCGCCACGGTGGTGGCGCGTTCTCCGGTAAGGATCCGTCCAAAGTGGATCGGTCCGCGGCCTACGCCATGCGCTGGGTGGCCAAGAACGTGGTCGCGGCCGGCCTTGCCGAACGCGTCGAGGTCCAGGTTGCCTACGCGATC
>Ga0164295_10000476_pt1 | contig 34023 bp, 36 predicted proteins | sample GEODES006metaG_FD_111798 | JGI IMG/M metagenome (GOLD analysis project Ga0164295, IMG submission 111798) | Oligotrophic lake water microbial communities from Sparkling Lake, Wisconsin, USA - GEODES006 metaG | ecosystem: Environmental > Aquatic > Freshwater > Lake | place: USA: Sparkling Lake... | reverse complement strand
TCACCGTGCGCGACGCGCGATTTGCCAAAGCACTGGAGACAGCCCAAGGTCTGGTGCGCCCCTGGAGTGCCAACACCGTGCGCATCCTGGACGGCGCCGGCCGCGTGGTGGCGGCGGCATTGCAGCCCAAAGAGTCGCATTGGGTCGCCACACCCGGCATGAACGCACTGGTGCGCCAGTGGGCCAAGCCAATTGAAACGGCCGGACAATTGTCTTTAGAAACTCAGGTCGTGCGCATCGAGCGTGACAAGCTGCACCCCGAACGCTGGCAACTTCAAACTCAAGGGCCGGATGGCAGCCAACATGTTTTTTCAGGCTTTGACCAAGTGGTGCTGGCCATACCTTCGCCCCAGGCCAAAGCATTGCTGCTGAGCTCGCAGCAATGCATGGCGATGCTGGCACAAATTTCCCGGGTTGATGTGGCGCCTTGCTGGACCCTGATGCTGGCTTTCCCCCAAGCCATGCAACCCACGCTGTCGCACCTGGGCCCGCAGTGGAACGCTGCGCGCAGCACGCACCACCGCATCGCCTGGCTGGCACGCGAATCGTCCAAGCCCGGCCGTGAACTCATAGAACGCTGGACCGTGCAGGCCAGCCCCGAATGGTCGCAACGGCACCTGGAAGACGGCCCTGAGCGCGTCAAAGCCAAGCTGCTGAGGGCCTTCACTGAAGTCACCGGTATTCGCGCCGAGCCGCCGTATGCCGAGGTGCACCGCTGGCGCTACGCCCAAACCACAGAGCCGCTGGGGCAATCTCATGCCTGGGATGCCAAGGCCGGCATCGGCCTGTGCGGTGACTGGTGCCTGGGCCACCGTGTTGAGGACGGCTTTGTGTCGGGTCTGGAAATGGCATTGGCCATCGCCTGAGCGCGGCCAAGGGTTTTTTCAGCCCCATTTTGAGCCAGCCACCGTACATCGGTCGCTTTGCGCCCTCGCCCACCGGCCCGCTGCATGCCGGCTCGCTGGTGGCGGCGTTGGCAAGTTGGCTGGACGCGCGCGCGCACCGCGGGCGCTGGCTGGTGCGAATTGAGGATGTGGACACACCGCGTTGTGTGCCCGGTGCAGACCAAACCATCCTCACGCAACTGGCCGCCTGCGGTCTGCAGCCGGACGAAGCGCCGCTGTACCAATCGGCTCGCGGCGCGCTCTACGAGGCAGCGCTGCAGCAGCTCATCACGCAAGGCCGCGCCTACCCCTGTGGCTGCACGCGCCAGGACATCGCGCAGGCGCTGGCTGTCGCCGGTCAGCCACGCGAGCGCCATGGTGAGTTGGTCTACCCCGGTACCTGCCGCCATGGCCTGCAGGGTAAGACGGCCCGCGCCTGGCGCTTTTTGACGCAAGCCGGCGCACTGGTCTGGAACGACCGCCACTTAGGGCCGCAAAGTCAGGATGTCAGCACCCAGGTGGGCGACTTTGTGCTGCACCGTGCCGACGGACTTTGGGCCTACCAGTTGGCCGTGGTGGTGGACGATGCCGCGCAAGGCGTCAGCCACGTGGTGCGCGGCCAAGATTTGGCCGACAACAGCGCGCGGCAAATCCAGTTGCAGCGCGCCCTGGGCCTGCCCACACCGCAGTACCTGCACACGCCGCTGGTGCTGGGCGCTAATGGCGAAAAGCTCAGCAAACAAAATGGCGCGCAAGCACTGGAACTGAGCGAGCCGCTGAAAGCGCTTAACGCCGCCGCCGGCGTTCTGGGCCTGGACGCACAAGCCGGCCCTGTGGCCGACGCACTGACACACTGGACACAAGCCTGGGCAGATCGCCACGGGCACTAAAATTCGTTGGTGAACGATTCCAAACTCCCTTCCGACCCACAGCCTTTCCTGCGCACCGTCCGCAGCTTTGTGCTGCGCGCCGGCCGCACCACCGCCGGCCAAGCCAAAGCCTTCACCGATGTCGGTCCGCGCTTTTTGCTGCCCTACACCGCGCAGCCCATGGACTTTGCGGCCAGCTTCGAGCGCCAGGCGCCAACCATTCTGGAGATTGGCTTTGGCATGGGCGAAGCCACCGCGCAAATTGCCGCGCGAAGGCCGCAAGACAATTTTTTGTGCTGCGAAGTGCACACCCCCGGCGTGGGCGCGTTGCTCAAGCGCATTGCCGAGCAATCGCTTTCCAACATTCGCATCCTGCAGCACGACGCGGTCGAAGTGATTGACCACATGCTGCCACTGGCCAGCTTGGACGGCGCGCACATCTTTTTCCCTGACCCTTGGCACAAGACCAAGCACAACAAGCGCCGCCTGATCCAGCCGCCGCTGATTGCCAAGCTGGCCGCCCGCCTTCAACCCGGCGGCTACCTGCATTGCGCCACCGACTGGGCGCCCTATGCCCAACAAATTTTGGCGGTGCTCAGCGCCGAGCCGCTGCTGCGCAACACGGCCGGGCCTGGGGCCGGCGGCTACGCGCCCAAACCCGACTACAGGCCGCTCACCAAGTTTGAAAACCGCGGCCTCAAACTTGGCCACGGCGTGTGGGACCTGGTCTTCACGCGTGTCTAAGTGAATCAGCTGCCCGCGCACGGCCTGCCGACAAAAAATGGCGTAGGCCCAAGCTGCGTCGGTTTGCCCGCAGGAAATTGGCCCACCATCACTGATTTTTTGGTTGAACGCTTCCCCGCCATTACCCGCGAGGTCTGGCTTGAACGCATGGCCCACCAGCTGGTGATGGACGAATTCGGGGGGCTGGTCACCCCGAAACGGCCCTACCCCGGCCACATGCGCATCTACTACTACCGCGATGTCGAAGTGGAGGCACGCATCCCTTTTGAAGAAGCTGTGCTGTACCAGGACGCGCATCTGGTCGTGGCCGACAAACCGCACTTTCTGCCCGTCACACCGTCCGGCCACTACCTGCAAGAAACACTGCTGGTCCGGCTCAAAAAGCGGCTTGGCATTGACACCTTGATTCCGATTCACCGCATTGACCGCGAAACCGCCGGGCTGGTACTGCTTAGCATCAACCCGATGGAGCGCAATGCCTATCAGGCCATGTTCAGAGACCATGCGGTCACCAAGCACTACGAGGCCATCGCACCCTGGCAGCAAGATTTGACATGGCCCATCACCCGCAAAAGCCGAATCGTTGAAGACGAACCGTTCTTCAGGCAGCGCGAAGTGCCGGGCCAGCCCAACAGCGAAACCCACATGGATGTGATGGAAAAAAAAGGTGACCTGGCCCGGTACGCACTGAGCCCGGTCACCGGTAAAAAACACCAGCTGCGCGTCCATATGAACGCACTGGGCTTGCCGATTTTGAATGACCGCATGTACCCGCCTGTGGCTCAGACACCCGATGACAACTACAGCTTGCCCCTGCAGTTACTTGCCAAATCGATTGCCTTTACCGACCCTGTGACAGGCCAAGCGCGGCATTTTCAAAGCCAACTCACGCTGGCGTGACAGGCTTTGCAACTGAAGTGACGAAGGGTTCTACGGTTATTGCGCATCATTGAGATAGCGCCTTCTCTTTCAGCGAAAATAGCGGGTTACATACCGTTGAAGCCTTCTCAATCCATCCCTGCCCAGAAAGCACCCTCAACATGGCTTACTTTTCTTTTCAAAACTTCAAATCATGGCTGGGCATCGCCGCTTTGGCAGCTGCAAGTGCTTTGACAAGCGCCTCGTATGCGCAAACTGTTTTTCGCGTCACCACCATTCCCGAAGAAGCCGCCACTGAGCAGACCCGCAAGTTCGGCCCGATTGTGAAATACCTGGAGAGCAAGCTGGGTCAAAAAGTTGAATTTATTCCTGTATCTGACTACCCCGCCGCTGTGGAAGCGCTGGTCAACAAGCAGGTCGACATGGTCTGGTTTGGCGGCTTCACCTTTGTGCAGGCCAGCGTGCGTTCAGGCGGCAAAATTGTGCCGATTGCCCAGCGCGAGGAAGACACCAAGTTTCAATCGGTGTTCATCACCAAGCCTGGCTCAGGCATCAAAACGCTGGCTGACCTCAAAGGTAAACAGGTCAGTTTCGGTTCGCAATCGTCGACCTCCGGGCATTTGATGCCGCGCAGCTTTTTGCTCGACGTCAAGATTGATCCTGACAAAGACTTCAAGCGCGTGGCTTACTCGGGCGCGCACGACGCCACCATTGCGTCCGTTGTTAGCGGAAAGGTCGACGCTGCTGCGCTTGACATCACCGTTTGGAACAAGTTTGTCAAAGAAGGCAAAGTGTCGGACAAAGACGCGGTGGTGTTCTTCACCACGCCGGGTTACTACAACTACAACTGGTCAGTCCACGCAGACATGCCCGCCGCCCAACGCGAACGCGTTAAAAAAGCGCTGCTGGACATTGACCCTAAAACACCTGATGGCAAAGAAATTTTGGATTTGAACCGCGCCAGCAAATACATTGCCACAGTGCCCGAAAACTACCGCGGCATCGAAGCCGCTGCCCGCAGTGCCGGCTTGCTTAAATAATCAGCTCCATTAACAGGCTGATTAACAACGTGCAGGTTCTTCTGGCCGATGTATCGGCTCGCCATCCCGCAGCCAAAGGCAATGTGCCTGATGCGCTGCGGCATGTCTCTTTAAAAGTCCAGTCCGGCGAGCAAGTGGCCATCATTGGTCCGTCCGGCGCGGGCAAAACCACCTTGCTGCAATTGACTGCTTGCGCTTTAAAACCCACCACGGGGTCGCTCCAACTGGGCGACGTGGACCCTTGGGGTTTACCGATACGTGGGCTTCAAAAGTTGCGAGCGAGCTTATTTTTGGCCCCGCAAGTGCCGCCATTGCCGCCGCGCCAGCGTGTGGTGACGGCGGTGCTGGCGGGGCTTTTGCCGCAAATGGGTATATGGGCGAGCCTTCGCAGCCTGTTTTATCCGAAGCATATTGAAACGGCTGATGCAGCCCTGGCAAGGTTTGATTTGGCTGACAAGCTTTTCGAGCGGGTTGACCGCCTGTCAGGCGGTGAGCGGCAACGTGTGGGGCTGGCGCGAATTTTGGCGTCGAACGCGCAATTGCTGCTGGTTGACGAGCCCCTGTCAGCGCTGGACCCAGCGCGCAGTGAGCAGGCCATCAAAGCACTGACCGATATCGCGGCCGAGCGCGGCGCAACGCTGGTGGCGACCTTGCACCACGTTGACATGGCCCTGCGTTCATTTCCGCGCATCATCGGCATGCGCGATGGTCAGATTGTTTTTGATCTTCCTGCCGCGCAAGTTTCAACCCAGCACCTGCATGACTTGTATGCGCAGCACTTGCATGAACTCGACGGGCCGGCAGTGGCGGCTGATGATGTGCCCGATGCTGCTTCACCTCCTGCTGCGATGCACTGCCGCTGATGCAGACGGTGCTTTCGCGAAACCCCCAGCGCGGCCCCTCTAAGCGCGACCCGGCCTGGATGGGTCGAATGTTTTGGCTACTGGCTGGCGCGGCACTGCTGTGGCCTGCGCTTGTACTGACTGAATTCAAAGTCTGGACGCTGTTTGAGGCCAGTAATTTAAAGCCGACCTTGAAGTTTTTAGGTGACTTCTTTCCACCAAAAATAGAAGGCGAATTTTTACTGCTGGTCGCCAAGGAAACCTGGCGCACGGTTGCCATTGCCACTGCCGGTATAGCTTTGGCAATGTTGCTGGCCGTGCCGCTGGCGCTGCTGTCGGTGCGGGTTTTGTCGGTGTCCGCGTTAACCGGAAAGATGAACAAGCTCCCGTCGGCGTTGCGCACACTGCTGCGCTGGGTCATGGTGTTGCTGCGCAGCGTCCCGGAATTGATCTGGGCGCTGATATTTGTACGGGTGGTGGGCTTGGGGCCAACGGCGGGCGTGATCGCGATTGCGCTGACCTATGGCGGCATGTTGGGCAAGGTCTATGCCGAAATTCTTGAAAGCGGCGATGCGCAAGTCACGCAGAGTTTGCTGCGCAACGGCGCGGGGCGCCTGCAAGCGTTTTTTTACGGTTTGCTGCCACAAAACGCTGCCGAGTTGACCAGCTATTCGGTGTACCGCTGGGAGTGCGCCATCCGTTCGTCAGCCGTGCTGGGTTTTGTGGGCGCGGGTGGCTTGGGCCAGCAAATGGACGCATCGATGAAGATGTTCAATGTTTCTGAAGTCGCCACCATGCTGATTGTTTTTATGTTGCTGGTGTGGCTGGCAGATGCCACCAGCGCTTGGTTACGTAAAGAGTTGGGGTGAGCATGCAAATGTCACGCACATCACCTCGAAAGATGCCGCCGCCGCTGTTTGCTGCGCGGTGCAAGGCATGCTGGTTTGTGTTCGGCCTGGTCTGCCTCACAGTTGCCAGCTTTTGGAGCCTTGACTTGAAGTGGGCGCAGTTTTTCAGTGTGGATGCTGCTGGCCGAATGGGCAAGTTCATTGGCGAATTGTTGGTGCCGGAAACCAGCAGCAAATTCTTGACCAAACTCGTTTGGGCTGCGCTGGAAACGCTGGCCATGAGCGCACTGGGCACACTGCTGGCGGTCATTTTGGGCTTGGCCCTGGCTGTGCCGGCCAGCAAAACACACCTTGACGACCCGGCCCGGTGGCGCGGCCTGAGCCGCGCAGTGTTGAATATGCTGCGCAGCATTCCTGAGCTGGTGTGGGCGGCGCTGCTGCTGATCAGCGCGGGCTTGGGGCCACTGGCCGGTACGCTGGCTTTGGCGCTGCACACATCAGGCGTGCTAGGCCGCTTGTTTGCTGAAAGCATTGAAAACGCGGGCGCAGGCCCGTCGTTTGCGCTGCGTTGCCGCGGCATCAGCGAGGCCAAAATTTTTTGGTACGCCACTCTGCCGCAAATCTTGCCGCAGCTCGTTAGCTACACCCTGTACCGCTGGGAAAACAACATCCGCGCCGCCGCCGTGCTGGGCGTGGTGGGCGCGGGTGGCTTGGGTCAAATGCTCGCTTTTCACATGGGCCTGTTCCAGATGGGAGAAACGAGCAGTATTTTGCTGGCCATGCTGGTGCTGGTGGCACTTGTCGACGCCCTGAGTTTTACCAGCCGCCGATGGATGGCAGCGTAGGCCATCAGCGACTGAATCAACAGCCACTGCAAGCCAATAGTCAAACCCGCTCAGTCACCCAGGCCTGCACCGAAGCCAGCGCGGCGTCGATCTTGGCGGGCTCGGTGCCGCCGGCCATGGCCATGTCAGCCTTGCCGCCGCCCTTGCCGCCGACTTGTTGGGCCACAAAGTTGACCAGCTCGCCGGCCTTGACCTTGCCCGTGCTGTCGGCGGTCACGCCAGCGGCGATCTGCACCTTGTCGCCTTCGACAGCAGCCAGCACGATGACGGCAGTTTTCAGCTTGTCTTTGAGCTTGTCCATGGTCTCGCGCAGGGTCTTGGCGTCAGCGCCTTCCAGGCGCGCGGCCAGCACTTTGATGCCATTGACGTCAACGGCTTGCAGCATCAACTCGTCACCCTGGCTGGAAGCCAGCTTGCCCTTGAGCGCGGCGACTTCTTTTTCCAGGCCACGCACCAGCTCCAGCACCTGAGCGATGCGGCCCTGCAGCTCTGCCGGGCTGGCCTTCAGGGTTGACGCAGCCGCTTGCACGGTGTCTTCCAATGATTGCAAATAAGCCAGCGCATTGGCGCCGGTCACGGCCTCTACGCGGCGCACACCAGCGGCAACACCGCTCTCGGCGACGATCTTGAACAGACCGATGTCGCCTGTGCGGCCCACATGCGTGCCACCACAGAGTTCTTTGCTGGAACCAATGCTCAGCACGCGCACAGTCTCACCGTACTTCTCACCAAACAGCATCATGGCGCCGGTTTTCTGTGCAGACGCGAGGTCCATCACGGCGGCGTCGGTGGCCGCGTTGGCCAAGATTTCAGCGTTCACACGCGCTTCAATTTCGCGAATTTGCGCGTCGGTAACCGGAGAGTTGTGCGTGAAGTCAAAGCGCGTGCGCTCGGCGTTCACCAAGCTGCCTTTTTGCTGCACATGCTCGCCCAGCACTTCGCGCAAAGCCTTGTGCATCAGGTGGGTGGCGCTGTGGTTGCGCACGGTAGCAGCGCGCACGGCGGTATCAACCCGGGCGGTGACAGCGTCACCGACCTTGAGCGCGCCACTGACGAGGCTGCCGTGATGGCCGAACACATCGGACTTGATTTTGAGCGTGTCGTCCACCGAGAATACAGCGCCCGCCGCCAGCAACTGGCCCTGGTCGCCCACTTGGCCGCCGCTTTCTGCATAAAAAGGCGTGGTGCTGAGCACCACGACGCCATTCTGGCCGGCCTGTAGCGCAGGCACCGCCACGCCGTCAGCGTAGAGCGCGGCTACCGTAGTGGGTTCTTCGAGCAGCTCGTAGCCGGTGAAGGCATGGCCTTCGCCGCTGTAGTCGAGCGCGCGGTCCATCTTGAACTTACCAGCAGCTCTGGCTTGGCTTTTTTGCTTGTCCATGGCCAAGGCAAAGCCAGCCTCGTCCACGCTCAGGCCGCGCTCGCGGCAGACGTCGGCCGACAAGTCCAGCGGAAAGCCATAGGTATCGTGCAGCTTGAAGGCGACCTCGCCGGGCAGCACCTTGGCGCCGCCTGCCAAGGCCGTGTCCAGGATGTCCATGCCACTGGCCAGCGTTTCAAAAAAGCGCTCTTCCTCGATTTTCAAAATCTCGGTGATGCGTTTTTCATCGGTCTTCAGGCGCGGGTAAGCTTCGCCCATCAACTTGACCAGGTCGGCCACCAGCTTGTGGAAGAACGGCGTCTTTTTGCCCAGCAGGTAACCGTGGCGAATGGCGCGGCGGATGATGCGGCGCTGCACGTAGCCGCGGCCTTCGTTGGACGGCACCACGCCGTCGCTCACCAAAAACGCGGTGGCGCGTATGTGGTCGGCGATCACGCGCAGGCTCTTGTTGTTCAGGTCTTTTTCGCCGGTCTCGCGCGAAGCGGCCTTGATCAGCGCGTCAAAAATGTCGATCTCGTAGTTGCTGTGCACGTGCTGCAAGATGGCGGCCAGGCGCTCCAGGCCCATGCCGGTGTCCACGCAGGGCGCGGGCAGTTTGACCAGGCTGCCGTCGGGCTGCATGTCGAACTGCATGAACACATGGTTCCAAATCTCGATAAAGCGGTCGCCGTCTTCGTCCGGACTGCCGGGCGGGCCGCCGGGAATGTGCGCGCCGTGGTCGTAAAAAATCTCGCTGCACGGCCCGCAGGGGCCGGTGTCGGCCATCATCCAGAAATTGTCAGAGGCGTATTTTTTGCCTTTGTTGTCGCCAATGCGCACGATGCGATCCGCCGGCAAACCAATTTCCTTGTGCCAGATGTCGTAGGCCTCTTGGTCGTCAATGTAGACCGTCACCATCAGCATATCGGCCGGCAGCTTGTAAACCTGCGTGAGCAGTTCCCAGCCCCACTTGAGCGAATCGCGCTTGAAGTAGTCGCCAAAACTCCAGTTACCCAGCATCTCAAAAAAGGTGTGGTGGCGAGCGGTGTAGCCCACGTTTTCCAGGTCGTTGTGCTTACCCCCGGCTCGCAGGCACGCCTGCACAGAGGCAGCCCGAACGTAAGAGCGTTTGTCCGCGCCCAAAAACACGTCTTTGAACTGCACCATGCCCGAGTTGGTGAACATCAGCGTCGGGTCATTGCCCGGCACCAGCGGACTGCTGGCGACCACGGTGTGGCCTTTGGAAACAAAGAAGTCAAGAAAAGACTTGCGGATGTCGGCGACGGAGAAAGTGGCTTGGCTCATGGGGCTGGTTGTTTGAACCCGCAGCGCAGCCGGGGTCTGGTGAAATAGTTTGCACCAATTATAAGTTTCGAGCCAGCAAGGCAGGCGCCAGAGCGAAGTGTGGCCCTGTATCAGGCCCTGAGCGTGTGGCGCAACCTGCGCTAAAGCAGCTATTTCAGTACCGGGAAAAACCTACAATCGAGCCATCGCGGGTGTCGTTCAATGGTAGGACTCTTGCTTCCCAAGCAAATAACGTGGGTTCGATTCCCATCACCCGCTCCAATTTTATTAAAAAAGTCGTTTAAAATCAAAGACTTTTAAGTTAAAAATCGAACATTAAAATTCTCTGGTGTGATACATAGGTGTGTTACATCATGCAGGCAAGTCCGTCCTTCCTGTACCGCAACCGATGCGGTATCTTCTGCTTTCAGCGAAGAGTTCCTCTTCACCTCCGTGAGACCACCAGTGCACTACCAGAACTGGTGCGTCTGTCCCTTAGAACAAGGAGCAAGTCGGTTGCGAAACGACTTGCCAGAACGTTGTCGGCAATGATGGATCTAAGAGCAAAGCAATACTTCAAAGATGAAGAGTCCTACCACCGTGCGATGAAACTCTTTCAGAGGTTCCTTGCCGCTCAGTCACGGTGCTCAAGTTTTGATGAACTACAACTTGAGTTCTTTGATCATCTTGACGACACAACAGACCACGAATCTGAGTTGCTTACTCGAGCAAGCGACTACTTCAAATCAAAGCAACTAGATACAGGCAAAGACCCATACGCAGAAGCACTTCGCCAACTGAATGATGTGATGAGCAGTCACAAGATTTCTCAACCGACCGATAGTGGTGCAATCTCGATTACATTGAATTTTGCTTTTGAAGAATTTTTGATGAATGCCAGTTCTGCTTGGAAGAAAACGAGTGGCATGGAAGATGGATACCGGACAATTTACTTTCCTCTTTTCAAAGAGTTAGTTGGTGAAGTCTCATCTGACAAACTGACCAAAGCGCACGTCAATGAGTACATCAAACTTGTCCAATCTTTACCCGCAAACAAGACTAAAAACCCAATCTACAGAGAAAAGAGCATTCGCGATTTTCTTGATGCACCGGCAAAGTTAGAACACCGACTTAGTCCTATCACCAAAAAAAGATACCTTGCACAAATGAGCAGGTTCTTCAAGTGGTTGAGATCAAATGACTACAGCATGATCGATCTTGATTTGCCTTTTTCTAACGTGAAGATATCAAAAAATAGATCTGTAGACCAACAAGCAGCGTATACAAATTTGGACATCAAAAAATTGTTCAATAGCAAACAGTACACGCAGGGTTTGCATAAGCAGGCATCACATTTCTGGGTGCCATTAATTGCGCTGTATACAGGCGCCAGACTAAATGAAATTTGTCAGTTGTCCACGGCAGACATCAAACAAGACAAAGCAAGCGGCAGATGGGTCTATGACTTTAATGAGAATCTTGAAGACGATCCAAATAAATCGCTCAAAAAATCCTTCCATGCTCGACTCGTACCAGTTCACGCAAGATTGATCGATTTGGGATTTCTGAAGTACATTGCTGACCAACGGAAGAAGAAATCAAAGAAACTATTTCCCGATCTTCCGTATGTCCGTGATGCCAACAAATACGGCGACAAACTTCAACGCTGGTTCAATAGAACATACACACAGAAGTCATGCGGCATTTCGACAAAAAACACTTCATTCCATTCGTTGAGACATACAGTCATCACACATTTGGTGAATGAAAAACAGGTTGACGCCAACCAAATTGCTGTCGGAATGGGACAAACACCTCAAGGTGGCGTTACACAAACCACATACACAAAACGTAGCACACTTACTCAATACATCGATCACTTCGACAAGATTGACTTCGACAACTGCTACGACTACAAGTTGATACGAAGGTGGGACAGGCACACATTTAGTCTGCCGCTATCGAACAACGGAACAACGGTTGTGGCGTCTTCATCACCAAAGACTTCGCCTAAAAAAACGATTGCAAAAAAGACTGCAACCAAGAAAGTTGCCACGAAGAAGTCTGGTACAACTACATCCAGAAGTGACAAGAGAACGACCAAAAACAGTTCTAAACCAGTTCGGTAAACCAAGTCACACACTGAGTTGAACTGACTGCTCAAACAACTGGATAAGACCTCCACAAATGACTTCTTGGATAGCGCACTAGCATTGAACAGAAGACATGAAAACACTAAGACTTTGGGACTTCTACTCAAGGAGAGATGTTCATCACATCTTTTCACCAGATACGAATTTCACACCACAAAGCGGCACCTGGGGATTGCAAGGAATTGTCAAAGTCCCAGGTAGAGATGGTGACTTCGTCTTCTTTGTGACGTTTGGAAAAACACAAGGTGAACACCTATTTGATGAATCAATAACTTCAGACGGAGTGCTGAGTTGGCAATCTCAACCTAGTCAAGGTTTTGAGAGTGAAGTCATCCAATCCCTCATCAACCATGATGAAAGACTGAACAACATTCATTTATTTCTTCGAGGAAAGTCAGGGGATGAATACGGATACTTTGGTACCTTAGGATATCTGACACACGATACGCAACGTGCGAAACCAGTTCACTTTCAGTGGCAGTTAATGGACTGGCAAGCACCGACTGAGTTCTTGCAGACTGTTGGCGTCTTGCCAATCGCAGATGCATTGCCACTGCTAACAGTCAAAGAAGATAAACCACAAAATTTGATTGAGTTCGTTGTCCCACCTCCACCACGAACTAGAAGAACAGGAACTTCAACTGTTGAATTTCAGACACGTAAAAGTCCGAACTACGTATTGAGGCAAGAAAGCAATAGTGCTCTGGGTTTACTTGGTGAGGAACTCGTCCTGAAGCACGAAATTGATGCCCTTCGTAATGCTGGCAGAGATGACCTTGCCGACAAAGTTGTTCACGTGTCAGTCGTTGAAGGTGATGGAGCAGGACACGACATCAAGTCGTTCCGTGTTGATGGACAAGTAAAGTTCATTGAGGTCAAAAGCACGAAAGGAACTGCATCAGCAGCATTCTTCATCAGTCCAAACGAAGTTGAGTTCAGCAGAAAAAATGCAAAGAATTTTTACTTGTATCGCCTTTATGACTTGAACAGCACAACTCGCACAGCAAAGGTTTACGTTCTATCTGGTGATTTAACCGAAAGTCTTGAACTGCGCCCAACACAATTTATTGCTGAAATTCGTGGTGGCAAACATGATTAACGACTGCCTGTTCTGCGACCTTCAAACGAATGACCGTAAACGCATCATTGCAGAGAACAATCTTGCGTATGCGATTCGTGATGGGTTTGCGGTGACTGAGGGTCACACTCTTTTCATTCCCAAAAGACACGCACTAGACTACTTCGGACTTGTGCCAGCAGAAGTGAACGCGATCAACGCTTTGATGGCAGAACAGAAAACAACGCTGCAAAAGACAGACTCAACGATTGATGGTTTCAACATCGGCATGAACTGCGGCGAGAGTGCAGGTCAAACAATCTTTCATTGCCACGTGCACCTGATTCCTAGACGAAAAGGTGATGTTGAAAATCCTAGAGGCGGTGTTCGCCACATCATTCCTGGCAAAGGTTTCTACGAGGAGAAAAAATGAAAAAAATAACACTTACATTTTTAATGCTCTTAACAAGCGCCGCAAACGCACAAGAGATTCTGATATTTGGTGGTAACAACAACAAAGATTTTCTAGGATGCCTTTCCTGTAATGAAATGGCGGGCAACTCTGTTTGGAATGAAATGTCTCAGTACGGATGGAATAATGGGTTTGGCAAGTGGAATCCATTTGGACCGTATAAGAATCCTTTCTCTAGTTACTCTGCCTGTAATGAGTACACATCAAATGGACCTGTGCTTGTGGACAGAAATGGGAAGTTTTATGGTCGACTAACAATGAACGAATATACAAGCGGAAGCATTTGCGGATTCAGTGGCAATGAAAGAATATGTAGCGCACTAAAAGTAATGTGCGCAGACCAATAGCATGGGCAAAATAATTTTTTTAATAATCGCATATTTTGTGTGGATCAATTTTTTTGGAGAAGAAAGTGGATGCGATAAATATTCTTCAAAATATTCATGCGACTATGTTGAAAAGAAAGCAACTTATGAGGTTTACTATTGGATAAACGTATCGGATGGCGACGAAAAAGATAACAAATACATCGGTTCAATTGTTGGATTGCAGAATTGCCGTGACATGGCAATTAGGTACTCGAACACCATCAAAGATAGATGGTCGGAACGTTCGTATATCTGCGCCTTGATGAAAGACGGGAACAGAATGGAAAAGCATAGGATCTAATTGAGAAAGACAGCATTGCTGCTGTCTTCAGGAGAGTTCAACTTTGAACTTTCAAAGAAAATCAAACTCTATGTCGTTTGCTATTGCTCGATAGTCAGGAAACTTCATCACTATGATTTGGCGTAGTCTTGCCTCATCAATCGAAACATTTATCTCAGTCAATCGGTGTTCAATCGTTTGAGTCAACTTTATGATTGATGCATTGAGAGACATGTAAGGCACATCAAAGCAGAATGCTCTGCATCGTGACTGCAATTGTTCTTGAATCCTGTGCAATTCATTCGCAGTCAAAATGAATCTACAACTACCAATCGTTCCTTCAATCAAACCACGAAGTGATGCTTGGGCACTCTTGGACAGGTAGTCAGATTCATCAAGCAGAACAATCTTTGTGTTTCCGTAGAGTGACATAGAGGTGGCATATCGTTCAACTTGATTACGAATGTCTTCAATGCCGTTTGTCAGTGATGCATTGACATAGAGCATTTCAATTTCCGGAGAATTGCCAATCAACTTGGCACAAGTCGTCTTTCCTGTTCCAGGCAAACCATAAAAAATCATATTCATCACATCTCTGGATTGAATCATTGCATTGAACTTTGCAATGCTTGAGTCGGAGATGAGAAGTTCTTCGATTGTTCTCGGGCGCAATCGTTCGGAAAAGTTTGAGTACTTGACTGTCGGCAAAGAGCATTCCAGCACGGTTTGAGTTTCATCGTACATGACTACCTTCTTTCTTAAGCAGTTTCAAGTTCTGCTTTGGGCGTTGCATCTTCAATCGCAACGGCATTCAAGTCAGACAATTTCTTAATTTTTGAACTGAAAGGCGAAGCAACCTTAGACTTCAGTTCGATATTGAACTTGCTACAGATTGCTTGAATCTGGTTGTATGCAATTAATTTGTCTGAATCAGATACGTTCTTGAATGACAACAAAACATCTATCGCAGTCGATGTTGACTTCTTATCGGTGTAAGGTGACAAAGAGAGTGCAGTCATTCGAGGAGAAATCAAATCATCTTTACAGACTTGAGTAAAAGCATCATCAGGCATCTTTGACAAGGTATACAGAGTCGTGTAACTCGGTGGCAATTTGTCACTCAAGGAATTCAATCGAGCAGAGGCATTTGCAATGCAAAGAAGTTTCTTTATGTAACTGTCTTTCGATGCGCTGGCACCGATTGCTTCACGAAACTCAATGAAGAGTTCTTTGGATAAATCACGTTTCGCATCACCAACGACATTGGCAAGTTCAAGGATGGCAGCAGCAGTCTTCTGAATACAGAGACGATATTGGGAAGCGAATTTCTCAACTTGGTCGTTCAAAACGATAGTAGAGGACACAATGGGGACAACAACTTTAGACACAACAGTTTCTTTCATAAAAAGTAAATTTAGAAAATGTTCAGATTTAAACATTTTCAACTCAAATGTATTAGGTAATTCCCTAACAACATGAGTCTATTATGCCTTTAAGTCGTTGATTTGTAACGGTATTTTACATCTCATGCGGTCAGTTAACCGTGTTTGCATATCTGTCCGTAATGGTTCAAAATTGAACAATATGCAGTCACAAATCCCAATCATTGCTGACAAAGAACTTTTCCGACTCTGGTACGAGTTCTATCGACTTGCACTTGCTAGTTCTGATGCTGATGTTCAGAAGGCATTGAAAAAAAGTCAGAGGTTCTACTCTGAGTGGCATGGGTCTGAAAACTTGCACTTTGATGATTGGTGGCGCAATCATCGATCTCTGTTTCACGATGACAAGGTTGTTCGTCTTCATCTGATAGATGACTTGATGACTGAGGACAACATCTATGTGACCGTGCCAAGAGGCAAGTCATACGGCGACATCATGGAGGAGTTCAAGTCCCTGATTGAAAAAGAATTACCGTCAAAGATGAAGGGTCGAAAGTTGCCACCTGCGCATCGGTTTGCGCCAACAGAGATTCAAGGTGTGAAGCGTGACAGTCTGCGAATGATGTTTGATTTGCAGAAGAACATCTTCTCGAAAGCACAACTCAAGGGCGTTGCGTTGAGAGAGCGGATACTGAAGTTCTTCTCTTCAGAGCGTTACAAGAAGAAGCGAAACATCGTTCCAATGTCATTTGCGATTGATGCATCCAATCGAAACAATGATCATGCGGCAGAGGCGGACAGGAACATTAGGCGTTACAGGCAGAAGGCGCATAAACTGCTTCTGAATGTTGCATCAGGACAGTTTCCTGGAAAATATTGACATCCTTAGAGTGAATTCACTCCAAATGAAAGTTATATGATGAAGAAAATTGTGTCCTATCTTGCTATCTTTGCTTATGTTGCTCTGCTGACTGCGTGCGCTTCCAGTAGTACCTCTGTAAAAGAATCAGTTGTTGTTCCAAAAACAATACGTGTTGTTGAAAGTTATCACCCAGAAGTCGCCCAATTTGTACCATCGTTTTTAGATGTTCTTGGTCAGAATGGATTTGCGTTTGGTTACACAGAAGACCCAGATGCAGTAACACTCCGAATCGACTTTGACCCAAATATTTTTCACACCGCAATTTACGTAAAACTCACCCAAGGCAACAAAACGTTAATGTCTAGTGAGGCATCTAACTCTGGATGGGGTACGGGCATAGCAAGAGCATCGGCATTGAACACTCTTGCAGAAAAAGTTAAAGTGAACTTGGATAAAGAATTAAGAGTAGTAAATTTCCGTCTCAAGCAAGACCGATTCCCATCTGAAGAATATTGCACACCCAAGTTGGAAGCAGCAGAACTTCGTGAAATCAAAGATAAAGTCTCAATGTCGTTGGAACCTGTTAGCGACTTCAAATTACTTTTAATAAACGAAAAGGTAAATGAGTCCCAAAAGAAGTCACTTCTAACTTGGATTGCGATTCAGCAGGAGTGCTTTGACTATTCAACTCGACTGAAAGAATCGTTTGGTGCATCACGTGACTGGGTAAATATCAGTAAGTCTACTTTTCAAAGTACCCAAATTTCACTTGCAAAGTTGATGAACGAACAGATTACATTTGGCGAATATCAAAAGGAACGTTTGAATATTTTTGATCAAGCACGAAATCAATTGTTTGATGGCGAAGCAAAAAGACTAGCAGTTCAAAGAGAAAAAATCATTGAAGGTAGAAATGCTACTGATGCGATTCAGAAAAACATGATTGGTACTCAGTCTTTAATCATGCAAAATCAGCAATTAATGTTACAGCAACAACAAGTTATTCAACAACAGATTATTCCCCAGAACACCTTCAGACCATTTAGTTGCACGAAGATTGGAAATATGGTGAATTGTTACTAAGTACTTAAGTCAGATTTATAATTTTACTTAAATGATAGTTGGAAATTTATATAGTTTTATAAAGTATGAACTCAACTCCTTTGATATTTGCGCAATGTATATTTATTGGTCTGATAGTGTTGGTTTTCTACTTAATGCGAAATTATCTATTTAAAAAATATGAATTTATAGATTACTTCATGCTGGTAAGCGCAATTTCAACTTTTAGTGTCGGATGTTTTTTTCTTGGCAAGTCATCTGAGAAATTTTCTGAAGAGGTTGCGACATGTCCATATGTACAACAATCGGTATGGTGCTTCGTAGGAAACTATCTACCAATCTTACCCGCAACCATATTAATAATTGCAGGTCTTGCTTTTTTATTTGGTGTTATCGAAAATTTAGAAGTGCGAAAGAATGAAACAAATGAATAGAGTCAATTTTGAAAAAGTACTATTGAAAATTATCTTTATAATATTTTAATGTAAAAATAAATTTGTTTCTTACATCGTTAATTAAGATGTATGATGCCTTAAAAGTTTGATAATCATCTTTATTTTTAAGCAAATAATATATTTCATTATCCATTTCAACCATACTAACAGTTTTTGAAAACTTATAAGAATTTACGATCGAATCAATTTTTGGTGTGATCAACTCTTTATATTCACTCAAGCATACATATTTTCCCTCGTGCTGCATGAATTTAGATATTGTTATTAATTTCTCATAGGTGCGCGCCGATATGAAGTCATAATAGTATTTGGAATAAATATATGTAAATGCAAATGATGTTGGAATTAACCAAATAAGATGTAGTTTGCTTATAAAAAATATGCCATAGTCCTCTAAAAATCCAAATAATGGAATATGTTCGAAATAATATATATCAATTAAAATAATATAATAAAAAATAAAAAAGCATAAATTATAAGTAAACTTACTTTCAATTTGGTCTTTAATGATATAGAGAAAATTATTTAATGCTTCGAGTGGACTATTTGTAGCGATTGAGGAGAAAATTGTTCTATCACGACTGTATATGTCGTTTTTTAATTCTTTTTTTAAGTTATAAATAAACGCATGAGTATCATCTTTGTATATAAAATACAGAGCAATCAGTACAACAGGAGTTATAATGTACAATACTAATTGCAATGTTTCATTTTGTAGTCCAAAAAATAAAAATGGAAAAAAAGTTACGCTAACCACCATTAGAATGTATGCAATTAATGAAAATATCAATATTGAAATTAATGAAATATATTTTGAAATTAAATCCATACGGAAAAGTTTCATAATTGCTAAAATAAAAATAAAATTTCCCAAATATATTTCAAACGTATTTGACATTTTGAATTCTTTCAATGATTTACTGTTTGTTTTGAAAAAATCATACACTAAGTCATATGAAATTCTTTTCAATTCCCCAAAGACTTGCAAGTTGTTGTAGTCTGTCTTTGAAATGAAAACCGATACCATTCATTTTCGAGTTGATTTCATACCCGAAATGCTCAATTACTACTGAGAGAACATTGGGAGCATAAATGCCTGCTTGACCCCACTCTGGTTGTGTCAGTTCCACTCTGATATCTCCCAAGATAAGACAGTCCTGCTCAGTATCAATAGTGGCAGGCAATCCAACCTCAATAAATTTCTCTACTATTCCATCAAGAAACCACATTGAATTTGCACCCATGCTGCTCATAAGTTCTAAAAACTTATCTTTTTGTTCGAGCGTCAGATCCCAGGTCATACAGCATATTCATCACATCTACAGAACTTGTCAAGTGCTCTACTCGAAAGTATTTCCTTGTTGAACAGATTTCTGATGAGGTTTCTGTAACTTCAGTCTCTAGTGTGAGGTAGGTTGAGTGGCACATAGGTTTCTGAACAGAGCGAGTCACTCTGACTTTGGTCTTCGTATGCCCATCTAAGACCTCCAGCAACATTACGCTTACCTTTGCAAACTGAAGAAATATGCGAACCAGAGACATTGATTCCTCTTGCACGAAGTGTTTGCTCTGCAATTGAGACACTCTCAAATTTTTCACCTGTATCAAGACAGACAATGGACTTAGGGTTCCCTCGATTTGATTTTTTGAGTGGAGGAATACTGCTTGGATCAAAAGTTGACTTAATAAACCAACGCAATCCATGAGAAATTTGTCTTTCGGATCTGCCAGACACGATTGACGAAACATTTTGATAACCTGCTTTGTATGCCTCTGCGATTGAATCGAACTCAACGATGACCCTTAGGGTGTCTGGATTAACTCCTACGACAGCAATCGGTTTATTGGAATCATCCTTCTCCCTGCTTACGTCCCTTGTAAAAAAGTTTGGAACTTCATACAAGAGTAGTTCATTTTTGTAGGCAATCTCATGAGAGTTATGGATGTAATCATTTATGAATGCGATTATTTCATCTAACTTATCATGCCAGTAGCACTCTGTATCACCGCTCCACCTTTCACCGCTTCGCATACCTGCCATGAGAATTCTTAGATCGTGATTCTTCATAAACGCACGATGAATTCGGTTTTCTAATATGTATGCGTCCAACTCATCAAGTTGCAATGAAAAGTAAATTTTCTTTAAATTCCATTTGTACCTCTCTTGAAGAGTTCGTGTAGTTACACCAACCTTCAATGACTTTATGCCAAAAACCTCAACTTCCATTACGCCGAGGTAAGTAGGTTGTCCTCTTATGTTCGCCTCGATTAATGACTTCAGGCGGTGACCTGCATATCCAATAGACTCGTTACCGCACTTCGGACACTTAAACTGAGACCTCTTTAAGTATCCTTTTGTGGTTATTTGCGTCCCATGAATTTCACATTCAATACGTACTTTAGAAGACTTTTTTTGTTCATCAAATTCAATACCAATGATTTTTACGTAGTCAGGAAAATCTACTTCTAAATCTGAAATTACATCTTCAATGCGTAATCTATTTGAAATTCTCACGGCATCTTTGGCGCACTCAGGACATCCATATCCAGAGTTGTTCATCAGAAAAGTTGGTTTATGTAGCGAAGACTGCTTGTGCAACTTGCAGTAGAACCTCATTTCTTGAGTCATGCCATTAAATTCAGACTTCATTGTGAGTCGATCTGAAAGGTTTAGTTCAAAGAATTCATTGAACTTTTGCCGCTCCCTCTCAAGAAAATACGCATTTGCTTTTTCTTCATCGCACTTACGACATCCCCCGCTTTTGAAGCGTAAGTGATTGAAAGGAAAAACGGAAAAGGTTTCATCATGTTCTATGCAGCGAATCGTTACTGTCGGTGATTTTTGTGTAACGAACTCGGTTGACGCAGACAAATAGTCATATCTATCGCCGTGTTGCTTTTTCGATTTGGTCACCCAAAGATTAAAACCCTCGGTGCGAGTTTTTTCTTTCGCATCGGCAGACATTTGTCTTTTCGGTTTTAGGTTTTTGATGTTCAAGATTCAAGTCTCTGCTTAGGCAAGAATGGATGTGTGCTTCGCTATCTCTATGTTTTTTCAATGATACAGACTGCAAGTTCCTTTCGTGCGTTCAAGCATTTTCGGACTGCTTGTGTCAACTTGTTTAGTTCGTTAGTCGTGATTGCTATCTTTGTGTTCGGCGAAAACTCTGTCACCATTAAGCACTTCTTTCGCAGTGATTCAAGTTCTTTACCTGTCATATGAATATTCCTTTGCCTAATTGGAAGCGTGAACTAGATTCACTTGCGGACATGCCTGTCTTGGATGGAGTCGAGTGGGATTTGATGAGAGTCGTGGATGAGGCATCAAGCAAACAACCTAGAACGGTCATAGTTGTTCAACTCACGCATCAGGATGACTCGGCAAAAAGTTGACTTCTTCATGTTGTAGTTGGCGGCAACACGAGCAAGATTCGTTTCAAACTCCTCTGGAATTCTTAGGTGGAGTTCTTTATCTAGGTTCGGTAGTTTTGGTGTGTTCATAGGTTCTGGTCTTTGGTTCGATTGATAGAAAGCATTGGAAGAAGACGTCCTGATAGGTGCGGTTACAACTACACAATGCGTTACAGGTATTTATTGATTCATCATCTTCACTTCGTTCGATGATGTTCGCTTCGCTCACGGTCACCTTGTTTAGGTCTTAGTAGGTAGGACTATCTGCGGGTCTTAGGAAGGCACACCTTGCCACTTCAGGACAAGGTGCGGTGCGTCTGCGTCATCTCTCTCAGTCACTCTGTCGTAGGGTGACCAGCATTGCTACTGGTGCGGGTGGTTAGTCGTCTCCTCCGCTTATCCCCTGCCTTGTCCAGTACCTACTGCGTAACTCAATCGCAATCTTCGTAGACCTAACGGCAACACTCTCACGCCACGACAGCGACTTCAAAAGTGTTTGATGTTGTGGTGTTCTCACAGAGCATCATCTTGAGCGAGTTGTTTATTTGAAGCACACCTCATTGCTCTTGTGTGCTTTTCATCATCTAAGGTGTCTTGGTCTTTCTGCCTTGACCGCACGATGGCGCCTGTAGGGGGCAGGGACTTGGGACTTGTAATCAATTGACACTTTTATTTATGCTGCTTTGTGAGTCAAATTGAGACGGAATTGGATGTTTGCCGAAAAAAGTTCAAATTTGAACTATGCGGCAACTGTCTCGTTCTCTCGGATGATTTTGTAACAAGTGCCAATGCCGATGCTGCAAGTCTTGCAAATGTCACGAATTGAGACGCCCTTCTCTTTCAACATCCTCACTGCATTGATGAGACCGTCATTGATTTTGGAAGGTCTACCGCACAACTTGCCTTGTGACTTGGCACGAGCAATTCCTGCGTTGATGCGTTCGATGAGAACTTCACGTTCAAGTTCGTAGAGAGATCCAAGGACTGTCAGGAAGAAGTTGCCTGTTGCTGTCTTGGTGTTGATGTTCTCTCGTTGAAAAACAAGTTCGATTCCGAGTTCGTTCAAGATTTCAACCGTCTCAATTAGGTTCTTAACTGAACGAGACAGTCGGCAGATAGAGACGACATACAAAGCATCGAACTGCCTTTTTCGTGCTGCTGTCAGCATTGCATTGAGTGCGTCACGGTCTTTCTTAATGCCGCTTTGTCCTTCATCGATGAACTCTGCAACAACTCTTGCACCATTGCGCTCGGCAAGTTCTTTGAGAACTAGGACTTGGTTGGATGTGAACTGTTCGTTAGTGCTGACACGTGCATAAATTGCGACTCGTTTCATGTGTTCCACCTGGGTGTTTTTGAGGAGGTGGAAGGTATCGAAACTGGAAGGTAAAGCAACCCCCTATTTCTATCGTTTAGTGTGATACACAGGTGTGATACATTGCTATTCTTAGCAAAAAACACTAAGAGAATCAACTAGTTACGAAACTTTGGTCGGGAATCCCATCACCCGCTCCACAAGATCGCATCCATAAGTCTCATAGCCCTTTCGGCTACGGCGGCTGTCCAAGGCAGGCTTTGCTGGCCATTGGCAGAGCAAGAAAAAAACCACAAACCCACTCAAAGCGAATAATCAACCCCGTTGGGATGAATTTAGGCTCGGCTTAGCCTCAAAAGAGAGAGCTTTTGAGAGCCTTTATGGGGATTCATGAATTACCATTTTGGCTAAGTTTCGCTTTATCAATCCTATTTTTCAAAGCTAGCCATGCCAGACATTGAAGACTTGCAAAAAATCAAGGCCGACCTTGAAGCGCAAATTGCACAGGCGATGGAGCAAGAAGCCGCACGCAAAAAACAGGAAGAAGTGGAGCGAGTCAAGGCGCGCCAAGCTGAGATCGCCAATGGCCTGAAAGAAATTTCCGTATTGATGCGTCAATACCGATTGAGTAAAGAACATCTTTTCAAGGCTGCGAAAAGCGCAACGCCGATCCAGGTCGCTAGCGCCGAGGGCGGCGCCACTGGCAGGGAGTTCAACCCTAACGATATCCGCGATGACTTAGGTTTTGGGTTTGAACGCCCTGCCGCGTCCAATGAGCCGGCCCGACCCATGTCGGTGGAAGAAATGAGGCAGTTCTATGGGCAACTTGATGCGATAAAGCCTAGGTCGGCCTAACCCCTACGCAGAAAAAAACGTCTACTCTCTTCAACGCGAGCAAGACGGTTTCCATCCATCACGCGCGGTCAGACGAATTCAGGAAGCAGGTCACGCAGTGCAGCACGAGCGTGCTCGATGGCGGCTTGCGGGGCTGATGCATAGGGCCACAACATGCGCGCACGCACCGGGCCCCAGGCGCCTACCTCCGCCATCATTTTGTCCAAGGCCGGGTGCGACAGCCCGTGGCTGCCAACCAGCGGCAACACATGCAGCGCCATGAATTGCTGGATGCGGCGCTCCAGTTCCGCCGAAGACTCTGACGCGATGGCACTGAGTAGCCAGTGGTGCAGTGCACCGCGAGGCCCTAGGCAGGCCACATTCGAATAGGCACCATCGGCGCCTAGCGGGCGTCCAAAAGCGACGGTATGACCCGGCACAAAGACTGAAAAATCAGGCAACAAGCGGCGGCGCTCGGCGTACCAGTCGGCATCGCCGCCAGGCAATTTGGCCCCTACCAAATTGGGCGCAAGAAGCCTGAGATGGGCGATTTGCGCCAGGCTCAATCGCAACTTGGCTTGTGGTGGGTTGTAGAGGATCAGTGGAATGTCACCCGCTGCGGCTTGAAGACCGCGGACGAAGTTCTCAAGCTCAGGCGCAGAAGGCGCCCACCAATCGGGCAGCGTGAACTGAGCAGCACTGGGATGGATAGATTGCAGGCGCCGTAGACGCTCCAGGGCGATGCGTGGGTTGGTATTGGAGACCCCGATCTGGAAGGGCATGCCGGCGGCCCGGGCTTTTTGTGCAACCAGGCTGACCAACTGCTCGTACTCGGCCTCGGTCTGGTTGTGAAACTCACCCGCCGTGCCGTTGGCGTAAATACCAGCCAGGCCACTGGCGGTCAGCACATCAAGCTCTTGTGCCAGTGCACCCCAGTCAATCTGGTCTTGCTCGGTGACGGGCAAAAGAATGGTGCCCCAGATGCCCTGCGGCTTTGAGTGTGAGGACAGGTTCATGAATCCGGACTCCAGGCTGTTATGCCGCCGTTGGAAGGCTGCACTAGGGTAAACACCCTGCTCAGGGCATAGGTGCCTGCGAATAATATATGCAACATGTCTGACATCTGAACTCCGACCACCCCCTTTGCCTTTGGCCTCATTTTGAAAACCTTCTCCCGTTTACCTGCTTACCAATTGGCCACGAACGAGGTCAAACGCTACATCGAAAAGCATGCTCTCAAGGGCGGCGCTCCGCTGCCGTCCGAGGCGGTGCTGTGCCAGGAGCTGGGCATGTCTCGCGCATCGCTGCGTGAAGGCCTGAAGGCGCTGGAGTCCCTGGGCATCATCCGCACCCGGCATGGCGAGGGCGTGTTTGTTGCGCACTTCTCGTTTGATCCGATCCTGCACAACCTGCCGTACTCGATTGCTGCGCAGGGCTCGAGTTTGCGCGAGTTGCTGGAGGTGCGTTGTGCGTTGGAGGTCGGCATGATTGCGCAGGTGGTCACCTGCATCAGCCCCGCGGATATTGATGAACTACGGGGCCTGGCCCAGCAGATGCTGCAACGCAGCGCTCAGGGTGAGAGCTTTGGCGAGTTAGACCGTGCCTTTCACGCCACGCTGTTCCGCTGCCTAGGCAATGCCTTTCTGCTCAGCCTGGTCGATCTGTTCTGGGAGGTCTTTAACCGACTGGCTGACCGGCTGCCTGCGAAGAATGCGCAGGCGAAACGCGCCACTGCCGAGGACCACATGGCAGTAGCCCAGATGGTTGAGGCTGGCGATGTGCCAGCACTGGAGCTTGCACATCGGCACCATTTTCAAGAAATTTCCCGCCGTCTGGACGCCATGTACGTGCCGACGACGCGCCCGCACTGAAGAGTTTCTGCCAACCGTTCCATAACCATACCCGTAAGGAGACTGATCATGAAAATCTGGAAACCACTCGCCGCCCTGTTGTCACTGTGTATCTCGGCCTCCGCCATGGCCCAAAACCTGACACTGAGCTTTGGCACTCAACTGCCCGAGACCCATGTGGTCTACAAGGGCATTTTGGAGGTCAAACGCAAGCTCGAGGAGTCGTCCAAAGGCACCATGACGCTAAAAATTTTTCCGGGTGCGCAGCTCGGCGACTTCAAGGCCATGGTCGGTCAGACCCAGGCCGGTGACCTGGACATCGTCATGACAGGCTACCCCGACATGAGCTACATCATTCCCGAGCTCAAGCTGATTGGTGCCCCTTATGTCGTTTCCAGTTACGAGCATTTGAAGAAGGTCGTCAAGGGCCCGTATGGCCAGCGCATGGACACCAAGTTCCGCGAGAAGGGCATCCACATGATGGACGTCTGGTACGAGGGCGCCCGCCATACCACCGCCAACAAGCCGATCAACTCCATGGCCGATCTCAAGGGACTCAAGATGCGCACGCCCAATGTGCCCTTCCTGATCGCCTACGCCCAGGCGGTCGGCGCCACGCCGGCACCGGTGGCCTTTGCCGAGCTCTACATGGCCTTGCAGACCAAGCAGGTGGATGCCCAGGAAAACCCCCTGCCCACTATCGAGGCCACCAAGGTCTATGAGGTGCAAAAGCACATTGCACTGACCGGCCACTTCATCTCCAGCTCGGCCATTTTGGTGGGTGACAAAGCCTTGAAGAAGCTCAACCCCACCCAAAAGCAGTGGCTGGAAGAGGCTATCCTGGCGGGTGGCAAAGTGGCCACTGCCGGCGTGATGAAGAGCGAGACTGACCTGGTGGCGTTCTTCAAATCCAAGGGTCTGGGCGTGACAACGGTCGACACAGCGCCCTTCCGTGCCGCCATGAAAACGTATTACGACACGCTGGAAACTGAGTTCGGCAAGGGTGAAATCGCCCGCATCATGGCCACCAACTGAAGATCGTAACTGCGATGACGCCCAAGCGCTACTCGCCCGAGGGGGTGCTCAGCACCCTGCTGCTGATCGTCCTGAGCCTGGTCATCTTCTTGCAGATCGCCGGGCGTTTAGGCGTGTTTCCGGGGCAGGTGTGGACTGAGGAACTGATCCGCTGGCTCTGGGTCTGGATGGCCTGCCTGGGCTTTTGCGAGGCTGAGCGCTACCAGCAGCACCTGCGCATGGACATGATTCCTACGCTTTGGGGCGCGGCGCTGCGCCGCGTTGTTTACCGCCTGATCGACGCCATGACCGGTGTGCTGGCCCTCTACATGGCGTGGCTGGGTTGCAAGGGGGTGCTGCGCACCTGGAACGATGAATCGGTGACCCTGGGGGTCTCGGACGCGGTGTTGTACGCAGCGCTGCCGGTGGGCGCCTTGCTTTGGGCGATGCGGCTGTTCCTGCGGCTGGCGGGCAAGCGCCAGCCCGAGCCCTGGAGTTCCTCATGACCTTCCTGATCTTCATCGTCACCTGGATGGTGCTGATATTTGTCGGCATCCCGATCGCAGTGTCGATGATCGTGGTGTCGGTCGGTTACTTTTTATACACCGGTATCGGCATTAATTTTGCGGTGCAGCGCATCGTCGATGGTCTCAACAGCTTTCCTATCATCGCAATACCGCTGTTTATCCTGGCGGCCAGCATCTTCAACTCCTCCAGCATCACGCGCAACCTGTTTGGTTTTGCCACGCACCTGGTCGGGCATGTGCGCGGCGGGCTGGGGCACGTGAACATTCTGGCCAGCCTGTTTTTCTCAGGCATGTCGGGCTCGGCGGTGGCAGACGCCGGTGGCTTGGGCAAGATCGAAGCCGAGGCCATGCAAAAGGCTGGCTATCCACATGACCTGGCCGCTGCGCTGACTGCCGTGTCCTCCATCCTGGGGCCGCTGGTGCCGCCGAGCATCCCGATGGTGGTGTACGGCGTGGTGTCAGGCGCGTCGATTGGCGGCCTGTTCCTGGGCGGTATCGTGCCGGGCTTGCTGTGCACGCTGGCCATGATGATCATGCTGTACATCGTGGCCGGGCGCATCAGTCTGCCGGTGCACCCGCGTTCCACTTGGCGGCAAATTCGCAGCTCTTTCATCGTCTCTTTTCCGGCGCTACTCACACCGGTCGTTATCATCGGGGGCATCTTCAGCGGCATTTTCTCGCCGACCGAGGCTGCGGCCGTCACGGTGCTGTACGCGATTGCCATCGACCTGCTGGTCTATCGTGAGCTGACCTGGCGCAAGCTGTGGGACGCTGTCTACGAGACAGCCATCATGTCCTCCACCATTGCACTGATCATTGGCGGCGTGTCCATGATGGGTGTGGTGATGGCACGGGAAAAGGCGCCTGAGCAGATCGCTTCGTTGCTGATGTCGGTGGCCAGCACCCCCACAGAGTTCATGTTTGCTGTGACCCTGCTCTTGCTGATTCTGGGCTGCTTTATCGAGGTGCTGGCGCTCCTGCTGGTGCTGGTGCCCTCCTTCATACCGCTGGCGACCGCGCTGGGCATCGATCCGGTCTATCTGGGCGTCAACATCATCTTCACCCTGATGATCGGTACGCTCACGCCGCCCATGGGCATGATTCTGTTCGTGGTGTCCAAGAGCCATGGCGTCGAGATGCACCGGCTGATCCGGGCGACCATGCCCTGGCTCATTCCCTTGATCATCGTGCAGATTCTGATGATCTTGTACCCGCCCTTTATCTTGGCTTTGCCCAGGTTGTTCATGTCCTGACCGATTGTTTTACCCATGACCTCAACGCTCAAGCTTCACGGCATTGTTCCCCCTGTTGCCACGCCCTATGACCATGACGGGCAGATTGACCCCCGGGGTCTGCGCTCGGTGTTGCGCCATATTATCGAAGGTGGTGTGCACGGCCTGTTTGTGCTTGGCTCCACCAGCGAATGCGTATTCCTCAACCCGGCCCAGCGGGGGCTGGTGATTGAGACGGCGGTGCAGGAAGCGGCCGGGCGCGTGCCAGTGCTGGTGGGTGTGATGGATGCGACCACCGACCACTGTATCGCCCATGGCCGCCAGGCCCAGGCGCTGGGCGCGCAGGCGCTGGTGCTGACTGCGCCCTACTACACGCGCACCAACCAGGCCGAGACCCTGGACCATTTTCGCTATGTTCGCGACGCGGTTGACCTACCCGTGGTGGCTTACGACATTCCGGTCTGCGTGAACATCAAGCTGGCGCGCGACACCGTGAACACTCTGGCCCGCGAGCTTGTGGTGGTGGCGCTGAAAGACAGCAGCGGTGACGAGGGCGGCTTTCGCATGCTCCTGCGTGACCTGCATGACCTTCCCGACTTCGCCCTGTTCACCGGCTCCGAGGTGGTGGCCGATGCGGCTCTGCTGGGCGGCGCACACGGCATCGTGCCCGGCCTGGCCAATGTCGACCCCCATGGCTATGTGCGCCTGTACGACCATGCCTGCGCCGGCCGCTGGCAAGAGGCCCGGGCCGAGCAGGAGCGCCTGATCCGTCTGTTCCAGATGGTGTTCTTCGCCGCTAATGAACTGAGCGCGGGGGCCGCAGGTGTGGGTAGCTTCAAGACCTCGCTCAAGCTCATGGGCCTGATTCAAAGTCATCACATGGGCAAACCCAACCGGCCGCTGCCACCAGCGGCGGTAGAGCGGGTGCGCCAGCACCTGATCGAGCTGAACCTGCTGGCCGGCTAAAGGCAGGCCATGGGCGATGCCAGGTGGGCTCAGCGCTGGGGGGGATGGTTTGATCGCATCTTGTTTGTCCTTGGCCAGGTAGAGGCTGTTTAACTTTACATTTGATTCATGGAATGAACACTTTTGACACTTTCCGTTTAATCGGAAAAACCAGCCTAGTGATCGGCGGGGCTCGGGATCTCGGGTACGACATGGCCGACGTGCTGGCCGAGGCGGGCAGCAATGTGATCATTACTTCACGACAGGCGCCAGATGCAGAGGCCGCAGCAAAGAAACTGGCAGCGGAGCGAGGGGTACAGGCAATCGGCCTCGCGCTCGATGCCAGGAATTACGCCGCAGTCGAGGCGGTCTGCGCTCGCGCCCATTCTTTGAAGGGTGGCATCGACATCCTCGTCAACAATTTAGGCGGGACTCCGGGCAGCGGTAAGAACCGGCTATTTGAACGGTCGGCCGAGGATATCGCTGAATTGATCAACGTCAACCTGGTTGGGGCGCTTTTCTGCTGCAAGGCCGCCGCGAAGCTGATGGTCGAGCGCAACCAAGGGAAGATCATCAATATCGCTTCCGTCGCAGCACTCGTCGGGCGCGACCGCAGGATGTACGACAAGTGCGCGATGTCGGGTCAACCGATTGACTACGCCGCCGCCAAGGCAGGCATCATCGGCATGACGCGAGACCTCGCGGCTTACCTTGGCCCTTTCGGCATCAATGTCAACTCGATCTCCCCCGGAGGTTTTGCGCGTGGTCAGCCCGGCAGCTTCGAACAAGATTACGCGGACCGCACGCCGCTTGGGCGTATGGGACGCGACGGTGTCGACTTAAAGGGCGCTGCACTCTTCCTCGCTTCACCCGCATCCGACTATGTCACCGGCCACAACTTGGTGGTCGATGGCGGTTTTTCCATTTGGCAGTGAAAAAAAAGATCGTCGTCGTGGGGCTCGGTTCCATCGGCAAGCGGCATGCCCGCCTGCTCAAAGCCCGTGCGGATACAGAGGTCGTGCTCTGCGAGCCGCACGCCGAAAACCTCGCCCAAGCGCAGCAAGAGCTAGGGCCACTGCCGTCTATGGCCACATTTGAGGCGGCTGTGGCGTCACGCCCGGACATGCTGCTCATCGCGACGCCCCATTCGTTACACGCTGACCAGACGATCCAGGCATTGAAGCTGGGTATCCCCGTCCTTTGTGAAAAGCCAATGGCCAATTCCCTCGCCGCAGCACGGCGCATGGTTGAGGCCAACGAGCGCACCGGAACGCTGCTTTCCATCGCCTTCATGTTGCATTTTCATCCCGGAGTGCGTCGGCTCAAACAGCTGATCGACTCGGGTGAACTCGGCGCGATCATTTCCGTGCGCTGGTCTGTGGGCACCTACGTTACCCTCGTCAACTCCAAGTCACGCTACCAGCGAGACCTTCGTGGGGCCCTCTTGATGGATTACGCTCACCAGCCAGATCTCATCCATTACCTGCTGGGCAAGCGCCCGATCGGCGTCTACATGAGCGGCGTTCAGGGTGGGGATATGGAGTTGAGCTCCAACCCCAACACGCTCACCCTGTTATGCGACTATGCGGAACCGCTGACCACGGCCATCCATCTGAATTACATCCAGGTGCCGGACCGTCACGAATGCGAGCTCGTAGGCGAGGCCGGCTGGGTGGTTTACGACCTGAAGTCGGGAGCGTTACGCATCGGTCGGCGTGACAAAGACTGTGAAACCGTGGAGCAGATCAACGTTGAACGGGATGCCCTTTACACTGAAGAGCACCGGGTCTTTTTCGATGCGGTTGCTGGTAAATGTCCTCCATCGAGCCCCCCCGCGGAGGCTATCGTGTCGATGGAGATCGTCGAAGCAGGACTGCGGTCATGGAATGAAAAACGGCGAGTTGATCTGTAACGCTACAGCCCTCCAGCGATCGCTGCAAATACATTATCACAACGTTAAGCTGAGCAATCCACCACCCGCGACTCCAGCGGCGGTAAAGCGGGTTCGCCAGCACCCGCCCCAGCCAAACAATCAAATCAGCGCCACGCCAGTCTTGGCTTGCAAATGTTCGCGCGTCACCCCCGGCGCCATTTCTAAGACCTTGAGTCCCTGCGGCGTCACGTCCATCACGGCCAGGTCGGTAATGATGCGGTCCACCACGCCCACGCCCGTCAAGGGCAAGGTGCATTGGGGCAGAATTTTCAGGTCTTCGGTGCCGTCTTTCTTTTTGGCCACGTGCTCCATCAGCACAATGACGCGCTTGACGCCGGCCACCAGGTCCATGGCGCCGCCCATGCCCTTGACCATCTTGCCGGGGATCATCCAGTTGGCCAGGTCGCCCTGTTCACTGACTTGCATCGCGCCCAGAATGCTCAGGTTGATCTTGCCGCCGCGGATCATGGCAAAGCTGTCGTGGCTGCCAAAAATCGACGAGCCGGGAATGGTGGTCACGGTTTGCTTGCCGGCGTTGATCAGGTCGGCGTCCACCTCGTCTTCGTGAGGGAAAGCGCCAATGCCGAGCATGCCGTTTTCAGACTGCAGCCAGACTTCTTTGTCGGCCGGCACAAAGTTGGCCACCAGCGTCGGAATGCCGATGCCGAGGTTGACGTAAAAACCGTCTTCGAGTTCTTGGGCCGCACGCGCGGCCATCTGGTCTTGGGTCCAAGGCATCTCAAACTCCTGCGGGTGTGTTGGCGGGAACGGTCACGGTGCGCTTTTCAATGCGCTTTTCAGGCGTGGCATTGAGCACGATGCGGTGCACGTAAATACCGGGTAAATGAATGTCGTCCGGTGCCAGCTCGCCCACTTCCACAATTTTCTCGACCTCCACAATGCACAGCTTGCCGGCCATGGCCACGGCCGGATTGAAGTTGCGCGCCGTCAGCCTGAAACGCAGGTTGCCCGATTTGTCAGCCACGTCAGCCTTGACCAGCGCGATGTCGGGCACCAAGGAGCGCTCCATCACGTACATCTCGCCATCAAACTCGCGCAACTCTTTGCCATCAGCCACCATGGTGCCAACCCCGGTCTTGGTGAAAAACGCCGGAATGCCAGCGCCACCAGCGCGCAGCTTTTCAGCCAGCGTGCCCTGCGGCGTGAACTCCAACGCCAGCTCACCGGCCAGGTACTGGCGCTCAAACTCTTTGTTCTCGCCCACGTAGCTTGCAATCATTTTGGTGACCTGCCGTGTGTCCAGCAGCTTGCCCAGGCCAAAGCCGTCTACGCCGGCGTTGTTGGCAATCACGGTGAGGTTTTGCACGCCGCTGTCTTTGACGGCCTCAATCAGCGCCTCAGGAATGCCGCACAAACCAAAACCGCCCACAGCCATGAGCTGGCCGTCTTTGACCACGCCCTTCAAGGCCGCGTCAGCGGAAGGAAAAATTTTGTTCACAGATATCTCCGGTTAAAGCCAGCAAGCCCGTAGGAGCCCGGCAGCAAGTGCTAGGTGATGATACCCAATGCGCTGCGCGCTTATGCCAGAGGCAAAGCCCCGGCTCTTATGATGCTTGCAAAGCCTTCAAAACCCGGAGCCAACATGAACCGCTACCCCGCCCCCGAACTGAGCAACTTGCCTGAAGACATCCGCGCCAAAGTGCTGGAGGTGCAGGCCAAGGCCGGCTTTGTGCCGAATGTGTTTTTGGCATTGGCGCGCAGGCCGGCCGAGTGGCGGGCGTTTTTTGCGTACCACGATGCGCTGATGCTCAAGGAAGAAGGCTCCCTTACCAAGGGCGAGCGCGAGATGATCGTGACCACCACCAGCGCGGCCAACCAGTGCCTGTATTGCGTGGTGGCGCATGGCGCTATTTTGCGCATTTACGAGAAAAAGCCGCTGGTGGCTGACCAGGTGGCTGTTAACTACCGCAAGGCCGACATCAGCCCGCGGCAAAAGGCCATGCTGGACTTTGCCATGAAGGTCTGCCTGCGCTCTCATGAGATTGAAGACGCCGACTTTGAAGCGCTCAAGGCGCACGGTTTTGACGACGAGGACGCATGGGACATTGCGGCCATCACGGCGTTTTTCGGGCTGTCCAACCGCATGGCCAGCTTCAGCGGCATGGCGCCCAACACCGAGTTCTACCTGATGGGCCGCGTGCCCAAAGTCAAATAAGCGTCGCGCTCTGCTCTTGCGCTTAACCGCTTAACATCACGCATGAAAATTTTTATACGCTACTTCTTCAAGACCCTGCGCATCGCGCTGGGCCCGTTCATGCTGCTCAAGGAACGCCTGCAAAGGCCGGCCGGCTTGTTGCGAACACCCGAGGCGCAGCAAAGCGCTGACGCGCAGTGCCAAAGCCTGGCGCTTTACCACTACAAGACCTGTCCGTTTTGCATGAAGGTGCGCCAAGAGATGCGCCGGCTGTCATTGAACATCCGGCATATTGACGCACAACCCGAAGGCAGTGACCGCGCAGCGCTGATCGCCGGTGGCGGCCTGGCCAAAGTGCCCTGCCTGAAGATCACCGATGAAGCCGGTGCCAGTCAGTGGCTCTATGACTCCGACAAGATCGTGGCTTATTTGCGTGGCCGTTTCATGCATGCGCCTTGATGGATGCAAGAATGCCCAGAATAAAGAGTGCGCAGGCAGCGGCCTGAACCAGGCTTGGCCACTGACCGACCCAGGCAAATGAGTACAGCAGGGCAAAAACGGTTTCGCTCACGATGAGCTGGCCGCACAGGCTGGCGCTCAGGCGCTGGCTGGCCAGGTTCCACAAAATGGTGGCCAGCCAGGCCGAACCAAAACCGGTGCTCAGACACAGAAAGGCAAATAACCCCAAGTCAGGCTGCGCGGCCAGCTTGGGCAAGTCGGAGCCGGCGAAACACCACAGCAGCAAAGCGCCCAGCCCCGCCGCAATACCCAGCCAGTTAGCCCAATCCGTGGCATTGACTTGCGGGTTGCGCTTGAGCCAGGCGGCGTTAAGCAGCGCAAACAAAGTCCAACTCGCCATCGCCGCGCAAGCAAGCGCCACACCCCGGTAAAAATGGCCACCCTGCCCGGCCGGACCGGCCTGGGTGGCGCTCATCATCAGCAGCAGACCCGCCAGCGTCAGCACCAGCCCCGGCAGCAAGCCGCGCCAGCGCAAGGCTACCGGTTTGCCCAGCAACATGACCCACAAAGGAATGGTGCCGATGATCAGCGTGGGCACCTCCGTGCCCGCGTCCTGGATGGCCAGCACCAGCAGCAAAAAATAAGCCGAAAACCCCAAAATA
>Ga0164295_10000475_pt1 | contig 34052 bp, 33 predicted proteins | sample GEODES006metaG_FD_111798 | JGI IMG/M metagenome (GOLD analysis project Ga0164295, IMG submission 111798) | Oligotrophic lake water microbial communities from Sparkling Lake, Wisconsin, USA - GEODES006 metaG | ecosystem: Environmental > Aquatic > Freshwater > Lake | place: USA: Sparkling Lake... | reverse complement strand
TCTCAATATTCTTCTAGGTGATAATATTTATCTATCTGAATATCAAGCAGATAGTCAAACCGGTGTTGTTCAGCGATATAAAAAATTGTATGCCTTTGAAGATTTAAAGGGTGCTTGGTCTGTATGCCCGTATTCAGCAGTTGTTGATGATCATGATATTGGTGTTAATGATGTATCGTTGGGTGGACCAAGTTTGAATTTATTAAAAAGAATTTTTGCATCCATGTGGGCAAACAATAATGAAAATAATATATCTTCACTGATGTGGTCCTTTTTCCGTTATGATTTGTCGTTTATTGGATTAGATTGCAGAAGCTTTTCAACCGAACCAGGGAATCCTACATCAACCATTTTAGGAAAGGATCAACTTCAATGGCTTCGACAAACTTTGTATACGATAAAGAAATTATACAACAATTCTTTCATTTTTATTAATACAGGAATACCTTTTATTCGTCCACGCAGCGTTTATTTTAGTAATTATCCTAATGATCAAAAAGCAATTATTGATATGATTATAGAATTTAATTTAAAAAATGTAATTTTCCTGACCGGAAGTGCTCATTTCAGTGATATCTCTAAATGGGAAATTGGACATGGTATAGTGATTACGGAATTCATAAACTCTCCAATGAGTACAATTCCTCGTGATGCTGAAGAATATAAAAAATTTCCTCCCAATCCCTTTCTAGTACCAGATACATTATTGCTAAATACGAACAACTTTGGAACGATAAGTGTTAAAGGTGATTATGACCGTCGAAACCTTGAATATAAAGTTATTCAACCGGACGGCTCAATTGCGTATACTTATCTTATGGAGCAACAAGTATGATTTCTAATCAAATAAAATGACATCGTAATGTGGTACAGAATCCCTTCCAGATAAATAAAGAATAATAATATTTGGAGCAGTACTATTTAATAATGTAATGTTATCATCATCTTCATTAACAACAATCACACAAAGATTATAGGCTTCTGCTAAAACTAAAAGTTCCGGCATATCACCATAAGTTGATCGTTTACTCATTTTTTCAATATAATCTTCTAGATCGTGATATTGATCTTCATGTAAACCACCAAATCTTTCCCATTGGGCGCTGACTTGTTCAACTGCTTGTTGTCTAAGTCGAGCAGCAGATTGATCTTTCAAGTAAAATGCAATAGCAGAAAACATGCACGAGCCATTAGGAGTTATTTTTTTAATTTTCCATTCTCCTTCTAAAGCGTTTCCAATTATTTGATTGGCTTTTCTTAATCGCTGCCTTTGTTGTGTTTGTTTTTGAAATTGTTGTCTCAAAAATGCTGATATTACACTATTTGGTTGAGGTTTTGGTCCTTTAGGGGTTTTGGTTGCAATCTTGATACCTCTATTTGTTTTTCGTGCTGATACAGCTTTTGATAATTTTATACCCTTCTTGGCTTTAGGTTTGGGAGCTGTGAGTGCCTTGGGTGCTTTGGGTGCTTTAGAAGCCTTGGGAGCTGTGAGTGCCTTGGGTGCTTTGGGTGCTTTGGATGCTTTGGGTGCTTTGGGAACTTTAGGAGCCTTGGGAGCTGTGGGTGCTGTGAGAGCTGTGGGCGCTTTAAGATCTAGGTAAAATTCTTGAATTGCATTTATAATCATTGAACGGTGCGTATCGTCCAAATCTTGCTGTTGAGATATTATTCTTTGAGCTTGTTGTACATTTCCGCGCTGTAATTGGTCAAATGCTGAACTAAGTAAATTGATAGATTTTTGCATTTATTAACAGAATTTTAAAAATTATTTAAGGATTCGAAAATAAATAATAGAGGAATCTAAAATTTCTCGATTGGGGGTTTAGCTCAGTCCTTACAAGGCGCTAAATCCCTCCAGAATGGGGGTTTAGCTCAGTGGTATGAGCGTGTGATTCCAGTCCACAAGGTCAGCGGTTCGATCCCGCTAACCCTCAAATTTTTACTTATAGTAAAAATTTACAAGTCAAGTTGAAAACTAGTATTCGTTAGCCATTTTTAAATAATTATTGGTATCTTCTTGTGCTTCAATTTCATAGGTTTCCATAGGCAGATTTTTTAGTTTTTGAAAATTTTCCTGCAAGTCTTGTTCATCTTTATCTAAATGATTCATTATTGATAATCGAAGGATGGAAATAAAAACAACCTTTTTAGCATTTTGTAAATCATCTTGAATTTGAGACAGTTGCTTGAATGAGTGGTAGTAGGAAACATTTGCATCTTGATTTATTTTGGCCAAGTATGTTTTTCCCCAAGGACCACCACATAAATTAATAAGTGATCCTGAAGGTTGTGTATCCAGCCATTGTAAAAATCGTAATTGCCAAGGTCGATATTCCATTTTTATAATGTCATTTTATGCTTTAAACTTGTTTTTGAGCTACAACAAGTCGTTTAGTTGATGTACATCCAAAAAATGCGGATTAATTTTTTGCCGAAAGACTTGTTGTATCATCAGTTTATCTTTTATTGACACAGGTTCAAATACAGTAATATTATCAATCATGTATGAATTTTTAAATATACAGTCTTTTTGATGAAAGATTGCCATTGAAAATGAGGGATAATGGTGCAATTTGTGAAAATAGCCACTACATTTATGTTTTACAATTCCCGAAGGATTGTAGGTTTTGTAGCTGTGGATAAAAAAATAAAATTTCCCTGGTACCAATTGTGAGATTTTTACTTTTTTCATTTATTATTTGAGCGTTTTCAAAAAATTGATAATTTTTTTTATCGACGGGAATGTGTGAACAGAAACTTGCTACTAACAAACTTTTATTTTTTTGCTATGCAACAGCTGGAATGTATCTTCACAAATACAAAATCATAAATCATAGAATATTATCAAAAATAGATATTTTAAATATTGTTAGAGCGTGATATCGTTAAAACTGATAATCATTTTTATTTTTGTTTTTGTTTTTAAAAACAGTTTTAAATAATAATGTCGAGCATCAGTATATCAAGCATATATCAATCCTATCAATCATTGATTGGAAAAAAAAATCTCACAGTCAAAGGATGGGTCAGAACATTTAGAAGTCAAAAAGATATGACATTTCTATCTGTAAGCGATGGGTCAACGCTCAAACACATTCAAGTTGTATTTGATAGTAAAATCTTATCAGAGGAACAAAGTGCGAAACTAGCTTTTGGTTGCTCCGTGATTGCTTGTGGGACTTTAGTTGAAAGTCCTGTGCCTGCACAACCATTTGAATTAAGTTTATCAAGTTCCTCCGATTTGGAAATATGCGGAGGAATCATTGGAATCAGCCCATTGCCATCGAAAGGTAAAATTACCTTGGAATTTCTTCGAACAATTCCACATCTTAGACCAAGAACCAACACATTTGGTGCGATTGCTCGCATGAGACACGAGTTGGCTATGGCAACGCATGATTTTTATGGCCGAGAAAAGCATTTCATATTGGTCGCACCACCTCAAATTACACAAAACGATTGTGAAGGCGGTGGTGAAGCATTTCAAGTTACAACATTACTATCGGAAAAGACCAAAATTGCAAAGGCTTTTACAGGTGCAACAATTGATTATTCCGATGATTTTTTCAAGGCGCCTGCATATCTTACTGTCAGTGGTCAACTAGCTTTGGAGACCTATTGTTTAGCGCTTGGTGGTGTTTATTGCTATCAATCAGCTTTCAGGGCTGATCCCTCACAAACTTCTAGACATGTAGCCGAATTTACAATGTTGGAAGTCGAAATTCCTTTTGCTGATTTATCCGACAACATGGATTTAGCAGAAGAATATATTAAATTTTGCATTCAGCATTTGATGCAAAAGTGTTTCATCGATATGCAATTTTTAGATCAATTTTATTATCAAAAACGCGCAGATGCAGATAAATTCAAACCAACGCTTGTAGAATACCTTGATGATTTATTAACCATAGATTTTGCACGCATGAAGTATTCGGAAGTAATGCAAACTCTGTTAAAAGTCCAAGCAGAGGGACATAAATTTGAAGTTCCATTACCTGAACATGGCGTATTTGATTTGAAATCGGAACATGAAAGATATTTAACGGATGTGATTTTGAAAAAACCAGTTTTTGTGACCCATTACCCGAAAGATATTAAAGCTTTTTATATGAAGGAATCAAGTGAAGTAGATCCAATTCTATCAGTTTCAACTGTGGAATGTTGTGATTTATTGGTTCCAGGTATTGGTGAAGTATTAGGAGGATCATGCAGAACATCGGATTATGAGAAATTGTTGGAATCGATGAAAACTTACGGCCTAGTAAAAGCGGATGGTTCCTCAGATTTAGAGTATTATTTAGATTTACGAAAATATGGTTCGGTAGAACATTGTGGTTTTGGTATTGGGATGAGTAGATTATTGATGATGTTGACAGGAATGGAAAACATTAGAGATATGATTGAATTTCCAAGAACAATAGGGTCAATTCGATTTTAATTATTGTTGTCCAAATAACTCTTGCAAACCATATCCTCTTAATGTTTGTAATAAAGCTACATATTTGGCAATATCTTTTTTCATGTTTCTCTTTTTTGCTTCGTCTTGTTGCGCTTTATATTTTGCAACCGCTCGTTTTAACGGTACTGAACGGTTTACATCAAGCCCGCGTACTCCTTTAAAAGGAAGATTTGTTAATGTTGAATCATCGTATATAGCAAAATCATCCCCTAAGGCAGGGCTTTGAAATTGCTGTAAAGAAATAGGATCGGTTTTTTGAATTTGTTTTTTCTGTTGTTGGGTTAATTGTTTTCGAAGCTGTTGTTTGACTTGTCGTTGTTGTTGAGAGTCCCACCAAGCAAGATTCGTTTGAAAAGTTGCTAATTGTTCGACGATTGGATTTTCACTAAACTCTAGTACTAGACAGTTTGGACATTCTGGTAATTCTGTGATTTCGTTAAAGGAGCAATCTAGTTCTAAACAATTCGGTAATTCTGGTAATTCAGTGATTTCATTATGATAACAATATAAATATAAACAATTTGACAATTCTGGTAATTCTGTGATTTCATTAAAACTGCAATCTAAATCAATACAATTTTGCAAGGCAGGTAATTTAGTAATCTGATTGTGCGAACACTGTAACTTTGTACAATTTGGTAATTCCGGTAATTCTGTCAATTGATTGTACGAACAATTTAAATCAATACAATTTGGCAATGCAGGTAAAGCAACTAAATTATTGACAGAGACATATAGGTTTCTGCAAATTGGTAATTGCGGTAAAACTTCCAACCTCATATAGTTACAAATTAATTCTTCACAGTTTGGCAGAATAGTCAGCTTTTTAAACACTTGAACATTCGCTGCATCGACTGTTACTTCTTTACAATTCAATAAACTTGAAGCAATTTTGAGTTCAGCCTTTCTTACACCAACAGAATAATTGTGAATTTGTGTTACGGGAATCCTAGGCATTTTATTTTTACAAATTAAAAAATAAAATAAAAGTAATTTTTACTGATAATAAAAGTGATCGATTTGGGTAATGGAGGTATCAAGATTAAAAATGAATCTCGGAGAGGGGCCAAAATTGATTCATGATATCTCCAATAAAATAATAGTCATATAAATTATTATCCCAGCCGATATCACGTTGGTGCACAATTTGTGTATTCTTCTTTCGCTGTTTTTCATCCGCATAAATATCCATTCCCGTGGCATACTCTACTGCTTTATAAGCGTAAATTCCGGTTTTTATTACTTTATCATAAACACCATTTGCTGTTATTTTAGCATCTTGAGGTACAATAAATGTAACAAATGAATATGTTCCAGCCATCTCCGAATGCTGAGTATTTTTATAATGATAATGATTGATAAACATGAAATATTTTTTATGGTTCTTTATATTAACCACAGAACCTTTATATATCGTGCAATCAAAGAATGCTTGATTCGCTATACTAAAAGAATAAGAATAGATGGGTGCAAAACTGGCTATATCTACAGACAAAAATTGTTGTAAATACATATTCATACCTTGAATCAAGTTTGTTATATTTTCTAAATAATCCTTGGATGATTTAATTTGACTAAATGCTAGTAAAGTAGGCATAGTCCATTGCTGATTTTTTGAAAAAGACTGGACATTTTGAATTAACATTTTATTATTAAAAAAGCATTTAAAAGAAGAACTACAAAGGCTTAGTAAATCAAATACAGCGTCTTTTTGGATTCTGCTATTTAAAGCATGTGCATCTTTGTCTGTAATTTCTGGACAATATTCAAATTCATGATCTATTGTTAATGAATCAAAGACACTATATAAATATTTTTGTAATTCAAAATGAACAAATGTCACCGTGATATAGTCAGCCCCTTTAAATAATATATCATTAGTAGAGCGACAATATCTCCATGCTCCAATTTCACTATTACTTTGATAGACATGAAAGTTGTTAATTTCATTTGTATGAATATTTTTAGACATTAATTGGACATAGTTTCTATTTTCAAATTTGTCCCCTTTGTAAACAAGATTAGCTCTGGACACTGCAACAAATTCAAAATCATCAATAACTATGGTTCGATGATGTCGTTGGAGAGCTTTAAATCGTTCGCTTTGTTGTCCAAGTTGTTTTTTGACTTGTTGCAGTTTCTTTTTTTTATAATCTTGTAACATTTTCAAATCAGAGGAACGTATATCCAAATCTTCCTTGACTTCTTCTGGAAACGATTCATACAATATTAAAGCTTTTTCATAATCTTCAATACGAATTAAAATAATAATCAATTCTTGTATGATATACTTAGTTATATTATGATCGATTCCTAATGTCTTTGAACGAACTTCAAGAGCTCGTTCCAAATAAGGAACCAAAACATTTTTTTTTTCTGGTTTAATTAAATTTAATAATTTACCTACGGGTTTTAAAAGATTATAGTCTGCATAGATTAATAATTTTTCAATCAAGGGTAACGCTTTTTCGACCTTGTTGGATACCAAATATATATTAGCCAAAAAATGAAAAGCTTTTAGAGTATATTCATCCGCTTGTCCTTTTATTTTTTGTCGATATTGAGATATTTTTTTATACATTTGCTGAACTTTTTGTAAATCTCCATTATAATATACAGCACGAGCAGTATAATTATAAATATCCATGGTGCGAGCATCATCAGGTCCATATTTTTCAGTATATTTTGCCAATAATGGTTGATATATTTCGAGGGCCTTTTCCGTTCCAATTTCGCTTTCTTTATCTAAGAAAAAGGTATGAGCTAGAGATAATTTAAACATATCTGAATTTGGGTCTGAATTATCCATGACAATTTTATATAAATCAATAGCTTCAGAATGATCCCTTGGAGTGCCCAATTCTTGTAATGATTTTGCCATTTTATAATAAATTTCTATTGTTTTTTGGTCTGTTTTTCCATAATACTTTTTAAATACCTTGACGATATTATCATATAATTCTACTGCACTAGGAAAATCTTTATTATCAAAAAAATCATCAGCCATTTTTAATTGTTGTAATGTTTGTTTAGGAAGTTCTTTTTTTTGTTGTTGAATTCTCATTAATCTTTGAAAAGCATCTTGGAAAGTTTGGTTTTGCATTTTTTATTTATAAAAAAAAAATAAATCAAAGACTTGTCGGTGCAGTTCCCATCATAATTGGGCTTGTTATCTTTTTCCAGAGCAATACAGGTATTTACAATTTGGTAAGCCTGGTAAAACTTGTAATTCTTGATAAATACACACTAATTCTTCGCAATTTGGTAGGATTCTCAACTTTTTAAATACAGCTACATTATCTACATCGACTATTATCTTTTTACGATTCAATAAGTTAGTCATTCGTGATTCAACCTCTGTAACACCAACAGAATAATTGGTGAATTTGTGTTACGGGAATTCTAGGCATTTTATTTTTCCAAAATTTAAAAATAAAATTACAATTAATTATTGTTGACCAAATAATTCTTCAAGACCATAACCTTTCAACATTTGTAGCAAAGCGACATACTTGGCAATATCCTTCTTCATATGAGCTTTTTTAACTTGATCTTGTTGTGCTTTATATTTTTGTACCGCTTGTTTTAATGGTAAATTGCGTGTCACATTTAGTCCTCGCAAACCTTTAAAGGGAAGAATAAATAATGTTGAATCATCGTAAATTGCAAAATCATTCCCTAAAGCAGGACTTTGAAATTGCTGTAATGAAATAGGATCGGTTTTTTGAATTTGTTTTTTCTGTTGTTGGGTTAATTGTTTTTGGAGCTGTTGTTTGACTTGTCGTTGTTGTTGAGAATCCCACCAAGTACGATTCGTTTGGTAATGTGGTATCTGTAAAATAGCGTTGTGATGAATAATTGGATCAGGGCAATTAGGTAATGCTGGTATAACTGTTATTTGATTATAGGAGCAGTTTAACTCTTCAACTACTAGTAACGCAGGTAATTCTGTTATTTGATTATAAGAACAATCTAACTGTAAACATTGTGGTAACGCAGGTAATTCTGTTATTTGATTATAAGAACAATCTAACTGTAAACATTGTGGTAACGCAGGTAATTCTGTTAATTGATTATAGGAGCAGTCTAAGGTTTCACATTGTGGTAACACAGGTAATTCTGTTAAATTATTATTATTGCACCATAACTTCGAACATCGTGGTAACGTGGGTAATTCTGTTAATTGATTATAGGAGCAGTCTAGTACACTACATTGTGGTAATGCGGGTAATTCTGTTAATTGATTATTAGAGCACCCTAAGTATGAACATTGTGGTAATGCTGGTAATTCTGTTAATTGATTATCATAGCAGTCTAAATCTATACATTGTGGTAACGCAGGTAATTCTGTTAATTGATTATTGGAGCAGTCTAATTCTTGACATACTGGTAATTGCGGTAAAAATTCCAATTCCTGATTGTCACAAGTTAATTTTTCACAGTTTGGCAGAATAGTCAGCTTTTTAAACACTTGAACATTATCTGCATCGACTGTTACATTTTTACGATTCAATAAACTTTGAGCAATTGGAATTTCAACAGCAGTAATACCAACAGAATAGTTGTGAATTTGTCGTTTAGGTATATCAGGCATTTTATTTTTCCAAAATTTAAAAATAAAATTTACATTAATTTTGCCAACACTTTGAATTTGGTCTTTTCAATTTCATGCTTGGTTACCGTAACATTGGAGTATCCACACACTCGAATCAACATATTTTCAAAAGTCGTGACCAAAATAAACGATTGTTGATTTTGCCTATCAAAGGGATTGACTTTGGCTTTAAACAGCGAGTCGATCGATTCAATAAAGAATAGGTAGGATTTTATCTTGATTGGTTTTTCGCCTTCAATCCCACAAAAAAATTCGAATTGGTCCGCCTCAGAATAATCAGAAAACTTTACCAACCAATCACTGTCAACAACCACAGTTTTATTTTTGGTTGGAAATAATTCATTGACCCATTGTCGAGTTGATTCATTATCTGTTTTCAAATATTCCAAAATGTGTAGCCATTGTTCTTTATAATGTTTACATTGTTCATCTTGTATGCTTTCCAACTCGTCGCGCGTGTCTTTAATTTTTTGATCCAAATACAAACTGTTATACACAGCATCATTTTCGAGGTGAGAATTTGAATACCAAGTCGTTTTGTCCGATTTCCATTTTAATTTAAACTGCTGGACACCTAGGCCAATTTTATCCAAAAAGGTAAATAACCAATCCTCTCGTTTTGTTTTTGAGACGGCTAATGTTAATAATGCCAAGACATATTCGTGTATCATGTTTTCTATTTAGCAAAAACTATTTTTAAATTAACTTAAAAGAGTGTAAATGTTTATAAAAATGCATTCTCTAGTTTCCCCTTCTGATCGTAAAAATATGCCTTATGCACCTAAAAATGTAGAGGAACCATTAAACGCCGACCAAATTCAAGCCGCTATGGAAGTCAAATCCAAAAACATTACATTTGCGCAAGTCGATCGTTATTATGCCGATCCTTATCAACCCAATCAAAAAATTGCCCTTGTTTCTTTTGTTCCCTCATCAGGCGCCAAACCTGATAAAGACAACATTTACGGAATGATGAAAGTTCGTGGTGTCTATGCTACCGAAGAAGAGGCCAATGAGCGCGCCGAATTTCTCATTCGCAATGTCGATTCTTATCACGAGGTCTATCACGCCTATGTTGGAAGACCATTCCCAGTCACTACTTCGGAAGGTTTTGCCAATGAGGTCAAAAAGATTGATATTCGTCAAAAGACGACCGATGTCATTAGTGAGGATATTCTCAACAAGAAAAAAGCTGAAAGAGGCGAAGTAGAGGATATCAAGGAGCGTGAAAAGGCGCTTTTAGACGAATCAAAACGAGCCCAAGCGGGTGAACCCAAAGATATCTTTGACGAGTACATTACCGAAAATGTCAAGAGAGCTCAATTGGTATGGACATTCCACGAAACCAAGACCAAGATGGAACAAATGAAGGATTCGTTTGACAAGGCGACTGCCCGTATCAAGGAAATTGATGATAAAGAGCCTGAATTTGTCAATAAATACAAGGATAAATATATGCAAGCTCGTCGTGAATCAGGTATTCCCGATGACAATACTTCTTTTATTCAATATTTGGGACTTGATCTTGCCGCATCGATCGAGAATGCACCCGAGTACATTAAAAAGTAAAAGTTGATGTATTTTATTAATTTTATAAAATTAATAACGAAAATGCGCGATTACAATGTTAGAATTATACCCGATAGAAGTGAAAATGAGGAAAAATTGTGTCGATATTGTCATTTGTCAAAATTAGATGAAAATATTCCCACCATTTTTAACATTACTTCTCTGGAGGATTTGCAAAATTTTTTAAAAGAAAATCAATATTCAAAGTTGAATGAATATCATCCCCATGGATACACTTTTGTGCACAAATTATTTTGGAATTTTGGCCGCGAACGATTTGCACACCGTAATTTTAGTGTCGCACACGAATCACAGAGGATGATCTTTTATTTATTGGAAAATTATAGTCAAGAGTTTAAACAATCTTGTGGGCTAGGTCTTAGCAGCGATGTGGGAAATACCCCACTCCATGATTATATAATGAACATATCGTTTATGAAAAAGGATGATGTTTTATTTATTGAATATTTGAATCAATTTGATCTGGATTACTCCATCAAGGATTCAAATGGCTACACTTTTTTGGATTATGTAAAATTTAAAACTCTACCCTATTCGATCAAAAATATAATACAAAATAAACAATACATCTTGAAAGGAATTGAAAAAAAAGTTATTGCAAGCCTTATGGAGCAGTATAAGGAAAAATTTCACAATTGCGAGAAATGTAGAAAAATAATAAATCTTTATCGCGACATTGATAGTATTGATTGTGTAGATGAATGTTTTCTAAAAGAAATTGAAGAAATTATTGAATATCGACAAGAACTGAATGATATTTATAAAAAAAATTCCTTTAATGATCCAAAAACTTTGGAGAGTCACCAGTTGGTCGTTGAAATTTGGAAAAGAAAATTGTTTTTAGGAAGTCCAACCGTATAAATTGTTATAGTATTGGAAAGAAGGTACCATGGTTTGAGCTTGACCGACAAAGGCATCCAAGGCTTTTTCGTTCAATTTGAAATATTTTTCAATGATGGAATCTTTAATTTGATTTTCAATTCCATTTTCTTTATTTTTATAGGCCAAATAAATACGACCAATGACATCCATACAAACCAATGGATTTTCAAGCATTTTTTGAACTAGAGGATCACTATCAATAAGCTTGGCATTACCCAAATCTTTGACAAAGGAATACACTGCTACTTCATTGTTGTAAATTTCAATAAAGGGTGAATTAGCAACATTACTATCAAATTGAGTAATAGTAGGTTTTTGTCCCGGGACAAAGATAAATTTGCGATAACAAGTATTTCGTAACAAATCTTGACCAATAGTTGGTTTCACATTATAATAGTTTTTTGCATTATTATATGCAGCGACATCAATAACACCCATATTGGGCCAATAAGTGTCTTGATTGAGATCGACATAAGCTTGACAATATCCATCCCATTCCTTCATACAACGACCTGACATGAAGGCCATACAGCTTGCATTTTGATTCGAATAGAGCATACCGGCGGAGGAAGAACCGTGAACAAATTGACTGTTTAATGATGGCACAAGACAATAGGTTAAAGGATTTGATGCATTAAGGGGGTTTTTGATGTTGGGATTGAGAGCGCTTCCAAATTCTTTAAAAGTTGCATATTTTTTGGACATCTTTTAATGCATACAAAATTATTTTTTAACGAGACTTAAAAAATGCAATTCTTATTTTTTTAAATTTCAAAAAATATTTCATGAATACTATAATTTTGAATATACTACTATTTTGTAGTTTGGCACATGCTTGGCAGCCTCTCATCAATGTTTGGAAGGATGGGAAATTTAAACACAAGAAACTTTTACCTGAAGGAAGAATACAATTTGTTAATGCCAAGAAGCAAGAAGGTTTATTTGGATTTTTTCACAGTACATCCAAACAAGTTGTTATTCATGAACGTACTAAAGGAAAATACAATACAAAGGCATGGACTTTGCAATATTCAACCGAATTTATACAGGATTTAGATTTTGATTATTGGAATAATAATACTCATATAATTACAACTTGTTATGACAAAAAAAGACAAAAAAATGTCGTTTACCTCAATAATAAATCATTGTTTTCAAATGATTGTACAATTACGAAGACCTTGTTACAAAGTTCCGACGAAGAACTAAAAGCAATCATTGTTTGTGGGAACGGGGAAATACATCTTTATAATCAAACCGAATGTTTGGAGAGTTTTCATTCGAGTTGCACCAATCATCCAATTATTCATGTTCAACATTTGCATAATTATTTATTTTTGATGGATTCGATTGGTACTACTAGTGTTTTTTGTCTTGATCAGTTACAAGTTGTTTGTCAATTTGAGTTAAATGTATCCGATGCGGTCAAAAGTTTTAATGTATACGTCGCTGGACCTGATGAATATTATTTCTTTGTAGGTCTATTGAATAAAAAAGTACAATTAATCAAATTGGATGCAGAAAAAAAACAAGAACTAATTTTTGAAAAATCTCTAGCTTGCAATATATTAAAAGTTTATAATGATGCGTATAAATGTTTTATTGCTTGTGAAGATTCTTCAATCGTTTGTTTAAATAAATCTGGATTACAATGGTTTCGTTATCCTAAAATGATTAATACCAATAATTTTTATAATTGGTATATATCTCATCGATATTTACTTTTAGATGGAAATGACTTTGCAATACACGAGGTTCCACTTCCTACACCGCCCAAATCTGAAAGCAACAAATTTTCCTATTTAAAATTTCTAATGCAAAATCCAGTTTTTAATATGACGCAGTTAAAGTCTAATTATAGTTTTCCATTGCAGGATAATTCAACAAACCAAGGTTCCACTGATTAATATAATCTTCCCAAAAGTCAATGACTTGCAACATTTTACAGAAATTAGGACGGTAAGATACTTCATTATTAATTTCATTATGAACAAAATTAAATTGTTCTTTATAATATAGTTTATAAGACTTGTATATTTCGTAATTTGCAATACCCGCTTCTAATTTAGCAAAATCAAATTCAATATGATAGGGTAAAACATATAAAGATATTAAAGCGCTTGGCAAAAAACTTACTCGTTTTTGACACAAAATAAGATAGCTTGAATATTCATAAACATGCTTGTCTATTTTTATCATCTTCATATCAAAATTCATTATTTCATGTGTGGTTCCAAACTGTGAAGATCTTTCAATTGTATAATTTGTATTGTGGTATAAAAACTTGCTAATAGTCGATCGATAACCATCTAATGAGTAAATAGCAATTGTATCCACTAACAATGAATTTTTAACATGATAAAGTGAATTGTATTGAAATAAAGAATCTTTAATACATCTCCAATTTAAATCAGCATTAATCAAACTTAAACAGTTTTCAAACATGTAATACCATATCCTAAATGTTTTAAAATTTAGATTAAAATGGGAAGAAAAATATAAAGGTTTCGGACACAAAAACAACGATATAAAAATGGACATGAGAATGCATAATTCATCTTTTTCCTTGAAATTTCGCTCCAATTTGGTCAAATTTGAAAATGAATTCTTGGAATCTTTATGATAAATAAATGCTACATTTTGAGTTTCTAACAAATTGATTAAAGTTATCGCTAATGTAATAAGAATATCTGTAGTTTCATCCCCTGGATTTTTAAATACTTTCCAAAGTAAAGTAGAGCAATTTACTTCCAACGGACAAGTAATGCAAAAATTGACAAACTTGTCATCCTCAATGATTCGCTTCTCTTTCAAGATATCCATTGCATTCTTCACCTCGTTTCCAAGTATTTCAAGAGGATTCATATTAAACATTTTTAATCGTAAACAAGGTTTTTCCCAAGCATAATTTGGTTGTCGATGAAATGGTAGCAAATTGTAGTTTTCCTCTGAACAAAGTCGAATCACTTCACCAGGGCAAGTTCTTCCTGTTCTACCAGCTCTTTGAATTAAAGAAGATTGATCACACCAATTCAGGACAAGCATATTACCGTCATACTGATAGGATACACATAGATCGACAACTAAAGATACATTTGGAATCGTAACTGCAGTTTCTAAAATATTCGTACAAAATAATATAAAATTCGTATTTGCATCATAAATAATTTTTTCTGTATGCGCAAATGCTTCATCATTCAAATTTCCATACAAGACTACACTATTCGTAATTCCTTTTAATTTAAACTGTTTCTTATACTTTTCACATTGGTCGTGGGAACTTAAAAACACAATAATTCTTTTATGAAATAATGGATACATTATTGGAACATTATGTAATATCCAATTTGTAGTTTCAGGATATAATTGAAATTGTGGGTCATTATTTTCGAGGATTGAATTGACATTGATATACTTGATTTTAATTGGATATTTGGTTTTTCTGTCTAAAGATAGATATTCAATACTGGGAAAGTAACTTTTGAACTTTTCTTTATCCAAGGTAGCGGATATTAAAATAATTCGTTTATCGTGCCGTAAATTTTTAAGAGTTCGTAATAATGTTTCATAATCACGAGAAACATAATGTGCTTCGTCAATAACAACGGTTTGAATCGTTTCCCGATTTTTTATAAAAAATTCAAGACCCTGGTTGGGGTTATAAATACTCAAATTATTCTTTAATAAATTTCTTTTTAGTCTAGAAATGGAGTGTTGATTGGGAAAAATCATCAAAGTTCGTCCAAAGATTTGTTGATGACTTTGGAGAACCGATAAAATACCTTGAGTTTTTCCACATCCTGTAGGACCTTCCAAACCAATGATGTTAAATTGCAAATTTGAAAGCAACAGATCCTGCATTATTATAATAATCTGATATTTTAAAGCTATTGTTCACTTTTTAAATTTTTTTTCTAGCAATAAAATGTCAAAAATATTTTATATTCCGACTGCCATCGTTGTTGGTCTAATTGCTTCTTATATTGGTACTATACATTGTCATTGCAAACTGCCAAAGTTAACACAAAATTTGAATGCTGCACAACTTGGCTTGTACCAAAATGCTAGACAACGCCGACTATATTATTTTATAACTGGAATCGTCATTGCCATTATTGGAGCAATTTTATTTCTTTGCTTCTCTTCAAGTATTTTATATCATCGAATCATGAATGCTTTAATAATTTTGTTGCTTACACCAATGATTGTTTACACACTTTTTCCCAAATCACCCTACATGTTACAACAGTCAAATATTAATAATGAAGAAACGCATAATTGGTTTAATGTTTATGTATGTATGAAAAATGGAATGATTTATGGATTTTGCATTGGTTTTATTGCAGCATTAATTGTCTTGGCTATTTTACAGGTATCCATCAAAAATTGAAATCGATTAATTTTTTTTCAAAAAAATCAAAATGAAGCTTTTATTTAAACACCCTGAATTGGTTCCCCTATTTGGTATTTTTTCGACCGCCCTGGTTGGATGCACAGGCTTTGGAGTTTATAAACTTTTTTGGGATAAAAGTGTTTTCGTCTCCAAACAAAAGCGACAGGAAATTCTCAAAAACTGATCTTTTGATTTCTTTTAATACCTTTTTGACAACTCGAAGAATCTTTATAAAAACTGACTTTTATAAATCTTTTAATTTTGTCAAGAAACAGGTCAAATGTCACTTCCCATTTATGAACAATTCAATTTTTTGGCACCCGTCGAGTTTCATCAACTTGAAAAATCCATACCAAAAGACGGTTGGAAGGAAGCCGTTGTCTACAACCAACATCTTCAAAGGGAAGTTGTTGCCAAAACGACTCGTCACGCCATCAAAATGCACGAACGACGCAAGCAAGTTATTAAGGATATCAAGAATCTCGTTATGCCAAAATTGCTTGACTGGCTGAAGCAACAAGCTGGTTTTCAATACATTTGGTTTCGATATTCTCATACGCAATGGATTCAATATAATGAGGGAATGTTTTTCAAACCCCATCAAGACTTTGAAAAATACATTTGTGATCATTTGATTCCCTATGTAGCTTTGATTGGTTTGGTAGATACAGCAGCAGGTGGAGAAACAATCGTAAATGGGGAGACCTACAGAGCAAGCGCTTGTGAAAATGGTCTTTTGTTTTTTCCCGCAAATAGCATACACGAAGGCAAAGTCGTGACGCGAGGTGTTAAAAAGTGTCTCAAGCTAGAATTTTTTATATTGTTTTCTCAAGAAATTGAAAAACCGCTCGTGGTAGAAACTGATAATCATCAATGGAAATCATATTGGAGCAAGGACCAGCTTGACTTGGTCTACAATTATATGAGTTCACATTCTAGCTTTACAGGAGATTCCAGCAAAATTGAAGTGTCTTCCGAAATGGCCATGATAATTCAAAATGCAATGCTTGCGATTCAGGATCCTAAAAAAACTCCAGAGGATTTTGGATGCATTTTTCCAGAACATAGTCCTTCTTGTTTACACGATATTTTCCACGGTTTTCATTGGATTCATCGTCCTGGTCCCTATAAATTTTACATTGGAACAGATTCGCAGGCTTGGGAATATTTCAACACTTGGGAAAAACTACCTGCAAATATTTATCCTGTAGTATGTTTATGGTCGTCCTCCAAAGACGAGGACCAATACAACTTGAAGCTCGTGTATGATAGAAATGGAAAATTACTGGTAAATGTACAGCCGCGTAGTGGATTTTGGTATTCTGGTCCGATAGTCAATAAAACGAAATCAAGATTTTATGCGGACTATAAAAGTATTCAGACCAACATACTCAATTATTTTATTTCAAGTACTGATTTGGAGACGCTGAGTCCAGTAAAATACAATCTCAAATCGGGAGTGGAAAGGATGTATCCTACAATAGAAAGGTCTATGCTCAAAAGTTTGAAACCTACTAATTTTATAAAACCATTTTATCGATCGGGTAGAATAACAGAATCTCATTTTGAAATGTGTAACGATGAGGAAAGTGGAGGACATTACGAGTCGGAACAGGTTTATTTGTCATTTAAAATTCAAATACGATGGTGCTTGTTGGAAATTTAAAAAATGAAACTTTTTTTTTACGATTAATAGGATACTATTAACGAATGGAACAATTAGTAGATTTTATTAAAAGAAATATCCAAAAGACAAAATTAAATGGTTACGGCTGGTCATATACAGTTGATTTAAAAAACTCTTGCATCTCTTCGGAGCAATATAATCTTCATAGCGCTGTTTTTAGTGGTGAAGGCACTTTGCAAGAGCTGATAAAAGTGAGTGTAAATTATTACATTACAAATGCTCAACAACTTCAAACTCGTTTCAAAATATTTCGGGGTATTGAAAATGCAATTCAACATGTTTGGAATTTTCCTTCCAAATACAAGATTTGTCTAGATTGCTGCAATTTAGTAAAGATTGAGAAGGAATGTGACCAATGTATTTTCTATAAAACTTTTCAACTTGAAAAGGGAAAGAAGGAAACATGCGGAATTTGTCAAGAAGAAACTTTTAGAACAATACTACCTTGCAAACATTACTTTCACAGGGCTTGTTTGTTAAAAATGGATCCTGATAATTTAAAATGTCCATTATGTAGACATCCAATGAGCGAGGATATGGTTTTGGATCTATTCGAAACGCCTGATTCAGACGATGAAGATTATAATGCTACAATTATTAGCGATGACGAGGACTGTTGTTAAATTTTTTATGCAAAAATTATTGAAAAAAAAAAAATTCTCTTAATAGTAGACAAAAAAAATGTACTTTGAACTAAACGAAAAAAATTTGGCTTCAGTCTACAAAAACGCTTCTACTTATGGTTCCAACTCTGGATCCGATGCTGGTGATATTCAACCAGTAGAAAATACTAAACAAGTTTCCGCTCAAGTCTTTACCATTGTTAATTCTGAAAACTCGGTTTCAGAGGCTAGTGATATTGTACCAGTTGAAAATACCGGAGAAATAGCTTCTGATTTACAATCTTTCAGTCAGGATGTGATTAATCTTAGCTCGATTCAAGCTTCCAACAATCAAATTCATTCTTTTGTAGTTAATCTCGAAAAATCAGTATCCGAAGTTTTATCCAACATTAAGGATTATATTGAAAATACCAATGAAAAATTGGAAATGATCAAAAAGCAAGTACCTAGTGATGTCGATGCTTATAAAGCAAAAGTATCTAAATATGTATCTTAGATGTTTATATTTTTTATTCATTGAATAAAAATCATTTTCTCCTTCTTAAAAGGTTTTTTATGTCATCAGTGTATTATGCAAATTAAAATAATTTAATGTTTAAATCTTTGTCCTGATTCATTAACTGAAAAATGGTTTGTTGTAAATCTTTGTGTGTCAATATATTCATATACGGTTGAGTAAATCCACACCCCGATTTTGCACATGCCCAAGTCTTTGTATTATTAGAGTAGCGCTGAAATATCACATCGATACTTTGGGTTCCAGATTCATTTTTATTCATTGTCCGAACTACAATAAATGGTCTATTATGACTATCGACACCCGTCATTAGTGGATAAGATATGTGGCGCGGATATATTCTATCGATATAACCAGTAATTCCTAAATAATCCTCATTCCAAGGTAATTCAACGGCTTTTAATAAACTTTTGAGTGAAAAAATATGGATAACATCGCTTGGAAATATATCCTTAATATACTGAATACGATCTTTGATTTTAGTCATTTGATGGCGTGATAGCTTTATTGCAAATGATAATTGTATGACTTCCAAAGTAGTTAAATAGTCACATATTTCGTCCCAAACTTGCATAATAATTGCACTTTAGGATATGACAATGTAAATTATTTGTAATTCATTTTTTCTTCGCAACATTACAAATCAATCAAATGTATTCGAAAGGCGCCTGTAATAATGTTATAATCAGTTAATCGATATTGTTTTCCATTTTTAATTTCTACGATATAAATAACATGACGACTATTTTTTTGTACATAGGTTATTTTTCTAGGTGAAAAATTGACTTTTTTCCAGTCGGATGTGTTTTCCAAAAAACGAAAAAGTTTTTGCGCAACAAGTGTCTTAAAATGAGAAATACATTCATCGTAAATGATTCGAAATGTAGAATCATATTCATAAATGCAACTTTTAATGTCATTGGGCAAATCAAACATTTTAGTTTAATTTATTATATTATTTAATTGAAAAATAATTGGGAAGGCATGCACGGGACACAAGATTTTACCATTTCAATTGGCGCTTGAATCATAGAGGAACGGTGTGGGTTTACTATTGTTTGGTAGTTATGCCAACCCTCTGGAACTTTGACAGGATAAAATTTTGTGCTTAAACAAATGTACCCTTTTTCAATGGGATACCATTTATTACTTACATTAAAGTTATTTGAGTCCGAAAAACTTAATTCCAAACATCCAATTTGCTTGTGTAGCGTTATATCATCGTGGTCAAACATTTTGATGGAGAGTGTCAAATCGCCAACATTTTGAATAACAAATTGAAAACTTTCATTCCATGTCGGTGCAAGGGTGTTCCGAACCATTATAGTTTTAAAAAGAGCAATTTCACCATTGTAAATTATGCAATAAGGATCACTCATACCATTAAAATTTACCGGTAAAATATCTTTTGCCTTTTGTATAATAACTTCCAATACACCGTGACTAAAATCTTTGGAATCTGGACAACAAGTGACAAGTTCCATCTCCAAATTTAATTTGATATTGGAAAATAATTCAATGGAAGTTTCTTTGGATTTTAATGGAAGTGGGATAATTGTTTTTTTAATGGTAGATTGTAATAACTTGTTATAAATGTTGATAAATACAATATCAATATTCATATTATCATCGATAATAATTGGGTAAATATAGTCTTTTTGTAAAATCGAATTAAAAGCAGATATATTAGAGTGTAATTTGATTCCCAAATTAGATAAATTGTTATTAGTTATGCTCTTTACTTTGACAAGCAACACACCAGAAAACTTGAATGGTTTATTTTCTTCAGGGCTTAGCACTTGTATTATTTTACGCGCTGGATATAATAATTGTTTATTCATTTCCTTGTTGATGAGCTCAGAAATAATTTGAGCGATTCCTGGTATATTCATTAAATTTACTTTTAATGGCACAAGGTCGAAACTTAATACAGGCTTTTCTAAAAAGGTAAGCAAGCAAGTTTGTACATGTGGATATTCCGGAACTAAATCTAATTCAACCCGAAGCTTTCCTCTAAAAAATACCTCACTGATGGCAAATGGTAAATAATTAATATTCAACACAAAATCCAAATCTGGGGCAATGAATCCTAGCACACAATCCAATACAATTCGATTATTATCAGAAGTCAAAACGCGAGAAGAAATAATGTGAGGTGCATTTTTACCAAATGTGATTGTCCCTAGTTCAATCTTTTGTATCAATTTATTTTTCATCGTGCTCAAAAGAGGCGCACTTTCTTTTCTAATGTTTTCACATAAGGTTGCTTCATAAAAAATCCAAAATTTTTTCAAAATTATATTCAACCACTCTGCTGATTCATCTTTTACAATACCCCCAAGAGCAAATTGCTCTCCTTGGATGAATTGTCTTGTTTTCATTTTTTCCGAATAATATCTCCAAAAAGCAATTAATCCAAATGTATAGATAAACCAAATGACAGGCTTTGCATTGATTTTTAACAAAAAAAGAGCTGGAATCAAGTAATAGTAATTCATTGTTTTTTATAAACAAAAAAAAATAAGAACATGACAATAAGAAAAAGTTGCAATTTTTTGTCCGTTTCAATGTTTGAAATATTACAATCATTTCATTCTTAAAAATGATATTATAAAACTTGAATAATTCAAAAACAATTATGGACGATTTTTTTGACAATATTCGATTAAAAAATATCCAAGCTGTTGAAGATTTTATGCAAAAGAATCCACAAGCCATTCATCAAAAAAGAAACAACTATGACACACTTCAATATGCAATATTGTGGTGTGATTCGAAAACAAAAAAATTTGAAATGTTGCAACTTTTGATTGATTACGGTGCAGACATTGATAGTTTCTATACAGATGGACATAATGAATATTCACCACTTAAAAGAGCATTGTTTAAAGATAATGAACAATTAGTATTATTTTTATTACAACGAGGTGCTAATCCTAATCAATTATTTGGAGAGTATTTCAAGACGACTTGCATGCACTATTGTGCTAAAAATGGTAATTATGATGTGCTATGTTTATTAATGCAATACGGTGGAGATATCAATGTAATAGACGGTTATGGAAATAATATATTGCACATTATTTGTTTTCATTATATATTTTTTACATCTCCGAATAAAATTGAATGGCTCATACTGAAAGGATTAAATGTTCAGTACAAAAATTTTGATGGTAAAACACCATTAGATTTTGCAAAAGGAAATGGTAGTTATTTCATTATACAACAAAGCGTAAAAAACGCTATTGCAAAAGCGAGGACAATAAAACAAAAATTTCCACAGGATATTATGCAACTGCTACAAACATTTTATTGAAAAATGAATTTATTATAAATTTTGTAATAAATTCCAAATGATACCACAATTACCGGGCCATATTTGGTCGGAAATTTTTAGTATTGATACGACCTATAGAGAACATTTTACAAATAATGTCTTACCATATATACATCATTATAAAGTTTATATTCAACGATCAAATTTTTTCTTGATTATTGATACCATTGCCAATGAAACAATTGTCACCGATCATCTAGAAAAGCCATCTTACATTTCAATTAATCATAATTTATCTCAATCAAATTCCTGTAAACCGAAACTCGTCTTGACAAAAAATCAAATTGAAAAAATCATTTATTACAATTTTACAAATCCATTGCAATAATTTCTTTTACTGTTTCTGCACTTAGCTTGGGTGTTCGTGCATAATTCTCAAAATTGACATGCACGATTCCAAAAGTTTCATTGTACCCTGAAGACCATTCAAAATTATCCAAAAACGACCATATAAAAAATCCCAAAATATTGTCTATTCCATTACGAGTACATTCCAACACTTGTTCAATATATCCTGAAAGATAATGAACTCTTTCAAGATCTAAAATGGAATCATTACGCTGACTAAATCCACATTCGGTGATTAGGATTGGAAATTGAACATGATAATAATCATGCAAATAATACATCAATTCGGAAATTCCTCGTGGTGCATCATAAAGCCAAGTAGATTGTGCAGGAAACCAATCTGGACTGGTACTAGTTTGGCCTAGTTCATTGACAATATAGGTTGTATAGTGATTGATTCCTAAAAATGTGTAAGAATCTTTTAATAATTCTTTTTCGTGTGCAGAAAATGGTTTTGTTTGTCCGCGCAAAGACTCTGGATAACTTCCATATAAAATGGGTTCCAAAAAGAGGCCCAAAGAATCATCCATCATGAATTTTGCATGATAAGAACTTTGTTTGTTCATTGGTTCCATCCAATTGGAATTTAATACGATACCGATTTGTCCATCATAGTGATGTTTATAATAATTTCCAACAACGGCATGGGCTAGCAATTGATTATGAGCAGAAATAAATCGATTTTCATTGGAACACTTTCCAGGTGCAAAATTACACACTGGACCATATCCTTGATTGGACGTTGTCAATGGTTCGTTTATGGTCATCCAATGTTTGACCTTGTGTCCATATTCTTTAAACATTAATTTACTATATTCTAAAAATAGCGGGACAATACTTTCATGTAGCCAGCCGTTGTATTGAGTATCAATGTATTGAGGTAGGTCCCAATGATAGAGTGTCACATACGGTGTAATTTTATATTTGGCACATTCATCGAGGACTGCATGATAAAAATCAATACCTTCTTGATCGACTTCTCCCCACGAAAAAGGCATTATCCGAGTCCAAGATATGGAAAGCCGAAAATCCTTAAATCCAAGCTGATTCATTAATGCAATATCACTTTTGTATGTTGCAAAAAAGTTGGTAGCATTTCCGACGGGATGTAGATGATGTGTTGCAGTATAATTATCCCATATAGATTCGCCTTTATTCCAACCTTCTATTTGGTAACTGGAGGTTGCGGTTCCGATAAAGAACTTCTCTCCATTGGATAGTGTTGACATAAAAAGAATTAGGATTGTACTAAAAATCATTTTATAACGAGACCAAAATTTTTAAATAAGAATCAAAAAAAAAAGTAAATATAATAAAATTATGATTCAAATCGATATTTTCGTCATTCGGAAAACAACATAGAACAGATATTCAAACGCCTACCTTATATGGTGGAGGCGGTGGTGGTGCTGGACAAGCCACTGGCGGTACTGGTAAGGCAGGAGCAGGTAACGGAGGAGTTAGTGGTTCTAGCCCTAGCAAAGGGGGAGATGCTTCTGCTACTTCAGGAAGTGGTGGAGGTGGGTGTGGGTATACAACTAGTGTAATTGGTGGTTATAGTGGTGGTAAAGGTGGATCTGGTATTGTTATATTTGCTTGGCAAAGTTGATCAATCAGAAAATGAGAATTTTGAATACCTAACTTCTAAAGGCAGTAAGGCTGGATGGACTAGAATTCGTCCATTATCTTTCGAATATTTGTATCCAAAATAAAAAGATTTGATCCTGCTTGTTTGTACCAAATTCTTGGATATTTCAACATTTTTGAATATTTTCCACCAGGCGCTCCATTCGCAACATTTGACATCCACGACTCATCGCTTTTGCGATAATCAACTCCAGTTTTAAAATCCTCCAAACTAACTCCCATCTCTGAATCATACAAAAATCGAAGCATCTTGCCTAATAGATTGTCGGTTAAATCGACCCACTTTGCAATCAACTTTTTGTTGATAACAATATGGTCATATGATTCTTTTGCGTCTTGCAAATTCAAATGCTGATTAAATTCTTCCAAACTCATTCCTGTATCTTCTTCTGCTACTGTTGTAATGGTACCACAGAAATCGTTGCTTTTACTCATTTTCTTTCTAGGAATCTTATCGCGCAAAAATTTTTCTTCACTAATTTGTTCACGCAGAGTTTCTCCATTTTGCTCCAAACGAGAAAATATGTCTTCTTGCAATTTGAAGCCTCGATAAATGTTTTCATAAACAGTCTTTTCTATATAACAAGTCAACGGAATATTATCATTGTAAATACCACATAACCGTAAGCTTTGCAACATTATCGTAATTGTCGCGTTACGGCTTGGTCGATAAAACATCTGAGTTAAATGCCATTGATAATCCGCAGAAACAATATTGATTCCACGACCGACCAAACCGTGTGCAATAATCAAAATTCGAGGAAATATTTGAGCACCACCATTTTCTTTCAAATACTGCAATACATCTTGAATCGAAGTCTTGGAAAATACATGATGATTACCGTCTTGTTTTGATTTTTTTCCACTTGCAAAAACAATATGTTTGCGACAAAGCATCGAAGAATAAAGTGTTGTAGATTCACCATTATAAGTCAATACTGTATAGTCCTGGGAATAATTTTTATGATTCGCAATTTGATATTGTAACTCTTGTTGTAGTTTTTTTAGTCGCTCCGTTTTGATCAATGTAATGCAAGGGTGACTTCCAAAAGGCGTATCATATTTATGATCTTTTAGATAGGTGCTCAAGGATTTATCCCATTTTAGAATGTTTTTGGGATATTTTTTCTTCCGTTTTGGGTCAAGCTTTTCAATAAAATTAAAGTTGATATCAAGGACTCCTTTATAGTTTTCAGGCGGTAATAATACATGATGGCTCGTAAAGTTAAACAAAGAATTATGAAAAGGTTCATATAATGTTGCACTAATTCCAAAAACATTGGAAACTTTTCCAAGCAAATTTTCCAATTGTATGCTTAATACATCTCCACTCGTATACAAAAGTTGATCAACTTCATCCACAATCAAGGTAGTTGGACCAGTTCCAGCAATATCCATACACTCGTTTAAATTTTTCAAATGTTGATGATTTGCAATCGTAAAAATGACAGTTTTTTGTAACGCTAAATCTGTGCAAAGATTATCGTGTTGTTGTAGCTCTCCATTTTTTTTGCGATGAACATTACCCGTATAATATATTTTTGGAATATATTTTCGTGTAGCAGTGTGACCTTGCTCAAATACATGATCTTGATACTTTTCCAAAAACAATTGAAAACCTTTTGACATTTGCTCATAATCTTCCGTAAAACTGCGCAAAAGAACAATTACATTATGTTCATACACCATTGTAAATAAAAGTAACAGTGCATGAATAATTGCTGATTTACCACTCTGAATTGCTCCCTTAATCAAAGCAAAATTTGTTGCATTTTTTCCATCCAAATTAAATTTGGAAAAATCTGAAATCACCTCATATAAACGAGTAAATAATTTCAAGTATAATTCTATATTCATTTTAGTTGCGAATATAAAATTTGAAAAATTGTAAATCATTTTTTTAATTTGTCTTGGACAAGGTAGATAAGAATACTTTGGAACCATCTGCTGCAAAAAATTCAAATAAAGCGGTACTATTGGATTTGAAAACAATCTGACCATAATATTGATCAAGTTGGATGGGTATCGTATTCGTTTGGGTATTATAGACACCTAAAAATTTGATTGGATTGGCACTCAAAATCGGTATTAAAATACTGATTAAAAATATAATTGTATCAGCATTACCATTGACCGAATCATCAATGGACAAATTAATCAATGCATATTGGGTTTGAATATTATATGATGCAGACGCTGTTGGAACATATTGATAAAAGTTTTGAGTATATTGAGGACTGCTATAACTTGAATATTTTGAAATATTAAAAGTATTTACTGTAGGTGTAGAAGTAATTAATACTGTATTTTGTGACATTTTTTATTAATGAAAAATTTATTATTTTATATGTAATAAAAAATGTCTGAACAAAATTTGCCTTTAATCATTGGTGGATCTGTAGCTGGTTTAATTATACTTATACTAATTATAGTTTTAGCAACTCGTAAAAGAGGACCTCCTCCGAATACGGCAAAACCAATCGCTAGTAATTCAGCACCATACGCTTTTACTCCTTCACCTCAGCAACCTGGAATGCCACAAGCACCACAAGCCCCTGGAGCACCACAAGCCCCTGGAGCACCACAAGCCCCTGGACAAACCCCCAATGCATCTCTACTACCTAGACCTTCACAAAGGCCATCTTTTCCACCGGAGCCTTCACAACGCCCCAAAGTATAAGTCGTACAAATTTTTTATTTACTATAAATAAAAAATGTTTGAATTATATATTATACTTGGAACAGCTGTTCTATTAATTATAATTGTTATAATCATTGTCATCATTACCAATAAAAGTAATCCTCCACCAAAAGCTAAATACGAACCTTCCAAATCACCAAAACTTCGAAAGATGCCTTCAAAACCTCCTCAACCTTCAATGCCTCCTGGACTTGCCTAAACTGTATATCAACATGCAACTCCCAGCAAGTACTATATACTTTAAATATTTTCGATATCGTGTTTTGTATTTTCGCTCGTTAAACCAGCACAATGTTTGTATACTATTCTCTGTTCCTGATAAAAATTTGTCTGTTTCAATTGCTCCCTTGACAACTAATCCTTCAATCGATGGATCGATTGGATAATAAGAATATGGTGTGTAATATTTGATCTTGTATAATTTAATTAATAATTGATGATGCTTTTGATCTGAAAATACTGGTAATGGAGAAGTAAAACAACCATCCAAATAATATTTTCCTCGAAATTTATAATATAAATATGGACTAACTAAAAATGGCATATTGGACGAAGCCAAAGCAGCATCGACCAAATCTTGATTATTTGAATAATTAGAAAAGACAACTTTTTTTAAACCATACCAGGTAATTTCAGTCGCAGCAATATAAACTCGGTCTGTACACATTTGATATGCATCTTCAGGTAGTAGTTGTAATAATTCTTTTCGCAACAATTTAAAATAATCTCGCTGGTAAATTAAATTATTATAGATTTCGATAATCTGATCTCCGGTTACCCCAGAAGCCATTAGAATTGAACATATTGCACCAACGCTCGAACCAGCATAGCGTTTTATTTTCATTTTACCTTCTTTTTCTAGTCTTCGTGTAATTTTGTCAGTGCCAATTACAAAAAAACCGTAAAACCCTCCAACACTAATCACAATATCAATCTCCTTCGGATAAATATACTTTTTATGTAAAAATTCATCAATCGATAAACATCGCAGTATTTGACTCTGCATTTATTAATAGTGAACAAAAAAATGATTTGCAATCATTTGTTATCAATTTTTACCAAAATGTTTGTTTGGTTGAATATGCCTTTTCATTTACAAATAAAAATAATGTCTTATCGGCCTCGTTTACACAAATTTCCTCGGTCCATTGTTTTAGGAAAACACTTGAATAACAAATATTGCAAAGTTTGTGGTGAATATATAGAAGGTCTCAAATACACTGGAGATCCTTACCCTTTGCACGCTCATACTTCTCGGTATTATTATGCTCCAAAGGAAACAAAATATCTAAAGATCAGATCTTATTATGCAACTCACTTGTACAAGAAACAGTTTCCAAGTCATCATGTCACCATAAAAAAGTATGACGAATGTTTACATGGCGATATACCATTACCCTTTGAAATAATATTTCAAAAAAAAGGACTCCAGTATTATTATAACTTTGCAGATTTTTGTAATCAAAAGAATAAAAAAATCCAGTTGATGATTGATTATCGTATGACCAATATTTTCGAAAATCCAAATTGTTGGCTATCCCATACATTTATTGAATTATTTCCTGAACTTTCATTAGACACGATTCATAATGTTCGTATGATTTATTTACCCGATACTTTTTATAATCAAAAAGATAGCGTGGAGCATGAGAAAAATATTAATATTATTCTCTCAAAAGCTGTATTGTTTAATAAAAATTACATTCGATTATTCTATCAAAGTCTATTGCAATATGAATCTGTATTTTATTCATTTTTAAAAATCGACTTGAAAAATACGATTGATAGTATGAATCTTTCATTACAAACTCCAAATTTTTTATACATCAAAGCTATTGATTTTAATATGAAAACTATTGACTATATTACAGAAAAAAAGCTAGTTTCATTATTCTCGTCTTATTCATCTTTTTTTATCAAATTGTTTGAAAAGGATGAAAATGCTACCAATTATTTTACATTATACGAACCGCTACAAGAAACTGTTGAACAAAGACAAATATTATTTGATATAAAATAATTGTAAAACTCTATAAAATAAAAATGTTGTGGAAACAAATTTTACTATTGTTAGGATTATTTAATATCGTCCCCGCCGCTCGAAATCTTCGTAGAAACTTACCAGCGACGATACAATGGAGTGTAAAGGATAATCAAGTTTTTATGGAGGATCAGCCTGTAAATTTGAAAGGTATCACTTGGAACGGATTAAATAGTGACACTTTGTCTTTTTTTGGACTGTGGAAACATTCTTTGGAATTTTACATGGACCAATTGAAAAATCAAAACTTTAATGCAATTCTTGTTCCCTTTTCTGCGGAATGGTCTTATTACCATCGAAATACAAAACCATTTCACTCCACAATCTCCAACGATTTTGAATGCATCAACAAGACTAGTATCCAAATTTTAGACCTCTTTTTTGAAAAAACGCGACGAAAAAATTTAATGGTGGTTTTAAATTTAAATCGTCTACACAAAGATTTCATGACAGATGTGTGGATTGACGAACCTGAATACCCAATTAATGTTTTTTATAATTCTTGGTTTAATTTGTTGGATATATATCACGAGTCCAAAAATCTTTTGGGAATTGATATTTTCGGTGAACCATTTGGAAGGGCGAATTTTAACCTAAATAATACATTTAATTGGGCAAATTTTGCGGAGGAATTTCTTGATGCCATTCATACTAGATATCCTTCCAATTCTTGGTTATTTTTTATCGAAGGTATTGAATACGGAACGAGTTTCAAAAATAATACCTTTCAATTCAACGGAAAGCCTTATGCAAACAGAATTGTATATACTCCTCATGTGTACGATGATCAATTTCCAGATGCGTATACTAAAAAAACATCCGTTGATGAATTGTACTTGCAATGGAATAATAATTTTGGATTTTTAGTAGATCAAAATAAATCGGTATTAATCACAAATTGTAAAAGTCGTTCCAACATTTGGTTAAACTTTTTTAGTACCTATGTTTCACAAAAAAATCTTGCCAATATTTTTTTATGGGAAGTCAATAATGACCCTACCAATGGAATATTTTATGATGATTGGCAAACTTTTGATGATTCCAAACTCTCCATTATAAATTCAATCCAACCCAATGCAACACATTTTTATATTAATGCGTTGTAAAATTGCATCATTACAATAAACACAATCGACAGCAAAAGTACATCATAGAATACAGCTTTCCAGGATACCGCATGGAACCAACGCGAAAAAAAGTTTCTAGACATTGGTGTATACAAAAAGTAAAACATGAAAGCACCGGAAATAATCAAAGTAACAATAATCACAGTAATCAATTGAAGTGCTTGACTTTCAACATGGATTAACCAAATAAACAATGAAGCAATCAACAAGTAAATTGCAATCAACACAAAATCGATGCACAAATAAGTAAATGGATTGGTATCATAATATTCTGCAACAAGTTCCTTGTTCTGTGTGATAAAATTGGGTAATCTTAGTGCATAAATGAGAACTAGTGTGCAAATGCAGAACGAAAAAATATAGGATATGAATAATTTTAGATAATTCATTTTGTTTTTATAACTAGAAAATTAAATTTTTCCACACTTTTAGAATTTCTTGGCGTTTTGGTTCCAATTTCATGCTTAACAGCCCATTATCAACCGTAAATGGTGTTTGTAATAAGAACACTTTACGCGGTATTTCATATTTTTCAATTTTTCCTTGACAAATTTTTTGTACCTCTTGAAAAGCATCATACGCTGACAATTTGGTATAAACTAGGCAAACATTATAATCCATATTATCGGAAGGAATGACCAGCACCTGGTCGAAATTTGATGAAGATAATAACAACGATTCCAAATATCCAGGATTTACATACTTTCCATTGGATAATTTATATTCGTGCTTGACTCTTCCTTTAATAAATAAGTAACCTTCATTATCCATATAGCCTTTATCACCTGTTGGAAACCATCCTTCAATATTGGGTAAGCATGTTTTTATTGTGTTGGTTTCGTCAATTTTATCTAAATATCCCAGCATTAATGATGGAGATCGGACAAGAATTTGCTCATCGCGATCTATTTTAATTTTCACATCGCTCAAGGGTTTTCCGACCGATCCGATCTTTTGTGCGTATGGAGAATTTAAAGCAATCATTGGGCTCGTTTCCGTCATTCCAAATCCTTGATAAATTGGAATTTGAAATCTTTCATCAAAATGCTCAATGATCGCTGATGAACAATTAGAACCACCCACACTCATCATTCGTAATTGATCTCCAAACAAGTAATATTTCAAGAACCGACCCGTATGTTTTGTATTCCAAGGAGATTTTTGAATTCGTTCCAGCATTTTTGGTACTGTAAATAAAAGTGTAGGTCGACTCCATTTTAATTCTTCAATTGGGTTTTGAAAATTTTTTGGCACAACGATATGTGCTCCACTTTTAATCATATATAATAGCTCGCAAACAAGTCCATAACAATGATGCCAAGGCAATATACTAAATGAACGATCTTTTGTGGTGATATTATCCTTGTACAAGGTTTGAATCATTTGTAAATTCGAGACTATATTTTTATGAGTAAGAATGACACCTTTCGGATCTGCAGTCGATCCTGAAGTGAATAAAATTAAGCATGGATCATTTTCATCGTGATGCTCTGTTTGTAAAATTATTTTTTTATCATTGGATGTTTCATGTTTAGTAATACTTCCAAAAGAATCCATCGTAATGGTTGGTTTAATTTTTGGAACAATTGATGGATGGGGATCTGAGGATACCGATGCGACGACAGCATTATAATCCCAAGCTGCAATTATCATTGCAACATGATCAATTGTTTTAATATTGGTTTGAACTACGATTCTATCTTTTGGTTGTATACCGAAATTTTTTAATGTTTGAGAATGATGTTGTATTCGATTCCATAAATGGGAATAATTAAAATGATTGATACACGGTCTAGAATGGTGTTTAATGATGGATTTTAATAACAATGATGATAATTTAGTTCTCATTATGTTTTATTAAAATCCGAATTTTTAAATGTTTATAAAATAAAATGATATTCGTAATAATTCTAATTATTTTGTTAATATTGGTCATTTTGATTTACAATTGTGGTAAAAAAGTTTATAATAAACCAAAAATTAGTGGGATCCAACATGTTGTTTGGATAAACTTGAATCGTTCAACAGAGCGCAAACTTGCAATGCAAGATAAGCTTCAAAAGATTCTAGTAGAGAATACACGAATTGAAGCAATTGATGGCAAAAATGCTGCATTGATGAAAAAATACAAGCAAAACATTCATTCAAAATTGTCAGACTATGAATTGGCTTGTTTACTATCCCATATTAAAGCTATCAGCTTCTTGCGCGGCAAAAAGGGAGATTATTTTTTGGTTTTGGAAGACGATGTTTCCTTTGCAAATTTTCAATACTTTAATTTTGGTTTAGACAAAATTATAAAAAATTCGCCACCATTTGATATTCTAATGGTATTCAAAACATTTGGCAGTTCGATTGAAAAACTCTACAGTCCATGGAAAAAAATTTCTTCCATAGATCCGCGTTACCCAGTTACCGGAGCAGTTGCTTATGTGATTAGTAGAAAAGGTATCGAAACCATTATGGATAATATAAAATATGATGTAGATATAGATAATTTTATTTATTTGAATCGAAGTTTACAAGAAGCTGACATATTTTTATATACAATTTCCAACACCATCATCTACAAGTATAATTTCTTTTCTGTCGAGACAAAAGATAGCACCATTCATTCGGATCATCTATCAACGCAACAAAAATGTTTGGATTTTCAATTGCAAGAAATAAAAAAGAATTTGCCGATAAAAAATTGATGTAAGATACCGAAATTATTAATTAACTACATTCAAATGACATCATTTCATTATCAAAATTTTACAGATTCAATTCATTCGATTGGTATCGATGGAATATACATTAAAGCAGGCAGCCGTGAGTTGATAAAAAATGGAAAAATAAGTTTGGCCAATGGAAGTCGATATGGGCTTTGTGGTCGAAATGGATCTGGAAAAACAACTTTACTCAAAAATATTCAACCTTTGATCAAAAATTCAATCCTTATCGACCAATATATTCGTGCAGATCAGTGGCGAGAGATAAGCATCGTTGATGCTATTTTAGAATCCAACGAAGAACGATTACAATCTCTCAAAAAATATAACGAGCTAAACGAAGATATGGATATAGAAGAATACCAGGAAATTATGGAGTCGTTGGGATCCTTGGATGTCGATAAAGATGTATCGCAAGTGCAAGCCATTTTAAAAGGTTTGGGATTCCGCGATAATCAAATGGATGAAACTTATTATAATTTGTCGGGTGGTTGGAAGACCCGTGTAAGTTTAGCTCGTGCTATTTATATGAAACCCAAAGTATTATTTTTGGATGAGCCAACCAATCACCTAGATATGGAGGCAATTTTGTGGCTGGAAAATTATTTACAAGATTATAAGGGTATATTGATTTTTGTATCTCACAATATACGATTTTTGAACGAAGTCAGTACCAATATTTTACATATTGATGAAAATAATATTCGACAATACAACGGTAATTATACCAAATTTAAAAAACAGCTTGTACTCTACAAGAAGAAACAATTGGAAGATTGGGAAAAGTTTGATAAAGAGATTCGCGCTCTGCGTGCCAAAGGTCGTGGAAAAGATGCAGACAAACTTGTCAAGTCAAAAGGGGAACTGATTATCAAACCAGAAAAGCCGTATAATGTTCGAATGAAATTTGAAAGTGGTTCCTTTGCAAAAAGTCCCTATGTTACAATGGATGAAGTGTCGTTTGGGTACATTGAAGGAAATGTGTTGCTAAAAAATATTTCCCTTTGCCTGGAAGAAAATACCAAAATTAGTATTGTAGGACTAAATGGATGCGGCAAGTCCACGCTGTTGAAAATTATCACAGGAGAGTTGACTCCTACAACAGGTACCATTTTGGCAAATCCAAATACAAAAATTAGTAAATTCCATCAACATAGTATTGAAGAGTTGCCTGAAGAGTTGACACCAGTAGAGTATTTACAAGAGAAATTCGGCCTCGATCAACAGGATGTGCGTCGAGTATTGGGTTGTATTTCTTTGGAAGCACAATACCATAAAAAACAAATCAAAATCCTGTCTGGAGGGCAGCGAATGCGAATTGTCTTTGCTTCTGTCATTTTAGATAAACCAAATTGCATATTGCTGGATGAG